>Ga0209828_1002778_pt1 | contig 14065 bp, 7 predicted proteins | sample MaitaG_FD_187429 | JGI IMG/M metagenome (GOLD analysis project Ga0209828, IMG submission 187429) | Marine algal microbial communities from Maine, USA - Maine_Asex2 metaG (SPAdes) (version 2) | ecosystem: Host-associated > Algae > Red algae > Unclassified | place: Maine, USA | collected 2015-01-05 | reverse complement strand
GCCGGACTGGCCGGTCGCGGCCATTCAACGCACAAGCCGACGGCCTGGTGCCTGCCGAAGGGTGCGGCTTTGTTGCGCTCAAACGATTGAGCGATGCCCAAACCAATGGCGACACGATCCATGGTGTGCTCCGGGGGGTTGGACTCTCCAACGACGGCCGAGGCCGCGGCATGCTGGTGCCATCGGCCACTGGCCAGGCTCGCGCTATGTCGCATGCCCTGGAGATGTCTGGGCTTGGTCCCGGCGATGTTTCCCTGATCGAGTGCCATGCGACTGGGACCCAGGTTGGCGATGGTGTCGAGATCGAATCGACAGCAGCTGTGTACGGCTCGACCGGCCATGATGTTCCGATCGGCTCACTCAAGTCGAACATGGGCCACCTGATTACGGCTGCCGGCGTTGCTGGACTGATCAAGGTCATCGAGGCAATGCGCCATGAGACCCGACCGTCGACGCTACACATCGACGAGCCACTCCAAAGTATCGAAGCTTCGCCTTTTCGGCTGCTGGACGCAGCGGAGCCATGGGATCGTGCCACGACATCAGATGGTGTATTGAGGGCGGGAGTGTCTGCCTTCGGGTTCGGAGGTAACAACGCCCACCTCATCGTCGAAGAACCCGGAGCTTTCCTCGCTACCGCTCTTGCGGAGCACTCGACGCCGTTGGCGGCGGCCGCTACGCCAGTCGCCATCGTTGGAGTGGGCGTCGCCGCAGCTCAAGCAACGAACCGCGGCGAGTTCCTCGATGCATTGTTGGCAGATAGCCCGCTATTGGACGATTGCGGTCAAGGCCGCCTAGGGCCAGTAACCCTGGCCATCAAGAGCCAAAAGTTCCCGCCGAACGACCTGAAGAAGGCGCTCGGCCAACAGCTTGCCTTGCTTCAGGTCGCCGACGAAGCCCTGGGGCAGGTGGCAACCCTGCCGGTGGCGACAACCGGGGTCTATGTGGGTATGGGCACGGACCCAGAAGCAGCCCGGTTCGGCATTCGCTGGCGCCTAGCGTCTATGGGCGCAGCCTGGAATCAAAGCTCAGAGTGGATCACCGAGGCACGGGACGCCGTTGGACCACCACTCGACGCAGCCGGTGTTATCGGAACCATGCCGAACATCGTGGCCAATCGTCTAAATAGCCAGTACGACCTCACAGGTCCGGGTTTCACCGTGAGTGCCGAAGAACGGAGCGGGATTGACGCGTTGAAGCTCGCGGCCCGTGCGTTGCGTCATGGCGAAATCGACGCCGCATTGGTGGGCGCCGCCGATCTATCCTGTGATCCGGTGCACCAAGCAGCTGCCAAAGAGCAACTGGGTGCAGATCGGCAAACGCCCGGCGATGCGGCCGTAGTTCTGGTCCTCAAACGTCTCGACGACGCACAACGCGATGGCGACGCGGTCTACTCGGTGCTTGGTGATCTCGACTCGGTATTCGCAGCCCCGGCGCCCGCCGATGCTGGCGCCCCGAGCATGTGCTTAGGGCTCGCCGCACAGGCAACGCCGATAACCCACCTCTTTGGTCACGCCCATGCGGCGTCGGGGCTTGTTCATGTGGCCGCAGGCGCATTGCTGCTGCACCAACGGGCCACGCTCGGCGGCATGCCGCTGCTGGCTTCGAACAGCGCCCAACGATCCGTAGACATTGTTGTTGAGCCAATGAACTCCGCCACCAGCGGATCGGTTCGGTTACTCGAAGTGCCGAGCGACCTGCCCTCGGCCCGCACGGCAGCACCGAAGTTGCACATTTACTCGGCTGGCAACGTGGCCCAGGTAGTCGAAGACATGGCTAGCGGAGTTGAGTCACAAACGGGTCCGGTGCGCGTGGTGATTGTTGCAGACTCCCACGCGCAGCTGGTCGAACGGCTTGCCAAAGCGAAGGCGCATATCGACCACGGCACACCTCCAGGCTTTGGGGTTCATGTTCGTTTGCGGCCGATCGACGGCGAGGTAGCTGCAGTGTTCACGGCCGCGGGGGCTGCCTATCACGGCATGGGCTGCGAACTCCTGCGAGCCTTGCCCGAACTGGTCACACCGGCGGGCGCGAACTTCCCCCTTGGCGAGGTCGCCAACTGGGCGTACGGTCCGACAACCTATGAACCGAGCCCCAGTGACTACCTCTGGGGAACATCCATGCTCACCCAGGCCCACGCCCGACTCACCCAAGACATCTTGGGCATAGAGTCCACTGCCGCCATTGGCTACTCGTCTGGTGAGAGCAACAGCCTTTACGCATTCGGGGTCTGGACTGATCGCGACGCAATGCGCGCAGAGATCGTGGCCACCAAGATGATGAGCCACGAACTCGGCGGTGACTTCGCCGCAGTAGCCCGAGCGTGGGGAGAGGAGTCAGCGAGCTGGGCAGTCTGGAATGTCCTAGCTCCAACCTCCGAAGTCCTTGACCTTGTTGCTGGCGAATCCCGAGCGCATGTATCGATCCTGAATACCGCCACCGACTGCGTACTCGCTGGCGATAGCGAAGCTTGTGACCGGATTGTGGACCAGGTCGGGCGTCACCGTTGTGTAAAGGTGGGCTACAACCTGGCGTGTCACACCCCTGAGGTCGGCGTGGCGTTTCACCAGCAATGGGTCGACGTGCACACCCGCAAGGTCGAGCCGAATCCTGGTGTGCGGTTCTACTCCAATGGCAAGGCTGGCGCATACGACGTGTCGACCGAGAATTGCGCGGCGGCAATCACTGCGCAGGCCGAGAACATGATTGACTTCCCGGCGACGATTCGAGCTGCTTACGCCGACGGCGTGCGGGTGTTTGTAGAACACGGCCCAGCAGGGGCTTGCACGAACTTCATCAAAGAGATCCTGTCAGGGCACGACATAATCGCCGTGCATCTGGATCGCAAAGGCAAAAACGTAGAGCAGGTGTTCGACGTAGCGGCGGCACTAACCGCAGCGGGAGTTTCGGTTGACCATCAAGCCTTGAGCGACCGCCTCGCGCTTGCGGTCACCGACCGTGTCGTTGAGCTTGGCCCAACCATTACGTTCTCTGCTCACGCACCAGCAGTGGACTTGCCGCCCAGAATCGCCGTCGTCTCAGAAACCGATGTTGCAAACATGGCCAGTCCGATCGAATTCCCAGCCTCGGCGGCTGTGCATCAGGTGATGACCCCGGCTCCTCGACTCCGGCCGATTCGTAGTGGCGCAGCGCAACCGCAGCTGGCCTCGGCCCCTGTGGCTGAATACCCGCCCAGGGAGTCGCCTTCTCTTTTGGAAGTCCCGCCTCGCCTAGCTACGGCTGCACCCGGTTCGGTAGCCGGAGTGATCGAGCAACAGATGGCCGCAATCGCCGAGATCCATAACCGTTTCATGGTCGGACAAGCAGCGGTTCAGCAAAAGTTTCTCGACACGACGGTTGCAACCCTTGCCGACATTCCGGCCAACGGGCAGCTGGACACTACCGAACTTGTGGGCCGAGCGGGTGCGCAGACTGAAGGTGTCGTGGCACCGATGGCCATCTCTCCAGCCGTCATCTCTCCAGCCGTCATCTCTCCGGTCGAAGTCGCTTCAACCACCGTTGCTGACCGGTACGCGGAGACAGCGCTGGCCGAATCGGCCCCAGCCAAGGGTGCCTCCCCGCCGAGAGGCGTGCCGGTAAAAGCGCTGACTTCGCAGAGTCCGGTCGGGCCAGCGTGGACCCGTGACCAACTCAAGATCCACTCGTCGGGAAAGATCTCGGAACTGTTTGGCCAGCACTTTCGAGCACAAGACGAGTTTGCTCTCCAGTGCCGCATGCCCGAACCGCCCTTGCTGCTGGCCGATCGAGTCACAGGCCTAGACGCCGAAGTGGGGGTACTCGGCCAAGGCACGATCTGGACCGAAACCGATGTTGCGCCCGAAGCGTGGTACCTGAACGAGGGCTATATGCCGGCCGGGTTCATGATCGAGTCAGGTCAGGCCGACCTCATGCTGATCAGCTACATGGGGATTGATCTCCTCAACCTTGGTGAGCGTTCGTACCGGCTTCTTGGCTGCACCCTGACCTATCACGGCGATCTGCCTTCGGCGGGGGAAACTCTCGAGTACGAGATCCGCATTACGGGCCATGCCAAACACGGCGATATCCGCTTGTTCTTCTTTGAGTACGACTGCATCGTTGCCGGCGTGCCAAGGCTTACGGTTCGCGACGCTCAGGCAGGGTTCTTCAGTAGCGCAGAACTCGATGATGCACTTGGCGTGCTCTGGACCCCGCAGGAAGCGCTCAACACCCTCGATCCGGCGGCACGCGTCGACGAGCCTCACGTTGCCTGCACAAAATCTGCATTTGACAACGCGGCCGTAATGGCTTTTAGCGAAGGTCGAGTTTTGGACTGTTTCGGTGTGGGATACGAATGGACAGAGACCCATACCCGAACTCCGAAGATCCAGTCAGGCCCACAGCTGTTCATCGACGAGATCACGAGCTTTGACCCGACCGGCGGGCCATGGGGCCGTGGGTTCATGCGCTGTGAGACAGCAATCGGCGACGATGATTGGTTCTTCGACGGCCATTTCAAGAACGACCCCTGCATGCCCGGAAACTTTATGGTCGAAGCGTGCATCGAGGCCATGTCCTTCTACCTCGCGGCACTGGGTTACACGACCAAACGCGATGGTTGGCGCTTTCAGCCGCTGCCCGAGCAGCCCTTTGATCTGAAATGTCGCGGTGAGATCAATCCCCAGGCAGACCGAGTCGCCTATGAGTTGTACGTCGAAGAAGTATGGGACGGACCCAACCCGACGATCATCTGCGATGTGCTTGGTTACGTAGACGGCCGGGCCGCATTCCACGCGCACCGGATCGGTGTCGAGCTAACCCCCGACTGGCCGTTGACATCGCGACCCGAGATCTACAACCAGATCAAAGAACCTGTGGCCGTGGCCACCGACACCGAGGGGTTTCCGTTTGACTGGAAGGCCATGATCTCCTGCGCCTGGGGCCGACCGTCGGAGGCCTTTGGTTCGATGTACCAGATGTTCGATGGCACTCGACGATCTCCACGTCTGCCTGGTGCGCCGTACCATTTCATCAGTCGCATTACGAAGATCGACGGCGAGCTCGATGTCTGCGAAGCGGGCATGAAGATCGAATGCGAATACGACATCCCGGCCGATGCCTGGTACTTCGACGAGAACGGGGCCGAGACGATGCCCTACGCGGTGTTGCTCGAAGCAGCACTGCAACCGTGTGGGTGGGTGGCTTCGGCGATTGGGTCGGCAACGGCATCTGACCTCGACCTGTTGTTCCGCAACCTCGACGGGACCGCCACGATGCACGAGGAACTGACCCGAACGGCAGGAACGCTCACCACCAAGGTTGAGCTGACAAGCGTTTCTCGCGCCGGTGGCATGATCATCGAAGGGTTCTCGGTCGAGTGCTTCCTGGGCGAACGTTTGGTCTACACCATGTCGACGGTCTTTGGATTCTTTCCACCCGAAGCATTCGAAGACCAAGTGGGTCTGCCAATCGGGGAGACGAATCGAGCAAGACTTGAACAGGCTGGCGGCCTCACCATCGATCTGACGGCTCGACCGGAGCTTTTCTGCACGGGCTCAGTTGCGCTCGCAGAGCCCATGCTGTTGATGCTGGACCGGGCGACGCACTGCAAAGGCGCAGGCGAGGCCGGACTCGGGATCGTGCGCGGCGAGAAGGACGTTGATGTCTCGGAATGGTTCTTCAAGGCGCACTTCTTCCAGGATCCGGTGCAACCGGGATCACTAGGAATCGAAGCACTCTTGCAGCTGCTGCAGTTCTACATGATCGATACTGATATGGCCGAGGGCCTGACGGGTGCTCACTTTGAGCCGATCCGCACCGAGTGCCCGATGTCGTGGAAGTACCGAGGGCAGGTGACACCGAAGAACACGCTGATCACCTCAACGATGGAAATCACCGAGGTCGGTCGCGACGAGCACGGCCCCTTCGTTGTCGGCACTGGATCGTTGTGGTGCGATGGACTCCGGATCTACGAAGTCGTCGACATGGGCATGCGCCTGGTCTCGGGCGACCCGACTGGGCCCACGTCGAACGAGTCTTATGAGGTTCCGGTCGCAGAAGTCAAGAGCCGCATGGCTGAGTATTGGAGCCAAGCGCGCAAGACCCCCGTTGCATGGCTGGGCCACGACATATCCGAGGGGCTGACCGAGCGATACCTCAACAGCGTGCGTCTACCGAGTGAACAGGCGTTCCAGGCGCTCCAAGGCAGGTCGGTTGTGTATCTGGCCAACCACCAGGTCCAGGTGGAATCACTCATCGTGTCCAATCTGCTGCCCGCTCTGACAGGTGTGCCGATGACCACGGTGGCGCACATGAAACATCGGGATCGCTGGATCGGTCAGGCAATTGCCGCGATCGAGGCATACCCCGGTTGCGATGTTGTTGAGCAGATTGCGTACTTCGACCAAGCCCAACCCGAGACCATGTTCGAGATCGTCAACGACGTTCGCACCAAAATGAAGCAAGGTAATCATTCGTTCTTCATTCACGCAGACGGCACAAGGTCCACGTCGTGCCTAGACACCACCAGCAAAGTAAGTTCGGTCTTCCTGGATCTGGCACTGGAGATGGGGATCCCCGTTGTGCCGGTGCGGTTCACCGGCGGGTTGCCCATCACGCCAATCAACGGCAAGGCCGAAGTCCCTCATGGGCAGGGGGCTCAGGATTACTGGATAGGTGAACCACTCGAAGCCGAGTTTCTCACGGGCCTGGCACTCAAGGAACGAATTGCAGCCGTCCTTGGTGCCATCAATACGTTGGGTGGTACGAACGCGAACGAGCGTCCGAACCCGGTAGATGAACGGTTCGCTTCGACCGTGACCGACTTCGAGGCTGCAACCGGCGTGAACGAGGTGTTCGCCGCAATGTGGCAGGTCATCGAAGCCCGGGCGTCGGTAAGCAATGAGACCAAGATGCTCCGCCAAGCGGCGGCCAAAGGCGAGTACGTTTCCGACGGAACCGCTCGAGGGGACTGGCTCGGAACTGTTGGTGCCTCCTTGCTCGGGTCGGCCATTAGTGCGGTTCCTCGCTCTGTTGAAACGCTGCACATTGGTAAGCAAACCCATCCGCACCTGGCTGACCACGCAATCGATGGCGCAGTCGTGGTGCCGGCGGTTTACCCGGCAGAGTGGCTCGCTCGAGCGGCGCAACTCGAACGGCCAGATCTCTTCATCGCAGAGATTCTCGACGTGAAAGTCCTGAAAGGCATTGAACTCCCTGAGTTCTCCGCAGGAGCTGTGGCCTCCTTCTCGATCACCAGCGAGATCGTCAGTGAGTCCCCGAACGATGTGACCTTGGCTCTTCGGCTGAGCGACGCATTGACTGGGCGCGCTCACTATTCGTGCCGCATCGCCATGCGTGAGGATCGGTTACCGGCCCCGATCTTCGATCCGGTATCTGCCGAGACTCATAGGGCTAACGAAGCGCCCATTTATGGAAGCGTCCTGTTCCACGACGCGAGCTTCCAGGTTCTTGAGTCAGTTTCGGAGATGGCTGCTGCGGGTTGCACTGCGTCAGTTCTCGGCGTTATCGCCAAGCGTTGGGCACCAGAGCCATGGGTCACCGATCCGGCACTGCTCGATGGTGGCCTGCAACTTGCGCTGCTGTGGAACGAGTTCGCCGTTGGTCGCGCATCGCTGCCGACAAGTATCGGATTGATTCGGGTTTACTCGGGCCCGCCGACCGGGTCGCTGACGGCCACGTTGACCGTTCGAGAATGGTCTTCGGCCCGGTCGCTCTGCGACGTGTCTTATAGCAATGCAGATGGACAAATCTTGGCCCAGTTGATGGGCGTCGAAACCCACATGATCGGGCCCAAAGCCACCGACGCTCAGATGAGTAAGTAGCTCCGGTCGGCGTGCTAGACCTTTGGCTTCAATCTGTAGACGAACGGTCGGTGAACTGGGCAGAACAGCAGTCGTCACTTCTCGATAGTGACGAGTTGCATCGCTGGCAGCGCTATCAGTCAAGCGAGACGCGGGAGCTGTTTGTCGTGGCCCATGTCGCCACTCGACACGTGCTTTCGCAGTACGGCAACAGAGACCCAGGCTCCTGGCGGTTTGATCACGGCACCAACGGCCGTCCCGAGATTGCGGGCGGTCCGACCGGTCTGCGATTTAACATCTCTCACACCAACGGCATGGTGGCTGTGCTGGTGCACGGCGAAGCCGATTGCGGCGTCGACATCGAACACCCGGGGCGCGAACTCGACCTGCACACTGTGAGTCGGCGGGTCTTCACCAAGTATGAACAAGCAGCTGTATTTGCCCAATCTCCTGAGCAGCGCGCCGATTGGTTCTTTGGGCTATGGACCCTAAAGGAAGCCTTCATCAAGGCGAATGGCAAAGGGTTCGCGCTTCCGCTCAAACAATTCAGCTTCACGATGCAAGACGTACCGGGAGTCGACGACAATCGCATCGGGTTCGCTTGCGACGCTTCCATTGACTCAGCACCCGATAGGTGGGGATTCTTTGTCCGGCGCACCGAGTCGGGCCACATCGTGTCGGTAGCAGCGCGCCATGATCAGGAGCCCGGAGACGCTTCGGTTGTTATTCGACAACTCAACACTGAAGCTGGCTGCAGTTGAGGACCGCCGTGCGGTCAGCGGGGGAGTGCTCGGTGCACGTAACGGTCGAAGTGCGGTATTGCGAACTCGATCCATCCGTAACGCGGCGAGTAGATCACGCCCTCGTCTATGAGTCGATCTCGAAAGGCCGCAACTTGGGAAGTGGTTTTCGAGGCAGCTGCGGCGACCTCGCCCGAGCGGTGGGGGCCCGGTCCCAGCGTCGCCAAAGCTTGCACGTAGGACACTTCGCTTGCAGGGATACGGGCGATTCGGGCCGCAAAGAACGAGGAGTCCAGCGCCTGGTCGGCGTTCACTGCAGCTCGTTCGACATCGGCGGCTGAGATCGGATCGTCTTGGGCAGTGTTCCAAGCGTGATACGCCCAGGTTTGGACAAAGAACGGGAAGCCATCTGAACGGTTGATGATGGCGTTGGTTGCTTCGGCAGACCAGTCAACGCCGATCTCTGCGGATGGTTCCACCACAGCTCGTGTCACCTGGTCAGGGGTCAGCGCTCCAAGTTCGGCCACGTTGAACATGCGTTCCGCGTAGGTTGCGGCCTTCGCCACATAGCCCACCAGGTTGGGCAGTCCGGCGAGTATGCAGGCAAGTGGCAGGGCATCTTGGCCGCATCGGTGAACGCCAGCGAGAAGTCGGCGAAGGTCTTCGGGCGCGACCATCTGGGCTTCGTCAATAGCGATGGCGATGCCGAGGTCGTGATCGACTGCTGCATGAGCCAGATCCGTGATCACGTCGGCGAGTGCTTCGCGATCGGGGGTTGAAGCGGTCCGCTCCACGGAGACACCGGTGCCGAGCAGGGTCAATGCAACGGACTCGATCGACCGCAATGCTCGCGACACCTTTTGGCTGCGGTCGAGGTCTTCGAGGACTCGGCGAGCTTGGCGCAGAAGGCTTCGCAATGTGTCGTCGCCGCCGACAGCCTCGATGCGGATTACCCGGTAGCCATGGTGCTGGCTAAGCGCTGCGAGCTTGGCGAGCAAAACGGTCTTGCCGACTCCACGGAGGCCGGTGATCATCTGGTGTTGGCTCGCCCGTCCCAATCGCAAGCGCTGCAGTGCAATGTCGCTGTCTTCGATCGTTGCGTCGCGACCGACGAGCGCAGGCGGCGGTGTCCCTGCTCCGGGCGCGAAAGGGTTGGCGATCGGGTTGTACCGTTCTCCGGACATGCCTTGACTTTAGCACATTGCGCTAAACGCCGGGAAGATAAGTGTAACTTGTTCAACCAATAGAAGGAATGCGGCCGACGTTCCGTGCCTCTTAGGAGCCAATGACCTCGGCAACTCGTGCTTCGAGCTTGTCCATGGCCATCGCCCAACCTTGGCCACCAGGTGAGTCTGCGGGAACGCCAACGTGGGTCATGACCATCTTGGTGCGCTCGCCGAGATTTTCAAGTTCGACCATCACCGAAGTTTCCATCGAGGTTCCGGCCGGCATGCCCATCTGTTCGGCCGTCATAGCATTGCCGTCGGCATCGCCCATGCTCTCGGTGTACACGAGTCGCGTCGTCGCTTCGACCTCGCGGTACTCGCCAATGAAGAACATCTGCATGGCTCCATTAGGGGTTTCCATTTCCATGCCGATATGGCGAAGACCACCGACCTGAACATCCATCTCGGCCACGGGTATCTTGGCGCCCATTGGGCCATACCAGTTGGCGAAGTGTTCCGCTTGGGTCCACATCGCCCAGATCAAATCGATTGGCGCTTCGAGGGTGCGCTCGATTCGTACGTCTTTGGACTCAGTCATAGTCGTGTGCCTTCGTATCTTTCAGATTGGGGTCTCCTGAGCAACGGTGCCAAATCGGACATCTGAGCTTCTACTAACGCGCGAGGGTTCAACTTTGAGGGTTCACTTGCCGCCTCCGGTGCATGCTCACTACGTCCCGATGACTCCATGAAAGAGTCAGCCGATCAACTGCTGCCCAACTTGTTCGTAAGCCTATTCGCTCCTCGCTGCAGCGACGTTTTCGAAGTAGATCGACTCATACTGCTCGACGAGATCGGGGGAACAAGTCGCCTCGGCGACGGCCGCATTGGTCTCGAACGATCTGAGTGCGTCAAGTTCTACCCATAGACGCGGGGGTTGCGCATCTCGTGGCGCTTCGGGACGCAGATGCTGGCTGTAGATCTCGTTGAGTCGAGCCAGTGCCTCTTCGAACAGTTGGTTTGGGTAATCAACTACGTATCCCTCGTCGGCCATGCAGCTGCGCCAGGCGTCTTCGGCCGCTAGGTAACTGGGATCAGCGAGCGTGGCCTCCCGTGCGTCAACTAACACTTCCGCTTCGGACTCGCTTAGTTGCAGGGGGGATGGGTATGCCTCCTCGGCTTTGGCCCGACAACCGCTGCTGCCGGTTCTTCCGTTCAGCGCCGCGAAGTACTCGTCCTGTTCCCTCAGATTGACTTCCGTCGTATTCACTGGTTCGTCGCTGCCACTTGATGACTCTTGACGCTCGTCGGAAAAACGATCCTCAAACTGAGCTGCCAAACCGAAACCGTGAGCAGTCGCTTCGTCTATCGAAGTCACCTTCATTCTGAAGTCGAAACCCGCAAAGCTGGGGGAGATCTGCTGCGCGTACTCGAAGCCCTGCGACGCCATGCATTCAGCAATTGATAGCTCGCGATTTGCGAAGCTTGTTTCCAAGTCGGGGCCAAGCCCCGATCCATCTACGGCAGCAATTTCTTCGGAGACCGAATCTGCACCACAACCAACAAAAAACACCAAGGCAGCGGAGACGAGCAGTCTGGCTGCTTTGCGGCCACTATTCAAAAGCTACCCCCCATGACGCCCGCGAAACGGGCAGTTCCTGCCTGCCGTTCCACTCAACTTGCACCACCAGCAGCGTTGTCCCCAGCGGGAGTGCGTCTTCGAAGACGATGCTGGTGCCGCTCCCAACCGTGATCTCGCATACATCGGGCTCCGGCGGCGCGCATATCAGGTTAAAAGTTGACTCTTCGACCGGAGCGCCATCCTCCCCCACGGACGAGTAGGTCCACACTTCAACGAAGTTTGGCACTACGTCCGTTTCGAGAAAGAATTCGACCCCCGTCAGTGCTAGCACTGTAGTGGCCGCCGACCAATCAATGGGGGTTTGTGGCTGCCGAAGGTCGAGCGTGCCATCGTTGCTCTCCCACTCGCGAGACAATTCGAGAGCCTCGACTTCGGAGTTGTTACCCAGCAACCTCAAAGCAGGGACACTTGAGGGTGGCTCGACCCTCAAGGTGAAGGTCCCGGGATTGGAATCAGCCAATCCCGGACCGTCACTAGAGCCCGAGCACGCTCCCAAGATCAGGGTGAGAAGTACTCCACCCAACAAGCGGCGGCTCAGTGGGCGATGCCCTAGCTCCACCAGCGAGAATTCTCGCAACGGTCAAGCCAGAAGACATTCGTCCTATGTCCCTTGACGTGCTGCTGGCCGGATGCCACCGATGCCGAGTAGACATATCCACCCTCATACGATTGAGCGGTAGCTCTTGTGCGGTACTTGTGATTGTCTAGCTTGCAGTTCATGTGGATGCTGCCGAAAATGTTTGCGCTGCCGTTCGTGGAGAGAGGAGGTTTGGGAGTCCACTGCCCCCATCCTCCCCACCAGGCAATGTGATCACCCCAAAGTTGCATATCGGCCTGAACTCCGTATGCGCAATTCAGCCGACCATCAAATATCATTTCTTTATCGTTTATCCAGCTCTCGGTCGGCTTGTTTACATTGACCTGACACCCGGCAGGACTGAAAAGAGATGCGGCAGATGCAGGCTGAACCTGCAACATCACTGCGAGCATCGTGATTACAGCCATGGCTGTAAGGGTCTTTCGTATCATAAGTTTCCTTCTGTCTCGTGTGGCACAGAAACCCAACCGGGTTCGAGACTGGACGTCAAGTCTAAAGATGGTTGCATGTCGAGGACGGATGACTTTTCACTGCACTGCCTGGAGCTGGGTGCGTGCCCACCCCCGTTGCATTCGTGGCTCAGCGTCGACGCAGGGAGCGAAGCCCGAAGGTTCTGGAGCGGCGCTCAGTGCGGCGCGGAGTGAAACTACCGAAATCGACCCCACTGTCACCTAAGGCGGTTATCGATGGCGGGTGTTTGGGATCGTAGGAGACGAGGCAGTAACCATGATCGGCGACCTGTCGTTGCTGACGATCATCGAAGTGCAAGGACTTCACTTCAGTCGCAACCTGAAACTGAACAGTCGCGTATCGACGGGTCTTAGGGCCGCCGCCTATGTAAGAGCCATAAGGGATGTCTTCGATGAAGAATCGACTTGAGACTTGATCGTCAATCTCGGAAATGCAGGCCCGAGGCGCGAGCTCGGTCCCGGGATCCATGCGTGTTCGGCTTTGAAACTCCCATCTGGTGCCGTTGCGCATGAGGTCTACGTGTTCGTCGACAGGTTTGCTATGGAGGGCGCTAGGGATGAACCACACCGTGGCAAAGTTCTCCCATTGATCGGCCGCGACAACAAGATCGTGCACACCGTGCATTGGCTCGCCTAGTCGGTTTGGAACCTGGCCAAGGGTCGCTATCTCGATCGCGTCTCGCACTCGGGCTTGATAGGCGTCCCGGATTCGGGTCAGTTCTGGCTCCTGGGGTACGAACTGTGCAGGCATGAATCCTAATACTACTATCCAGATCCGCACGACGACGCCGCAGCCGTGGCCTAAGCGGCGTATCGCTCTTCGGCCACCGAGCGCTCCGAAACATCGACGCAGGCCCAGCATCGTGGGGATACCAGTCTGATCAGGGGCAGTCAACGAACTTGGTGAACTTCGGTTCGTGCTGTAGGGAGAAACTCTCGCTCAACACGATGACCCTTGGCGACGACTACCGCGCGCCGCAAGCGACAGAAGGATCAGATTCGTCGACTTCGTCTAAGAACCATTAGTAGAAGCACACGTTCTCTGAACTTCTACTAATGTGGGAGCCCGGTCGTTCTAGACGGCCGTTTGTGCTTCTACTAACAGGGAACGCGTGTGGCCAAAGCGAAGAAGGCAGCTAAGCCGAAGCCGGTGCACGAGACCGCAGTGATGGCTGAGTATGGGTCGTGGTTGGATCGTCAGCCGTTGGCCGATCGTTCTCGTGATGCCTACCGCTCGCAGGTTGGCCGGTTCATTGGTTGGCTGGCAACGGCGGAGCATGGGGCTGATGCGTTGTCGGAGCCGGTGGTGCGTGATTGGTCGGTTCGTGATTACAAGCGGGCGGTGAAGGCGAAGGGATGGAAGCCGTCGTCGGTGAATCAGGCGTTGGCGTCGATCGATAACTTCTACCGGTCGCTGGGTATGTCACGACCAGAGGTTCCTCGTGAGGATCTTGCTCAGGTGGCGCCTCGTGCACTCGATCAGGATGAGCAGCGCCGCTTCTTGCGCTCGGTTGAAGTGGCGCCAGCGGCTCGTGATCGAGCGATCGCTCTTCTGTTCTTCTATTCCGGTCTGCGGCTGGCTGAGTTGACCGACCTCAACGAAGACGATGTTGCGGTGTCGGCACGGCGTGGCCGGGTGACGGTGCGGTC
>Ga0209828_1002776_pt1 | contig 14068 bp, 11 predicted proteins | sample MaitaG_FD_187429 | JGI IMG/M metagenome (GOLD analysis project Ga0209828, IMG submission 187429) | Marine algal microbial communities from Maine, USA - Maine_Asex2 metaG (SPAdes) (version 2) | ecosystem: Host-associated > Algae > Red algae > Unclassified | place: Maine, USA | collected 2015-01-05 | reverse complement strand
TTTTTAAAAAAAAAAGGTTCCGCTGCATAATTAAATGCGGTGATAAATAGACTCATCAAAACCGCAATTTTTACACTCGCATGGTAAACTCCAGTTTGCTCCAATACATCAGTAGGTAATAACTTCGTCAAGAAAATTCTATCCAATTGTCGATTGATTACGCCTGCAAATCCAACTACAATCAAAGGCAAAGCATATGTTATCATTTGCAACCAGAGTTGTTTATCAAATTGCCATTTAAAGCTGAAAAAATTTCTAAATAAAATCAAAAATACTCCTGCACTTGCAGCTAAATTAGCTAAGAAAATATAATCTAATTTTCGACCCTCATCATATATTCCTCCAAACCACTCCATTCCATTTTCAATTAGAAATGGACAAACTGCCAAAAAGAAAAGAACTATCATTATATTAAAAACGACACTCAATACTTTTATCAAGGCAAAACGAACTGGTCGATTTTCCAATCTCAATTTTGCAAAAGGCAAAGAAGACAAAGCATCAAATGCCGTAATTAAAATAAACCATTGAATAAAACGTCCATCTTCTGGTTGTTCCAAAAACGCAGCAATCTCATCTGAAAAAGGCCATAATATAACCGTAAGAATAATTGTTGTTACTAATAATGAAATCGCAGCAGTACTAAATACTTTTTCTAATTGACCACCTTTACTACCAAAACGAAATAACGCAGTCTCCATTCCATACGTGAAAAAAACCAATATAAATGCCGTAAAAGCGTACATATTTCCGTGTTGACCAAATTCTCCTTGACCAAGAATCCAAGTCAAAATAAACGTCATTCCAAAATTCAAGATTCGAGGAAGAATACTTCCCAATCCATAAATCACCGTCTCGCCCGCAAATTTTTTTAATAATGACATAGTTGTTGTTTTAGACCACTTCGCTAGCACAGATCAGACTGACGATAACATTATGTGTAACAAAATTACTCTCGTCAGTCTGACCTCTGACAGCGCAGCGGTCTTTTTCATCCTGCAATTTTATACATTTTATTTTACAAACTTTTTATTCTCCTATATAAAAAATAGTAACTTCGCTCGTCAAATGGAAATTTATGATTTCCTATCTACCAATCGTATCCTGCTAAATACAATCAAACAACATTTTTTTATGTGCCTATGATAAGGTTCAGTATCTAAAATTCAACTAATGATTAACCTAAGTTTATTAAAAAAATTGTGTTTAACACCTGGTGCTCCTGGGTATGAACAAAAAATCAGAGAACTTGTCATTCAAGAAGTAACTCCTCTCGTGGATGAAGTTTCTATTGATGCGATGGGAAGTGTGATTGCACTTAAAAAAGGAAAAAATGATAAACGAGTCATGGTGGCTGCTCACATTGATGAGATTGGTTTTATGGTGACACATATTGATAAAAATGGTTTTATCCGTTTCGATACATTGGGTGGTTTTGATGCAAAGACTTTGACTTCACAGCGAGTAATTATTCATGGAAAAAAAGACATCATCGGAGTAATGGGTTGCAAACCCGTTCACTTGATGAAAGCAGATGAAAAAGGAAAACCGCTTCCAACTACTGAATATTTTATTGACACAGGAATGAAAAAAGAAGAGGTCGATAAATTAATTTCAGTTGGTAACTCTATCACTCGGGAAAGAGAATTAATTGAAATGGGGGAGTGTGTCAATAGTAAATCTTTGGATAATCGAGTATCCGTGTACATATTGTTAGAAAGTTTGCGAAAGTTAAAAGACGTAGCAATTCCTTACGATCTTTATGCCGTATTCACGGTTCAAGAAGAAGTAGGAATTCGTGGCGCAATTTCTTCTGCCCACCAAATTGATCCTGACTTTGGTTTTGCTTTAGATGTAACGATTGCCTTCGATGTGCCTGGTGCAAGTCCTCACGAAATGGTAACTCAATTGGGTAAAGGTGCTGCCATAAAAATCAAAGATGGTTCTGTTATTTCTGATTATCGAATGGTTGAATATATGAAAACAACTGCCGATAATCATAAAATAAAATGGCAACCTGAAGTACTTCCCGCAGGTGGAACTGACTCAGGAGGCATCCAACGTTATGGAAAAAAAGGTGCAATCACAGGTGCAATTTCTATCCCAACTCGATACATTCATCAGACCATCGAAATGGCAAACAAAGAAGATATTACAGATTGTATTTCTCTTTTAACTTCTTGTATTTCTGATTTAGACAAATACGATTGGAGTTTTAAATAACTGTTTTTTTAACGATGAATGATTAACGGTGAACTGTTAACACCATTATGAGACTAACGATTAACTGTTGAAAAAAAGATGTTATCTTCGTAAGGATAACATCTTTTTTTGTGAATGAATAACCATTAATACCATCAAGGCTTAATCATTCACCATTCACCATTAAAAGTTTAAAAAATATGTGGAAAGAAGAAAATAATAAACTCCAAGCCACCTTCAAATTTAAAAATTTTATAGAAGCTTTTGGCTTTATGACTGAGGTAGCTTTTCATGCTGAAAAGCAAGGACATCATCCTAATTGGAGTAACGTGTATAATACAGTCGAGATTCAACTCACTACTCACGATGAAGGAAATACTGTAACTGAAAAAGATCATAAATTGTCGAAAGCGATTTCTACTGTTTTTGAAAAATACGATTAATTGATGATGAGTTTTGACGAGCAGAACTCATCACTAAAAATCTTACTAACATGAACATCCAATCCAAACTACCCAGAGTCGGTACCAATATTTTTTCAGTCATGTCTTCCCTTGCCAATGAGCATCAGGCAATTAATTTATCGCAAGGATTTCCCAATTTCGATTGCGCTCCTGAGTTAAAGAAATTGGTCAATAAATATTTGCAAAATGGATTCAATCAATATGCTCCGATGGCTGGCGCAAATATATTGTTAGAAAAACTTGCTAACAAAATCGAAAAACTCTATGGCGCTACTGTCAATTCAAAAACAGAAATAACAATTACTGCAGGAGCAACACAAGCACTCTTTACTGCGATCACTACTTTTGTGAAATCGGGCGATGAAGTTATTTTGATTGAACCTGCTTATGATTCTTATGGCCCTTCGATTGAAGTTTGTGGAGGTGTTGTTGTGCCTTACGAAATGAATGCGCCTGACTTTAAAATTGATTGGAAAGAATTAGAAAAATTAATCACTTCGAAAACTCGAATGTTGATTTTCAATACTCCTCATAATCCAACGGGAAGTATATTGGTAGAAGATGATTTAAAAAAAATTGAAAGAATTGCGGAAGAACATGATTTGATTGTTTTGAGTGATGAAGTGTATGAACATTTAATTTTTGATGGAGAGCAACATCAAAGTGTTTTGCGTTTCCCAAAATTATTCCAGCGCAGTTTGGCAGTTTATTCTTTTGGAAAAACCTTTCATGCGACAGGTTGGAAAATGGGTTATTGTGTCGCTCCAGAACATTTGATGCGAGAGTTTCGGAAAGTGCATCAGTTTAATGTTTTTTGTGTCAACTCATTTGTGCAACAAGCGATTGCAGCATATTTGGAAGATGAAAATACTTATTTGAATTTGAATAATTTTTATCAAGAGAAGCGAGATTTCTTTTTGGAAAAAATTAAAGATTCCAAATTTCGTCCACTCAAAAGTTCAGGCACTTATTTTCAATTAGTAGATTATTCTGAAATTAGCGATGAAGATGAATTTGATTTTGCCAAAAAAATGACCACCGAATATGGCGTAGCCGTGATTCCCGTTTCTGCTTTTTACACCAAGAAATTGAATCAAAAAATTGTACGTGTTTGTTTTGCAAAAACAGAAAATCTCTTAGCGGAAGCAGCTGAGTTACTCAATAGGATAACTTAAGCCCCTGCCCCTAAAGGAATTTTGGTTTTCATTAAAAAAAAAGAGCAGGGAACAATTATAAAATATTCCCTGCTCTTGATTAAATTTCTTCCTTTTATAATCTATAAAAGGCAAACCTCAAATTGAAAAGAAAACCAAATCTCCCCTTTCCATGCGGACACGTCTGTGTAAGTGTCGGGGGGTTAATACGCCCTCACATCACTTTTCTCCATATAATTTATAAACGCTCGATTCGCAATTCGATTCCCACCTGGCGTTGGATAGTTTCCTGAAAAATACCAATCACCAGTATGTCCTGGGCAAGCAATTTTTAGGTTTTCAATGGGTTGATAAATCACTTCCACTTTTGGTTTGATTCCCTTTGGGGTAATAATTTTTGCAATTTTTTTGGAAATAGCTTTGTAAGAAAAACTATCATAAAGCGACTTCACCTCATTGGTAACCTGATCAGCAGGCAAATCTTCTTGTGCTTTGCAACGATCATAAGCTTCCTCCAAAAGATACTCTTTATTATTATCATAAAGCAACTCAACCAATGCTCGAAATGCCACAAACTCTTTCATTTTTGACATGTCAATTCCGTAGCAATCTGGAAAACGAATTTGTGGAGCAGAAGAAACAATCACAATTTTTTTCGGTCTCAATCTCGCAACCATCTGAATGATACTATCTTTTAAAGTCGTTCCTCGCACAATCGAATCATCAATCAAAACCAAATTATCTTTCTCATTTTTGACCACTCCATAAGTCACATCATAAATATGTGAAACCAACGCACTTCGATCATTATCAGCTGCGATAAAAGTTCGGAGCTTCGCATCTTTTACTACAACTTTTTCTACCCGTGCAGTCAACGATAATAATTTTTGTAATTTTCTATCTTTCAATTGACCATTGAGGCTCATGATTTTATCTCGCTTCAAATCATTCAATCGACATTCCACACCTTTCACCAAACCTAAAAATGAAGTCTCTGCAGTATTTGGAATATAGGAAAAAACTGTATTTTTAAAATCATAATTCACCGCTTCCAAGACATCATCTGCTAGAATTTCTCCCAACTTTTTTCGTTCTTCATAAATTTCTTTATCTGTTCCTCTCGAAAAATAAATTCGCTCAAACGAGCAAGACTTTCTTTCTGCTTGTGGAACAAATCGTTTTTCTCCAATCTCACCATCTCGTTTGACAATCAATGCATGACCAGGCTGGAGTTCTTGCACTTTGCTAAAATGAACATCAAAGGCCGTTTGAATTGCAGGCCGTTCTGAAGCCATTACGACCACTTCTTCGTCTTGATAAAAATAAGCAGGTCTAATTCCGTTTGGATCTCGCATCATAAATGCATCACCGTGACCAATCATTCCACCCATCACATATCCGCCATCAAATTTTTTGCTTGCTCTTTCTAATACTCGTTGCACATTGACATTTCTAATAATCAAATCATTCAATTCTTCCGTAGAAATATTTTCTGTTTTATTAAAAGCATGTAGTCGGTGCACTTCATCATCAAGGAAATGTCCAATTTTCTCCATAACGGTCACGGTGTCCGATTTCTCTTTTGGATATTGTCCCAAAGTCACCAACTCATCAAATAACTCATCCACATTCGTCAAATTAAAATTTCCAGCCACCACAAGATTTCGACTGATCCAATTGTTTTGTCGTAAAAAAGGATGGCAAGTTTCTATCGTATTTACACCATGTGTTCCATAGCGCAAATGTCCCATGAGCAACTCACCTGTGTAGGGAAGGTTTTCTTTGAGCCAAGCGGAATCTTGTAATTTTTCAGAAGGGAGATCTCGGAAGCGTTGGAAAATGCCTTCAAACACATCTTTAAGATACTGAGGACTATTACTTCGGCGGCGACTGATGTATCTTTTCCCAGGTTTGGGATTTAATTTTATGGTCGCTACACCTGCCCCGTCTTGTCCACGGTTTCGCATTTTTTGCATCAACAGTTGTAGTTTTTGCATACCGTAGAGCGAGGATCCGTATTTTTCTTGGTAGTATTCTAAAGGTTTGAGTAGTCGAATCATTGCAATTCCACACTCATGTTTTATTTGATCACTCATCAAATTCAGTTTAAAAACCGTTATAGAAATCTAATTTGTTACAAAGGTAATTTTAATAAGTTGGTGTAACAAGAAAGAAGGAAAAGATGTTGGAGGATGAGTGCTTTTTTTTTTCAAAAAATAAATTGTCCGACAAATGAAAAAATCCTCAAAATGATGTCCGAGGCTTTCTTTTCTAACTTTAATTTTTCATTCATTTTATAGCGTATGTCACGCAAGGAAACTAGATAAGGTAAAGTGCATTAATAAATTTACATTCTTGAGTAGATTATTTTGTTTCTAGTTTTTGCTTTGAAAGCACGAGTTTATCTGGATAAATGACTGATTTCAAAGTGAAAAATAGAAACAAAAGAAACAGTCAAGAATCTAAGTTTATTATTGAACTTTGCCTAAGTTTAGATTCAATTAAGTTATCAATGTCAGAAGACATTGATTTGTTTTGAATCCACTCTTTCATTAGAATACTGATCTTACGATGGATTTTCATTGGGGTTAGACCAATAAAACTCACACCTTAATCTGCACATACTTAATCGTCAAATTCTTCGCCAAGTGCATCCTTTCATATTCCGTTTTTATTTCCAAAACTTCCACAGGAAGTGGTTTGGAATAAATATCATCATCATGGTACATTAACTCAAACGAAGTTTCTTCTTTCAAAACCTTCAAGGTAAATGCGTACAACTCAGGCGAGTCGGTTTTTAAATTGATGATGCCACCTTTTTTTAATATCGTCCGATAGCTGTGCAAGAAAGCAGGAGCCGTCAATCTTCGATTCGATTTTCTATCTTTTAAAAATGGATCAGGAAAAGTAATCCAAATTTCATCTATTTCATTTTTCTCAAAAAACAATTCGATCTGCTCTATTCGAGTTCGGAAAAAAGCAGCGTTGTCGATATTATTATCCATCGCTAATCTTGCGCCTTGCCAAATTCGAGCACCTTTGATGTCCACGCCGATGAAATTTTTATCAGGAAATCTTTCCGCCAAACCGAGCGTGTAATGTCCTTTTCCACAAGCCAATTCTAACACGATTGGATTATTGTTTTTAAAATGTTTCTCGCTCCATTTTCCTTTTAAGTTTACAATTTCTCCATTCAGTCCGGTGAGTTCAGGGTTCCTCGGATCGATGTTCTCATAGACATTTGGAAAAGTTACAATGTCAGCGAATTTTTGAAGTTTATTTTTCTTACTCATGGAAAACTAATGATGAATTTTGAACCTGCCTTTGTCGGCAGGCAGGTGATGAATTTTGAATATTTGCTCTGTTTATCGAGGTAAGTTTTACTATTGCTATTTCAATTCAAAATAACATCTAGCATTTGTTGGTATTTTTTAAATGTACTTAAATTCTTATGTCCTCCACCTTCGATTTCGATATATTGATCAGAAGGTTTTAAGAGTGGTTGGAGTTGCTCCGAAGACTTGTTTGGAACGACCCAATCTTTTGTTCCCACAAAAATATAAATTGGTTGTTGAATTTTCATTAAATGTTTGTCATTTGGAAAATTATATTTGAAATCAAATGGGAAATAGAGAATTTGGCTATTCACTTTTATCAAATTGCCAAGATTCTTAAATGGCGTTTCTAAGATAACTTTTTGAACTTCTACTTTAGTGGCCAAATTGGAAGCGACAGCACATCCCAATGAACGACCATAAATAATAGTATCACTTTTTTTATATTTTTCAAAATTCTCAAAAACCCAATCGTAAATCAATTGAGCATCTTCATAAAATTTCATCTCATCAGGTTGTCCTGTACTTTTTCCAAAACCTCGGAAATCAGGCATCAAAATATCATAACCTCTCGAAGTAAAATCTGATTGAAATTTTCCCCATCGCTGCAAATTGTCAGCATTCCCATGAAAATAAATGACCAAGCCCTTGCAGGGCAAATCCGTTTGAAACAATAATGTATTTAACGAAGTGCCATCAGTTGTATTGATAAAAAACTCTTTATATGGTTTTTCAAAAACAAATTCATAATCAGGCGCTAAACTATCAGGTTGAAAAATAATATACTTTTGGAAGGTATAAGTTCCAATGATAATCAATACATAAATTGAGGCGATCCATAAAATCATTTTTTTGAAGATCTTTTTTTCATATGTTATATTAACGAAGTTCCTGCTTCGTGCAGATAACAATGACTATTTAACGATAAGTTCATGTTCACAATTAGACAAACACGAAGCAGGAGCTTCGTTAATACAATTAATCATGCAAAATACTCATTTCATTTTCAAATAAAAAAAGGAAGTATAGAAGATGGAGTTGCGGTCTCGAATCAAATTCTAGCATTGGAAAATCCGCATCCAAAAGATGTTATTGGAACAAGAATCCTTTTGAAAAAAAATTGGATATTGAACGTTAGATGCTAAACGCCAACCGGCCGGCAAAGGCAAGTTTTATGTTTCTCCGAACTATTTTATTTAGAATAAATTCTATTGTAAGTTATTGGTTGGAATACTATCTTTGCTTTTTTAATAAAAAAATTAATCATCTTAGTGAACGTAAAACATCAGTCGTAAAACGTTCAACTAAAAAAATAAAAATATGACACGAGTAATTATTTTGATAGTAGTTTTGTTTTTTACATGGTCTGAGAATATGAATGCGCAAGAATTATCTTACGGATTTAGAGTTGGTTTGAATGTTTCGTCTTTGAATGGAGATACGGAACCTGGGGAAAGTTATAGTACCAATACTGGATTCCATGTGGGTGGTGGTGTTCGTTTCGAAATCACCGATTTATTTGGTATTCGAACAGAAATAGTTTTTACTCAAAAAGGAACTAAACGAACTTTTGAAGGAAACGCCCCATTTGTTTTCAAAGGAGCTAATGGAAAAATATTGACTACTGGAAATAAAAGTGTCGCCCTAAATATAGCCAATGCTTATCTTGATATTCCAATTATGGCTTATGGTAAAATTGGAGAAAAACTAGAAGTTTTTGGAGGAGTATATGCTGGATTTTTAGTTGGGTCAACTGCTTCTGGTGAGTTGGTTTATTCCGACGGAAGAGTCGAAGGAAACAATAATATTATTGATGAACTTAACTTAACTTTAGATTATAATTATGGTCGTCAAGATGCAGGTGAGTTAATTGATGGCGTCGAAAATCTCTCTCTTGAAGTAGGCGGAGAAACAGTTGAGATTCCAAATACGTTGAGTGCCTATTATGATTTGGATTCAAAAGAAGGGAAACCTTTCAAGACTTTTGATGCAGGAGTTTCGGCTGGTGCAGCTTTCTTTTTGAATGGTGGATTGTATTTTTCAGCGATTGCTAATTATGGATTAATTGATGTCACTAATTCAGAACTTGATTTTTCATATATTGATATTGATGGTTTTGATTTTAATACACGAGATGATAAAGACAATAATTTATCGTTTCAGTTTTCTTTGGGTTTTAGTTTTTAGGATAGTTTGATTTATAGTATGTGAAAGAACAATATTTTATTTGACTTTTTCTTTTTTGTATTTTTGGTGAAACGAGAACAACCAATACATACTATGACTGAAAAAGAAAAGAAATTTCTTCAAGAGAAATACAAACATTACTTGACGATTTTAGATACCTATCGTAAAATTCAAAGTCAACTAAGCTTGAGTAATGAAGAATATGAAAATCATATAAATGATATTCTTGATGAGTTAAATGAATTGAGGAAAAAATTAAATATCAACGAGAAATAAATATTTCAATATTATGACTGCCAAAAAAGAATTAAATAACTGGCTCAGCGATCTTGAAAAAAAGAGAACTAAATCTGAGACAGATTTATATAAGAAGAAAATTGAGGAAAGTATTTTATCACAAAATGCCGAAGAACAATTAGAAGGATTAATTGCTTTGAAGGAATCATTAAAAGCATTCAATAAAGAAGTTGATCAAAAAATGAATACTTCTAAAATTCAAGTTTATCCATCTTCTGTTGAAGAAATCGAATTATTGAAATCTTTATTTTTGAAAATGAATATTCGTTTTGACTTAAAATAATTCATTTTACTTCCAAAAAAAAATCCCCGTTCAACAAATGTCGAACGGGGATTTTTTTATGTATGTAAAAACGACTGAGAAAATCGCTCTACCCAACTTCCTCCTTCGCCAAATCAATTCCCAACTCATCCAACTGCGTCTCATCAATCGGACTCGGCGCATCAATCATCATATCTCGACCTTGGTTATTTTTTGGAAATGCAATGAAATCTCGAATAGAATTTACGCCATTCAACACGGCACATAATCTATCAAATCCAAAAGCAATTCCACCATGCGGAGGTGCGCCATATTCAAATGCACCCAACAAAAATCCAAATTGCTCTTCCGCTTCCTCTTTCGTAAATCCTAACAAATCAAAATTTCTTGACTGCAAATCTCTGTCGTGAATTCGAATCGAACCTCCACCAATCTCCACTCCATTTATCACCAAATCGTAAGCATCTGCTCGAAGTGATTTCATCGTTTCATGGTCGCCATTTAGCATGCGTTCCATGTCTGCTTTTTTCGGTGAAGTGAACGGGTGATGCATCGCATGGAATCTTTCAGTATCTTCATCCCACTCCAACAATGGAAAATCAACTACCCAAAGTGGACTGAATTTTTGAGGATCACGCAAACCCATTCTGTTGCCCATTTCCAATCGAAGTTCATTTAATTGCTTTCGAGTTTTTTCATCTTCGCCCGAAAGAATCAACATCATGTCTCCTTCTTTTGCGCCAAATTTTTCTGCCCAAGTTTGTAAGATTTCGTCAGAGAAAAATTTCCCAACTGGAGATTTGAATGTTCCTCCAGCTTCGCATTTTACATAAACTAAACCTTTCGCACCGATCTGTGGACGTTGCATCCACTCCGTCAATTTTTTAATATCCTTATTGGAAAAGTTTCCCGCTTGTCCTTCCGCACAAATTCCAACAACCATTTCTGCATTGTCAAAAACTGGAAACCCTTTTCCTTTCGCCACATCATTCAGTTCGACGAATTCCATTCCAAAACGAGTATCTGGTTTGTCAGAACCATACAATCGCATCGCATCATCATAAGTCATTCGAGGAAAATCTGCCAAGGTTACATCCAATGTTGTTTCGAACAAATGCTTCGTCAAACCTTCGAACGTATTCAATATATCTTCTTGTGTCACATAGGACATTTCGCAATCAATCTGGGTAAACTCAGGTTGACGATCTGCTCTCAAATCTTCATCACGAAAACATTTTACAATTTGAAAATAACGATCCAAACCTGAAATCATCAACAACTGTTTAAATGTCTGAGGCGACTGAGGCAATGCATAAAATTGACCTTTGTTCATTCGACTTGGCACCACAAAATCTCGTGCACCTTCAGGCGTACTTTTAATCAAAAATGGTGTTTCGACTTCTACGAATTCTTGACTATTCAAATATTTTCGAGTTTCCAAAGACAATTTACTTCGGAAAATTATATTATTCTGAACTGGTTTTCTTCGCAAATCCAAGTAACGATATTTCATTCTCAAATCTTCTCCACCATCCGTTTCATCTTGAATTGTGAAAGGAGGTGTTTTTGATTCATTTAAAACCTCCAAAGATTTCACTACGATTTCAACATTACCAGTTGGGATATTTGGATTTTTATTCGTTCGTTCTCGAACAGCTCCAGTAATTCGCAATACATATTCTCGTCCTAACTTTCGAGCTTGCTCACACAAGTCTGCATCGTCTTCCATATTAAAAACCAATTGCGTCAATCCATAGCGATCACGCAAATCAATAAAAGTCATTCCACCAAAATCTCGACTGGTTTGCATCCAACCGCTTAAAGTAACTTCTTGTCCAACATCGCTCATTCGGAGCGCGCCACAATTGTGAGTACGATACATTATATATGTGTTTAAAAATTAGAAAATTTTCGAATATAGAGGAATGATAAAACAATAGCTTAAAAATTTTGACGGCTTCTTTTAATCCTATTTTTCATTTTTAAAACAGTCATTTATCCAGATAAACTCTTCAAAATTTTATAAGATATTATTTTATCATTCTTAAAACGTGGCTGCAAAATTAATGTTTCTATTGAATAAATGTTTAGGTATTATTAGTTTTTTCAAATAAGTGTAAAAAAGGTAAAACCCATTGAGCAAATAACTCAATGGGTTTTATCAAAAAAGAAGACTTCTGCTATTTCTTAGTTTTCGTCCATCCCTCAGATTCTCTTCTGAACTCTTCTAAGCTCATTCCTTTTCCACTTTTTACATTCTCTGCCGCCGCCTTCAATTTATTTTTCAACTGTTGATTAAATTCCTTTCGAATATTTTCATGTGTCTGAAATTCTCCAGCTTCAATTTTTTTAATAGCTTCTTCCGTTGACACTTGTCCCTCTTCTGGAAATTGAGTTCTCCAATCTGTTTTTCTATTTTTTAAATAAAAAAAATAGTTTTTAACTTTTTCTAATATTTCAAGGTCATCTGTTTCGAGAATCATTTCATGGAGGAATTCTTTTATTTCTGATTGATTCATTTTCTAAAATTTTATTGCTCTAAATTAATAAACGTTTTTTTAAAAAGTTCAATTTCATTTTAGAAAGTCGATTTCAAAATATCATTATTTCGTACGGTGAGCGGTATTAGCACTCGAAGCGCTAACACCGCTTGTCAGTCAGAATAAAGTGTGAGAGCTTATTGGAAAATTAAATTAATTCACCACAATCCGTTTCACCATTTCTGATTTTTCGTCCATAATTTTTACAAAATAAATCCCCTTCGAAAAATCCGAAACATTAATTTCCTCCATTACATTTTTTACTTTTTCAGAAAAAACCATTTGCCCTAAAGAATTAAAAAGTTGAATTGAAGTTTCATTATTACGTTTTTTCCCAAAATCAATTCTTAAAAAATCGTTAGTTGGATTTGGGAAAATTGAAACGTCTTTCCACTCATCCAAGTTTTCCAAACTTGTACTGATAATATTTACTGTTGTTTCAAAAGTACTCGGTCCGCAATTATTAGAACCAACTAATGTAATCGTATAAGTGCCTGAAGTATCAAAAGTATGCGTTACATTTCCCGCCGTTTGAGAAGTTGTTCCATCACCAAAATTCCAAAAGTAAAAATTCACATTCGACGAATTATCAGTTATTTGAATAGTTCCATTATCAATGTTGTAACTAAAGTTTGCAGTTGGCAAATCATCAATATTAATATATTCATTTTTCATTTCAGTTGCCATTCCAAAATCATCTGTGATACTCAAACTCACATCATAGGTTCCTGCCGAATTATAAATGATCTTTGGATTTGGAAGATTGGAAGTGGAAGGATTTCCACCTGGGAAAGTCCAATCATAATCGGTAATCGTTCCTGTTGAATTATCATTAAATTGAATTGTATCGCCAGCACAGGCTGTTTGGTCATTGGAAGAAAAACCTGCTACCAAAGGAATTGCTGGTGAGAAAAATGTCGAATCAATTTTTCCCAAGCTCAAATTAAAATAACTTCCACTTGCAGTATTTTCTAATTTCACGGTTCGTACCATATACCAATTTTCGCCAGTCAAAGGATCGCTGTCTGTAAAAAATGTATCGGTCAAAACACCAGCATTCAAACGTTCAAATTTTCCATACAAAGAATCAGCTCGATATATATGGTAGCCAAAAATATCTTCATTCATCGGTTCATCCCAAGTCAAATCAATCGAATTAGATTCAGGTATAAATGCAATTTTCGTGGAAGGTTCTACCATGTGCATACGCAAAGTTGGATCACCCATCAATGCTACATGAACTAGTTGTGCGCCATTGCCGAGATACAAACCATCGTTTCCATTTTGAGTTTTTAAAGTACTGTAACCGATATTGTAACCCATAGCCATGTGGTGAAAAGTCCAAGGCGGATTGCCTGCCCAAACATTGGTTAACGTCTGACCTGATGCTAAAGGTGCTCGAAGAAAATCATCTGGGTAAGCCCAATTTCCAAACTGACTTCCAAACAACATCGTAAACACACTTTGCAAATCGCTCGTCACAAAATCACTCGTACTTCCCACTCCCATCGAACTCACAATACTTCCGCCACCACAACCATAAGACCACAAATAACTTTCATTTTCTAAAGTCGAAAAGTAATCTAAATTAAAAATACTATCCGCTCCAAACATCGTTGAGAAATTT
>Ga0209828_1002774_pt1 | contig 14074 bp, 14 predicted proteins | sample MaitaG_FD_187429 | JGI IMG/M metagenome (GOLD analysis project Ga0209828, IMG submission 187429) | Marine algal microbial communities from Maine, USA - Maine_Asex2 metaG (SPAdes) (version 2) | ecosystem: Host-associated > Algae > Red algae > Unclassified | place: Maine, USA | collected 2015-01-05 | reverse complement strand
ATTCCGGTCCAGGGTTGCGGCCCGGGTCCGGCAGATAAGCGAACTGGGTTTCCCCAATTTCTTCGGACCTCAGCGCTTCGGTCGCGACGGGCGCAATGTCGAGCGTGCCTTGCAGCATTTCCGGCAGCCGCGCAAGCGATTGTCGCGGACCCAACGCAGTCTGTACTTGTCAGCGGCGCGGAGCGCCTTGTTCAATCGGGTGCTTGCAGCCCGGGTGAGGGAAGGCAGCTGGCTGCGTCTGCAGGTCGGTGAGCCCGCCGTGCTTGCAGGATCGCAGAGCTTCTTCATGCCTGCAGGCGACAATGTCGAGCCGGCCACCGGGGGTGAGCTTCGGGAACGGCTCGCTCTCGGGGATATTCATCCCAGTGCTCCCTGGTGGGGCCGCGGCAAGCCTTTGGCTACGGGTGCCTGCCTCGAGCAAGAGACCGCCTTGCTCGCGGATGCGCAAGATTTGCGAGCGGGACTCGAGCAGGCCGGGCTCGATCAGGCGCGTCGTGCGACCCGTGTCCTGGTGGGTGTCATCGAATCTCGCTGGCTGGATGACAGGTCGCTTGGCTTGAGATTTTCATTGCCGTCCGGGACTTTCGCGACCAGTCTCCTTGCCGAGTTGGGAGTCTGCGTGACCGCCGATTCCCGAGTGAATAACAATGAGGTAGAGAAATAAATGGTCTGGGGAAAACTCCTTGGCGGCACCTTCGGGTTCCTGGTCGGTGGGCCGATCGGCGCGGTACTCGGGGCGGCACTCGGGCACCGTTTCGACAAGGGTGTGCAGTTGCAGCTGTCGCACGAAGGTGCGCCGGGGCAAGAGGAAGCGTTGTCGCCGGGCGACGCCGAGCGGGTCCGGATGAGCTTTTTCACGGCAACCTTTTCGGTCCTCGGCCATGTCGCCAAGGCAGATGGCAAGGTCGACCAGGCGGAGATCGAGCTGGCTGAAGCGGTCATGCAACGCATGAGTCTCAGCCCGGAACTGAGGAAAGCGGCCATTGCCCTGTTCAACGAGGGCAAGCGCGAGGAATTCCAGCTGGAGCCGTTGATCGTCCAGTTCCGCAATGAGTGCGCACGGCGCACGAGCCTCTACCGGATCTTTCTCGAGATCCAGATCCAGGGAGCGCTTGCCGACGGTGTCATGGCGGTCGACGAAGAACGTGTGCTCAGGGACATGGGGCTGTTGCTCGGCTTCGGTGAGGCATCGTTCCGCCAGATTGAGATGCTGGTGCGGTTCGGCATGGGCATGCGCGGCCCTGGTGGCGCTGGTGCACAGGCGGGCGGTGCCGGTGGCGGTGCCCGTTCAGGTGGAGGCAGGGCAGGTGGCGGAAGGGCTGGTGGCGGCAGGGCCGGTGGTCAGGCATCGCCATCGACCGGTCGCCTGTCGGTCGCTGACGCCTATGCGCTGCTCGGCGTGACGCGCGACGACGACCGGGCGACCATCAAGCGGGCCTATCGACGGCTGAGGAGTCAACATCATCCAGACAAGCTGGTGTCCAAGGGTCTGCCGGAGGAGATGATTCGACTGGCCACGGACAAGACGCAGCAGATTCGTGAGGCCTGGGACCGTATCAAGGACGCACGTGGATGGTGATCACGCATGCAAGCGCCGAGGACGTCCGCAACCTCGATATCCTGATCTGGATAGACGGGCAGTTGAAACCGCGTGCGGAGGCGACCGTGTCGGTCTATGACTCGGGCTTTCTACTCGGCGACGGCATGTGGGAAGGCCTGCGTCTGCATGCCGGACAATGGGCGTTTCTCGACGATCATCTCGACCGTCTCTTCGACTCCTGCCGGGCGGTCTCCATCGACATTGGCCGTGATCGAGCCGGGGTCATCGCGGCGCTCGAGGAGACACGTCTCGCCAACGACATGCACGACGATGTTCATTGCCGTCTCATGGTTACCCGCGGCCTCAAGGACAAGCCCTTCCAGCACCCGTCGCTATCGCGTTCGGGGGCGACGCTCGTCATCATCATGGAACACTCGACGCCCCGCGACAGCCTTGCATCGAGCGGCGTTCGGCTGGCGACTGTGCCGCAGGTGCGCGGCCTGCCGATGTCGCAGGATGCAAAATACAACTCCCATTCCAAGCTCAATTGTGTCCTGGCTTGCCTGCAGGCCGAGCAGGCAGGAGCCGACGAGGGACTGATGCTCGACCCGCACGGGTTCGTGAACACGACCAACGCGTGCAACTTCTTCATCGTCAAGCGGGGCCAGGTCTGGACGTCGACGGGTGACTACTGCATGAACGGGGTTACCCGACGCAAGGTCATCGAACTCTGTCGTGCCAACGGGATTCCAGTGCACGAACGGAACTACTCGCTCTTCGATGCCTATGCGGCTGACGAGGCGTTTCTAACCGGAACGTTCGGTGCACAGACGCCGGTGGCATCCATCGATGGCCGTGTCCTCGGATCCTCGAACGGCGAGTCGAGCAGCGAACATGGTGCGGGTGTTGGCGCGGGTGTTGGCGCGGGTGCTGGTGCTGGTGCTGGTGCGCCGGGCCCGGGGCCGGTGACCCGGCAGATACGTGCGCTCTATCGACGGCTGGTCGAGCAGGACGTAGCCCGGCGTGCCGGCGCACACGGATAGTACAGAGCTACCTGGACCTCAGGTCTCGTTCAGACGAGGCATCAACATCACGAGGTTGCACGGCCGCGTCGTGTTGTCGAGTTGCGCCGAGATCAGTTTCTCCCAGGCCAGACGACAAGCGCCGCTGGACCCGGGCAGGACGAACAGGAAGGTGGCGTTGGCGACGCCGGCAAGCGCGCGTGATTGCAGTGTCGAGGTGCCGATCTCTTCGTAGGAAAGCACCCTGAACATCTCGCCGAAGCCTTCGATCTCCTTGTCGAGCAGGGGCTTGATGGCTTCGGGTGTGCCGTCCCGGCCGGTGATGCCCGTACCCCCGGTAGTCAATACGGCATCGACGGCGGTATCTGCGATCCAGCGCGAAACGACGGCCCGGATCGCGTATCGATCGTCCCGGACGATGGCCTTCTCGGCGCAGGCATGGCCCGCACCCGTCAACGCCTCGACGAGTCGCTTTCCCGAGACGTCTTCCGCCTCGCCACGCGTGTCGGAGACAGTGAGAACCGCGATGTTGAGTGACTTGAATTCCGGGCTGGACATGGGCGAACAAGCGGTAGCTGGCCAAGGGCATTGAAGCGCATGCTAACGCGCATTATCGTGTGCCGCTCACTGATAGACTTCGCCGATGGGTGAACGCTTGCAGAAAATCCTCGCCAACACGGGACTTGGGTCGCGGCGTGAGCTCGAACGCTGGATCGCGGATGGTGAGGTGCGGCTCAACGGCTCACTGGCCAAGCTCGGTGACCGCGCGGCGCTCGATGACGATCTGACCGTCAAGGGCCGCTTCTACAAGGTGGTGGCGGACGATGTACAGCCACGGCGGGTACTGGTCTACCACAAACCGATCGGCGAGATCACGACGCGCGACGATCCGGAGAAGCGGCGCACCGTCTTCGACGCTCTGCCGAGGTTGCATCACGGGCGCTGGATCGCCGTCGGGCGACTGGATATCAATACGCTCGGGCTCCTGCTCCTGACCAACGACGGCGAACTCGCCAATGCGCTGATGCATCCGTCGGGCGAATTCGAACGTCAGTATGCGGTGCGCATCAATGGCACGGTCTCGCCCGATGTCATCGACCGGCTCTTGAACGGCGTTGAACTGGAGGATGGTCCGGCGAAGTTCGAGCGTGTTTTCGCCGACCCGAAGGGCGAGGGCAGCAATCACTGGTTTCGCGTCTCTGTCAAGGAAGGCCGCAACCGCCTGGTGCGCAGACTGTGGGAGTCTCAGGAGCTGCAGGTCAGTCGGCTGATTCGTACCCGCTACGGGCCGGTGTCGCTGCCACGCTGGCTGGCGCGCGGCAAGATCCACGAGATGCCGCCCGGGGAAGTCGTCGAACTTGCCAGCGCAGCGGGTCTGGCGGCGAAGGTCACGGATCGCTTGCGTCTCATCCCGGTCCACCCTCGACACAAGCGCAAGGCCCGCCTGCGACGCCGCTGAGAACGGCAAGGATGGGCTACGCCGCAGATCGCTTCCAGTCAGAGAACAGAATAACCGCCGGGTGCACGTTGAACGCTTGGGCGAGCACTTTCGCCCGCTCCGCCCCCAGTTTTATTCGGCCACTTTCGATTGCGGATAAAGTTGTTTGCGGAATGCCGGTCTCTTTAGCCAGGGCCTCCTGCGTAAGTTCGTTCCATTCCCTCAGTGTCTTGACCGTTTCTCCCGGGCTCAGGACGATGCCAGTTTCCGCTGGTACGTAGTCTTTGGGATCATATGGCACTGGCGCGTTCATGGTCATTTCCTCCTATGATCAGCGGGAGCCTGCAGCTTCGGCAAGGCAGCACCCGACGAACCTCGTATCGAGGCTCCTCTCGCCGCTGCAGGTTTCTATCCGATCAAATTCATCAAGGCAGACAACTTGTTTCTTGTGAAGACAATGAAGTCGTGTATGCCCTGTCGAAGTTCAGGGGTGGCGTGATTCTCCAGAAAATACCAACCGACGAGTAGGAGCACTGTCAGCCAGAACAGCCGAGACAGGCTCCGTCCAAGCCATCGCCACAATCCATTCGCGCTACCACGCCGGGCGACGGCACGTTGTCGCATCGCGTCTTTCAGGTGTGCGCCGAGAAGGTTGCCGATTGACGTCAAGGGTTCGGTAGTCGAGGGATTCAGAGATGACGGTTCGTCTCCTGGCGGCACCAGCGTCGGCACGATGTCGATCAGCAGCGCCGCCAGCCGCTCGAGCTGCTCGTCCCAACCCCGGTCGGACATCTCGAACGCCTGTATGCGCGTGAGCGGTGCCAATGTGTCGGGCAGATCTTCCGCCCTCGGCATCGACGCACCACCAACCAGCACCGGCAGCAGCCGGATACCGCGTTTCAACGACTCCTCGATTTCTCGCCGCACCCAGTCCTCGGGATCGAGGAGACGTCGTCGACCGTCTGCGTCGCTGGCGTGTATCCATTCCGGACCGATCACCACGATCAGCACCTGACAACCCGTCAGTGCAGCGTCGAGTACGGCCGTGAAATCAGCCCCTTCCGGAATATCGTCATCACGGAATATCCGGGCCGCACCGAAATGTTCGATCAGGTCGTCGGCGACGCGTCCCGCGAAACCCTGACTGTCGCGTCTTCGGTATCCAATGAAGATGCTCGCCTGCAGAGCGCCCACGAACCTCTCCCTTTGTACTGGTGTCGCCTTGTACCGTTGTTGCCGGTGCGCTAGCCCCTGAAGATCGAAGGACGCGCGTGACGACGATTGCCAAGCGTCGGACGCATCGCCGACAATGCGTAGGAGGATACCCCAGCGACTTGGCAGCGAGTCCATCGATCTACACGTCAATGAAAGCACCGTTCGCGTGGAACCGAGCGCACAGTGCGGATCGCAGCGTGCTTGTCGCCAATCGAGAAGCGACATTGCTCATCGGCCCCTTCTTGCCCAGGCGGTCATTCGACCTGCCCGCTGACTGCTGTCAGTGGCATCGAGCTAACACGTTAACTTTGCGATCTCGGCGGCAAATCGTTTAAACACGGGTTTCAGTACAGTCCATTGGAAATTCCGGGCGGCTTGACATCTTCCGGACACCCGCATGGTTGAACATTACCCGCACAGTGCGGAGAGCACTTTAATGATATCGAGATTGACAGTCCCTTTTTTCCTGGCGCTGAGCGCGACAATGCCCTGCATTGCCGCAGCGGATTATCTGAACGATGTGAATATCTCGGTATCGCTCGGCAGCAGCATGTCAGCCGAGCCGTTCGCCAACAGATCAGCGGCGGATTCATTGGCTAGCGTTATCGATGCCGATTCCGCCAGTGACCACGAATTCCATTTGCAGACTACCCATGTCTGGGTCAGCGGAGGTCAGCTCGAACTGGTGTTCGATTTTCCGGCGTCGCATGATCTGACGGGTCTGCATTTCTGGAACTACACCGGAGAAGCCTACGATGTAGACAATATCGTCCTCGATTTCCTGGATTCGACGGACGCGCTGATTTTCACCGAGACGATAGTCGATCCGGCGCTCGGTATCAGCGGACCGGTATTAGGTGGGATATATGCTGAGACATTTCCCCTTGCTGTCGAAGGCGTGCGTTCGGTGCGGGCAGTGGTATCCGGATCCAATGATCAGGTAGATTTCCAGAATATCGGGTTTACCGGCGTGCGAACTACCGTGGAGCCGCCGGTTGATGTCGATCCAGTATCGGGGCGGCCTGTGCCGAGTGTGACGGACCACACGTTGAGCTGGGCACCCGTTACGGCGATGTCGATCAACGTGCATGACGGAAATGGCGCGTACCTGCGAACGCTGCCCGGCGACGCAACATCATGGACCGCACCAGGCCCTGGCGACTATTACCTTGTCGCGACCAACGAAGGGGACTGGCGCACCTGGGCGCGCTCGGAAACGGTGACCGTGGCGGGCGGTGACGGGTCGCGCGCACCGATGCCGAGCGTCACCGGGCACGTGTTGAGTTGGGCGGCCGTTCCGGCGATGTCGATCAACGTGCATGACGGTAGCGGTGCTTATTTGCGAACCTTGCCGGGTGATGCGACGTCATGGACGGCGCCGGGGCCCGGCGACTACTATCTCGTTGCGACCAACGAAGGGGACTGGCGCACCTGGGCGCGCTCGAAGACGGTGACCGTGGGCGGTAGCTAGAAGTCCTGCATGCCGAGTTTGAGCCTGCCCGACAGCCGTTGACCACTCTTTTCGCCTCTCGGCGGAAGGGCCAACAAAGTGGGAATGCAGGTACCCAACAATGGGCCCAGCCTGGTCACCCGGTGCGCATGCCTACATCGCGTTGTACCGCGGTACCTTGGGTGAGTGCGGCTGAGGCTCCTGAGCCCGTCACCTCATTGCAACGTTCGGGTTGCACAAGTTTTGCGCCGCACTCGCGTGTAACGAGTAGAATCCACGCTACGGAGAGGTGGCCGAGTGGTCGAAGGCGCCAGCCTGGAAAGTTGGTATACGGGGTAACCCGTATCGAGGGTTCGAATCCCTCTCTCTCCGCCATCCCTGACTTGTCGTCCATCCCTGTCTTGTCGTTCAGGCTCGAGCCATGCAGCTGCACTACTCCGATCTCTCACCTTTTGCCCGCAAGGTCAGGATCGTGCTGCTCGAAAAAGGGCTCGACTCGCAAGTTGAGAAGGTCGAGGTCAGTCCTTACGAGCCCGGCGGCCAGCTGCTCCTGGCCAATCCGCTCAGCAAGGTACCGACGCTGGTGCTCGACGATGGTACGGCCCTCTACGACAGTGCGGTCATCTGCGACTATCTGGATTCCCTGACCGGTGCGCCTTTGGGAATACCGAACGTCGGCATGCCGCATTTCGTCGCGCGCCGCCGCCTGGCATTGCTTGACGGCATCCTCGAAGCAAGCTTCAACATCTCTTGCGAACGTAACCGTCGTCCGGAAAGTGAACGCTCGGCCAACTGGGTAAGCCACTGGGGCGAGGCCGTCGCCAGGGGCGTTGACGCATTGGAAACCGAGCACCGCTCGTTTGGCGAAACGCTGTCGTTGGTCCACATCAGTGCGGTCTGTGCCCTCGATTACGTGTCCTTTCGCGCCCCCGATCTGATCGACTGGCGTTCTCATCACTCTGGCTTGTGCGGGTGGTACGAGGAATTCGGTGAGCGTGAAGCCATGCGGGCGACTCGACCCGGTATCTGAGTGGCCGTAGCCAGACTTCGTTGAAATGCCCGTGTGAAGGTTACGGTCGTCGAGGTCAGGGGCCGTTAACCGGAAATCGAGTCAGCGACACGAATCACGAGTCGGCAGAGTGAATCAAGATAACGAAATGATGCAGGGCTGCGTCACTCGAATAGCTCACCTGCTGCTTGTCGGTCTGCTGTTCCTGTCAGCGAGTCTGGCGGCGGAAGATACGTCGATCAGCCAGGCAGAGACGGTCGAACGGGACTTCACTTCGATCATCGGGGGCACACGTGTCATTGGTGGCGGGCCTGCCTACACAAGCCAGTTTCCTTCTGTGGTGGCGTTGGTGCGAGACGGCTTCTCGTCGCTTGCCGGTCGACAGTTCTGCGGCGGTACGGTCGTCGCCACGCGGTGGGTCATTACCGCGGCGCATTGCCTCTATGATGGGAACAATCGCGCGTTGCCGGCGAGCTCCATACGCATCATCGAGGGCATCACCGACCTTCAGGCAGAGACGCCTGATGAAGAGATCGTTGTGACGAATCTCTACATTCACCCTGGATACGATCACGCCGCCCAGTCTGCCTACGATGATATCGCCTTGATAGAGGTGGCTACGGAGATGGTCGCAGAGCCGGTATCGCTGTTCAGTGGCAACGTCGAGTCACTGGGCTCGGCCAATGCAATGATCGTCGGCTGGGGCGCGACCAACTACGAAAATCCCCAGCGTGCGGTCTACCCCGATATCCAGCAATTCGCGACCGTACCACTGGTCAGCAACGAGCTCTGCAACGATGAGCGTTCCTACGATGGCTATGTGGGTGGCGGTCAGCTCTGTGCAGGGTTCGAGGAAGGCGGTGTCGACGGCTGCGTTGGCGATAGCGGGGGCCCGTTGTTCGTCGATACCGGCAATGGCGTACAGCAAGTCGGGGTCGTCAGCTACGGACGAGGCTGTGCCGAACCCTTCTTTTACGGCATCTACACAAGTGTTTCGGCCTATCTGGTGTGGATAGGTGAATACATCGACCTGCCTGACGATGCAACCCCCGCGGCGACAGACCAGCCGCGGGGTTCAGGCTCCGTCGGTGCGGAACCGCCAGTGCTTGTTCAGATCGATCGCGATGAGTCGGAAGAGTCGGACAACTCCCGTCGCCATACCTTTGTCGGCGGTGTCGCTCTGCATGGCCTTGGGGGAATTGCGCTGCTGATACTGCTGCGTATCATCCGTAGCAGGCGAATGACAGGCGCGCCGCAGGCCTGATCACGAGCCCGCTCGCCGCTTACAGGAATTCCGAGCGAATCTGGTCGAAGCTGGTGTGTCGAATGTCCTTGCCCTTGACCAGATAGACGACGTATTCGCAGATGTTGACCGAGTGGTCGCCGATGCGTTCGAGTGCCCTGGCGCACCAGGTGATCTTGAACAGCTTCGAGACTTGCCGCGGATCTTCGACGAGATGGCTCGCGAGCAGACGCTCGAGTGTCTCGTACTCCCGGTTGACATCGTCATCACGTTGAGCTGTGCGAATGGCGGCATCGACATCGAGTCGCGCGAAGGCGTCGAGTGCGTCACCGAGCATCGAGCGCACCAGCTCACCGAGGTGGCGCAGGTCCTTTCGGTAGCTGGGCAAGTCTTCCGCGCTTGCCAGGTCCACTGAAAACCGTCCGAGCTTCTCGGCTTCATCACCAATGCGCTCCAGATCGGTAATGACCTTGATGACGGTCACGATCAATCTGAGGTCGCTGGCTGCAGGTTGTCGACGCGCGAGCACTTGCGTGCATTCCTCGTCGATCTCGACTTCCAGGGCATTCACTTCGAAGTCGCTCTGCGCGACCTTGCTGCCGAGATCGCCGTCGCCTTCGAGCAATGCGGTCAGTCCATTGGCTACCTGCTGCTCGACCATGCCGCCCATCTTCAGGACCTTGTTACGAATCTCCTCCAGTTCGAGGTTGAACTGATGCGAGATGTGTTGATCGAGATGCAGCTTGTCCATGGGTTTCCTGGAGTAGACGATCGATCAGCCGAAGCGGCCAGTGATGTAGTTTTCCGTCAATTCGTGGGTAGGGTTCGTGAAGACTTGCTTGGTGTCGCCCACCTCGACCAGTTTTCCCAGATGGAAATAGGCGGTGCGTTGCGAGACGCGTGCCGCCTGTTGCATCGAGTGCGTGACGATGGCGATCGCGTAGTTCTGGCTCAGCTCCGAGATCAATTCCTCGATGCGCGCCGTCGCGATCGGGTCGAGTGCGGAGCAGGGTTCGTCCATCAGGATGACTTCCGGGCTGACGGCGATCGATCGGGCGATGCACAGCCGCTGCTGTTGCCCACCGGACAAGCTGGTACCCGGCGCGTCGAGTCGGTCCTTGACCTCATCATGCAGGCCGGCCTTCTTCAAGCTGTCGACGACGATATCGTCGAGCTCGGCCCGGTTGGCGGCAAGGCCATGAATGCGCGGGCCGTAGGCGACGTTGTCGTAGATGCTCTTGGCGAAGGGGTTCGGCTTCTGGAAGACCATGCCGACCCGCGCGCGCAGCAACACCGGGTCGAGCTCGGCGCCGTAGAGGTCCTCACCATCGAGCGACATCGATCCTGTCACCCGACAGGTCGGAATGGTGTCGTTCATGCGATTGAGGCAGCGCAGGAAGGTTGACTTGCCGCAGCCGGATGGCCCGATCATGGCGATGACTTCGTTATTGCCTATGTCGAGGCTGACATCGAAAATGGCCTGCTTCTCGCCATAGAAGACGTCGACGTGCTCGGTGCGCATCTTCGGATCGGCAACGGTAACCGTTCCAACCGTCTCGGTGAGGCGTTCGAAAGCGTCTCGCGCATCGTCCTTCACCGGCAATTCCACGTGTCGGGGTTGCGTAAGTATATCGTCTGCTGTGACGCTCATCTTTCCAGTCTCCCTTTTACCCTGTCCCGTAGAGGGACAAGCAACGATTTGCACACACTGCGCTACCAGCGACGCTCGAAGCGCTTCCTGAGTATCACGGCAACCGCATTCATCACGATGAGGAAGGCGAGCAATACCATGATCGCCGCGGACGTCTTCTCGAGGAAGGCGCGCTCCGGGCTGTCGGCCCAGAGATACACCTGCACCGGCAGGACAGTGGCCGCGTCGGTAATGCTCTGCGGCACGTCGACGATGAACGCGACCATGCCGATCATCAACAGTGGCGCTGTTTCGCCGAGCGCCTGGGCAAGTCCGATGATGGTGCCGGTCAGGATGCCGGGCATGGCGAGCGGCAGCACATGGTGGAAGACCACCTGAAGCGGCGACGCACCGATGCCACGGGCCGCTTCACGGATCGACGGCGGCACTGATTTCAGTGAGGCACGGCTGGAGATGATGATCGTCGGCAGGGTCATCAACGAGAGCACGATGCCGCCCACGATCGGTGCCGATCGGGGCAGGTGGAAGAAGTTGATGAACACCGCCAGGCCCAGTAACCCGAAGACGATCGAAGGCACGGCCGCGAGGTTGTTGATGTTGACTTCGACCAGGTCTGTCCAGCGATTCTGTGGTGCGAACTCTTCGAGGTAGATGGCGGCGGACACCGCGATGGGGAAAGACAGCATGAAGGTGATCAAGAGAGTGAACGCCGAGCCTGCCAGCGCTGCGCGTATGCCGGCGAGCTCCGGTTCGCGGGAGTCGCCATTGGTGAAGAATGTGGTATTGAAGCGCACTTCCAGATCGCCGTTCGCCTCCAGTTCTGCGGCCCAGGCGAGCTGCTGGTCGCTCATCCGGGTGACCAGTGTCTCTGGCCGGGAGAAATCCGCATCGCGCTTGACGAGGGCGCCGAGTTCGTCGTCCGCCGGAACCCAGAGCGAGATCTTCTGACCGACCAGTTCCGGATTCGCGACAACCCGCTTGGCGATCAGGTAATCGGCGCCGGTGCTGATGAGTCCGTACAGCGCCTTCTTCTCGCTTCGACCGTCGACGTTCGGAAAGCGCTCGCGCATTGCCGCCTTGACGACGCCCGCGTAGTTGGCACGCCTGAGTTCGTCGGCCGGCGCATCGAGAGCGACGCCGAGCGCGTCGGCACTGAGGTCGACTTCGAGGTTGACGAAGCTTTGCGAGAAAGCCGGCAGCCCCTTTATCGTGATACTGGCAAGCAGGAGGACGAGGAAGCTCAGGCTGGCGGCGATCGCGAAGATGCCGTACCAGCGAAAGCGGCGCTCGGCTGCATAGCGCCGCGCGAGCGACGCGCGCACCAGCTCCGTGGCCCGTGAGGCTCCCGAACCCTTGTTCTCCTTGTTCGGCGGAACTGCGGCCGCATCGGTCACCTTGTCAGCACTCACTCGTATTGCTCCCGGTAACGGCGCACGACCTGCAAGGCGACGACGTTGAGACACAAGGTGACCACGAACAGCATCAGGCCGAGCGCAAACGCCGCCAGCGTCTTCGCGCTGTCGAATTCCTGGTCGCCGGTCAGCAAGGTCACGATCTGCACCGTTACCGTGGTCACGGCTTCCAGCGGATTGGCGGTCATCTTCGCGGCAAGTCCGGCTGCCATGACAACGATCATGGTCTCCCCGATAGCCCGTGAGACGGCCAGCAGAATGCCGCCGACGATACCGGGCAGGGCGGCCGGTATGACCACCTTGCGGACGGTTTCCGACTTGGTTGCGCCCAGTCCGTAGGAGCCGTCGCGCATGGCCTGCGGAACGGCCGTGATGACGTCGTCGGATAGCGATGACACGAACGGAATGATCATGATGCCCATGACCGTTCCGGCGGCGAGTGCGCTCTCCGAGGAGACGCTCAGGCCGATGTGACTGCCGAATTCCCGTAAGGCGGGGGCGACAGTAAGCGCCGCGAAGAAGCCGTAGACGACCGTCGGGATACCGGCGAGGATCTCGAGTAGCGGCTTGACCACGTTGCGCACCCGCCGGCTCGCATACTCGGCGAGGTAGATGGCCGACATGAGTCCGAACGGCACGGCGACAATCATGGCGATGAACGAGATGAGCAGCGTGCCCACAAACAGTGGCACCGCTCCGAACGAGCCGGATGAGCCGATCTGGTCTGCCCGGATAGCCGTCTGCGGACTCCAGGTCGTGCCGGTCACGAAGTCGAGGAAGCCGACTTGCTGGAAGAACCTCAACGCCTCGAACAAGACTGACAGGACAATGCCGAGCGTGGTCAGTATGGCGATCGATGCACAGCTGACGAGAAAGAAGCGCACCACACGCTCGACACTGGTGCGCGCCTTGAAATCGGGACGAATGCGCCGAATGGCGACGACGGCACCGGCAATCGCGGCGGCGAGCGCCAGCACCACCAGAGCCGCTCGGGCGATGTCTTGCAAGCCGACCAGCCGCTGGGCGATCGAGCGCTTCTGCTCATCCGCAATCCCGGCGATGTCGCCGGCTTCGACCAGGTTATCGATATTGTTCCGGTAGAGTTCGACACTCTTCTGGCCCGCCGAGTGGACGCTTTCGGGAATCGAGGACTCGATCAGCGAGGTCACCACGAGGGGCTGAATCAGCTGCCAGCCGATAACCACGGCCAGGGCCGGCAGGGCGCACCACATCGCGACCATCATGCCGTAGTGCGACGGTAGCGAATGCAGGGCGCGGACGCCGCCTGCGTCGTCGGCCGCTCGATAGGCGAGCTGCCGGCCACGCGCGAAACCCGCAGCCGCGAGTGCCAGTACGACAAGGATGAGGGTGGCAATCGACATCAGGCTCGACGCTCGTTCGGGAAGTCGACGGTGGTACCGGGGACGAAGGTGCCGGGATCAGTAATGACGTGTGACATATCGGCCCGTCCCGGCACTGTTTTCAGTCCAGCTCGACATCGTCGAGCCTGGGCTTCAGTTCAGCTGTACGGTCTGGAGATTCTTGACCGCGTCGATGACTTCGGCTCGCATGTCGTCGTCGAGCGGAATCATACCCTTGTCGGCCAGGTATCCGTCCTCGCCCATGGCCTGCAAGCTGGTGAATTCTGCGAGGTACTCTTCGATTCCGGGTACCGTTCCCACGTGCTGCGCCTTGACGTAGAAGTAGAGCGGGCGGGATACCGCATAGTCACCGTCGGCGATCGTGTCGAAAGTTGCCTCATAGCCGTCGATTTTCGAGCTCTGCACCCGATCGGAATTCTGATCGAGGAAGCTGAAGCCGAAGATACCGACCGCGTCAGCGTTGGCCTCGAGCTTCTGCACGATCAGGTTGTCGTTCTCGCCGGCCTCGACGTAACTTCCATCCTCGCGCATGGCCTGGCAGGCGGCATCCTTTGCACCGTCTTCCATCGCTTCGATGAATTCGAACTCACCGCATCCAGTCTCCATGACCAGTTCGACAAACGCATCGCGCGTACCGGAGGTCGGCGGTGGGCCCAGTACTTCGATCGCGCTTGCTGGCAGATCCGGGTTGATCTCTGACCACGTCGTGTAC
>Ga0209828_1002772_pt1 | contig 14087 bp, 13 predicted proteins | sample MaitaG_FD_187429 | JGI IMG/M metagenome (GOLD analysis project Ga0209828, IMG submission 187429) | Marine algal microbial communities from Maine, USA - Maine_Asex2 metaG (SPAdes) (version 2) | ecosystem: Host-associated > Algae > Red algae > Unclassified | place: Maine, USA | collected 2015-01-05 | reverse complement strand
GCGAACAGGCGCGTGAAGCCGCTGAACAAGCCGCGCGCGAAGCGGAAGCGGCAAAGGTCGAAAAGGCCGCCCGGAAGCAAGTCAAGGCTGCGAAAAAAGCTGAACTCGCCGCCAAGCGGAAATCCTCAGACCCCGCCGGCCTGATGCCGATCGTGCCAAGTGATGAGGTCGCAAGCGATGAACTCCCGTCAGCCGATGAGGTCGCCGCCGATGATCTGCCCGCCGAAGAGGAAGCGACCGGGATCGCCGAACACCAAGAGTTACTGGACTTCGGTGACGGGTCCAATGATGACACCACGGTCGAAGACGACGATCTGGTCGAAGTGGATCTGGATGAGTTGGACGAGGACGCACTGGACGACGATGAAGATGTTGATGAGCTGGACGAGGTAGAGGACGTCGAAATCGAAGCCCCGGCCTCGGCTTCCTCCGTCAAAATCGCTGCTGCCGCTGCTGCGACTGCCGCCGCCGCTGCCGCCACGGCTTCTGCTGCCACGCCGAAATCCGCTGCCGCTAAAACTTCTGCCTCTCCGCAAAATTCCGCTTCCGCAAATGCCCTGAGAGGGGCGCAAACGTGGCAGCGCCCGGTGCCCAAACCGAGCCGCCCGGCCCGGCCGCCGCGTCCGTCGATGTCGGCGGTGCTGGCGGAAAAATGGAAGGGCGTCAAAGCCGCGTTCGGATCGCGGTTCAAACGCAGCGAATCCGGATTTTCGATCTTCGGCAAAACCATCGCGGCCGCGACGCTCCGCAAAGCGGCCACCATGCTCGTGCTCGCCTGCTGTCTCGCTGGTTTGGTCTATGCGGCCGTACTGGTCGCCGACCGCATGGAACTGCGCCGCGCCGAACGCGGAAGCAGCATCGGCGATCTCCGCACCAATCCCGTCATCACCGACCCGCCCGACCCGTACTTCATCACGGAATGAATCTTCCCAACAAACTGACCTCGAGCCGCTTCTTTCTTGCGGCTCTTCTCATGGTGTTGCTCGTGGTGGATTTCCGTTTCAGTAAAACATTGGCGCTGCTGGTATTTATTGTCGCGGCCCTCACCGACTATCTTGACGGCCAACTCGCGCGGAAGAAATACGGGGTCACCAATTTCGGCAAACTCATGGACCCGCTCGCCGACAAGGTGATGGTCTGCGCGGCCCTGGTCGGCTTCGTCGAGATCCGCATTCACCCGGGCGGTCCGTCTCTCGTGCCGGCCTTTGTGGTGGTGATTATTATCGCGCGCGAGTTCCTTGTCACCGGATTGCGGCTGCTTGCCGCCAGCCAAGGCAAAGTGTTGGCCGCCGGTAACTGGGGGAAACACAAGACGGCCTGGCAGATGATCGCCATTATCTGGACCCTCGCCGGACTCGCCTTGCTGCACGATATTCTTCCCGCCGGCGAACTGCACGGGCAGGTTCAGCAGTGGTTTCCCTATAGCGTTTGGGCTGCTATGGCCGTTGTTGTGGCGATCACGGTGATTTCGGGAGGAATTTACTTCTATGAGCAACGCCACATGATACTTGAGTCCTCTTGATTTCGACATGAAGCGTTTTTCCCTAGTTTTCCCCCTCTTTCTCCTGCTTGGCCTCGCGTTCTGCGCGTTCGGCCAACAGCCCCCTCCCGTACTTCCAGCCCCAGGCGAAGAGCCTGCCGTAACGGTCCAACCCGCTTCCCCTAGCAGCAAGGCAGGCAAAATGGGTCTGCGCCAGCTCACACCCAAGGTGATGGTGGAAAAGGGCGGCTGGCCGGTCTATGTCCTGTTCGGTCTCTCGGCCCTCGGACTGGCGCTGGTGCTCTACCTCTTGTTCATCCTGCGCACCCGCAATGTCGCGCCGCCCTCGTTCCTGCGCGATGTCGAAGTGATGATCCGCGCCGGCCGCTACGAAGAAGCGCGCAAGGCTTGCCTGCGCAACAAATCACCCGCCGCCGCGATGACCCTCGCCGGCCTCGATTACATGGAACAAGCGGGTGAAACCCCGGACACCATGCTGCTCAAGGAGACCATCGAGAGCGAAGGCTCGCGTCAGGCCAAACTGCTCCAATTGCCGACCCGATACCTCGCCGACATTGCCTCGCTCGCCCCAATGATCGGTCTGTTCGGCACCCTGCTCGGCATGTTCGGCACCTTCGCCTCCCAAGAGAATCTTGTGAATATCAAACCCGCGGCGCTGGCGTCCGGGTTGGGGCAGGCGCTGATGACAACGCTGGTCGGCATCATGGTCGCGATTCCGATTCTCATGTTCTACGCCTATTTCCGCAACAAGGCGATCAAGCTCATCACCCACCTTGAGATTGTCGGCGCCGACCTGCTCACGCTGTTCCGCCAAGGCCGCCGCCGATAATCCGAACCGCTTCGATTCAACCACCCGAGAAAGACGCGAGATAGACGATGGACTTCAGTAGCAACGACGAAGAGGCGGTCAGCATTCCGCTGGCTCCCCTGATCGACATCATGTTTTTGTTCGTGTGCTTTTTTGCCGTGAGCCAGATTCATGCCCAGTTCGATCGCGAAATGGATCTCACGCTGCCGACCGGCCAGACCAGTCAGGCCCCGCAGACCCTGCCCGGCGAAATCGTCGTCAACGTGATGAAGGACGGCAGCTACAAGATGGTCGGTCAGGTTCATTCCGCGGCCCAGATCGGCGCGAAACTAAAACGCCTCGCCGAACGATTCCCGGGTCAGTCGATCATCATCCGCGGCGACGCAAACGCGCGGCACGCCTCGGTGGTGGCGATTATCGACGAGTGCCGCAAGGCCGACATTTACAAAATCCGTATCGCGACTTTGGACCCCGAAGGGAATCCCTAAGCCATGCGCCGCGCGATCCGGAATCTCTGCCTGCTTGGTCTCTTGGCCCTGTTCGGCCTGCCACCTCTGTCTGCCTTCGGGCAGAAGACCGCGGCGCAGTCTAAAGAGTTGGCCGACGGCCTGTACGCGCGCCAGGTCTATGATCTGGCCATCCGCGAGTACGAGTCCATCGTTACCGACCATCCAACCTTCAACAAACTCGACGTGGTCTATTACCGTCTCGGCGAAGCCTACGGGAAGACGGGGGACAAGGCGAAGTCGCAGAAGGCCTACGCGGATCTGCTGGCGAAATTTCCCAAGAGCGCCTTCGCGGCGCGTTCGAGTTTGCGTCGGGCCGAACAGCTGATGGCGAAGAAGGAACACGACAAGGCCTTGCTGCTACTCGCCGAAGTCGTGCGCGCTAAACCGGACGCCAACCTGACGGCGGCCGCCTTGTTTTACACCGGGCGCAGCCAGTTGGCGCTCAAGCGGGAGGCGCTCGCCCAAGACGCGTTCAAGCAGGTGACGACCGACTACGCGCAGACCCCGTACGCCTCGCTGGCGAGTTTGGAATACGCGCGTTTGCTGCAGGCTAAAGCCGAAGGCAACGAGGTGGATCCCGATACCGAAGTGGAACTGCTGCGTTTGTTCCGGTTGGCTTTGCAACAGCCGGCCTCGGACGAGGTGGGGGGCGAAGCCCAGTTTCAATTGGCCAATGTGCTGTACCGCGGCGGCAAGTTCGCCGAGGCGGCCGCGGCCTATGACAAGCTGGCCTTGTCGTGGCCCTCATCGCCACGCGTTGCCGAGTCGCGTCTGCCTTCGGCCTGGTGCCAGTTCAACACCGGTTCGGCGAACGCGGCCATGGAACTGCTCGAAGGCATGGATCAAAAGGCGCGCCTGAAAGCGCCGGGTGAATGGCTCTACCTCAAAGCAAACTGCCAGCGCCAACTGAAGGATTACGAGGGAGCCGCGCAGTCCTACGGGCACTTGGTGACGTCCGCTCCGAACTCGAGCTTCACGCCGGCCGCCCGCTACGAACGGACGCTGATCCTGTACGACTTGAAGAAGTTCGAGGAAGTCGCCACTGCGGCCAAGGAACTCGAGAAGGTTCCCGCGCTCAAAGAAAACGCGTTGTGGCTACAAGCCCAAGCCTACAACGAACTGAAGCAGGGTGCCGAAGCCGCGGCCGTCTACGGCCGGATCGCCGCCGAGTTTCCCAAGTCCGGACGCGCGCGCGAAGCCCTGCTCGCCTCCGCTCAAGGTTTTGAGCAGGCGGAGAAGTTCGACGCGGCGATCAAGGCCTATCAGACCTTCGCCAAGACCTACCCGAAAGATCCGCTCGCGCCGCGTTCGTGGTACAGCATCGGTCTGGCTCGGCTGAAGCAGGGCAAACTGGATCAAGCGGTGAAGGCCTGGAAGCAACTGGCGGAGAAATTTCCCAAGGATGACTTGAGCGATGACGGTCTGTTCCAGGGCGCGATCACATTGTACCGACAAGACGAGAAAGAGAAGGCCGAGGATCTGCTCGGATTTCTGTTGGAGAACATCCCGGACTCCGAACACGCGCACAACGCCCGGTTCTACCGCGCCGTCTTGATGGACGAAAAGAAAGACAACCTGGCGGCGGCGGGCGAAGCCTGGTCTGCGTTCGTGACCGCGAACCCGCCGGAAAACATTCGCCGCCAGGGCTTGCATCGACTCGGCCTCAACCTCTACCGCCAGGGCAAGTTCGACGAGGCGGCTACGGCGCTCGCCGCCGCGGCCGACACCGCCGAAGGCAAGAACATCAGTCCGGCGCTGCTCCTCTGGCTGTGCCAGCATCAAGAGGAAAAAAAGAACTACGCCAGTGCCATCCGCGTCGCCAACCAACTGTTGGCGGTCAAGGATGTCGCCGAACGCGAACGCCAGATCGCCTGGTGGGTGGTCGGTCGTTCGGAAGACGCACTGGGCCGTTCCGAGTTGGCCATCGAAGCCTTCACCAAGTGCATCGACGTGAAGATCAACACCGTGGAAAACACCGAGGCCGCCTTGCGCCTCGGCGAACTCCTGCGTGATGCCGGCAAGACCGCGGAGGCGCAACGCGCCCTGGCCATCGCCGGCACCTCCGCCAGCGCGCTGGGACAGCTCCGGCAACAGGGACGCAGTTACATGTTGCTCGGTGACGTTTCGCGTGGCGCCAAGGACTGGAAAAACGCGGCCCGCTTTTACATGAGCGTCGCGGTGCTGTTCGATGATAAAGAGCTGACGCCCGAAGCCCTCTACCGCGCCGCCGAAGCGTTCGACAAACAAGGGCGCACCGCCGAACGCGACCGCAACCTTGCCGAGTTGAAAGAACGCTACCCGGATAGCAAACAAGCCGGACAATCCCTGAAAGAAGAACCCAAATAACGCTCAACGTTTTTCACCGCTCAACCGTCAACTCCTCCAACACCCCCATGGCATCTCCCCGACAGCAAGAATGGAACATCCGCCCCCGGGCCAACTGCTGCGCCGTTTCCGAGCGCGCGTTCGAAGACGGCGAGGTCTTTTACTCCCGTCTCGTCGACAGCGAGGAAGGCTACTTGCGCGAAGATCTCTGCGCCGAAGCCTGGTCGGACGAGCACAAGGCGAGCGCCTTGAGCACGTGGAAAAGCACCTTTGTCGTACCGCCACCGCCGGAGGAGGAACCGCTCAAACCGGAAACCCTCGAGGAATCGATTCGCGTGTTGATGGCCGGCGACGACCCGGAAGACCACGGCGCGATTTTCATTCTCGCCATGCAACTCGAACGAAAGCGCAAGCTCGTGCCAAAGGCGCGCCAACGCAAACCGGATGGCAGCCTGCTACTCGTTTACGAACACAAGCAATCCGGCGACATTTTCCTCATCCCCGATCCGGAATGGAGCTTGGATGAAATCGCCGAGGTCCAGGAGCGCGTCGCGATCCGTCTCGGTTGGATCGAACCCGAACCGGAGCCAGATTCCGAGGTGAACGCTGAAAACTCCGAAGGGGCAGGGGATGAAGCACCGGCGGCAGAATCTGAGGCAGCCGAGACAGACCAAGAAGATCCGGGCAGCCCCCCCTCTGCGCAACCCGTTCCTCCGATCGTGTCCGGAGCTGTCGATGCCGGGTAGCATGTCGTTCACTTCTTTCATCGGTGTCGGCCTGTTGGCGGAAGGACCGTCCCTCACGCCTCTACGCTATTTCTCCCTGCATGAGACCCTTCCAGTGGCGCCGCTCCTGTGCGTCCTCGGAGCGCTACTGATCGGCTTGCATCTGTTTCTTCTGCTCCGTCCGACCCTCGCCTTGAAGGGGCTCCGTGCCTTCCCGCGAAACTGGGTGGCGGGCATTGTTCTGACCGCGATTTGCGTCCCGTGGTTCGCCTTGCTGTTCCGCTATAATGTGCCGTTTCTCTGGATGCAGGACAAACAGGAGTTCTTGTCCCTGGCGGCGCTCGCCCTCTTTTTTCCGATTATCTGGTACATGAAGGATCTGTTGGCCGTGCGAGCCCTCGGTTGCTTTCTCTTGCTGTTTGGTTGTCCGGTCCGCGACGCGGCCCTGTGGCATCAGCCGGACTGGGCACGCTGGATCGTGATGGGCTGGATCTATCTGCTGGTCGTCATCGGCATCATTTTGGTGCTGTATCCTTGGCGCTTCCGGCGCTGGGTTGAGCGCTGCCTCGCGCCGCCATCCAAGCGTAACGTGGTCGCCATTCTGGGCATGGTCACCGGACTCCTGCTGATCATCAGCGGACTCGTCCTCAAATCCTGACCTCTGGATTGAAGGCAAAACTCCGCCTCATCGGTGGCAGGAGGGTAGGCGAGGCGACTCGAATGCAAAGACCGCGAAATATGGCGGATAATTTTTTTAACAGCGGTTACAATATCGGTTAAATTTGCCATTAAATACCGTTTTACACTTTATGACGCGGGTTACATTCGGTTTTTGCTAAAGCGAGTGCGAGGCAATGTCCGGCAAATTAAAGAATCATTGAGTTTGAATAATCTTATGAGCTCCAAAGACCGGAAAATCAAAATCGACACCGAACGCATTCCGATCCCCGCCCCGAATACCGGGCCAAAGCGGGGCAAAGCATTCAAATACCCATTCCACAAACTCGAAGTCGGCGAGTCCTTTTACATCGAGAATTTACAGAGCCGCAATCTCGGTGGCTCGGTCACCTACGCCTCCAAGGTGCTGGGGCGTAAATTCACCACGCGCAGCATGGAAGGCGGCGTCCGCGTTTGGCGGGTGGAGTAGTCGGCGATCTGCTGGGTGACAGTTTGTGTTTTCCCTTGAAAGCATCAAACTCCGGATTAAGAACGACCCGTAAGCCAGCTTAGCTCAGCGGTAGAGCAGCTGATTTGTAATCAGCCGGTCGTCGGTTCAATTCCGACAGCTGGCTCCATTTTTCGATGGAGACCACAGTAATTTGCCTGTGCCCGTTCAACCTTCGACGGACGAGGCAAGAGGAGGCAGGAAACGTGGAGGGAAAGAGGGGGCTCAATCGCGAACAAAAGTGAATGTACTTCAAAGGTGTGCACCATTTGACACTTAGCAGACTTTTTCTTTGAAGTTTCTTCGTCTGCTTGGCGTTTTCAGATTGACGCTAAAAAACCTGAAACCTATAGCCTACCCCTTGGTTTTTAGGTTGTTAGATCGGAGTACATTTATGATTATCCACGGAAAGTCGCTTCACGTTGCAAAGCAGTTCCCGGCCTTCGTTTGCCTACTATTGGCTTTCGGATTTTCCGCGGTCACGCCGATGTACGCAACCGCCAAATTTTCGGAGTCTGAGGAGTTCGATTTTGCCAACCGACTGATTGATCTTGGCTTCAAAGATTACGCCAAGCGCGTGATCGACGGCCTGTCTGGACGTGATAAGGGCCTCAGTACCTTGTTTGAGGGTCGCCTGCTCATGGGCAGTGGTAAGTTCGACGAGGCCGAAAAAAAGTTCAAGGAGGCCAAAGACGGCGAACCCAAATACAAGATGCTGATGCGTCTGGCCGACACCCACTACAGCCAAGGGCGCGGTGAGAAAACCGGCGAGTTGTATAGTTACGTTTTCGACCGGTACAAAGACGTGCCCACGGAAACCGCGGCCAAGGAATTCTACCTCGAATCCGCCTACAAGTATTTCAAACTCATGCAGATGGCCGACAACACCGAACTGGCGATCAAGGCCTTGGAGCGGGTCACCAGTGCCACCACCAATGAGTTCATCCTGCGTCAGACCAGCGTCGACCTCGCCAACCTCAAAGTCGACCTCGCCGAAACCACGAAAGACAAAAAGAAGAAGGCCGCCCAACTCAAGGACGCCCGCAAAATTTGCGACAAAGTCTTCCTCATTCCGGACAAGTTTTTTGGCGACGCCATCTCGGTACTTGTTCGAATCGAGCTGATCGATGACAACTATGACCGCGCCCTCGATTTGATCAAAGACTACACACCGATGTGTCATGACATCGAGAAAGCGATGCTGGAACAGGGAGGGGTTGCCGCCATGGCCTTCAGCCCGATTGCGCCGCTGCGCCTGCAGAAAGGCAATATCTACATGATGTTGGTTGAGCAGGGCATCAAAGAGAAGGACGGCAGGAAGGTGCAGCAAAACCTCGGTCGAGCCTTTCAAGAGTATGTCAACACCTTCTATAAATACAAAGACAGCGAAGCCGGTGTCGAAGCTGCCCTCAAAGTGTTCGAAACCAGCAACTTCGCCAAAGACAAGTTTGGTGCGACCCTCGAACCCGATGGCGGTCGCGCTGCGATCTTCGGCCTGATGGTCGAGTCGGCGAACTCCATGTACAGCCGCAAGATGTACAAGAAGGCGAACGAGGCCTACAAGCGCATTCTCAAATCCTATCCGGTGGAGAACGCCAAGACCGCCGAGGCGCTCGGCAAACTCGCGTTCTGCAACATCTACGGTCTCGATAGCGGCCAACTCGACAAAGAGAACGACTTCGCCGATCTCATGCCGCAGGTGATCGCCGGCTATCTCGCCGACCGTTTCCGTGGCAATGCCGAAGCGGGCAGCACCATTTATCGAATCGGTTCGCATTATCTCGTGCAAGGCGACGAGGAGGCCAACAAGATCGTCTGGGGACTGTTCGCCAACGGCTTCGCCGACGATCCACGTTCGGCCGGCATCCATTTCGTTCGCGCCGAGAACGCCCGGAAACTGTGGAAGGAAGCTCGGACGCCTGGCAAGCACGAGGAAGCGATCTATTACTACCAGTTGGTCGCCCAAGATAAATACAAAGACGACATCCACTACATCAAAGCGCTGGACCGTCTCGCCGAGGACTATCTCGAACGCGAAGAATACGCCCAAGCTCTCCAGTATTTCAACAAAACCCGGATCAACTCCGCCCCGGGCATGCAACGGGCCATCTCCCAGTTCAAGATTTCCAACTGCTTGTACGCGATGGGCGACTATCCGAAGTGCATCGCCTTCCTTGAAGACTTGAAGACGATGCTGGGCAGCGGCGGCGTGTTCGACGCCAACGTCAACTTCAAGCCGGTCAACCAACTCACCGAGAACGTTCTATACCGCCTCGGCGCCACCAGCATGAAGTTGGCCACCGAAAAGGACAAAGCCCGCAAAGAGAAAATCAGTGCCGACGCCAAGGCGAACTTCGCCAATGGCATGGGCAAGGGCGAGTCGCGTGAAGCCGCCATGAAATCCAATCCGCCCTCCGCGGAGGTCACCGCGCTATGGACCAAGGCCCAGAAACACTGGGAAGATCAAACCCGCGACTTCCGCAAATGGGACGAACGCAAAGGCACCGGCAAGCTCGCGCCCAAAGCGTTCGAGGGCATTGGACAAATCCACATGGCCAAAGGCGAGGTCGACGAGGCGCTCAAGTCCTACCAGACGATCGCCGACCGCTACCCGGACACGCCGGAGGCCGAACGCGTCTACTTCTATCTCGTTCGCGAAGGTCTCAAGCTCGAACTCGACCACATCGTCGACCGCTACGTCAAAGGCATGATCGACAATCCCGACACCTACAGCGCCGGGCAGCTGATCCAAGTCGGCCAATTGTTGGTGGACGAGGAGAAATACAACGAAGGCCGCGCCATCTTGCAAGCCGCCCTGACGCACAAAGAAACGCAGGAAAACAAAGGCTCTCACCAGCGCGTGCTGAAAGCACTCGTGGTCGCCGCCAGCCGGTCCGGTGCCTATCAGGAATGTGTAACCGCTGGTAAACAGATGCTCGATGAGTACGAAAAGACCCCTTACAAATTTGCGATCTACCGCGAGATGGCCAAGGCCCATCGCGAACTGAAAAACTGCAAAGAGGCCGAAAGCAGCATCCGCTGGGTGTTCGAGTACGCCAAGACCAGCGCCAAGGACCCGCAACTGGAAATGCTGCGCGCCAACCTTGAACTCGCCCGCATCCAAGCCGAGTGCAACAAGCAAACCCAGGCCGTGCAATCCTACTGGCGGATTACCCAGCGGCCGCCGCCGGATATCAATTCCGAGGACATCGCCCGGGAGGCCCTCGCCGAAGGGGCCGCCTACTCGGCCGGACAAAAAGCCTTTCCCCAGTGCATGGATATCGCCCGCACCTACCTCACGTGGTTCCCGCTCACGGCCGGACAAGAGCCCACCAAGGAATACGAGAACGTCGTCCGCTACGCCAAGGAAGCCAGAAGCCGCCTCAGCATTAGCGAACCGGATCCAACAACGGCACCCGAACCCGTCCCCGCACCGGCCCCCGACGGACCCTGAACTCTCTCGTCCTTTCTTCGCGCCTCTGACAAGCCCTCCTCCCTCCCCCCTTTTCCACCATGAAATCTACATCCCTTCCCCTGACCCTCGCTTGCTTGCTCGGACTATTCCTCGCGACCTCAAGCTTTGCCCAACTTCGCCCCTATGTGGTGGACAACGAAAACCGTCGCATCGAGGGGACAGCGATCCGCTCCGGTGGTGGCGGTAAGATCACGTTGACCTTACCCAACGGCAAGACGCTGGACTTTGCCCAAGGCGGATATCGCAAATTGTACAAGCCGATGCCCGCTGAGTTCAAACGCGCGGTGGCGGCGTTCAACAACGAGCAATACGCCACGGCCCGCCCGATGTTCGAGTCCATTGAGAAAGGCAACCGCTACCTCAACTGGGACTTTCACGCCGGCTCCTATCTGGTGAAGTGCTACATCGCTGAAGGAAAACCTCAACTCGCCACGCAGGTGATCGGTCGTCTGATGGCCGTGCCCGGCGCCAAACAAAACGCGATCGTGGTCGGCGCCGAACTCGAGGCACTCATTGGCAGCGGCAAAGCCGATTCCGCCGGACGCAAGATCGACCAGTACGTCTCCGGACCCAGTCGCGAAGTCGCCGCCATTGCGCAAACCCGCCGTGGCGACATCAGCATGAGCAAAAACCTGTTCGACCAAGCGGTTCTCGACTACTTACGCACCGTCGCCTTCTTTGAAGACGTCGACCGCGAGATCCAAGCCGAGGCCATGTTCAAAACGGGACTTGCGCTCAAAAAGATGAAAGACTCTGGTCGTGCCCAGATGATGTTCCAACGCACCCAAAAGAATTTCCCCGGCTCCTATTGGGCCCTTCGTGCCCAGTCCGGCAAATAATCTAAACACCTCACTCACTGCAAAACCTGGAGATTTCCATGACGCTCAAAAAACTCGGATTCCTCGCGATCCTCCTCTCCCTTCTATTTTCCGCGGCTGCCCCGATGTCCGCGTTCGCCCAAGATGCGCCGGCTGCGCCTGTCGTCGCCGACGTTGACGAACCCGAGGCGGTCGCCACCGGCGGGTTCTTCACCATCCTCACCTCCGGCGGGATTGTGGGCATGCTCATCTGGATTCTCCTGCTGCTCACCTCGCTGGCGATGGTGGCCCTGGTGATCGACTCCTTCATCTCCGTCAACGAAGGCAAGGTGGTGCCCATCAGCCTGGTCTCGCGGGTTCAAGAGGCGATGGAGCAAGGCGATGTGATCAAAGCGCTGAATGTCTGCAACGAGGAACCCGGGCCGATGTCCAACATTCTCTCCGGCGCGTTCGAGAACGTCGAAGGCGGCTTCGAAGCCATTCAAGACTCGGTGGCCATCGCGGCCGACCTCGAGTCCGAACGACTCATCCAACGGGTCAACTACCTCAACGTGGTCGGCAACCTCGCGCCGATGCTCGGACTGCTCGGTACCGTTCTCGGTATGATCTACGCGTTCAAAAACCTCGCCACCGCTGGTGCCGCTGGCGCCTCCATGCTGGCCAACAACATCTCGCTCGCGCTCTGGACCACCACCGTCGGACTGCTCATCGCCATCCCGGCGCTGGCCTTCTTCTACTACTTCCGCAACCGCGCCAACACGATCATCCTCAACATGGAACAGATTACCCTCGACCAGATCAAAGTGCTGCGCCACGTCGAAGTCGTTGACGAAGACGAGTAACCTCCCGCCGAATTGCCACTAACAGCCCAACCAGCCCCAACCCACCCAGACCACCCCGGGAAATCGCATGGCTAGAAAAGCAGAAGAACCAGAACCGCCAAACATGACGCCGATGATCGATATCGTCTTTCAGATCATCATCTTCTTCGTGTTCACCGTGGACTTGGATCAGGCCAAGTTCGACAAAGAAAATCCCTTGCCGCTCGCGCCCAACGGCGCGGAAGTGGAGGGCCAAGACCCTCGCACCATCCATATCGACCTCAACAAACAGACGGAAACCCGCAATGTCGTGTTCGTCGGTTCCTCGCCGGTAGCCATGCAAACCCTCGGTGGCATCTTGAACGGTGCCGCCCGCCGCTATGGCAACGACACGCCGATCGTAATCCGCGCCTCGGAACATTTAGAGCACCGCTACATTAAAGCCGTCATGGACGCGGCTTCCGCCGTCGGACTCTGGAAGATCGAAATCGCCGCCATCAAGGAGAAGGTCTGATGGGCATCGGAAAAAACAAACGTACCCGCAAACGCAGCGGCGATCCAGAAGACGTGCCGATGACCCCGATGATCGACATCGTGTTCCAGTTGCTCGTCTATTTCATATTCACCTTCGACCCGGTGAGTATCTTTACCCACATGGACATCACCCGTCCGTCCTCTGACAGTGCCGCGAAATCCGACGATCCGCCGCCGGAGATGTACGAGATCATGATCCAGCCGCGCCGCATCCCGTTCGGGGTGGAAGGCTCTCAAGCCGCCTACTCCTTGAACAAGAAGAAGGCCATCAACCTCGAGGGCTTGGAGCAGATCATCTCGCGGATCACGCCGGAGGAAACCATCACCATGCTGTGCGACACCCGCTCGCTGCACAACGACCTTGTCGCTGCACTCAACCTGTGCACCAAACACAAGTTGACCAACGTCAACGTACTCAGCACCAAGTGACAGGCGGCCAACGCCTCCTCGCTCCAGCGAAAAAGCCACCGCTTGCGGTGGCTTTTTCTTTGCGGACCGAACGGGCCTGACGTAGTCCCCGCCCATGACGCGGATAGAACAACGATTCCAGCAACTCGCAACCGACGGCAAAAAAGGCTTCATCCCCTATATTTGCGCCGGCGATCCCTCGATTCAGGACACCGAAGATATTGTCCTGCGCCTCGAAGATGCCGGTGCCGACATCATCGAAATCGGCATTCCCTTCTCCGACCCCTTGGCCGATGGTCCCGCCAACCAGCGCGCCGCCGAACGCGCGCTCGAAGCGGGCACCCGGCTGGAGCATGTGTTCGACGCGGTCGCGCGCATCCGCGAACGCAGCGAGGTGCCGATCGTGCTGTTCACCTACATCAACCCGCTCTACGCCCTCGGCTTCGAACAAGCCGCCGACAAGGCCGCCAGCGCCGGCGCCGACGGGATTCTGCTGGTCGATTTGTCGCTCGAGGAATCTGCGCCGTTCAGCGCCACCCTCAAGGACCGGGCGCTCAACCATATTCAACTGATCACCGTCACCAGTTCCGACGAACGGATCAAGCGGATCGCCGAACACAGCACCGGCTTTGTCTACTGCGTGTCCCGCGCCGGGGTCACCGGCGAGCAGTCCGAAATCCAAACCGAAGCCACCGGCCTGCTCGAACGCGCCCACGCCCAAACCGATCTGCCCATCGCGCTCGGCTTCGGCATCTCCAATCCCGAACAAGCCCGCGCCTACGCTGAACTCACCGAAGCGGTCGTCGTCGGCAGCTATATCGTCAACACCCTGCACAACCATCCCCGCGACCAAGCCATCGCCAAGATCAAGACTCTGATCGACGCGGTCAAAGAAGTATAGTTGATCGCAAATTTAATAGTGCAAATTTCAGACGTGCCCGCGCACCTGCCACCACGTCCTTTGAAATTTGAAATCCTCACTCGCCCCCACGTCCTTT
>Ga0209828_1002765_pt1 | contig 14100 bp, 11 predicted proteins | sample MaitaG_FD_187429 | JGI IMG/M metagenome (GOLD analysis project Ga0209828, IMG submission 187429) | Marine algal microbial communities from Maine, USA - Maine_Asex2 metaG (SPAdes) (version 2) | ecosystem: Host-associated > Algae > Red algae > Unclassified | place: Maine, USA | collected 2015-01-05 | reverse complement strand
CTTCGATTGTTTCGTTTTCTCGGTGGACGCGCTGACCGAACTCGTGCCAGCCCAATCGACAATTGGCAGCCCATACGTCATGTTGCCGCTGCTTCTCAACCTGGTTGCGGTGTCGTCACCGTTGGTTGTTTTGACTGACGCACACCTGACGTATCACTTCGGTGATGACCGCTCGTGGTCAAACGACGGACGCTCAGCAATCGCGGCGGCGAACCTCGCTGCCGCTCAGCACGTCATCGACGGCCACGAGACGAGCGGCACATCCCGGATCAAACGATTTCTCACCGCCTTCCCAAACTGGGACCCATCCTCGATCACAACCAGCTAGCTCCACCCTGGCTCGGTCAACACTGACTAGGTCGAGTTTGCGAGGAAGTCGGGCAGGCTCGAGCGAGTGAATAGTTCGAGGTGTCCGCCGACCGTGCAGTTGATGAGTTCTCGCTGCTGGCGGGCGTAGGCCTTTCCGGCTAAGTCGTACACGGTCTCCATCATGTCGGTGTCGGCTGCCTGCCAGCGACGACCGCTGAAATAGTCGGCACGAAAGTGATTGGTATCGGGGCCCGTATCGATCACTTCGGCGCCCTCAGCGACGGCTGGTTGGTTATAGGAATGGTCGAATCCGACCAGCCCGACATCTCCACTGCTGAGGCCAAAGGCAAGCTGCATTGCGTAGAAGCTCACGGTGTGAATCCATGAGAGTTCCTTGGCAGTAGCGGTGCTGAACCGCAGGTCAGCAGTTGTTTCGGTAAAGAACACGTTTGGACGCGGCCGTATGCAGTAGCTCAACCAGAACGGAACAACCACGTTTGTGTGTGCGGGCATCAAATTGATGAGGCCTGCCGCTTGCTCGGCGACCATGTAGTTGACGACGGTGTGCACGTGGGTTTGCGCCACGAGCTCTTCTTCGAGCGCAGCAAAGTTCGACGTCACCAGTCTGAGTTCGCCGCAATGTCGCGCAAGGTCGTCGAGTGAGTCGCGCAGTGAAGGTCCGTTGCCAGCGATCACATACGGTCGGGGGTCGCCAGCCTCGGCATAGATGAAGTCATGCCACTTGCTGCGTTGCTCGCGGTACCACAGGCGATCGAACGCCCAGAACTGTGGCCCTACCTTGCGCGGCACGTGCGGCTCAAGATCGATCTCTTCGCGCGTTGCGGTGCGGTGACAATGATCGGCACCGTGCAGCCCGAATTGGGTGATTGCCCGACGGGTCGCGCTCGCCTGCTCGTCACCGGCTGCTCCCAGGTTGTCTTGCGCAATCGTGCTGTAGCTGTAGGCCTGAAGATAGTCCTTGGCGGATCTCGTCTGATCAAACTCTGCGATGGCCTCGGCCCACTGCACGGGTAGGTAGCCAAGGTGTCGCGCAACGAGTTCAGCCGCCGGGATCGGCGCAACGCTGACGGTGCCGGGATCAACGTCGACCACAACGATGTCTGCGTTATCGGCGACGCCCCGAAACCACAGATCAAGAGCGGCGAGGTTGCCGAACTGATCCCGTGGCTGGCCAAGTCGCTGCATTCCTCGCTCGGTTACAAACAACTTGGCGCGCAGCGGCGCATGAGCGGCTGGCTCGGACCCACACACGATGATGTCGGCGGTCGCGACATGTTCCTGCGCACGGCTCGTCAGGCGGTCTTCTGGTGTGTGCAGCGCAAACAGACCTGCGGACACCTGCTGCGGTTGCACCGGGCTCAGCTGTTCGAGTTGCTGTCGTTGAAGTGACGATCAAGCGCCAGCGCGAGCACAAAGTCAGGCTCGTTGTCGATATCGGTTGCTTCGAGCGGGTCCATGGGAAACGGCAGACACTTGGGTGTCACGCGATGACTGGCGGCTTCGAATGCGTCGCGCTCAAAAATGTAGATGTTCGAGTTCTCTTCATACACGAGCGGCAGTTCCTGCGTTGGAAGCAGCTCATCGGGGTTGTGATTGATCGGCGCAAGGTTCTCCCAATAGAGACGGGTTTGCCAGGTCGTGACGCTCATCAGGCTTGTTGCATCTGTGTCGGCAGCGAAGGCTGCAACGGCTGCGTCGACCGTCTCGGGCCGTAGCAGCGGGTTCGTCGCATGCGTCTGCAACATTGCTGAAGCCCCGGTGACCTCGAACGCGTTACCGATGAGCAGGTTCATGGCAACATCGTCGCCCACGAGATGTGCGGGCCGTTCGATCAGTACAAGATCAGGAAACGCAGCAGCGGCTGATGACAAGATCTCGTCGCTGTCGGAGTCAAGTACGACGGTGTCGACACTCTTCGCAGCAGACAAGACGGACAAGATGCGATGGAACAGCGGGGCACCACTGAAGTCACGCATGTTCTTACGGGGCACCCGAGCCGAGTGACCCTTTGCAGCAACAAATCCAAGCACTGTCGTAAGGTATCGCAGCGTCGATTCGGCGCGCCGTATCTCACCTAGTTTGTGAGCACCCCGGTTCTACGGTTCAGGAAGGAGGGCTATTCGTATGGTGAGCCAGATCTCAGGCATCCTTGCAAGCGGGATGCGCTTTGTTATGGGTTCGCGAAAGGCGATAGTCATCGGCGTTGCGCTTGCCCTGTGCGCAGCGGCGCTCCTCATCCCAGGTCTTGGTCCAGTGTTCGTGGGCCTCGCCGTGCTGCTCCTTCTCACAGTGGTCGCAGCTATGGGCGGCAGAGTCGTACAAGAACGCTGTCGAGTAGCCGAGCTAGAGGCAGAGCTAACGACCGTTTCTTCCCGCAACACTCGTGCTGTCGGCAGCACAGACGCCAACAAACACTCGGACCTCGACACGGCGAAGCGCGAGATTCTCGAGAGCGCTGAACAACTCAGCAGCCACCTCGGCAGCGGCGTCGTCGTCACCGTCATCGTTCCATGCTTCAACGATTCTTCGTTCCTGCCAATGACACTGGAGTCCCTTCAGCGTCAGTGGCTGCAGGATTGGCGCTGCATCGTCGTCGATGATGGATCGACCGACAGCACCTCCGATGTCATAGCGGCTTTCTCCGAATCAGATGACCGAATTTCTGGGATCCAACACCCGGAAAATAGGGGCCTGAGTGCCGCGAGAAACACAGGACTCAAGGCAACGACGACCGAATTCGTGTGCTTTCTCGACGCCGACGACTTCCTCACTCCCGCCAGCCTTGCCGATAGGGCTATCACACTTGCTCACGCCGAAGACTCGTCTATCGCTGGCTCATATTGCGGCATCGTGATGGTCAGCGAGGATGCGACGCTTGATTCGGTAGCGCCGCTCAAAATCTGGTCGAACCCCGGGATTCATGACTTCGTGAGTACCGGTGGCGATTGCCCCTTTAACTGTCACGCTCCGATGCTGCGAACAAAAGTTGTAGCCGAGTTGGGTGGTTTCGATGAGACCATGCGAGCGGGCGGGGAGGATTGGGATCTGTGGTTGCGACTGATGCGCAACGGCTACTACTTCATCCCTTCGCGCTTCTTCGGCGGCGCATACCGCCAGCGGCGTTCCAGCATGGTGCGGACTGATGCGAAACGCCATCTCGAGGTATCTAAGCAGCTGCTCGAGTCGGCCTATGAGCCGCTTGCGGGGGCGAGCAAAGTCAATCAATCCTCCGCGTATGACTTGCCAGCGAACGTCTACCAATTGAAACTTGCACTCGCGAAGCGGTCTCTCGCATTCGCAGGTATTACCGCCGTTTCAGCATCGGTAGCGGAAGCACGGCTCATCGTGGCGACGATCGACGAAAGCACCCTTTCACTAGCCAATCGCCACTTCTCTCAACGGCTACTACTTGGGAGCGGTGTCGCCCGAGGACTCGGGCTCATCGAACCGCTACAGCCCGACGAGTCGCAACGGGTTGCAGCGATCGTCGATGAAATCCTTGGGTAACAGGAACACAGACGAATCGGTCCTTTGCCAACAAAGCCGATTATCAACCAAGTCGATCGGCAATGGCTTTCGCTGCGCGCTGGTGGGGGGTTTGGGTATCGCTGATCGATACCTGTTGTGCAAAGAAGGACTGCGAGCGCTCTCGGTATGAGCCCCGCCAACCCAGTGCTGTATCAATTGCTGCAGCGAGGCTCTCAACCGAATCACTTGCCAAGAATGCACCTTCCGGATTGGCGAACGTTGGGACCACTTCTTGATGCGGATTGTGATACACGAATGGGACACCTCGCGCCATCGCTTCAAAGGGAACCGTGCTGAAGCGCGACACTAAGACATCAGCAGAGTTCTGCAGCAGATGTTTCATCGGTAGACGAGAGATCGGAAGGTCTGCGTCGAGCCCACGATCGGCATGGTGTTGACTAATGATCGGTGTTGCCCCTGCTAGCTCGCACGCGTGCAAAACGGAGTCGAGCCACTGCGATCGAGCGTCGTTGAGAACCCCGTAGGTAAAGTTTGAATTGATCACAACATTGCGAGATCGTTCAAAGGATCGCTCTCCTTCATGCCAGACAGCCTCAAGGCGACTATTGCCGACGACTTCCGTGTCCTCTGTGCCCAAAACTTGCTGATCGTTAGGCCCCTGGCAGAGCACGAAGTCGCTGTGCCTGTATGGCAGCCGCTGACGCCCAGTGTCGACATCATCGAAGTCTTGCACGCCCTCGACTTTCGCTACCACGAGACCGCCAACGCGGCGAGTGTACGCTGCGAGCTGAGTAGTCGGCCCCCAGTCGTTTAGTGAGACGACGGCGTCAATCTGGCCAAGCCGACTGAGATCATCAGGCCAAGAATATGCCGGTCGAGCGTATTTCTGTAGTTCGAGGCAAACACTCTGGCCTTCATTTGGCGTGAGAAGGATCGACGAATGAACACCCAGTTCGTCCAGCGCCTCGGCGAGAGGTATCAACTCGTCAACGTGGTACCGAGCCAGAGGAACAAGCACGACGCCGCCAAATCCCCCTGCAACGACCTGACGAGGCGTAAGCGGACGCACATCAGTTGTCAAGGAGGAGTCCGTAGAAGAATCAATGCTGGGATCGTTGTCGGTGACCGGCGTTAGGGTTCCCTCCTGCACTGGAGCAAGGTCGGTCCCAGAGGCGCAGAGCACGCCGAGAGGATCGAGCGGAGCGATGGCGCAAGCTTCGAGCAGCGCACGTCGATCCACGAGCGCGGACGCCAGCGTCGGCCCCGAATCGCGAGAGACATTGTCGCTGGACTTAATACCGTCGGAATACACGCCGACCAGATTGCCTTCGCCCGTAAACACGGCCTCAAGTCGAGTTGCGAGCGAGCTGGTCGGCAGCTGGTCTGGGACAATCAAGAAGGTCACATAGTCACCCTTCGCGGCAGATAGTCCTGCCCATCTGGCCACGGCAAGGTCACCATTCCTTTGGTGCAGGACCCGAAATCGCTTGTCCCATTGTGAAATCTCAACGGCTTCATCGAGGCCAAGGTCCATTGACGCTGCGTCCACGATAATGCACTCGAAGTCACTCATCGTCTGAGCTCGAAGCGTGTCAATGCTCTGTCGCAATGCAAGCTGCTGATTCGACAGACAAAGAACAACAGTGACGAGGGGTCGATCGCTCCGCCTCTCGAACACGACAGGAACTTGCTTCAGATCTTCCGGCCCTGGAGGAAAAGTTCTCCTGGCAATATGCGCATGTGTCGCGGAACTGCCTTCCGGCGACAGGACGCTTCGACCTCGATTCCATGCCGTGCTGACAAGCGGCTTGATAGATGATGGTAGTGCCCGATATATAGCGCTAAGCGCACGTCGCGTAGGTACCGAGCTTGTCATTTTGAGTCGATCCAAACCAGCTCAAGAATGGCGGCGGAGAACTGCTGCGCAGAGCCTTCGAATGATTGGATTCGTGCAAGCCCAGACTCGAAGCCGGCTATCTGAGTCACGTCTGTACTGTCCGCTGACAAGCATGCCGCGAGGTCAGGAGCGCTGCGGACACAGGCGGCATGTCGAAGCCACGTGCTGCTCATCGCAGCGCCGTCGGAAGGTTCAAAGATCGTTATCGGCACACCAAGGGCCTCGAACAAGGAAATCTCATCACATTGTGGAAGCACAATCCGCTCTGCGTTGAGTGCAGACCGGAAGTCCAGCGGGTGGTATGCGAAACCGGGAGTAGCGGCATCAGGCTCGAAGGGCACCATGATTATTGGGTCAGAGCTCGCCTCAGACACGCATCGGGCTACTGCGCTTAGCCACGGATCGGCAGCAGGGCGATCGAAGAAGTCTGCGGGCAGGTACACGATGATTGGACCATCGCCCGTGCGGCCAATATCGAGACCAAGCCTTGCGCCGCTAGGCAAGAACTCGACAGGACGATCACCTAATTCAGCCCCTTCCAACCGTGATCGCACAAGAATTCTCGACGCTTGCCGGAAGCGCCGCGCTGCGCCCGAGTCGAGAACCCGGAGAGGCATGAGGCCGGCGGTCCTCAACACGCATCGCGGCTTCGTTACTTGGCGGAATAGATCGCCGCGCACACCAACGTCATGTCCGAACAACAACCACCGCGCCATCGGAAGCCGAGAAATGGCCTCAGCCGCCTTAATGATGGGAACTCGCAGCTCGGCGATCGGCCAGACTGCCTCGAGGTCCACATCAGGTGGAATAGCCACCACCAATCGCTCGCTCTCCGGAGCGCCTTTTACAATCGCCACAACCTCAAGCGCATCTTCAATCGCGTAGGGCACGAGGACGGTCACACGACCGCCATCGAGCGACACGTCCAGTGAATGCGTCCGCAACTCGTGGCTGACATCGGTTGCGTTCTTTGGTACCCAGTCCCGCCGTCTCATGAAGTCAAGCTCGATGGGCCCCAAATTGATAGCGACCTCATCAGCCAGATCATTTCCTTCCAAGATCGATTCGGCGCTACCTGCGAATGCGTCGCGTTGGTGCGGAAAGCGAGTGGACCGCATCCACGCGAGCCGGCCGCTCGTCTGCGGGCGCTCACCAGCGCACATCGAACGCAATGCTCCCTGGCCGACCAAGCTCAGCCCTTCTGGTTTCAAGCCCGAAACAATGTGTGCGGTGTAGTCCGCTCCGATCACATCGCTGCGGCGCAACATCGATCCTGACCGCTGCCGGTAGGTCGAGACCATTGCGGGTGTGTACTTGAATACACCTCCATCGGCAATGATTCTGGCCCAGAGCGCAAAGTCTTCGAACAAGGGAAGTCCTTCAGGGAAACCGCCAGCCGTACGCACGGCGTCTGCCGAAACGAGCGGGGCAGAGCAGATGAAGGCGTTGTCACCCGTGAATGAAGCACGGTTTACGTCGGCTACGGCCACGCGAGCGCTTCTAGGCTTAGGAAGATGGACCAGCTCAGTCGTGTGTTGCCAATCGCCAAAGACGCCCACAATGGACGGGTCGTTCTCGCGAGACTCGCGATAGGCATCAACACGCGCAGATATCCCGTTCGGATACAGGCAGTCATCAGCATCGAGGAAAGTAAGCAGTTCGCCTTTTGCCCATGCGATTCCCGTGTTGCGCGCACTACCTAGTCCGCCGTTCTGGTGCCTTTTGACTACTCGGACGCGGGCATCATCCGCCGCCGCCGCACGAGCGATCGCTAGCGAGGCATCGGTCCCACAATCATCGACTACTACGAGTTCAAAATTGAGGTAGTCGGACTGGAGCACGCTCTTGATTGCGGCCCCAAGGAACCGCGATTGACCGAAGCTAGGAATAATCACAGATACAAACATGTCAGTCCACAACTAACAGTGGGTTGGAGCGAACGCCCACAAGTTCGAGTCGGCGATACGCCGCTGGGCCCCGCTGATTGAATCGAGAGACGTAGGAGAGATCGGTATACCTCTGTCGGTCAGCTCCTAAGGAAACCGTCATAGCCACATCGATAAGGATTGCAAGGTCCTTTCTCCATCCCATCGTGATCCGGTTCATCAGTTCCTTGGAGGCTCCCTGGTAGGAGGAGACTTCGTCCAACGCGAACTGTCGGAGCAAGTACCTCATGACCGTTGCGTCCGCTCGGAGATCCTGCCGGTGAGCGATGAACTCGTCGTCGGTGATAGGAGTAAGGCCATGGTCACCGGTTAGCTCGCCCCCGGCTACAATAGCAATCTCGCCACCGGTCAGCCGGGCAAGTAGCTCACTCTGTGAGATCGCCTGGAGCGTTCCGCTGTCACTAAACACTCTGTGCTTTTCCAGCACCCGTTCAATGTCGGACGCAGCGGAAAGGTACGCAAATCGCTCTGGCATTTTTGCACGGCCTCGCCTGGTAATGATTGTTCGGCACGGCACGTCATGTATCGCCGAGTCGTTCCACTTCTTCGCCAATCGTTTCGAAAGCGCAAGGTTTGGATCTCTACTATCACTCATGTGTTGCAAACCCCTTGAAGCAGTGACTCGAGAAGACTGAGGTGTGTCTTCGGGCAGAACCTCTCGGTCTGACGGCCGCGCCGGGCGCTGCGCTGCGCTGGCGTCTCTTGAGCTACAAGGTCCAGTTCGGACCGTACCCTTTTGCCGAGGTCTACGGCAGAAATATGCGATGGGAAGAGACCATCAATCTCAGCAACCGTTTCTGCGGTGCCTCCAACGTCTGATGCGATGCATCGTGTTCCCACGAATCCTGCCTCGATTGGGACAGTAGGCAGGTTGTCAATGATGGATGGATGTACAACCAAATCTGCGCACCCATAAAAGAGCCTCATCATTTCGCGCGACGCTTGGCCAACGACTATCGAGTTGGGCCGAAAACCCGCCAGCTTCGGGGCAGGCCCAGCCGACCGCTCCAAAATGTTGCTCAGCATGCCCGGCCTCACAACGTCGCGAGCGGCGTGACCCACAAAACTCGAGTTTCCTCCCACGCCGATCAAGACCGGCAGCTCGTGAGTGAGCGTCGCTAGCGATTCTGCCAACCGACGCAGGCCCTTACGGGACTGACTCGGATTCCCAACAGCGAGCACGATTTTCGCATCTTCTTTCACGCCCAGCATCGCTCGCGCCTCGCCGCGTTCCATTGCTGAAAACAGTGACGGATCAACTGGATTCGTTAGATGCACTGCCCGAATCCTGGGGTACCGAAAAAGACAGCGCTTATGCAGCCACCGGCTTGGTGCCAAAACTGTCAGATTCCCAGAACATTGTTCGACCGGAGCTAAGTGAGAGAAATCATGATTGATCGCTTGTCCAGCGCGATGCGGTTCAAATGTTGACACTACTTCTGGTTGGTCAAGAAATCGGTAGTGGGCATCGCCAAGGAACCACTCATCGTGCATTGTGTACACAACCGGAAGTACGTGGCTCAGCTCCACGATTCTGTGCTGGTCAAGAACTCGACCACAGTTGTGGATGCAGACTACGTCTGGTCGTTCCTGGCCCAACTGGGTCTGCACGAAGCTCCACGTTGCTGAGCGGAGTTGAACCGAAGCATCCCGATTCAACGGATGGTCAAAGGGGACCTCGCTTGAGCTAAACGCCTTGACGTTGACCCCACGACGACGCACGGCCGCAGCTATTGGATCTGATGCTGCACCACATACGAAGGTGACCTCATGCCCGGCTGAACTGAGTAGATCCGCTTGCAGCAGCGCCATTAAGCCGGCCCCGTTGGGGCGTAGAAAATCGACGATGATCACGATCCTCATCGCAGGACCCGCCTCACGAGACGAACGAGCTTCATTCCGCCAGGAGTGCGATGCGCAACGGATTTGGCAACCGACCGAGCAGTTAGGGTTGGGTGTTGCCCCGTCGCTATCACGACAGTCTTCGCATCAAGCGGTTCTTGCGGCCACCAGTTCGACCTGCGGCCAATCGTAAGAGTCGGGGAAGTCATGGACCGAACTGCTACGCGTAAAGTCGAGGACAGCGAGAAGTCAGCGCTGGTTGCCGAAATCTGCCATACCTGATCAGATCTCTGGATCAAGACCTCGATCTGCTCAAGGGACGTCACCGGAGTTCGGTCGATGGACACCACATGTCCATTTTGGACCCACATGCAATCAAGGTTGCCGCTTTTGTGCCACCGAACCACACCTGCTGCGATTCCCTGATGAAGCCAAAGCTCGCAGAAGGTCTGATGACGCTCCTTCTTGTGCTCGAAGTCTCCAGCGACGGTGAATCGGACCTCACCAGCAGAAGACAGGTCGAGATCACCGGCACCTATTGGGAGGTTGATCTCGCCACCATCACCGAGACTAGTCGTGCGCCCCACATTGAAATCTACAAGGACGGGCTCGTTGCCAGGCCATTCGAGCACCTGTAAATCTACGAGGTTGGTGCCCTTGGGCCAGACAGATTGAGCTGCACGGGCGGGCGGCGCGAGCAGGGAGTCGCAGAAGCTAAACGGCTGATCTTCGGCCAAACCAGCCGAAGGGACCTGCCTGTAGGACTCAACGGGAAATGTCGTGACGAGCTCAGGCACTTCGTGACGCGACAGGTCCAATCGTTCCTCTCCGAACGAGGCACATAAACAATCGACGAGCGACATGAGGTCAGGGTCGTCGCGATGAATGGCTACAACATCGAATCCTCGATAGTGCTCGATGGGGCCAGGCTCACTCTCGACGTAGCCACGCCACAAGTCGTCCCCAAGTAGTTCATTACCCAAAAGGTCGAACACAAGATAGCCATGGGATTCGAACAAGTGGAACAAGTCAGCAGCGACCCACCCGTTGGTCTCGATTGCACTCAAAACCACTTCGGCATGAATCACCGGTCGCGAACGGTCAATAGTTTCGGCAGCACCGCGAACGACGTCGAACTCGCCGCCCTCAACGTCGATCTTGATGACGCGCACCTCACGCCCCTGGGCCAACCTGTCGACCGTGGTCTGTTCAATCAGATGTCGAATGAGACCGGGTGTGCCGGATCGAACGTTCTTGGCGCTCCATCCCGGATGGTCGGCAACCTCATCGAACTCGATGTTGTCGGCCAAAGCAGTTCCAGCGCAGCCATGGAACGCTTCAACAATGTCTGATACGCCACCTAACGCGGCACGCTCTTCAAGCCGTTGGATCGCCCAGGGCAGCGGCTCGATTGCTGCCACCCAACCAGTCGATTGCACCGCCAATGCTAATGGAATCGTGTGCTTGCCAACGTGAGCGCCGACATCAACAGCACCATCACCTGGTCGCAGCGCCGACTCAAAGACGCGACGAAGAATCCGCTCGAACTCTTCGGCTGGGTCATCGAATGACTTGACTGCGCCGAACATCCTCGCCGCCGTCTCACGATCCACGCGCCCAAGTTCACTGCTTAGCATTGGCGGAGCATAGCTCGATGGTTTGATGCAGTTGCTGAACAGCAACGGCAGACTCGCACGCTCAATCCATGAGGAACAGCGTCATGAGCTGGAGCTAGCTCGTGACTACTGCCACAAGCTTTGGGGGAGATGCTCGTGACGTGCGGAGTCACCAACCCCCGGTGGCCCGAACTCCGGGTGCCGAAGTCGCTATGCTTTACCTGTCGAGCTCGGTGGAAGGCAACCCGAAGGCCCTGCGGAGTAATTGGCGAGACTATGATACCAGCCGATGCAGCCACGAGAGTTCGTTGCCACAGCCCGAGCGCGGGCCGGCCGGTATCTGAAGGTGGACGCGCCGAATATGGCTGCCGCATCAGTTCTGGTTGAAGCACCGTCGACGCCCCCACCATTCAGCCTCGAACCTGAGGCGAATCTCGCATGGAACCGAGCCCTATGGGGTGACAAAGCGACGTGGGTCGACACACACCGCTACGGGTACAAGTGGTTCGACGGCATGCAGCAGGAGAACTGCGGGCCGAGCGTGCTCGTCGAGAAGTTTCTGCTCCCGCACCTTCATGGCCAACGAGGCCTTCGGAGCATGGAGATCGGCTGTGGCGCCGGTCGCCTTGCTGCGGAGCTCATCCGCCTTTCCCACGTCACCCACCTGATCGATATCAACCCGGTTTGCGTGCAGATGTGTCGCGACCGCTTCCGTTACTACCCAATCGTGCATTGCTTCCAGAACGACGGTCGCACGATCGCCGAGTTCGGGCCCAACGAGTACGACCTGATCGCAGCGCACGACACGATGATCCACGTCGCGCCTGAGATCGTGGAGGGCTACATCGAGGGGGCGGTCGAGAAACTCAAGCCCGGTGGCATCATCTGGTTCGACAACACCCAACATGGTCCAGACCCAGAGCGGTGCCGCGCCGGCCTGTCGTCGGCCGAGGTCGCTGCCATCGCGAACCGTCTCGGACTCACCGTTGAAGCGCAATACCCCCAAAGTGGGCAGGACTGCATCAGCGTTCTTCGCAAGGGGACGCCCCGAGCGGTCGCCACCACACAGTCCGACGAGCACTTCCGATCGAAGATCCGCCAAGTCGACACCGAACTCGACCGAGCGCTGCGAGGCGCGAGTGAATGGAACCGCTCACGGATTCCTCACCTTCGTGGCACGTTCATCAAGATTCTTCGAGAGCTTCAGCTTCCGGACGCGGCTTCGGGTGCAGCTCCGATTCTCGAGATCGGAGCAGATGGTCAGCTCGCGAGCGCCAAGGTTCTTGCTTCTTTGACCGGACTCGAGGTCGTGGCGACCAACCTCATCGTCGACGGCTACGAGTCCCGGGTGGGCGACTACAACATCACCGTTCGACAGAACGGAATCGACGGGCTCGACTTTCCTGATGAGAGCTTCTCGATGATTTTTGGCCGCTCAGTTCTCGAACACATCTCTGGTCTGCCCAACTTCATCGAGGAGTGCTACCGCGTACTCCGACCCGGTGGCGTGATGTTCATTGATGGCGGAGCATTTTATTACAGCCCTTCCGGGCATCATATGGCGGTCAAGGGGGTAACGGGAACTCACTATGGCTTTGACGTCATGCCTGACCTGATTCCGCCATGGTTTCACCTCCTCACCAATGCCGAAGGCATGCGTGACTTCCTCAGAGATGAGCGCGATGTGCCCGCCGAAGACGCGGAGATCATCGGGAACTACATCTTCGACAGTCCCGAGCAGAATCGGCTCTCCGGCCGCGACATTATCCGGTGCTTCCAGGACGGGCTCTTCCGCAGCGTCAAGTACGACTGCACGTTCGTAGACGCTGATCCACCGGTCGAGCTCCTCGGTTCGCACTCCCGATTCGACCTCAAGTGCCATGGCATCTCGTTCTGCGTGACGAAATAGCATGGCTCGGCGGGTTAGTGCAGTTGTTTAGCAGCAACGTCAGACATGCAGCCGCCGCGTATCTCAGTTCACTCGAAAAGCACCGAAGACCAGTCGAACTGATGGACGTGTTTCATCCCACATCCGAATCGGTTCGGCGATGCCGTTGAGCTCTTCTGCGACAGAAAAGGAAGTCTGCGAATCGCCGACGAGTAAATCGCCATCTTCGAAGCCGAAATTCCATTGGTGGAGACCCTTGTAGCCCTCGTTCTCTCCGTCATTCTCCTCGTGTTGAGCTAGGACCACACCATTTGACTTCGTGACGGCGGCCATTTGGCGCAAGCACTGGAGAGGATCGAGGGAGTGATCGAGTGTGTTGCGAGCAAACGTGAGGTCGAATACGTCGCGTCCATAATGATCAACGAGTTCTTCGGTGAGAACATGTTCCATTCTTACAAGCGGCTCGATTCGGTTATTCGGTCGTATTCATCAGCGAGGGCGTCGCACGCGCTGATCTCAACCTTGCATTCACCCCACGTCTTACCCAAGAAAGTCAGCGGACCCGCTCCGACATCAAGAATGGAGACACTTGGCGCAGAGCGTTCAAGGTAGTCAGTGATAAGGGGCTGCAAAACGCTGTCTGGCCGGACTCGGTGTTCGAAGTCGATCCGAAATGCCTCAGAATTGTTCGACGCCCATCGCGACCAGAAGTCGACTTCGGCTGGAAGGCCCTGCTCCCATGTTGTCTTGATCGTCACTGTCATCCCCTTTGGATGGTCGAGCATCCAGGAACTAGCGGCTCCTGGAAGCCAGAGAAGAATCACTGGAAGTGCAGAACCAGAACGACACACGCCTCCATTGAGCTGATATCGCGATCAAGGTCACTCGCGGTTATCGAATCGCCTACGCTGGATCGCATGGAGTCAAGCGTTTCGGTAGTCATTCGAGCCCTGAATGAGGCGCCGCATATTGGCCGTCTGCTCGCGTCGCTTGCTTCGCAGACTCGAGTCGCTGACGAAGTCATCCTTGTTGACTCAGGCTCGTCGGATCGAACGGTAGAAATCGCCGAGCAGTTCGATTGCAAAATCATCC
>Ga0209828_1002761_pt1 | contig 14117 bp, 8 predicted proteins | sample MaitaG_FD_187429 | JGI IMG/M metagenome (GOLD analysis project Ga0209828, IMG submission 187429) | Marine algal microbial communities from Maine, USA - Maine_Asex2 metaG (SPAdes) (version 2) | ecosystem: Host-associated > Algae > Red algae > Unclassified | place: Maine, USA | collected 2015-01-05 | reverse complement strand
GGTTGTACTTGGCGGTCTCGGCAAAACCCGCGCCCGGACTCATCGCCGCGAATTGGTCCGCGTAGTGCGCGCCGATGTGCCAGACACCGGCCCCGCCCATGGAAAAGCCCATCAACATCACGCGGTTGTCGTCGATCTTGTAGTGGCGTTTCACCTCGGCGATCACGTCGAGCACATCGCGTTCGCCGGCGTGCTTGAAGCCCATGCAATGGCGGCCAAACGGATGCACGATGATGCCGTGCGGCACCTCGATTTTGCCGGCTTTGGTCATGCGTTGATGGATGAAATACAGGTCGGTGGATTTGTCGCTGCGGCCGTGCAACCAGACATAGAGCGGGACCGGTTCGGACAAGTCGAGTTCGGCGGGGACTTCGAGGCCGTAGGGTTGCAGCGAGTCGTCGATGTTCGAACGATAGCCGCGCACGATCCGGCCGGTTCGAGGAATCGCGTTCGTGGCAGAGGTGTTGATTGCGTCCAGACGGCGTTCGCCCTCGGCCAGAACTTCGCCCGCAAGTTTCGCGTGGTCCTTCTTCTGAAACTCGTCCCAACGCAGCGCCCACTCGACCGCTTTGCCGAACACCGCCACGTCCGGGTCGGCGCTGTTGAGCAACCGACGCGAGCGCGCCATCAGCGGTTTCGCGTCTGCTGTCGGCAGGGTCACGCCTTTGGGCGGAATACGCCGTTCGATCGGCTTCCAGGCCTCGTCTGCGGGTTGCGCTTGGAGGAGAGCGCAGGGAGCGAACAGGCTGGCGAGAAGAAGCAGCAGGGGAAGTCTCATGACGCGAAGTTAAAGAAAGCCGCCGTAGAATACAATGTCAGCCGAGGCATGATCCGGCCCGTGACCTGACACGGAGGTCAGGTCTTACGCACACCCGCTGGAAGCGCGTGCTACGGGGGAATACGGAAGCAGCATCGTGCCTTCCAGCCCGTGTGCGGAAAGCAGCGACCGCCGTGCCGCCTGTGATTGGACTCCTCCAGCTTATGGCAAGAACTTGCCATAGTGTGGCAGAACCTTGCCACCTTATGGCAGACGCTCGCCACTCTATGGCACACCTTTGCCATAAGGCATGTGTGACTTTTTATACAGTATTTTTATGCGGCAAGGCTTGCCTTCGCCGAACCGAGTCATTAGACGCGTTCACTATGCAAGAAGGCTCCATGCTCGCTTCCCTCACTGTCAAGAACCTCGCGTTGGTCGAGGGGACGACGATCGATTTTGCCCCGGGCTTGAACGTGGTCACCGGCGAGACCGGCGCGGGCAAGTCCGTGTTCATCGGCGCGCTGCGTTTGCTGTCCGGCGAACGCGCCGACAAAGGCATGATCCGCACCGGCACCGACCGGGCCAGCGCCGAGGCCATTTTCGAACTCGCCGACCCGGCCGAGATCAACGAGCTGCTCGAGGACCTCGGGGTCGATCCCTGCGAAGACGGCCAGTTGCTGCTGCGTCGGGTGATCAAAGCCGGCGGCGGCAGTCAGGCGCGTATCAATAATTGTGGGGTGACCCTTGCGGTGATGAAAGCGGTTGGCGTGCTGCTGCTCGACATGCACGGCCCGTACGATCACCAGTCGCTGCTCAAGCCGGAGACCCAGATGGCGGTGTTGGATTCCTACGGGCGGACCGAAAAGGAACGCGCGGCCTACGCGGCGCAGTGGGAGATCTGCCGCGCGCTCGAATCGCGTAAGCTCGACTTGTTGGGCGACGCCGACAGCGTGGCGCAGCAAATGGACATTCTCGGGTTCAAGGTGCGCGAGCTGGAGGAGGCGGACCTGCAGGAGGGCGAGGAGCAATCGATTTTGCAGGAACATACGGTGGTGGCGAATGCGCAGACCTTGCTCGAGTCTGGCGACACGGCGGCGACTGCGCTTGAGACGGGCGCGTTCGAGGCGCTGGTGATCGCGCAACGGGCATTGGAGGACATTGGCGACAAGATGCCGGAGGGCGCGGGTTGGTTCGACGAGGCGCGCAGCATCGCGATCCAGATCAGCGAACTGTCGACCGATCTGCGTTCGCGGATCAACCGGATCAATGCCGATCCGGCGCGCCTGGAATTTCTCGACGAACGTCTGATGGTGATTCGTTCGATCAAGCGTAAATACGGTCCGGAGATTTCCGACGCGCTCGCGTTGCTGAAGGAATCGCGCCACCGACTCGACCAACTGGGCAATCTCGACGGTGAATTAGCCAAAGTCGACGCCGAACTCGACGCGGCGATCAAGGAACTGAAGAAGATCGGCAAGAAGCTTTCGAAGAAGCGCGTGACCGCGTCCGAAAAACTCGCGAGCGCGATCACCGGCCATCTGCGCGAACTCGGGTTCGAACACGGCGGCTTTTCCGTGGACGTCACCGTCGCCGCCGAACCGCGTTCGAGCGGGCTCGACGACATCGACTTCGGCTTCGCGCCGAACGCCGGCGAGGACATGCGTCCGTTAAAGGCGATCGCGTCCAGTGGCGAGATCGCCCGCGTAATGCTCGCCTGCAAAGCCGTGCTCGCTGAACACGACAAAGTCCCCTTGCTGGTGTTCGACGAGATCGACGCCAATGTCGGCGGCGAAATGGGCGTGGCGATCGGCGAAAAGCTACGCGACGTCGCCGCCCACCACCAACTCATCGCGATCACCCACCTGCCCCAAGTCGCCGTCTGCGGCGGCCATCATTTATTGGTGGAAAAGTCCGTCGTCGATGGCCGCACCGTCACCGAGGTTACGTCTTTAACGGGCAAAACCCGAGTCGACGAAATCTCCCGCATGCTCGGCGGTAAAGGCGCGTCGCGCGACAAACTCGCAAAAGAAATGCTCGGAGTGTAGCGCACGCTTGTAGCGCACGCTTGTAGCGCACGCTTCCAGCGGGTGTCGGTACGCGGGCTTCTAGCCCGCAGTGAAGTGTGCGTGGTGACTGCGTGTTAGAAACACGCGTACCGACACCGCCTAGAAGACGGCGCTACAACCTAGCCGATCTTTCGATAGCCGTCCGAAGGTTGGCTGGAGTGTATTCATGTTGAGCGTTGACTTTGCATCGTAAAATTACATACGTTGCAAAAAGGAGAAGAGGTTATTATGAGACGTCTATTACAATTGTGGCCAATGGTCATCCCCTTGTTTTTGCTCTATTCTGAGCCTGTGCGAGGGCAGTCCTCCCTGTCAATAAATCCGACCATATCGGGTAGCGGTGCGCTCGCAATCGAGTGGCCTGTCGAACCCGGATGGGTTTACTTTCTTCGCCAAAACGACAGCCTGACCGACGGGAATTGGAAGGTGGTTCCGAGCGGAATCTATCAAGGACGAGGTGGTCAGCACAAGCACTGGGTCGCGCCGGTCGGTCGCCGGTCGTTTTTCGACGTCATGGCCATGTCGGACCCCAATGGTGACCTCCTCGCAGGGGATCCCGACGGGGATGGATTGACTACCGCTTGGGAGGTAAAAGTTCTTCAAAGCGATCCCTTCGTCCATTCCGACGTGGACGGCGATGGCGCGGATGACGCGTGGGAAATCGAGTTCTTCGGGGCCACTTGGCTTTCAGCCACCGCAGATCACGACGGCGACGGCATTAGCCACGTCCAAGAGAACATGCTTCAGTTTTCCAACCCGGCGCAAAGCCAGGCAGGCGGGGACACCTTGAAGTCGTTGTATGAATACGACGCGGCAGGTCGTCTGGTGAAGCAGCAATTGTCGAGCGGACGAATTCTCCGCTATACTTATGACGCGGTCGGGAATATCACGTCAGTTACAGAGGAAAACTAGGAGTCATAAAGTGAGTCATAAAAGTACTATTTTTTGCCACTGGGTAGATGTTTGGTTTCAATTGATAAAGCTTGGAGCAAGGGGGGCTATTCAATCGATTAAAAACTGGAAATTCTTTACCAGGGCGCTTTTCTTCCTTGCCGTCACTTGGAGTCTTTCTGCTCGCACAGCGATCGCGATGGATGGCTGGAAGAGCTCTGTGCCCCAGGGAGAGCCACAATTATATGATGACTTAAAGCATTACAAGACGACAAAAGAGCTTGGCACATTTGATGAATTGGGGCAGCCGCCTCCCCCTCCGCAGCGGGGTCCTTCGGAAAAAACGCAGGGAAGCGCAATTCCTAGTGCAATCACGGAACTGGCTGAATCGCTCGGGAATAATATTACGAATATTTTCTGGTTTTGCAAACATCAGATTAAATACGAAGCGTATCATGGCTTGAAGAAAGGTTCCCTTGTTACGTATCAAGAGCGGTCAGGAAGCCCGTTGGACCAAGCCTGTTTGCTTAGAGACTTACTTGTAGCTTCTGGAATTCAGAATGTCTCCTACGTCCGTGGTTCAAGAATCGTAGAGCACAACCAACTCCGTGGAAGTTTGCAGATACCTGAAGCATACGATGGCCCAGCCCAACAGGCCGATGCTGCTTCTTTGCGGGCCTCTGCCCCTGCAGATATGGGCATACTATCAGATGCGGAGATCCGTGATGTGTACGACATCGTCTATCTGCTGGATGGTTACGGGGTGCCTATTTCCGGATTAACTCATCAAGGCGATCTTACCTACTTCCTGGTGCATTCCTTCTGGATTCAGGTTCAACATGAAGGACAGTTGTTTCAATTAGATGCGGCCCTGCCTGTGGTGGGCGACCTCCCTGGCATTCCCTCCTTTTCGGATGTCGATTTATCTGATGGATCTAATGTGTCTTCCCTTTCACAGGCCGCGGGTGGGCAGGAATTCTTTTCCGGCCAAGAAGTCGAGGGCTTAAATATTGACCAACTGTACAGCCGACTAACCCTGCAATATCAGAGTTTGACACAGGCTTATGTCGCTGAAAAAAGGCAATTTGATTATTTCTCCAAACTCGGGGGGATTTCAAGTGACCCTCGGCCAACTGCTCCTCTACGGCTTCAAGCGATGCGAGCGGTCGATTTTGCAACAGCACCATCTCGGCCATTAGATGTGCTTAATTCACCGCCCTTTGAAGTCATGCACGGCTTTAGCATGGTGTTATTCAGCCAAGATTTGGAGCTGACCTTTAGCGAAGTGACCATTCGCACCTACGCTCTCGCAGGGCGTCCAGTCGAGTTCAGGCACGATGGTCGTCAGCTCAATATCGATATCGACGGTGAGGAATGGTACTCTGATTCCTTTGCCCCGGAGATGGTGACTGGGGTCCGGGTTGAGTTTACCACGCCTAATCCTAGAGTGATCTATGGCTCGGCCACTGGGTCCGCATCCCTTTTGGCGATTGGTGCGACGATGGAAATCGACACGTCTCCCCAGACAGCCAATGTGCTATGCTTCGGGTTTAATGCCGGTTCTGGCGTACGCATGCTTGAAACCCGAGAGCGTTTGCAGGCCTTGCAGGCTGAAAACCCAAGCGGCCCATCATCTCGTTTAAATACGCGTGTTCTCGCACTCGCTGGCCATAGTTATATCCAGCAAGCCTCCTTGGCCACCAAGGTTCTGAATGACCGACTCCTGACGCCCGACGTACCCTATGTCATTGGTGGAATGGTACGAATCGATGGAGGCATCCTCCTTGATATGCCGTTATACGCGTTCGCACCGTCCTTAAGTTCTGCTGATTCTAACGCGCCGAATCAGATTCGCGCCCAGCGGTATGAGCGTGCTAACACGATTAAAGCCATACTCCTTTCCGCCTTAGAGCATTCAGCCGTCGAACAACTGCTTGGCGAAGCTGACTCGGCGATCTCGACCGTGAGTGGGTTGTTGAAGTTCGCTGCAGATGGCGGCCGGGTTCTTCATTATTCCGGTACGGATCAAACAACGGTAAATCGTCTATACGGGAATTCTAATTTTTCACCAGAGGTGAAAACAGACATCAACAACTACTTGGTAAATTTTGGATCCTCACGTGTTCTCACCATTGACACCGCCAATTTCAGGTGGGGAGGAAGGGATTCGGCTGTCGCGGCCTTTATCGCCCCTGGCCTAACCCGTATGGAAATCAATGGTGCCTATCATGGTGGCCACGCAATTAACCAAAGCCCAGACGGCAATGTGGATCTGGTGGAAGCAAATCTGCAGCGTGACGCTAGTTCGGGGTTTCAATACGAAGGTCTGGTTGCTACCATGGGGCTTGGTCCAGTTATCCCTGCCAGAGTTTTAAGTTTCGATCCCATCGACATGGGAACTGGAGCCTTTGTGTTGGACTCGACCGACCTCGCGTTTGGCTCCGGATACCGCCCTGGCCTCAATTTTACCCGCTCCTACAGCAGCAACCGGCGGAGCCAGGAATTTGCCGGTCTTGGAAAAGGCTGGACACACAATTTCGACATCCGTTTGCGAGAGGCGAGCAATCCTTTACCAATTTTGGGTCGTGGAGCACCTCGCCACCAAATCCCTACATTGTTTGCGATCGATACGATAGATGCTATCCTAAAGAGGAGTTCGTCTGCGAAGAATTTAACCATGTGCATGGCCGTGGGCAACTGGCTTACCAAACAGATGGTCAAGAACAGCGTCTCTGTCTCCATGGGACCGAAAACGTTAGAATTCATCCGCATGCCCGACGGCCACTATGAACCTCCTCCTGGGGTTCAGGCACGATTCTACGAATGCTGTGGTGGCTGGGAATTAGTGCCAGCAAACGGAAGCATCTATACCATTTCAAGGCGGTTCAAGCTTTGCAATAAGGTGACCGACCCCTACCAGAGGATTACGCTACTTAATTGGGATAACGGCAGACTACTTAGTGTTATCGACCCCGATGCCCGTCGCTTCGATTTCACACACAATGCCCAAGGAAACATCACGGAGGTTCTAGAAACCTGTGGCAATCAAACACGTTCAGTCAGCTATACCTATGATTCCCATCAGAACCTCCTCACTACGACAAATCCAAAAGGGGATTCTAACCGGTACCTAGTCTCTCCAGGGGGCCTAATCACCGGAACCTTCGATGAAAATGAGCAAATGGTTGTTACTAATATCTACGATTCGGCTGGGCGAGTACGAAGCCAGTTGAACAAGGGTGTTGCAGGGCAAAAATGGACCTATTACTTTAGTGGGTATTGTAATTTTGAAATCGACCCGCTCGGCGGTACGACGACACACATTTTCGATGATCGAACTCGTAACATCTGTACTTTTGATCAATTGGGACGCCCACAGGTCAATCGCTATGATGACGAAGACCGCGTGGTGGCCACGGCGGGTTCGAAACGCACCGCCTACGGCCCCGCCTTCGAAGTCCGGACGACGTACGACGTAGACCACAATCCGGTTTCCATCGTTTCTGTCCGTTCGGAGACAACGCTGGCCGTAGACCAAACCTACAATGTGTTTGACGATCGCTATCAACTACTCGAGAGCCGCAATCCGCGTTCTCACACCGTCCGCAACGAGTACAATGACAAGTACCAACTCGTTCGGTCTTGGGATCGCAAAGGCAATCTCATCTCTTCCTTCGAGTACGACCCGACGACAGGCGATCTCATCAAAGAGACCATGGGGAATGTTTATGAAGTCGTGTATAGCAGCTTCGACGCGTATGGAAACCCGCGCCTTATCACGAAACGGGATCTCGTGAACCCAACCAGGGTTTGGCAATCTAGGCAGCGGCATTCAACTCGAGGTGACATGACAAATGAGCGTGACCCTCAAGGCAACTTGCGAGAGTACACCCACGACGAAAACCGCCGCTTGTTGACAACAACGCTTCCCCCCCTTGAACAGGGCCAAGTCGCGACCACGATTGAAAGCCGTTACGATGCGGTCGGCAACTTGACGTGGCTCACCGACGCCAAGGGCCAGGCTACAACTTTCACGTACAGCCCGACCCGAAAACTCCTTTCCACAACGTTACCTCCGACCGAGATGGGTACGGCGGTCGATTCCAACACCTACGATGTGCGGGATTGGTTCCAAGGGTCTTGGAATCCGATCGGACTCTACTCCTTTGTTACGAAGGACCGGGCGGGAGCAGATGTAACGACATCCGATCCCCTCCTCAACGCGTCTTCGAGGCAATTCAACAGGTTCGGTGAAGTCATTCGAACTGCGAATGCAAATGGAGAGGGAACCGAATACGAATACAACATTCGCGGCGAACGCACCCGTCAGACCAACCCACTCGGGAACGCGACGGAATGGACCTTTGATGAAGCAGGCAACAAAACCGCCATAATCCTGCCGGGAAATCGAACCTACTCGTTCACCTACGACTCGAACAATCAGTTGACGAAAACCCGAACGCCGCTTGGCCACGAACACCTGAACGAATACGATGACATCGGTCGGCTCGTACGCACTTCCGAACCCTCCGGTGATGCCATCGAATATGAGCTCGACGCCAACGGCTCAACCGAAGCCACCATCTTCCATCAAGCTGGCGGGGGAAGTCATCGCATTGAATTTGAGCGGGATCGAAACGGCAACCGGAAGACCACGTTTGACACGCTTCGAGGGAACGTGATCCGCCGGACCTTCGATGCATGGGACAGAGTGGCCTCCTACACCAATGAGGACGGCGAAATCCTCCATTTCGAGTACGACGACAACGACAACCTCACCAAGCTCATCTATCCGAATGGCGATGCGGTCACGTACACCTACGACGCCCATGACCAGATGAAGACGGTCACTGACTGGCTCGGTCGGAGGACCGAATACGTCTACGATCTCAACGGGCGCCTTGTTGTGACCATGCTGCCCAACGGCACCCAGCGTCGCAATGTCTTCGACGAGGCGGATCGCCTGGTCGGTCGTCACGAGCTGGCACCCAACGGCGACACGATATTCTACAGCCTGTTCCGCTACGACCCGGCTGGTCAGATCACCGAAGAAGTTCAGTTCCCGCCCGCTCAACCCGACCAAACCGCCCCCCTGGGGACCTTCTCTGCGACCTACGACTTAGACAACCGCCTACAGAGCTTGAACGGTTATTCGTCGACGTTTGATGCGGATGGCAATGTCCTCGACTGTTTTGCCGGAACGTTCAGCTACGATTCAAGGAACCGCCTCACATCATCCAGTAACGTGGGGAGTCCCACGACGTACTCGTATGATGCGGAGAACGTTCTCATCGCCACCCCTCTTCCAAACGGCACGACGCGGTACATGGTAAATCCCAACCACGGACTCTCAAAAACGCTCAAGCGATATAAGGACGGTAAGACCACCCGGTACGTTCATGGCGTCGGCCTCTTGTATGAAACGACCGGAAACGACCTCCGGGTCTACCACTACGATTATCGCGGCAGCACCGTCGCCATATCGGATGAGATTGGGCAAGTCACCGATCGCTTCACCTATTCGCCTTACGGCGTGGAAACCCGCCTCAGCGGTGAGACAGATACGCCCTTTCGCTTCAACGGACAATACGGCGTCAAAACCATTCAGTACGGCCTGCAAAAAATCCTGCATATGCGGGCTCGGTTCTACAGTCCCAGCCTACGCCGCTTCCTCAATGCCGACCCGATCCAGTTCGGGGGCGGAAACAACTGGTATGCATATGCTAATGGAAATCCCGTGAGCAATATTGATCCCTTTGGGTTGTTTAGTCTCATTGGGGCCCTAGAAGGTTTCTCGAACTTTGTCGCTGGCGCAGGCGACACCCTGACTTTTGGATTAACTGCTCGGTTTCGCGAGTCTCTTCCAGGGCTCTATGGGTCAGATGGAGGTGTAGATAAATCTTCTATATCTTATGGCGTAGGAGAAGTCACAGGAACGGGACTTTCCCTAGCCATCGGGGGCGGCGGGACACAGCTTATCCGGGGTGGCCGAGCATTGAACCTTGTTGGTGGGCGGGGGAGACAAGGGATTTACGTATTCGATGACGCAACGAGAGGAATGCGCCAATATGTTGGCCAGAGCAATAACATTGGCAGAAGATTAGGCAAACATGGGGCCCGTGTTGGCAGCAAGCCCCGGACTTACACAGTGCGAGGCAATAGACAGGCGTTGGATAGTGCTGAACAGCAAATGATAGAACGCCTTGGAGGCGTCCCAAATCTAGCCAACAGACGAAATCAAATCGGCGCCGCCCGCAAGGCCATCGGCTACTATACCCCGAGGATAAGCGCCGATATAGTAACGGGGGTAAGCGGGTTGGCTGGTGCTATTGGCGGAATGGCAATACAAACTACCAGTGGCCAATGGTCAGGCACAAAATGACAGATCAAAAAAAAATCTTGCTTTGCACATTTCGCCTTAATATTTATCATTAATGATATTTTTCAGACCATCCAGCGGGGAGATTCGCAACTGGAATTCCAAGTCCGCCCGACGCTTCCTCTCATCTGGCGCAGGCGATCTCATTCTCAACAGGAATCGCCGATGGAAAGGGCCAGTGGATTATGGATTTTTAAGCGAGATTACCGAAAACTTGAAGTCACTAACCATTATGGATTGCAATCCAAAGGTGAATATCCAGATTCTTGAGCAACTAGAGTTGCAAGAACTTACTTTAGAGGTGGCGGCAGAATGCAAATGGCCTTCAGCATTTCCAAAATCTCTAACTGAGCTTAAGGTTCGGCTTGCAGCTAATTGCCCGTCTTTAACCGAATTGCCCAGGCTGAGATCACTTAGAACGTGGGGGCCGTGTACATGGGAAAGAATCCCGTCATTTGAGTCTAAGGACCTGGCGGGCCTTGACCTGGACGCCCCTAATTTAAAAGAACTATGCTTAAAGGGAATTCCCTCGATCAAAGCGATAACCATTTCTGGACCTAAAAATCTCCAGCTTTTAAAGCTTCATGATACCACTAAACTTGAAGAGTTGAATCTTTTAGACATGCGTGGATCTGTCAACCTAGCACCCCTGGAAGGGTTGGATTCTCTGAGGCGATTTTCTCTTGACGGCTCTAGGGTAAGTACTCCTACCCTTCGGCCTATTACATATTGCAAGTCTTTGGACTGGGTGTTTTTAGGTAGAACATCTGTGGGCGATGGCAACCTGAGCTGTCTTGGGTCGTTACCTTCTCTGCAGAAGATCGGATTCAATGACCGGAAGGCAAATGACATTTCCTTCGAAGAATTCCTTAAAAAAAATAAGGTATCGCGAATCGGCATTAAGATCAAATGATGCCTTAGCCTGAATATTGAAGGCGAGTAATAAGTAAATATTTTTGGCTCATTGGAAGACGATGGGGTTGACGACCTTTACGTCGTTGGGTCTCCAGAAAACAGGAATGTCTCGAGGGAAGGCGAACTTTATTGATGGGGCAGTGAGTTTTGCAAGCGGGGCCGGCGGATTGAGGCAGGGAGCGACGAAAACTGCAAAAGCTCTCTTGCACCCAAGAGCACAAGGGAAAGGCGTCTCTCAAGTGCTCAAGGAATACGATACCGGCGCACAAGCATTGAATAAAGCTGACTGGAAAGCTCTCGGGGGGCTCAGGAGTCATCCTCTCGAGAAGGCTCATGCAATCGGAAACGGCTACCAAATCACTACAACCAAAGTTCAGGCATTTGGTAAATCTTTGCAACTTTGGAAAACTGGCCTGACACCTCGCAATGACCTTTTCGCGGGCGGTGCGGCCGCCGTCTCTGGCATTTTGAAGGCGAGTGGTAAATAGACATTATACTTTGATATACTAAAATTTCGTTTTACGCCATGAAGCATGGAAACATCCCAGTATCTCCCCCAGCCTGAAGGTACCGTTTTCTACCGGAGCTCTGAAAGAAAAAGCCGCTTTGTTTCGATCACACGCCTCTTGGATGGAAACCGCCTCTCGATAGATCGGTTCAGAGGGGACTGTGAAAAGCTCCGTAAACTGAAGGCTCCTGGAAGGTGGCCTAGCTGGATTACCGGTGAGCGTAAATTTATTATTCCCGTTTATATTTCCGAGAGCTTCTCTGAACCCATTATCGATGCAACGGAGGACTTGCGCTACGACTCATTTTCTCGATACAGGATGATTCATCCGATATTCTACAACCCGGTCACCGATCACCTGTTTGCACAAGATGCAACCCAACCTCATACGCTGTTATTCGGGGTTGAATTAATGAATTCGTTTGAGCGCGCAAAGCACATTGCTCGCTCCTCTTTGGAGGAGGATTTAAGTATGCCGAGTAACTCCACTCGGTTCTCACATCTCTTGCGTGCGTGCTTCAAGGATGAGAAGCAACGCCAAGAAATCGCAGTCCGAATAGCGGGGATCTCCTGCTACCCAACTCGGTTCGACAGAGAGAGATATGATCGAGTTCGCATCTCCGTTGTCCGAATTTTAGTTGAAAAGGGAAGCATGCAATATTTTGTCGATGCTCATGATCTCGCTACCACCAACGAGGACGAGTTATTTTTTGTTGCTGGAAATGAACGACCCGGGGATCACGAGACTTGGGCTAAAGAGATGCTGGATAATCCTCCGTATACGTTCCTGCAATAGGATGCCGCCAAGTAGATGCATCTAGGTGATTATATAACAGGGGGCTTGTGATCGGCTTTTTTCTTCTCTTCGTATTTGTAGGAGTGGGCGTTACACTGAGTGCATTTCTGTCCTTGGGGATCGTGCTTGTTATATGCTGGTCCATTATGCTTTCTCGACGAGTCATGATCGTGAACCCATATGCTTGCACGAGTTGCAAGCTTCAGAACTTCACTCTTATCGCGTGCATGTGGCACCCAACTACCCCGATCTTTACGAGGCAATCTTCGAACTGTTGTCCAGTGCGTCGAGAGGGAAAACATGCCAATCTACTGGGCTTGTTATGATGCCACCCCGCCGACAATCAAAGATCTCTATATCCCGGCCGTAGATGATGCACCTCTCTGGGGAGCGTTCACTGGACTGCACGCGGAATTCGGCAAGGCGACGAAGCGAGAGCACGCCGCTCTGAAATCCACCTTTTCTGCGGAAGGAAAGTTCTTCAGGGTGATGTGGGATTGACAGGGCGTTTTAAGTGGTGTGCTGGATATCATGATCTGGGCAGATTGGAGAATAAAATGAGAGTCGTCACATTTGCAGATATTCTACAGGCTTGTTTCGCACAGTCGGAGCAGCGTGCGCTCGTTGCTTCCCGGGCCCGAAACGCCGGGGCGGCACGTGCCCAGTTTTCCTTCGTGAGGTTTGTGGCTGAACGAGGCACGATGAAAAGCATCGTGACTGCGGCAGAAGTTGCTCGGCGGGACAGGCGTGACCTGTTTATGTCGGTTGGCCATGAGGGCGTTGAGGATCATCAGGAGTGGGGGCGAGCCGTGGTGTCGCAACCACCGTTCTTGGTCCTGCGCCCAGACGAAGCCATCTTCGTCTCCGTGAACCAGGCCGGATGGGCAACCTGCCCTGATCCTGATTGTGGATATTCTTTCAAGCCCTCGGACCCCAATGCCTGGGACGGCGAGCGTCATTTACGGTGCAAGCAACGGATCATCATCGAGATCCCGGGCGACGTTCAAGGAAGCTAACCAAGAGAGTCGCACCGACTTGATTTCCCACTGTGGGTTCGAGAGGGACGCCAAAGATTGGTTATAAACCAATGAGGTCTAAAATATCCATGAATGCAGGGCTATCCGCATCGCCCTGCGTAATGGTTGCTGTAGCCGTAGCGCCGTTTCCGTCGGTGACCGTGAGCATTTGAGTGCCAGTACTGACGGCCGAATATTCGATGGAAGGACCTGCATCGGTTGATACTCCGCCAAGCGCCCCGTCAGACAACGTCCAGGAATATGGTGCAACTCCGCCGTTTGCCGTGAATGTCCGGCTATCCCCATTGGCGATGGCGGTTTGGGCTGGACTCACTGAAAATGCGTTATCTTCGGCTGCGGCGGTCTGGTTGACCAATCGGGTGACGGTTTCGCCGCCGGACTGGACGGTGATGGTTTGGGTGCCGGCTTCGGTTCCGTTGTAGGTGATGCTGGCGCCGCTAGAGGCCGACAGCGTGCCAATGTCGCCGTTGCTGAACGTCCAGGCGTAAGTACCGTCGCCACCGGACGCGGTGTAGCCGACCGAGTCGGGGACTTCGATGCTTTGGTTGCCGGCCGGGGAAACGGTGAGTGCGACGGCGTCGTCGGTTTGTTCGATCTCGAACGAGGTCGATTCGGTGCCGGAGGTGACGGTCACGGTTTGGTCGCCGGCGGCGCTGGCGGTGTAGGTGACGCTGGCGCCGGTGGTCCGGTTCAAGCTGCCGATGGCGGCGTTGCTGAGGGTCCAGCTGTAGTTGGAGCCGTCGCCGCCGCTGGCGGTGAATTGTT
>Ga0209828_1002760_pt1 | contig 14125 bp, 13 predicted proteins | sample MaitaG_FD_187429 | JGI IMG/M metagenome (GOLD analysis project Ga0209828, IMG submission 187429) | Marine algal microbial communities from Maine, USA - Maine_Asex2 metaG (SPAdes) (version 2) | ecosystem: Host-associated > Algae > Red algae > Unclassified | place: Maine, USA | collected 2015-01-05 | reverse complement strand
TCGGCTTTGTCACTTTATCCTGAGATCTGAAACTAATCAAATAAACACCAGAACTTAATTCAGCTCCTATTTCAACAGTTTCTATGTTTTGTACCTTCAATTGCTTAAGTAACTTTCCTTGAGTATTATATACTTCAACTACACTGCGTTCGTTTTGGAAGACGAGTGGAATGTTGACTTTGATGTAGTCAGAAAAAGGATTTGGAAATGCGTGTATGTTTGCGTTTGTGATGAGATCTTCTGTTGAGGAAGGAATTGCTTCTTCGACAAGGAAATTGTCAATCGCTACATCCATTGCCAAATTAAAATCTGGAAGATTTGCGCGAAAAATAATCTGTACATCTTCTGTTAGTTCTATTAAACCGTTTAAGTTTATTGATTCATTGGCTACCCAATCTATATTACCATTAGGATCCGGAGAAATTTCTTTGATGAGAACTTGATTCATTCCGTTAAAGGCATAAATCTCAAATGGTCTATCCACAGGATTACCATTAAAATCTGAAACCCAGTAATAAGAATCAAAGCTTAAAGTTGGATTAGAGTAGTTGCTAAGGTCCATGCTAGGTGAGCGTAAAGTAGCCTCGCCGAATAGTACTCCACTTTGTAAGTCAGATGTGTTGCCAGTCATATAAGCATCATTTAGTGGGTCAGAAGGAGAATCAAATTCAGGCGCTATAAAAAAACCACCCATAGTAGCCGCTCCCTGTGGAACACCTCGCTCCCATGCTCCTTGTGCGCCATTAAATTCTGTTTCCCAGTTTAGGTCTAAAGAAAATATATCTTGATAACCAGTCTCCAGTTCTATAGTAACACTTGGAGTGGCTTCACTTTCAATAAATGACTGTTGATTTACGATATTATACTTGTACCCCCAAGCGGCAGCAACGATATCATAATCACCGATTACAAGAGAAGGCAGATTCGATATTCCATTTGCATCCGTTGCATCTAAATCAATAAATTGCCCCCCGTTTCTCATTTGAATTTTACCACCAGAGATTGGGTTACCAGTCGATTTCTCTACAAGGTTTACTGTTAGATTTACTGAAGGTAATGGCTCTAGTGCTACATCAAGTATTGTAACATTTCCATTTGTTAATTCTACAGACTCGATAGTTTGAGGAAATCAACCAAAAGCAGAAACACTTACTGTGTAGCTTTCGGGGATAGCGGTTCCTGTTTTGAACACACCAGTAGGGCTTGTATTTTCTGTAAGCGATAATTCGTCAATTGTAACTTGTGCATTGTTCACCGGCTCGCCTGTCAGCTGATTCGTTACTGTTCCTTCTAAATGAGCAGCTCTAATATAGGTGGGTCCTAGAATGAAGAGACCATTTTCTATATCACCAATTAGAATGATTCCAGAAGGTAAAAATGGATAAGCGTCCCATGCCCCATTAAAACCGGAATTGCTAGGAATGTAGGTGTCAAAGTTTCCTACTTCTACGAGATTATCTGGTCTCGAAGCATCTACAATTATGCAGCCATCCGAATAGTAAGATACGATGAGGTAGTCATCCCAAACGTGGACATTATGTGGTATTACATTTTCTCCCAAAGTTGCATTTGGTCTAAATTCATCAAGAAATTCTATGTTACTAGGATCTGAAACATTATAAGAAGCAACTGGGGCATTGCCTACTTCATCCGTCGTAAACAAAATGTTGCTATCGTCTGAAAGCCATGTGTTATGGGTTGCACTAAATGGAGTTTGCTGGCTACCAAGGAAGACTATATTGTTTTTATCAGTTACATCATAGATAGTAAATTCACCATTCCTGATGTCGGAGCTATATACTATGTTATCTCTTTCTTATACATCATGGGAATATACTGGTGCCATAGTGCTCACAAATTCAGGTTTCCCAGGAGTGCTAAAGACATCGTAAATAACTATACCGTCATTATTTACATTTTCACACGCAGCTAAATATGCATAGCCGAATTCATCTATGAAAATGTTGTGACATCTATTAATTGTAGAACCGTTTACTGTCGGATTTATGTTTTCCCAGGTAATTGAATTTGGAAGGTCGCTCATATCTATAACAAGAATACCATCGCTAGTTCCACCTTGATCGGCAACGACATACGCATATTCTCCCCATGTCTTCATATCTCTCCAAATAGATCCCTGTTGATCGATAAAATCAACTTCTACAGGGTTGCTAGGGTCAGTGACGTTTACAATAGAAACGCCATTAAACGTTCCAAAAATGGCATATTCACTAGAATCCGGAGCGACATAACCCCAGACGTCATTGCCATCACTGTCATATTGAATAGATGAAAGGAATTCTACATTCAAGTTTAATTGGCTGAAAGCAGCTAAACTAAAAAGCATACATGATATTGATAAAAGTAATCTCATATTGAATTTGTTTTGATGCAAGAAAAGAAATATTAAAATGAACATATGAAAAATACACAATTAGATTTGTATTAACGGATTGATTCTACGATATAGCCTTAGAAATCGATAAATGCAACATTTTATCTTACTCCAAACAATAGACTTCCAATACGAACCATGTTAGAACCTTCCTCTATTGCAATTTTGTAGTCGCCAGACATGCCCATTGATATGATTTTGAAATCTTCTTTCTCCGCAAAGTGATTTGCTTTTAATGTTTTGAAAATAGACTTCAGTTGTTTGAATTCGCTGGTTATCTGTTCTTGGTCATTAACAAAACTCGCCATTCCCATGACTCCGCACACATTTGTATATTCAAGTTTGCTAATAACTTCTTCTAATTCTTGCAATGATTCTTCAAGATCAAAGCCTTGTTTGCTTGATTCAGTCGCAATGTAGAATTGCAACAGGATATCAATTGTTCTATCTATTTTCGATGCTTCTTTTTCAATCTTTTCTAGAAGTGAAATGGAATCTACAGAATGTATTAAAGCCGCAATTGGGACGACATGTTTCACCTTTTTTCTTTGAAGAGTACCAATGAAGTGCCATTCAATATCTTCCGGAAGTACTGCGCTCTTTTCTTGTAACTCTTGCACGCGATTTTCACCAAAAATTCTCTGACCTTTATCATAAAGTTCTTGAATAGCTCGGGCTGGCTTAGTTTTGGAGACTGCAACAAGTATGGTGTTGCTTTGTTTTAGTTCAGAGGTAAGTTGATTATACATCTAATTAAGTAAACTTAAAAGAGACCGTAAAGTTCTGTGTCTACTGCAGAAATGATTTTTCCAAGATCTTCCGGGTTATTTACAAAGTCATTTGAGTCAGCATCTATGACGAGTAACTTACCTTCGGAGTAATTTTCGATCCACTTATTGTACTTTTCATTTAAACGCTTTAGATAATCTAAACTCATATTTCCTTCATAGTCACGACCTCTGTTTTGGATATGATCAACGAGAGTTGGAATACTTGCTTTTAAATAAATAAGTAAGTCAGGTCCTTTTACTTGTGCAACCATAATCTTGAATAAGTCAAGATAATTTTCAAAATCACGTTTTGTCATTAACCCCATCTCATGTAAATTGGGAGCAAAAATATGTGCGTCCTCATAGATTGTACGGTCTTGCATGATAGTTTTATTTCCTTCTTGAATTTCCAAAATCTGTCTGTATCTACTATTTAGAAAATAGATTTGAAGATTAAATGACCACCGTTGCATGTCATTATAGAAATCACTGAGATAGGGATTATGTGTAGTATCTTCATATTGGACTTCCCAACCATAATGATTAGAAAGTTTCTCTGAGAGGGTAGTTTTCCCGGCACCTATATTTCCGGCAACTGCTATATGGCGAATTTTCTTGTTCAAACTTAATTTTACTGCTTTGAGGTTGTCAAATATACAATTCTTATTCTTCAAGTTTTCTTGGGCATGAAAGAATCTCTCCTCGTCTAATAAATAGTATCTATTATAGATACTAGAGCTATATTTATTCTAACTATTAACTAAATTGCGACTATGTCCACAAAGATTATAGAAACAATAGATCTTAATAAGACCTATGTTATGGGCTCTGAGAAAGTAGAAGCGCTGAAATCTATTACTCTAGATGTCTATTCCAATGAATATGTGGCTCTTATGGGGCCTTCCGGAAGTGGAAAAAGTACATTGATGAACCTAATTGGCTGTTTAGACACACCCACACGCGGCGAATATATTCTAAACGGTACGAATGTTAGCTCAATGACGGACAACGAATTAGCGGAGGTGCGTAATAAAGAAATTGGCTTTGTTTTCCAGACGTTTAATCTTCTTCCTAGAATTTCATCCTTAGATAATGTGGCTTTGCCGCTTGTGTATACAGGCTTGAGTAAGAAAAAAAGAGAGGAGCGAGCAATGGAGGTTTTGGACATAGTAGGTTTAGGAGATAGAGTTCAACATAAACCAAATGAATTGTCTGGTGGTCAAAGGCAAAGAGTTGCTATAGCAAGAGCGCTTGTAAATAATCCTGCTATTATTTTAGCGGATGAACCTACCGGAAATTTGGATACAAAAACCTCTATAGAAATCATGCGCATCTTTGAGAACATTCATTCCAATGGAAATACAATAATTCTAGTAACTCACGAACCAGATATATCAGAACACGCGCATAGAATTGTACGATTAAGAGATGGTCTTGTGGAAACGGATCAGAAGAACCTAAATATTATGCGGGCTGATCAGTCTACATACGGATTAAACCGTCATGAAGCGCAGAACATTGAAAATGTAGAGCTTGATTCTAGAGGAGATTTTATAGGTGATATAACTGAAGAAGATTTAATTTAAAATGAAAATATATACACGCACAGGTGATGATGGCACTACAAGTTTATATGGAAAAAAAAGACTTGCTAAGCACCATATTCGAATAGAATCTTATGGGACTGTAGATGAGCTAAACAGCTGGATAGGCTTATTAGCTGATGAGACAGAAAATACGGATATTAATAAATTTCTCAGAAGAGTACAAGTTCAGCTTTTCAATATAGGATCTCATCTTGCAGCAGATGCAGATGCGGGGTTTAAATTACCAGAAATTAAGATTGGTCTCATTGAGGAATTAGAAAATGCTATAGATAAGATGAATGAAGACTTAGATCCTCTAAAAACATTTATTCTACCAGGAGGAAGTGTTAAAGTTTCAAATTGCCATATTGCGAGGACTGTTTGTAGACGAGCAGAACGTAGAGTAGTCCATTTGGCTGAGCAAGAAGATGTGGATACGCATATAGTTAAAGTGCTAAATAGGCTATCTGACTACCTCTTTGTATTAAGTAGATTTATCGCATATGAGCTAAACATCAAAGAAATACCTTGGGATCCAAAATTATAACCTTTAGAAGTTCCATTTTCTTATTTTTACACCCACAATGGAAGACAGCACTAAGAAGAAGTTTAATTTGAAGAATGCTTTAAAGCTACTCTTCGTATTAGGAGTGATAATAGCTCTTTCTTTTCTATTTCCTGCTAAACGGAATTCAGTCAATGTCCAGAAGCAAGGAGAGATATGGACAGGAGCAGATTTATATGCGCCCTTTGATATCCCAGTAAGAAAATCAGAAGCGCAACTCAAAGACGAAAAATCAAAACTAAGCGCATCAATCCCTGCAGTATATTCTAAAAGTAATGCCTCTGAAGGTATTATGTTGGAAAGTTTAGTTACGGATCTTACGAATGCGATTCCAGAGATTGCATCGTACGACGAATTTATTACAGGTAAATTGTCAGACGAGTTTAAAAAAGGTATAATTAACAAAAAAGAGGGGAGTGTTAAGTATGAATTACTTGTTGATTCCGGGAGTAAAACGCTAGAGGCTAAAGCAATTTACGATGTTGCAGGATTTAACAAATTACTTAAAAATGAACTTTTAAAAATTGGAGTTGCAGAAACTACAATTGAATCTGCCTCGCTTGCAAGTTTAATCAAGCCTACATTTATTTACAACGACAGTGAGCATAAAAAACGCATACAATCTGCTCTTTCAAAATGGCCCCTCAATGACGGTATTGTCAAAAAAGATGAAAAGATAATCTCCAAAGGCGAAGTAATAGATGAATATACCTATAGAAAACTGTTGTCTCTCGAAGAAAAAAGTGGTCAAGGTTCCAAAGGTATAGATAATTATTGGGTGATGTTCGCCGGATATTTGTTACTTACCTGCCTGATCATTGGGGTGCTTATGTTTTATTTAGCCAGATATTTTCCTCAGATTGATGATAATCTTGGTAGCTTAGTTTTTATTTTAATGTGGCCACTCTTATTTGGGTTCCTCGTGTATATTATTGAAGAAAATTCCTCATTAAGTACATATTTGATTCCTTTTTGTATTGTACCAATTGTAATTAAAAACTTCTATGGGGAACGTCTAGCACTGTTTGTGCACGTTGTAGTTGTACTTATTGCTAGTTTCTTATCGAGCCTTGGTTATGAGTTTACCTTCTTGCAGATTTTTGCAGGCATAGTAGCGGTTTTAATATTTTCAGATACACGGTATTGGAATAAGTTTTTTGTGGCAATTGTTATAATACTTGGCGCGTATGTGCTTGGTTATCTAGGTTTGTCTTTGATAAAAGAAGGAAGCTTTACTACTGTACAGTGGAATACGTTTATGTGGTTAGCATTGAATGCTTTTTTATTATTGCTTGCCTATCCGTTTGTTCCACTTATTGAAAAATTATTTGGTTTTACTTCTTCTGTCTCTTTACAAGAACTGTCAGATATGAATAAACCGTTGTTGAAAGAGCTGTCAATAAAAGCGCCAGGCACCTTGCAGCACTCTTTGCAAGTGGCGAATCTTGCCGAAGCAGCAACAGAAAAGATTGGGGGGAATTCACTTTTAGTAAAAACAGCAGCCTTGTATCACGATATTGGTAAAATGAAAATGCCAGAATATTACATTGAAAACTCAGGTGGTAAGAATTTGCATGCTGAACTAAATAATAATTTTGAATCGGCTAAGATTATCATAGATCATATTGTAGAAGGAGAGAAAATGGCCAAGAAGGCTAAATTGCCTAAAGTCATTACCGATTTTATTACTACACATCATGGAACAACACGTGTAGAGTACTTCTATAGAAACCAGAAAAATGCAGAGCCAGATCGAGAGTTTGATGAGTCATTATTCAGATATCCTGGTCCGAAGCCAAAAAGTAAAGAACAAACAATTTTAATGATTGCGGACTCGTTAGAAGCAGCTTCAAAGAGTTTGAAAAGCCCAACTGGAAAAGATATTGATGACTTAGTTGCCAAAATTGTCAAATTTAAAATATCGGAAGGTCAATTGGATGAATCTGAATTAAGCTTTGCTGAATTGGAGGAATGCATGACTGTGTTCAAATCCTTGTTAAGGAGCATCAATCATGTGCGCATCGAATATCCAGACGAAGTGAAATAATTGCTTAAGCAGTAACAGGAGATAAATTATTTCTTTTTTCAAGTAGATGCATCGCTCCGAATCCTATTAGAACATAAAAAATATTACCTAAGATCGTGTTTAAGAAGAACGGTAATGCTGCACCGAAACATGCTATTAAACCACCTGCATTATCAGGGTAGATTCCAGAGCCAAACCAGACTCCAAAATTTGTAATTAAGAAAAATAAAATTGAAACACCTAACGTTCCAAATGCAAGATTTTTGAAACTTCTATTTTTTAATACAATTGACCCAAATAAAATCATAATTACAAAAGAGCTATACACCCAAAGCATAGAATTTGTAAAAAATATGAAGCCCTCTACATCTGGATACCAAACCCGCATGATTGTATTATTTAAAATTAAATCAGACAAGAATAAAGCCGCAATGGGTAATAAATATTTGAGGTACTTTTTAGCTAAATAGCTGCCTCCGAGTAAAGCCATGGCTCCTACTGGAGTAAAGTTGGGCGGATGTGGTAAAAGTCTGCTAAAAGCAGCTATTAAAATAAAACCAATTGCGTATAGACTTATCTTAGACTTCATATTAAATATGCTAGTTCAGACAAAATTAATCATTTCTTCAAAAAAAATCCTTACTATGTCCAAGAAAGAAATTATTAATACCTTTAATTATAAATAGAGAATAATGTTTTTTAATCTAGTCAAGAAGGGAAGAAATGAGTTGTGGCAATACGTTTTCACTATAATTTTAATTGCTTTAGGGTATTTTATAGGGCAAATTCCACTCACAGCACTGTTATTGAAGAAGATGGACAAGGATCCCAGCCTTGGCCAAGATGAGTTAACGGAACTAATGGCGAATCCTGACTTTTCAAGCTGGGGAATTGATAACAATCTAGGCTTTCTGATGCTACTATTGATGTTTATATTTGCAACAATTGGCTTGTACAGTGGTATACGGTTTTTACATAAAAAGAAAATAAAAGATCTCATTACGCCTAATCCAAGGATTGATTATAGTAAAATACTATGGGCATTTGGAGTCTGGTTTTTACTAGGCCTTATCTTTGAAGCAGCTATGTATTTCTATGTTCCAGATAATTATGCTTATACATTCAATATCAAAAAATTCATACCACTTGTTTTAATAGCATTTTTAATATTGCCAATCCAGACTTCGTTTGAAGAGTTAGTATTTAGAGGATATTTCATGCAGGGATTTGGTTCAGTCTTAAAAAATAGGTGGGCGCCTTTGATAATAACTTCTATGCTCTTTGGTGCTATCCACGGCACAAACCCAGAGATCGAAAAGTACGGAATGGGTATTATGCAGGCATACTATATAACTGCAGGAGTAGTATTAGGTATAATGACAATAATGGATGATAGCTTAGAATTGGCTTTAGGCGTTCATGCGGGAACGAATATATATGGCGCCATCGTTCTATCCTATGAAGGCGCTGCAATACAAACAGACACTATTGTGAAAACGGCTAATATGAATCCAGTGCATTTGTATATTGTGTTTTTAATCAGTGCCTTGATATTTTTATTAATGTGTTCCAAGAAGTTTAACTGGAAATCATGGGACTACCTATTTTCAAAAATTGAATTTGATGACACAGCGATTGCTTAAAATACAGATATTTTTGCTCATTTCATTTTCTGCTTGTTTTGCACAAACCGCAGATAGGTGGCAACAAAGAGCACAGTACAAAATGGATATCAATATGGATGTTGAAACTTTCCAGTTTGAAGGTAAGCAACATATTGTATACACCAATAATTCACCAGATACATTAGATCGTGTCTTTTACCATCTATTCTTTAATGCTTTTCAACCAGGTTCAATGATGGATGTGCGATCGCGTACTATTGAGGATCCAGATGGCAGAATAAATGATAGAATTTTTAATCTCAAAGAAAATGAAATAGGCTATCACAAGATTGACGTATTAGAAATGGATGGTGAGAGCTGTGATTTTTTAGTGGAAGGGACAGTGCTTGAAGTGGATCTTCCTAAGCCGATATTACCAGGAGAGTCCACTTTGCTTTATATGGAATTTAATTCGCAAGTTCCCGTTCAAATCAGAAGGTCAGGTAGAGATAATAGGGAAGGAATTTCATTATCTATGACTCAATGGTACCCTAAGTTATCAGAATATGATTATCAAGGTTGGCATGCGCATCCCTATGTAGGAAGGGAATTTCATGGAATATGGGCAGATTTTGATGTGAGTATACATATTGATCCATCCTATTTAGTAGCTGCTGGAGCCGTTTTGAAGCAAGATCCGAAAGACTTGAAAAAAAACCATTATAAGAAAAAAACTTGGCAGTTTCGGGCAGATAATGTTATTGACTTTGCATGGGGAGCAGATCCAGATTACAATCATCTTCAGCACGTTGCTGATTGTGGTGTAGAGATGAATATGTATTATCAAGATGGACCACTTGCTGTCGAGCATTGGCCTAAACTTGGTGCAATTATGGATGAAGTATTCACATTTGCAAACGCACGTTATGGGAAGTATCCTTATCCTGTTTACAATTTTATTCAAGGTGGCGATGGTGGAATGGAATATCCAATGGCAACATTGATTACTGGTGAACGAAGTTTAGAAAGCTTAGTTGGCGTTTCTGTACATGAGCTTATGCATAGTTGGTATCAAATGATTCTTGCTACAAATGAGGCCTTGTATCCATGGATGGATGAAGGGTTTACTAGTTTTGCTTCATCAGAGATTATGAACCACTTAAAAAGCAAGGGATTGATTGAGGGAGAAGTTCAAGCTAATCCAATGTATAATACCACGAAAAGCTTTGCTCGATATACACAATCAGGATATGAAGAAGCATTATCTACGCATGCTGATCATTACACAACAAATAGAGCCTATGGAGCTGGAAGCTATACAAAAGGCTCTGTCTTTATCAGTCAAATAGAATATATTTTGGGGAAAGAGGCCTTTGCAAAAGGTCTGCTTCGGTATTTTAATACGTGGAAATTTAAACATCCAAATCCTAATGATTTTATTCGATGCATGGAGAAAGAATCTAGGATGGAGTTGGACTGGTATAAGGAGTATATGATGAATACAACGCATACTGTTGACTATGCGATTGATGAGATATCGGAAGAGTCTGGGCGTACGATTATAAGCTTATCAAAGATTGGTAAAATGCCGATGCCTGTTGATGTGGAAATTATAATGAATGATGGTCGCAAACAATACCTCACAATTCCATTGCGGATTATGCGCGGGGAAAAGGAATATGATTATGGCTCTGAATTAAAAGTGTTACCGGATTGGCCTTGGACAAACGCAACATATTCTGTAACAATAAATCAGAAATTAAAAGATATTGAATCCATTCGACTAGACCCTATGGGCAAGGTTGCAGATATTAATACAGAAGATAACATTTGGCCAAAAAAGGAAAAGGAAATAGAGCCTTAAAATACATTAACCTCTCCTTAACCAATTGACAATGTTCCTTAACATAGTTAGGAGTTATTTTTAGTTAATAAATCTCTAACCATGATAAGATACATTACATTGTTACTACTTCTAAGTCTAAAAATGCATGCTGCACCTGAGACAAAAGTAAAAATTACAATCTATAAAGATGTCTCCACCAATCAGACAATTCAAGTTGCATTCAAGCGAGATTTTATTAAAGTAAAGTACCTAACGGGAAAGAGTTGGGTAAAATACAGATTGATTGGAGCAGGGGTCTTTGATGATTTCAGGGGGAGTAGAATATATTTAAAAGGGCGTGATAAATTAGTCTGGAGATCACGAAAGTATGGAGAACAAATAACGTTCCGTAGACATCGAGATGCTAATAATCCGTACTATCACCAAGGAAAGAATTCTAATAGGTCGAATATCTCTACATCAACTCTAGAAGGGGTGTGGTACGAGCCTAAAGCTGGGAAGGAATTAATTCTAATAGATAACCGTTCTGGAATAAAATTGAAATTTCGTGGTTCAAGTGATTGGTTCAATTTTGAGAAAAGAGAGAACGGCATTTTCGTTGATAAGAACGGAAATTCTTATACCATCATGGACGGCAGCAGATTACTATGGCAGGACCACGCGGGCAGACGTTCGTATATACTAGAAAAACGCACCGATTCTATTGATTGGGATCAGTAGCTTTATTTTTAAATGTCTCTTCTTGAAAAACTCCTATATGCTATAAATATGAAAAGAGAAGAAAATAGAATTGTTAGTCCTCCAGCAAACTTATAAGTCAATAAAAAGTCAAACGGGATGTCTTGTTCTGGTAGAGCCTCGGAGAATCTCCAAAGGGGCATTGGTATTAGATCTTCTACAGCATTCATAGGGTACCACATTGCAGATTCATGTTTGAACATGTACATATGTCCTGCCCAACGGATGAGGGGTTCTATGATCATAATATAAGAAAGGTAAAGAAAGATAGCCAGACCAGACTTTCTAATAATAAATGCAAGAAAGAGCGCAAAGCAAAAGTAACCCATGCACATTAAAAAATATCTAGTTATAGCGTATTGGTTATCAAATACGTCTTCAAACATGAGGTTCTCAGTGTTTAAATACCCAACTAGAAGAGATATTAAAGCAAAATAAATGGTAGCAGCTATTGCAATAATGACTGCAGACGAAAACTTTGAAATAAAGAAATCTTTGCGTGAAAAGCCATTGAGAATGCTTTGGCGCATGGTTTTATTGGTGACTTCCATGCAGGTCATATAAATTACAGAGACGCCCAAGAAAAAGAAAACCAACCAACTTCCTGCGTAGCCAAAATAATCCCAAACAGTAGGGAACTCGAAAAAGACATTCTTATTCGGAATAAAATCTGGTAGATTCACTTTTAATTCTTGTCCAAAAAAAATAACAAAAGGGAAAAACAAAAAGTAAAAACCGACAAGCATAGTAACAACACTATTCTTCTTGTATTTTAAATATTCTAATTTTATAAAGTCGAGGATCATGCGTTTTCGTTATTTGTGATGTCAAGGAATTCTTCCTCAAGTCTTCTTTTTCTAACTACTAAATGAGTTATCATTAGTCCTTGGCTGTGGGCCTTTTCACTTACTTCTGCAGGTGCTATTGAGGAATCTATTTGGCACTCAAAATAACTCCCTTTATCTTTTATATCTTTTATTGCGGAGTGCGTCTCTAGGAAGTTCCTAAGAACAGACATGTTCTCTGAACCAATCTCAATCGTATTGTCGTCACTGAGAATGGATCCAACAGGGCCAGACGCTAAGAGTTTCCCCTTCTGTAGAATGATAACATGGGAACAAATTTTTTCTACTTCATCCAATATGTGACTAGCCATGATTACCGTTTTCCCAGAATCAGCGATGCGTTTTAGGATTACACGAACCTCAGCAATTCCTTCTGGGTCCAATCCATTTGTTGGTTCATCAAAAATGAGAACTTCAGGTTCGCCTACAAGTGTAGCTGCGATCGCTAATCGTTGCTTCATTCCTAACGAATATGTCCTAAATTTAGAAGTTCCACGTTCATATAGATTAACAATTTTTAATAGCTCATCAATGTCTTGGTTTTCTACTTTTTTAATTCTACATACAATTTCTAGGTTTTCATAGGCGTCCAGATATGGATAGAAGTTTGGAGTTTCTAGAATTGCACCAATCTTCTTTCTAGGGTTATTGCCATATTGTCCGCTAAACCACTGAAAGTCACCATTATCTTTAGCTAGAATGCCCATTATGATGCCGAGTGTAGTAGTCTTCCCACTTCCGTTAGGACCAAGCAGGCCATAGACTTCGCCAGCATTAATTTGGATGTTAAGATTATTGAGCGCTTTTATTTTCCCGTAGCTCTTGGACAGGTTTGTAGTACTTAGTACCTCCATATTGGATTATTCGTGTTTAATTACATGTTAAGATAAAAAAATGCTTGCGCGAAATTATTCCTATAGATAGATAGAAATACTCGATTAACATCATTTATCTATAAGTTCGAATGTCACTTTTTCGTTCCCTTGTCTATTTGAAAGTTCAAAAATATATTCTCCAGGATATAAATAGAGCTTACCGTTGTCCGCAAGTTTAGGCCTATATTCTTCTTTTGAAAGCATGTTTTTTAGCGTCGATATTTTAGATGGATCAATGCTCATGTCGTAATCTATATAATTTAAACCTGATGTAACTATATAACTTCGTTCTGTTAAATCTTGATTCTTGGAGTTTTTGACTTTCATTTTGATATCTCCTGGTTCTTTGCTGTAGACGGCTATTGTCAATTTTGGTTCATTGTAAGAACTGTATACGTTTCGTCTAGAGCCCCATCTTGTACTGTACTTTTTGGAATCGACTTCAAATACATAGATAGGCTTTTCTTTTATATCAGAAAATTTTCTGATTTCTTCAAGATCCACTATATAAATGGATCTACCATGCGTACCTATTACTAAATCATCTGCCTCGCTTTGGATGACAAGATCATGCACAGGAACAGATGGAATGTTTTTGGATATGGTGGTAAAGCGCATTCCGCCGTCGTGACTAATATAGGTGCCATTGTCTGTACCTACATATATTATATTTTTATCTTTTGGATCTTCTTTGAGTACATTTATAGAATAGTTAGGTAATCCATTGCTAATTGAAGTCCATGTGTTTCCTTTATCCTCACTTTTGTACAGATAAGCATTAAAGTCATCCCACCGATATCCGTTCAAACTAACATATACCAAGTCTTCATCATGCTGTGAAGCTTGCACACGACTCACCCACAAATCTTGCGGTA
>Ga0209828_1002758_pt1 | contig 14137 bp, 3 predicted proteins | sample MaitaG_FD_187429 | JGI IMG/M metagenome (GOLD analysis project Ga0209828, IMG submission 187429) | Marine algal microbial communities from Maine, USA - Maine_Asex2 metaG (SPAdes) (version 2) | ecosystem: Host-associated > Algae > Red algae > Unclassified | place: Maine, USA | collected 2015-01-05 | reverse complement strand
AATTAAGGAAGCATTTGTCCTGTTACCTGAAGCGTCATATCCAAAGCTAAGGTTTATTGTGTTACCGGGTTTACCTACTTTAATAAAATCAATAGAGCTAGGTCCTGTTGCTACAAACCTAAATATAATGTAGCTCATACCTGCTAGAAAATTAATTTCTAGATTTTCAAGTTGCCAATTATTTGAATTTGAACTTGTCCAAATGTTGTTCCAAGAACTTCCATCTGTAGAATATTCAAGTTGAAGTTTATTATTTCCTGCAATGAAGTAAAAGCTGAATTCAGTCTGATCCAGACAACTAAAATCATATACACTACTCATCGCTGAATAAGTTTGACTATTATTAGTATAAGTATGAGATTCTAGAAAAAATGATCCATCATTACTCAAGTTTGGATCTTCTGTGATAACAAATGGGTACATTCCCAACATAGGTATGCAATTCGATTCATGACATACTTCCCAACTTGTACTCTCAGCACTCCCCTCAAAACTCTCCACATGCGGAAAGCGATCGATCACCTGTGCAGATAGTGTGAGTGTGATGAGGATGCATAGGGTGGTTAGGGTTTGTTTTATGGTTGTGTGTTTCATTTGTATTAAATTATTAGGTTTCAAATTAGTTGTTTTTTTATGGGTTTGAAGTTGAAGGCTTCAAACACTAGTCCTTGCTGTGTATGTCATTGTTTTCATTTAGTGATATAACAAAATTTAAATTTTTAATTAGCAAATTTAATCGTTGCTATAAGCTCCGAAAATCTGTGGAGCTTTTAATATCATATAATATCGCAACTTCGTGAAATTGTTTTATTTATATCTTCAAAGAAGTGGACTTTCCCATCTTTTATTTTATCTAAATAAACTAAATCTTTTGTTTTTCCTTTAGTAACAACCTCTAAAGAAGTGGCGTGTATTTTCGCTAATTTGAAACCTGTGCCAAAGAATTTTTTTACATAAATAGGAGCATAAACAAATTCTCCATCAATCAAACAAGGACCTCCAAAACGGTAATTGTTAATGAGGCTTCCATTAATTGATAAGTATCCAACTTCTGGTCCTCCTTGAGATATCTCCATTAGGTTAGTGTAGGCAACTTTTAGATTACACGACTCTTTTTGTAAACTAAACTGGATTGGGTCTTCGAACTTTATCATTATGGAATAATTTTAGAAGATTGATTAATCACATCTCTTGAATTGGTGATGAATTGTAATGAACCTCCAGGATGTTTCCATCCTTGAGGACCTATTAAGCCAAATTTCATAGGAGTTCCTTTTGGAATAATTCCTTTTGTGTATTGTGTCAAAGGATTCCAATTTGGTTTGATTGCGCCAAAAACTCTATTAGCAAATCTGCTTGTACCAATTCTTGGACCCCAAAAATCATTTCTGCTCAAACTCATATTTCCAAATCTTTGAACAGGAATATCAAACGGAGCTTGTACTGTAAACCCTTTAAATAAGAAGCCATCAAAAGTTGTTGCTGCACTTCTTACAAAACTAGCAATTTTTCCAGCTCCCATTGAAATAATTTCAAAGAAAAAAGGAACAGAGTTAATTGAACCAGTACTACTATATCTAAGTTCTCTAAGTGCTTGGTCTGAAGATAATCTAAATGCAGCGCGATCTTCAACCCCTTTCCAAAATTCTCGTTCAAGAGCTTGCCCAATTCCTATTCCTGGATCTGGACCATCTTTTGTCGGTAGGCTTGCAGTTTGATCAATATGCATTTCATGATTCGCTAAATTTATTATTAATCCTTGAGTTACACTCAACAATGGGTCTCCTCCTGATATTTCGCTAGAAATCAAACCTCCTCCTACTCCAGAAATGAACCAACCACCTTTAATTCCTTGGGTAAGTGATCCTAATCCTGAGCTTAAAGCTCCTGAAGCAAAGCCTGACCCAAAATTACCTCCTGATATCTCAGAAAATAGACCTGCACTTATGCCGTGTAAACCAGCGCTTACCAATTCACCACCAATGGATCCACTAATACCCGCAAAGACCGCACCTTCAATGAATAAATTACCGATACCAAAACCGACGAAGGCAGATGCAGCCCCAAATGCTACTGCATTCCAGCCACCTTTTCCATCATTGAACATTACATCAAATTGGTAGGCAATTAGAACAGATGCTAAGATGGGTAACTCTCCATCCGGATCTGTGTATTTTAGTGGATTATTGAGAGCATAAGAATATCTATTGTGACTTTGAGAAGTTCCATCAAAACCAGCGTTATTATCAGGACTTAGCATTCTTCCTATGACTGGATCGTAGAGTCTGCCATTCATGTTTATTAGGTCAAACTCAGGAAGCATTTCATGTCCTGTATAACCTCGATAAAGCCAGCTTAAATTATTTTCTGTGCTGTTTTTATACTCCCAAGAATTGGCATCTCTTTCTCGGCCCCAGGAATCATAGTTGTATCTGTTTATAACATTTCCTTGATTATCTGTTATCGCCAATATGGAACCTAAATAATCAGTATAGCTATAATAGATGTCCATTGGACCATTTTCACCTTCTATAACTCCGATTATGCCATTTCCGATATAGTGAATTTGATGAGTAGAGTTTGGAGTTTTATTTAATTCATAATTTCCACAGTAATACCTTTCGTAAACCAATTCTGGCTCTGCAACTCCTGCAAGATTTTTAAGCATCTTAGCATATCTCCTATTCTGATCGGGCGCATATTGATAAGTTAAATTATAACATCCTTCTGATATAGTTACAGGTTGTTGAAATGAGTTATATTGTATATTTTCAGTCCCTATATTAGTGCTAGCTATAACATTTTCAACACCTGTAACAGCGTGGAATTTTGTTGCATGATTATACAGATAGGATGAACCACTCACATCCGATTTGACATCTATATTTCCGTTTTCTAAATAAGACGTTGTGAAAGGGCCTTTACCCTCAATTGTACTTGATTCTAATCGATGATGATCATCGTACAGAAACTGTTCGGTAAGATTTGCAATATGATCTTCTCTGTTATTTAGATTTCCATTTAAGATATTGAAGTCATATTGCATGTCAAATACACTTGCAAACTCAGTTGATATTCTTTCCAGATAGCCAAACTGATCTTTAACTACAGTTGTTTGCTGTTGATTGCCTAATGTATATTTGAGTGTCTTGGTTGTGGCTGTATAAACATCACTATCTAACTCATATAATTTTTCATTGCCTCCGAAAATTGTTAGTAGGGTTCCAATATCGTCATAGTTATTCGTGATGGTATAGTTAGATGGGTAAGTTTCCGTCTTGATTCTATTCCAATCATCAAATGTATAGCTATGTGTAAAAGGCTCTCCATTTATTACTTCTGTTTTGGATTCAAGTCTTCTATAATCGTCATATAAATAGTTCTCGGTAGTACCATCATGCCCAATTATATCTTTAATTTGATTAATACCATTCCCATCATTATAATATATGTAATCAATTGTTCCTTCTGGAAGTGTAGAATCATCAATTCTATCCAAAAGATCATAATTATTTGTTGTCTTTCGATTTTCGGCATCTATATATTCTACTAATAGCCCATATGCGTTATAATTGTATTTATTAATACCAGAATCTGCATTTGTCATTTCTCTTTTTCGACCAGCATAATCATATTCTATAACTGTGTTAGAGATAGAATTGACTAATACTTCTTTAATTTGATTATTGCTATGGTATTTATATTCTGTTATACCGTTACCAGAATCAATAGATTTTATGGTTTTACCTGTAAAATCAATAAATTGACTATCTTCTTTTTGGTCAAGATGAGTTGTTTGAGTTATCAAAGTTCCTTCTTCATTTGACGTATAAGTATGAGTTATTTGTCCCAAATCGGTAGTAGTAGCTGATAGCATCCTATTTAATTCATCATACTCATAGGAAGTTTCAATTAGGTCTGCAGAGGACCTAAAGCCATTTGAGGAAACTACTTTACGACCTCGTTGATCATAGTTTGTAAAACTTTTTAAAACGCCTCCAAAATCCTGAATTGTGGTCATGATTTCTCTATCAAAATTATCGAAGTATGCTTTCTTTGTGGCTGTACCATCATTTTCAGAAGTAATCAAATACATGGCATTTGAAATTTGATTTTCAGAATAAATGCCAATTGGATCTTCTTGATTCCATTTATAGGAATAGGTTGTGGAATGTCTTCCTTGATTTGAGTTGGTTTTTACACGACCAAATTCGTCATAAGTAAAAGTTGTTGGAGGGGTATTTGCATTTGGATTGTCCAAAGAGATGACTTCATTTGCAGTTAAAGTTTTTCCCCATAGAGGGTCATAGGTTTGAGATTCCTTTTGGTTAAAATCAACGTTTGTAGTGGAAATATTAAACCGATACGATAGATCAAATTCATAGTCTACCGTTTTTGTTGGTGCAGTTGGGTCTGGTGAACTTTGTATTTTCCTTAAAGCATTGCCACAAATATCAATATAACCTTCAGGTATGGAAACAGTGAATTCTTTGTCTGTTCCTTTGAATTCTGTTAATGAAATTATAGATCCTTGATCATTGTATTCTCTTTGGGTAGTTTTGACATAAGGGAGACGATCTTTTCTAGTTTTCGTTACTCTAGTTGTAATAGGCTTATTTGGAATATAAGACCCATTGTTAACATAATTTATGTTTTCAACAACTGATTTCTCAAATTTGTGGTCTAGAGCCTCATCACCAGTAAAGTCAAGCCCTGATGTTGTTATCGTTTCTTTTTCAATGTTTCGAAATTCATCATATATATATACTCTGTATGATTTTCTTTTATTTATATGATCAGTAAGAATGGTGCTACCCAATCTCATATCAAATCCGCCATAATCCTTGGGCACAACATCATAATAGGTTACTTGTGAACTAATTGTTTCATCGCCAAATATTAATTGAGTTCCAGATAAAAATGGAAGGAACGTAAATCGTTCAGAATTAAAACTAAATTCATTTGTAACTTTTCTGTTATTTATAATGTCTAAAGTAGTGCTTTTGTGAAATCCTAAGAATCCTTTTCCTTGAAGATGAAATGTAGCATCTTCATATAAGTATGATGTGTTCGTTATGCCGTTATTTCCATCGTCAGTTTTTAACTTCGTTACAATACTAAGTGGAACAGTCATTGTCCTCAAAGGATATGCATCCAAATTTACTCCATTAACTATTGTGTTTTCATTGTTTGTATAAGAACCTGTATTGCAAAGAGTATTATATGAAAACTCAGTTTTGTAATTGAACCCATCGACGACGTCTGTTAACTTATGTAAAGAAGCATTCTTATTTAGAGTAAGCACATGAAGTGACCTATTTGGGGCAAGAAAATGTGTACCATCAATAAAATTTAAATTAACTACGTCCTTATCGTAGTCAGGAATTTCCTCGTCATGATCGTATAAATAAGTATCTATAATTATGTCGAGATTTCCATCTCCGTTAAAATCACCCGGAATCAATTCATTTACCCATGAATGAGTGTCATGACAACAGCTAACAGCTTGTCCTGCAACTTCAACTAAAATAGGCTCTGAGGTAATCGCTTTTTTCTCCACAATTTTGTTAAACCCTAACCCTGTTGAATGGTAAATGCTTACTCCTTCAATTAACTCTTCATTTGAATTTGAAACACCATATGAAGGTAGATATGCTATATCTTGTTTACCATCATTATTGAAATCTGCTAAAGAGATATTATATCCTTTTTCGAGTTTTAAAGCTCTCAGCTCCAAGTTGTATTCCAATTTTGGAGGGTAAGATTCTTCAAATTGAAAATTTGTAGGATCTACGAATTCGTAACCATTTGAATAAGCAATATTCCACAAACAACCATTGTCTGAGAAAATGATATCTGATTTTCCGTCACCATTGAAATCCGCAACATCAAAATAAGAGACAGGAGTTGGAATTGGTAAATTTACTGAAGATTTATCTCCCTGATTAGACATCGGAGTTAACATTCCGGTCTCAGCTTCATCATCGATATGTACGTCATAAATTTGTGTTCCATAGTCTTGACTTGTATATAATAAGTCTGAGACACCATCACCATTGAAATCACCGACCTTGATTGAAGCAAATTTTTGCCAATTGAAAAAATTTGTATTTCCGATCTCATTTGAAATAGGAATAGATATTGGTCCTTGGGAGCTAATTAATGAAAGATTGACTGTATTATTGCCTGTTTTAATTAGGTTTAAAATGTCAAGAAGGCCATCACCATCGAAATCACCAGGTAAGGATCTTCGGAGTTCGGTATCAGTTTCGAATGTTTCAATTGTAAAGCTCTCACCTATTTGTAATGCTGTGAATTTTGATAAGTTTCCATTATCTACATTGAAGTAAGGGACAACGATTTCATTGATTCCATCAGCGTTGAAATCAAAGAATCCAGGTAAGGCTTCAAATTGGGGCACAAAGAACGCACTTTCTCCAACTCCTGCTCCTAAATCCAAAAATGTCCCATCTGGTTGACCCGCATAGAAATGAGGGAATTTAGGTAATTGATCATTGTTATTAGTTGGAAATCCGGTAGTCCCTATTGTACCAAGATCCGCTGTAAAAATATCAGAGATTCCGTCACCATTAAAATCACCAACAATTGGCTTCGTCTTATAATCGATATTGGGTGTAGATAATACAGTGGATATTGTTTCATCATATTTGAAAATAGTAGAATTAAGTTTTAGTCCTTCTGTACCAAGTATGGATTCTCCAGATTCTTGAACTTCTTGTAAATAGGAAACAGAATGAGAGTTAGCCTTCGGGACATTATCTTTGTCTTTGTAAGAATAACCAATATTGTAAGTCTTAAATACTCTACCTTCTGAAACTATTTGTATACTAGTTAAAAGCATATTTTGCTCAAGGGTATTTCCACAAACGTAGGTTTTTGATTTGTCTCCTCTTTCCATATACTCGAAGTTCACCTCTACTTGTGGGGCAACTCCATTTTCATTCCCGGCGTATATTACTTTGTCCAATAGCAATTCTCTCCCATACTTTGAGTATTCATATTTAATATAATTGCCGTATGGGTCTTTACTTTCATTTAGTCTCCAGAAGATTACTTTATCTTGATCTTGGACTAAATCTCCATTACATCTTGAATCACCGGTATTACCATATTCAGATATGATACCTTGCTTTGTTTTTAGTTCAAAAAAGTCCAGGCCTGTTTCTTGATCTAGTTTGTATGTTATAATAGAGTAATTTTCTGTTTCCAATTTATATTCAGAATTAAGCTGCCCAATTTGACCATTTGAAACTAACAGTCTATTCCCATCTAAAGCATATGGGTCCTCAATGTCAAGCCTTATTTCTCTATATTCTTCGTCATAATATTGGCTCTTGTTTGATCTACTTATTGTTGAACTGCAACTAAGACCCCAACCTACTCCTAAACTTCCATTACCGCCTTGAGAATTATAGTTAAGGCTAATATTGGGTTTCATACCTTGAATTCCTGGAGGAACTTGAATAGGAATTGTATAAGCTGCTCCTCCAGCACTTGTTACACTCGCTTGTCCTTTAGTTCTTCCGACCTCCAGATTTATATTTATTTCTCTGTCTAAGTCACCTTCCTCAAATTTATCAGCATAATGATCAGGCCAGATTACTTCTTCAGGGCATGGAGGACAAATTCCTCCACAATCTATACCATTTTCACCATTATCTTTTACGCCATTGCAACAACTATCTGAGGTGATAGCAACTGGAGTAGATAAGAAATTATTTTCATAAACTTTGTCTTCTTCAAGATTAAATTGTGGAACAATTCCAGAGGGATGATAGGTGTAGGATTCTTTTGAATTTTCAACTTCTGCTATAATGAAATAATTTTGAAGTGAAGATGAAATGCTATTATCTAAATTAAATGTTAGATTACCGTCTATGAAACTATAAGGTCCAATGGTATTGGTTAATAATCTTCTTGCGATTAGATCTTTTGGATCATCGTGATTTGGACTTTCCGACAAATAAAATGATATTCTTTGGAATTTAGAATCAAATTGACTAATGTTAGTTATTCTATAATTTAGAGTTATAAATTGCGAGCTTTGAATCGGTTGAGTATTTAAAAATTCTAAAGACGTAAATTCAAGATCAACTAAACAAGTACAACACTCTCCCCCACAATCAATCCCGGTCTCACCCAAATCCTCATTCTGAACCCCATTAAAACAAGGATTAACCTCAATAGGGAAAGAATCAGAAATATAAACATTATTTGGAATATTTATCTCATTATTAATTTCATAAATGTCAGCGAAACCTTTTAAGAAATAGTTATTGGCATCTATGTCTTCAGGTGTTATTAAAGTTATGGTAGTTGAATAAGATTCTCCAGGGTCAAGTGAAGGCAACATGTGGTTTAACAAGTCAAGATCATTACTATAATCTGGATTCGGGTCTAGTGAAAGATAAAATCCTATCCTACTTGTGAAACTTTCCTCTTCTGAGGTAACTCCTCCAACATTAGTGACTACTATTGAAATTTCTATAGGGTCTCCGCCAATCGTAGGTGCACTGAGAATACTAAGTTCTGTAAATTCTAAATCAACAAAGCAAGGAGGACAACTCCCCCCACAATCTTCTTCTGTCTCATCACCGTCTGCTGTTCCATTATAGCAATGGGAGTCTATTATCTCTATGTCTATGTATTCTTTGTTATTGATATCATCATCAATTTCTATTTGAAGATTGAATGGATCAACGAGGGCATACAACTTATAAAAATCTGGTAGTGTCTCAACATCTATATTTATTTCCATTTCAAAGCTAATGGACTCATTGGGTCCTAAGGGGTTTATTATATTTTCTGACCCAACACTTTCTAGTACTAGTAACTCTTCATCTTGAGATAAAATGATGGATATCTGTGTGCTTTCTGTAGGTGTGCTTCCAATATTAGTGATCTCTACATTTACGTATCCAGTCTGCCCAGGGGCAAGAGAAGGAAGATCGTTCTCGCTGAGTTCAAATGAATTCACATCGAAAATTGTGATATCAAAATCTATCGTACTATTATTACAGTTCTCTATAACATCTACACTTCCACTTGCCGTATCACTATTTTGATCTGTAACTGTAACAGTATATGTGCCTGCCGCTAAATCAGAAATACTAGAAGTAGTTTCTCCATTATCCCAAGCATACATATAAGGCTCCGTTCCACCACTGACACTAACGGTGGCGATACCGGTTGATAAATTACATTCAGTTTCACTTGAAAAGAAGGAAGCTGTTAAGTCCTCACAAGCAGGGCAAGATCCACCACAATCGGTTCCTACTTCATCGCCATTTGGTATACCGTCATTGCAGGTATCTGGAAATTCACAATCATCACCATTGCAAAAGTTACTAAAATTTGCACCGTGTGAAAGTTGGTCGTTTCCATAAAATTGTATGTTTGCATTGGAGATACAATAGGTATCAAAACTTGTAGGGATACAACCACTTAAATTGTTGTAAGTCATATTCATGATAAACATGGAATTAAAGCCACCATAAACAGATGGGATTAATCCAGAGAAATCGTTGCCACTAAAATTTATAAATTCTAAATTGGAAGCCGCACTGAGAGAGGAGGGAAGTATGCCTGCAAAATTGCAAAACGCTATGTTGAAACTAGCTAATGCTGGCACTCCACTAAAATCCGTGGTTGTAAGATCTCCATAAAAATCATTATTGGAAATATCCAGTGTTATTAAATTTGGAAAATCTAATAAAGTACTTGGTATTCCTGCTTCAGAAAAATTGCAGTTATCTAAATATAGAGATTCCAAATTCTGGCAATTTGCTAATTCTACGGGGATAGGATTTGCAAAATTATTATTCCCTGCAAAGAAGGTTTTTAAATTTGTAAGATTTCCAATTTCAGATGGAATTATACCCGTCAAATTATTATCTGCAAGGTATAATTTTTCTAGTGAGATGATATCAAATAGACTGCTATTTAGAGGACTGGATAATCCATTTTCGTTTAGGTTTAATAATTTGAGTTCAGTTAGTTGAGAGATTTCATTGGGTAGATTTCCACTTAGATTATTCTCTGATAAACTTATTTCAACTACTCTGTTGTTTGCATCACATACGACTCCAAACCAATTACAGTAATTACAATCTGTTCCAGCTGCACCATCTTCCCAACCTGTTTTAATTGACCAATTTTGGTCTCCTCCAGTATTATTATATAGAGCAAGAAGCGCGTCAAGATCGGGATAATTTGAGCAATCTGATGTTGCGCAATCTTCACAAGAGCCTCCACAATCTACGCCTGTTTCTCCATAATTCTCAAGCCCGTCCGAACAAAAATCACATGGCGCACCAGTGCAAAAATTATTAAAATTTGCATCATGACTAAGATCTTCATTACCACTAAAAGTCACATAAACGGAAGAGTTACAATAGGTCATAAATTTTTCTGGTATACACCCATCCAAATCATTATGACTTAAGAATAGCTGAGTAATTGTGGTGAAATTTGCATATTCGCTTGGAATAAGGCCGTTAAAATTATTAGAATTAAGAGCTAATGTTTTAATGTTAGTAAGTTCAGAAATTGATACAGGTAAGTTTCCACTAATTTGGTTGTTTCCCAATCTTAAAAATTCTAAGTTTATCAGGTTCTGGTATTCTCCATTATCAGGAAGCGATCCAGTAAAATTGTTTTCTGTAATGTTAAAAATTTCAATTGAATTCCACTTATGGAATGGTGGGTAAGTTCCAGTAAACTGATTATAGGATACATCAAATCTTGTAAAATCTAAATTATTGATACTTGAAGGAATATTTCCCGAAAGATTATTATTTCTAATTTCGAACAGCGTAAGTAAATTTAGATCACCAAGATTGTCTGGTAGAAAGCCACTTAATTCATTATCACTTAATAATAAAGCATAGAGTAAACTGAGATCAGTTATCTCTACAGGAAAGACTCCTGATAAATTATTCTGACTTAAATTTAAAATCTCTAACTCATTTAGGTCTCCAATTTGACTTGGGATCGAACCATTTAGATTATTGTTTAGCATAAGGATTCTCCATACACGACCATTTGCATTACACGTCACACCCTTCCAGTCACAATAATCACAATCCGTCCCCGCTGCTCCATCAATCCATCCTGAATTATCTGTCCAATCCGGACCATCCGTAGCACAGTATATTGCCATCAATGCTTCATAATCTGGAAAACTTGGACAAACAGTTCCTGGAGAACAATCACATAATTCATTTACAATCGTTAAGTTTTGTTCTGCCGTTGACCCAGCATTATCAGTTACGGTTACTGAATAGGTATCTGCAGGAACTAGAGAAAGAGACGGAGAATTCGAGCCATTGCTCCATGCATATGTATAAGGTTCATTTCCTTCAATTATTGAAACGTTCAGAGAACCATCGTTACCACTGCACGTTTCATTTGTGCCGTCTAATGAAATGGTAAGCATACATTCTCCGCATTCGCCTCCACAATCGACTCCAATTTCGTCGTAATTCTCAATTCCATCTGAGCAAAATTCACATGGATTTCCATTACAGAAAGAAGTGAAATCACCATTATCAGATAAATCATTATTTCCAGTAAGAGCAACATTTGCATTAGATCCACAAAAGGACTGAAATTCAAGGGGAATACATCCTACTAATTCATTGTTTCTAAGATCTAGGGTTGTTATAGCCCCAAGGGTTGCCAATTCAAAAGGGATTTCTCCAGTTAGTTCGTTATTATATGCACTGAAATATATGAGTGTATTGATGGCTCCTAAATCAGATGGAATTTCTCCAGTAAGTTGGTTGTTATGCAGTCTTAGTTGCGTTAATTTAGGTAGCAAGCCCAATGATGCAGGAATGCTACCAGACAGTTGATTTCCTTGTAATCTTAATTCTAATAAGTTAGGCAATGAACCTAGAGATGAAGGGATCTCTCCTGTTAGATTATTATTTTCTAACCTGAGATATTGGAAACTTAAAATATTACCTAGGTCAGACGGGATATTTCCATTTATTACATTGTTCAATAAATACAATCTTTTTAAAGACGGGAAATCAGAGAAAGTATTTGGGATGTTAGAGACTATGTCATTATTATGGAAGTAAATATGAGTCAAGCTACTTTGATTAGCATAATTTGCAGACTCAACTAAAGAACCTGTTAGTTGGTTGTAATGAGCATAGATAGTCCTAATATTTGGCCATAATTCAAAGGGAGGTATGGCTCCCGTGAAGGAGTTATGATTTACCCAAAAGTGTAATAGTTCCGTGCAATTAGCTAAACTGTTTGGGAGTTCTCCACTCATTAGATTATATCTTATTCTGATCTGTTTTAGCTTGACAAGATCTCCGATATTGGAAGGTAAATTTCCAGTAAGTAGGTTGGATTCGACCCATAGATTTCTAAGGTTAGAAATATTAGCTATCTCCGCAGGAAAATCTCCACCGATACTATTATTTCTCAGATCTAATGTAGCTATGGTCGTAATATCTCCAATTTCAGGTGCTATATTACCACCAAGATTGTTGTCTTTAAGTTGGAGTTTAGTGACTCTATTATTGGCGTTGCAGGTTACCCCGTACCACTCGCAATAATTACAATCAGACGCTACAGCTCCATCTATCCAACCATTATTGTTTGTCCAATTTTGTCCATCTGTAGATTCGTAAAATGCCATAAGGGCATCGAAATCAGGATACTCTGTACAGTCTTGTGTAGACGCAGTAGAAGAAAGAAAAACCATAACAATGGCAAAGATGAAATTTTTAAGTTGGTTAAGCATATGAAGCAAGTTGGTTATTAAAGTTGACTTGGAAGTTCATTCTGTTACACTCTTAGATACTTAGATATTGATGAAGGAGAAAGGCTAGGTTAAGGTGGTTTGGTTTAGCATTTTCAATTTCATTTAGTTAAGCATATGAAAAGAGATTAAGCTCATATTGAAATTAAATATAATAAATATTACATATAGAAAAAATTTATTTGAATATTCTTCATTTAATATATAAGTAGATTAAGTTTAAAATGTGACAACATGCGAATACATTTATTCCAATTTGAGGAAGCATTTATCATGCATGTTTTTCTATTATTATTATTATTATTATTATTATTATTATTGGTTTCATGGTTTTAATATTTTTTTATTTAGTGGTTTATTTTGGTTATTAATATTTGTTTGAAGTTACAAACTTCAAACAGCGACATAAGTTGTAATATATAATATGAGCTAAGAAGAATAATAAATTGTAATTTTAGGGTGAATTTTCACTTGAGTAAATGAAATCGCAGCTACAAGCTACGATTATCGAGGAAAATAATTTGGGGGAAATAATTAGATGTTCATATTGATAGAACATTAGACAGTAAGATGAAATTAAATAAGTATTTTAAATTAAAAATTAGTGGCGCAATAGATCCATGACAAAAAATATATTAATATTGTTTAGTAGTGTGATTCTTGTAATTAGTTGTGGTTTAAATAAGATAATTGTTGAACAAGAAAATGAAATAGCAATTTCTTGTTTAAACAAATACATTAAAATTCCAACTCAAGACACAATTGGATGTTCAGACACTTTGATGTTAAAGTTTGTAAATAAATCAAATATGCAATTTGTTTTTGCATTGAATGATACTAGTATATTCTTTACTGACATTAAAGCTAGTGATTCATTAAAGTGGTATTCCGATCCATTTGATGGTTTAGGTGTTAGATTCTTAGATGAAAAGAAAAAGCCTGTCAAAATTGAAACTGAATCATATTATGGATCAGCAATTGGTGAAGGTGAAAGCTTCTATTCTAAAGATAACATTATTTACATTCGCCCAAATAAAACAAAGATTATTCCTTTTATTTTAAATTTTCCGAATTATCAATTTAATAAAACTTTCAAACAAATAATTGGGGATAAATCAAATGTGAAATATTGCCATTTTGCTTTTGAACCGAATGTGAATTATGCTAATACTCATTTAAAAAAGAACAATATCAATATAAAAATGAATACTAAATTTCTTTGTAAGCATTCGGTGCTGCCCGCAATGAGTTTAGTCTGAGAATTTTTCCAAAAATGAATTGGGGCTTAATTTATGAATTTCGTTGACCTTTATTGTGTGAATATTTTGAAGATAC
>Ga0209828_1002741_pt1 | contig 14196 bp, 12 predicted proteins | sample MaitaG_FD_187429 | JGI IMG/M metagenome (GOLD analysis project Ga0209828, IMG submission 187429) | Marine algal microbial communities from Maine, USA - Maine_Asex2 metaG (SPAdes) (version 2) | ecosystem: Host-associated > Algae > Red algae > Unclassified | place: Maine, USA | collected 2015-01-05 | reverse complement strand
AGACAAATCATAGGCCCGGCTGAGGAGTTCAGACTCCTTCGTATCCATCGATTGGTTCTTAAACGAATGCAACGAGCGCCCGGCCTTGATCGCTTTGGGCAAATCATAGATGGCTTTCTCACCCCAGACAAACGATGGAATAAATTTTTTCGGAAATCCGCTCGCCATCACATTTGAAGAAATTCCAACGACGGTGCCTGAGTTGAAGGTGGTATGGATCGCCGACCGAGAGTAGTCTCCCATAAACAAACCACATTTAATCAGGCCTGTCGCTTCAAAGTCTTCGGTTGCGTAGTTCCAGAGCTTAATTTCTCCAAACGAGTTCTTTAAATTGGAATTTGAAGTCAGCGCACCAAGATTGCACCAGCTGCCGATCACTGAGTCTCCCAAGTAGCCTTCATGGCTTTTGTTGCTGGCAGACATGATCAAACTGTTTTTGACTTCACCCGCTACCATCGAATAGGGTCCGACCGTAGTGCCACCATAAATCATACTCCCCATTTTCACCCGTGCACCTGCCCCGATCGATACCGGACCGCTCAGCATCGATCCTGGCAACACTACTGCTTCTGGGCCAATGATGATAGGCCCCTTGCTGGTATCAAGAATCACCCCCGAGAGATCGATCTTGCCCTGCGTAAAGACCTTGTATTCACCACGACTCACTTCCGAAAGGTTTTCTAGCGCATGACCGGCCCGATGTTTTCTCTCCAGATCATTCAGGATCTCATCGCTGTTATGCTCCAGCAAGTGCTGGAGGCTGCTGATCAATGTGAGTTTCTCCGGAGCCAACACCACTCCCTCCAGTTCTTCCAGTTCATTCTGTTTGATGAGACGATCAAACTGCGCACGATCCAGACGAGCAGCAATGAGCTCTTCTCCCGACAAGATCGCTTGATTAAGGCCAAGACCCTTTAGCAAGACGACCACCTTTGCATCCGGAAGCAGAGCGCTATTGATCAGGATATTATCATCCGCAATGGTAATCGGATATTTGGGTTCGAGGTGATCTGCAGTAATGTGAGAAAAATGCGCCTGAGAAAACTCAAGTTGCCACTTCTCTCGAATCGTCATCATTCCAATGCGCAATTCGCTCACTGGCCTCAAAAAGGTAAAAGGCAATAGGTGAGTCCTAATCTCAGAATCGAATAGGATGATATTTTTCATTGGATCAAAAAAAAGCCTCATCGTTTGATGAGGCTATCGGCGTTATATCTTGATGAATTTAACTTAGTTTTCCTCAGCTGGGGCCTCCGCCTCGGCATCCTCAGCGGCCTCCGGATTCTCCTCACTGAATTTGGCAAATTTCTTCTTGAACTTGTCAATCCGACCAGCCGTATCGACAAATTTCATTTTACCGGTAAAGAATGGATGTGACTTGTTGGAGATTTCCAACTTAATCAGTGGGTAGTCTTTACCATCTTCCCATGTAATGGTATCCTTGGTGGGCACACAACTCTTGGTCAAAAAAGCCTCATCGCACGAGAAATCCTTGAAAACCACTAGTCGATAATTATCTGGATGTATATCCGCCTTCATAGCATCTTATTTAAGAGCGCAAATGTAGGGTTCTTTTGCTTAGTGAACAAACCCTCCGCTACTGATCTTAGGAATAGCAAACTCCTTCTTCGGCTTAAACAGCGAGGTGAATGGATGAAACAGCTCGATGAAATGACGCTGAGCAATGCGATCTGACCCTTTATGGTACGTCTCTCCCTGCGACGAAATGGCATAGTTAATCACATTGCCAAGTATCTCACTCGATTCTTCCTTTTTTGCTTCATCCAGCAAGTCGACCAAACGATCGCGATGGTACTTCCCTGATTCCACAAATGGCTCTTTTTCATTGCTGTCATAGCTCTTGCTCACGAAGTGGATTGTATCCTGTTGCAACAGAAGGTCAAAACTCCCGCGATGGTATGGCCCATAGCAACCCTCAAAGGTGTAGCCAATGTGCAAGTCGTCGCCTTCTTGCATCACTGCAATTTCATCGGCCAAGTGCTCAATGACCGATGAGCTCTGAGCGGATGCATGCATGAGGAAAAAACACCCTAGGATCGCAGCTAATATTCGTTTCACGTATCTGTTCTTTCTTCTAAGACGACTCGATGGAGCAAACTAGCGGTATCAGTGAGGTTAATCCTTTGTTAAGGTCACTCTTAGCAAACCTCTTTAGTAGATGAAATTGCGTTGCTGGTCAATTTATCACTATCGCTATCACTTACACAACTATTTTGCGCCCGTTGCGAATATACCTGAGAGTCTCAGTGTTAAAACTTTACCCAGTAAAACACGTTTTACAGCAATAATTTATGAAGAAAATCCTATTCTCGACAACCCTGCTATTCTCCATCCTGGCCATAGTGGCGGCACAGGAAGATGCCACCTTGAGCGGATACATCAAAGATGCCAGCAACGGTGAGACATTGATCGGCGCCACCGTCTTTCTGAAAGAATTGGGAGTCGGAGCCACCAGCAATGAGTATGGTTTCTATTCACTTTCTATTGTGCCCGGTACGTATCAGGCCGAGTATTCCTACTTAGGTTTTGAATCTCAAACCAAGACCATTGACTTGAGTACATCTCAGAAAGTAGATATCGAGCTTGGCGATGCAGCAGCAATTCTCGAGGAAATCGTTGTCACGTCTGAGGCAAAAGATCGCAATGTGACTCGCCTTGAGATGAGTGTAAACAAGCTAGATATTGCCACGATCAAGAGTGTACCTACCCTACTGGGAGAGGTGGAAATAATTCGCTCGCTCCAGCTTCTGCCTGGAGTCACTACAGTGGGCGAGGGAGCCACCGGCTTTAACGTCAGAGGTGGAAGCATCGATCAAAATCTAGTGCTCCTGGATGAAGCACCCGTCTACAATTCTTCTCACCTTTTCGGCTTTTTCTCGGTTTTTAATCCCGATGCTGTCAAGGACGTAAAGCTTTACAAAGGCGGAATACCTGCCCGCTATGGGGGCCGAATATCGTCAATTCTGGATGTGCGGATGAAGGAGGGCAACAGCAAGAAATTTGAGATGAATGGCGGGATTGGGCTGATCTTCAGCAGACTTTCGCTGGAAGCGCCTTTGATCAAAGACAAAGCTTCATTTATCGTAGCCGCTAGGCGCTCCTACATTGATGTATTGGCCCAGCCTTTTCTGAACAACGACCTCGAAGGCAGCATTCTCAATTTTTATGACCTTACGCTAAAGGCAAATTACAACATCAATGAAGCCAATCGCATCTATCTCTCAGGATATTTCGGACGCGATAATTTCGGCTTTGGCGAGGCAGCTGGGTTCAACTGGGGCAATAGCACGGGGACATTTCGCTGGAACCACCTTTTTAGCGAAAAACTCTTCAGCAATATTACTTTTTACTACAGTGACTACGACTACAAAATAAGTTTTGGGGAAGAGGCAACAAATTCCTTTGACTGGGATGCAGGAATTGTTAACTACAGCGTAAAACCAGAGCTGAGTTACTACATCAATCCCAGAAATGTAATTCGTTTTGGAGGCCAGGTAATTGCTTATCAATTTGAACCGGGACGGGCCATCGGAATCAGCGAAGGCGAAGAGAGTGATTTTAGCTTACCAAAACGCTATGCACTGGAGGGAGCCCTGTACCTGGAAAACGAACAAGACCTTGGAGAAAAAGTAAGTCTAAATTATGGTTTGCGCTGGTCATATTTTAATTATACGGGAAAAGGCAATGCCTATGAATTTGGGGAAAGCGAGCCTGGGCTCCGCCAACCGGTGACAAGCGTCACCTTTTTTGATCAATGGGAATCAATCAAGACTTACGGTAATTTCGAGCCGCGGTTTTCCATTAAATATCAAATGTCGCCATCGGCATCGCTGAAAGCAAGCTACATGCGCACTGCGCAATATTTGCATCTTATTTCCAACACTACTGCCTCCACCCCCGTCGACGTCTGGCTACCAAGCACAAATAATGTGCGGCCGCAATTAGGTGACCAAATTGCTTTGGGGTATTTCAAAAATTTCCGTGACAATATGTATGAATTTTCCAGTGAAGTTTATTACAAAAAGATGCGGAATTTGGTCGACTATATAGAGGGGGCAGATTTATTGCTCAATACTGCAATAGAGGGTGACTTACTCGCAGGAGAAGGGCGAGCGTATGGTTGGGAATTATTATTTAAGAAAACCGAAGGCAGAGTCAATGGGTGGGTCAGCTATACATTGGCAAAGACTGAACGCCAGGTGATCGGAATCAACAAAGACCAATGGTATCCTTCTCGCTATGACCAAACACACAATTTAAGTCTTACCGGGTTTTTTGAACTCAATAAGAAATGGTCCTTCAGCAGCACCTTTACCTATCTTACCGGGACCCCCACCACATTTCCTACTTCACGTTTTGAACAACAGGGATATGTGATCCCCCACAACGCCAATGAACTGCGCAATAATGTGCGCATTCCAGACTATCATCGCCTCGATCTTTCAGCAACCTGGAAACCCAACCGAAACCCTGACAAGCGCTGGAAAGGAGAAGTTGTTTTTTCGGTATACAATGTATATAGTAGACGCAATGCATTTTCCATTTTCTTTCGCCAGCAAGAAGGGCGCATCGCATCCAGCCAACCCACCACCACCGAGGCCATTCGACTATCTGTCATAGGCAGTGCAATACCTTCCATCTCTTACAACTTCAAATTTTAGTCATGAAAGATTTAGCATTTTTTGCACTGGGCTCTACACTTTTTATGATTGTGTCTTGTACCGATGTCATAGACATTCAGCCAGACGACGCACCGGCTTTGCTGGTGGTGGATGCCTGGCTTGATAACCAGTCGCATGTTCAAACGATTGCGCTCTCTGAGACCATCACATATTTTGACAGCGAATCGAAGCGCGCCGTGACCGACGCATCCGTTTCGGTCCAAAGCGATCAGGGCCGTACGTTTGTATTTGAACATCAGGGTCAAGGATCATACCAGTGGCAGCCAAGTGACTCGGCAGATGTATTGGGAATGACCGGTCATGGCTTCCTCTTGCAAATTGATCGTCAAGAAATGCGATATGAGGCTTCTTCTACCATGTTACCATCGCCGCAGATTGAAGAGATTCGGCAAGAGCTGCGAGAAAACGAGCTCGGCAGAGCAGATGGCATCTGGGCCGAGTTTATTGCTCGCGATCTAGAAGGTGCCGGCAATACCTACTGGATAAAAACGTACAAAAACGAGAGGCTATTAAATAAGCCCGAAGAAATAAATTTGGCATTTGATGCAGCCTTTGATGCAGGTTCACAGATCGATGGATTAATTTTTATTCCACCTATTCGAGAACTGATTAATCCTATTCCCGACGCAACGAGCGATGGGCAGGAGACACCCGCCCCCTGGTCCGTCTTTGACGAAATCCGAGTGGAAATTCACTCTATTAGCCTCCCTGCATTTGAATTTATGAGTTTGGCTCGGGATCAAATCCTAAATGGGAACAACACCATCTTTGCCACCCCCATCGCAAATACTCAAGGCAATGTCATTGCAGACGATGGCAGTGAAGTACTTGGAATATTTAATGTCGCTGAAATTTCGGCTATGAGCACACGGATCAATTAATTCATCTACGTTTCGGTACATTAAATTATCAAATCTAATTGGCTCCGCCGGCAAATTTTTGGCGGCAAAAACTTGACAAAAGCCGCCGCTTTACAAATTTTTTAACGGTATTGGGAGCAAAAAATCCGGATCAAAATAAACTCGCCGGTTCAGTTGTCTTAGCTCCTAGTTGACTCGAAACCAGACACTTAAGATGTTGCTCTGACGATACGAGAAGCTCGGACACTATTTTGCTCTATTCGGATTTTTCACTCCCAATCCCTAAAATTCGTAAGGCGGAAAAGTTTCCAAGTACCGTCTGATTTTCATATCGGCCCGGGCTTCGCTATGGAAATCAGTTCTGTAGTTTAGTTATAATATTTCACTCTTTGGTAGAATAAAATCAAGATTTCGTCAACGATTCAATCGTAATAAGTTGACTACGAAGTCTTTAGTAAAAATTATTTACAAGTCTTTAACGTAGGCTGAAGCCCTTTAAAGTGCAGAAAGTTGAGTTAATTAATTATTGACACTGTCAGCATTTGGAAGCAGATTCTTGTAGGAATCCTCCAGGTTTCGATCCACAGTGAAATAAAAAGTACTGCCAAATCCCGGGATCGAATCGACCCATATTTTTCCTTGGTGTTTGTTCACAATTTCTCGACAAATAGCCAAACCTATGCCGGTGCCCTCAAACTCATCGAGTGCATGCAATTTGGTAAACATCTCAAAAATACCTTCTCGATACTTGGCATCAATGCCAATGCCATTGTCCGCAACTGAAATCTGATACTTATCGCTAAATACCTCGCACGTGATTTTAATTTCCGGAGGTTCTGTATCCCGGTGAAATTTAATGGCATTAGAGATCAGGTTTTGAAAAACCTGACGTAATTTAACACTGTCACAGATCAGCGAGACCTTGCAATTTACCAATTCAATTTTTGCTCCTTGAGCAGAGATCTGATATTCTAAATGCTGCTGGGCACTAGCGATGACTGCAAGTAGATTTGTTTTTTCTAGAACAAGCGACTGCGAATTAGCCTTTGAGTACACCAGGAGATCCTCCACCAAATCACCCAAGCTACGAGAACCTTCCTCTACGTACGAAAGGTAGTTTTTTTCTTTGTCCGTAAGTCGATTAAAAATTTTCTTCTTTAATAAGCCTGTGAAACTCGCTACAGTGCGCAACGGAGCCTTAAGGTCATGAGCTGCAATGTGTGCAAACCGTTCTAATTGAATATTGGAGTTGATGTACTTTTGCAGTTCGCTATTCTTGACGAGCAGGTCTGCTTCGGCCTGCTGTAGCTGGGCATTTTTTCTTGCCCGCACTTGACTGCTACGAAAAATGATGATTGCACCTGCTCCCAGAAGAAATAGTAGGCACCCCAAAGCAATCATTCCGTGACGTTGGCGCTGGTTGCGCAAATAAATTATCTCATGTGAAGAAGCAAGAACTTTATTGTCATACTCGGCCTGAATGAGAGCCAGATTATTTTTCTGATCCCAATCTGACTTCTTTGATCTTGCTTGCAAAAGTGAATCTCCATAGATCACGGCCAAACGATCATTGCCGAGTTGACGATGATAGAATCGCATTATTTTGAAATAGTCGATTTGAGGGGCCAACGCAACTGGGCGCTTTGTGTGCTTCAGATAAGATGTGGCACGATCGTTCTGCCCCACCATCAAGTAATATCTTGCAGTCTGCGCAGAATAGTAATTTTTCATGTGCGGCCGAGCTGATTTGTGCGCAAGAAGTGAGTCAGGAAGAAGATATCTTTGAGCACGTTCTTGATCTTCAGCATCTAGCCAAAGTTCCAAAGCACGAGAATGTACCAATAGCCGATCACCCACATCATCGTATCGCTGTGCGGCAGCCACGCCCAAATCAATGAAAATCTCAGCGGAGTCGAGCTTGTTAAGTTTCCCTAAAATCAGTGCTCCGAGTGAATAGTCATGAAGAAGATTGTATGTTTTTCGAGGCTCGGGCAACTGCTTTGAATACGCATGTGATTGCATCAGATAGTCCCAGGCAATTTGAAATTGAGATTGCTGGTAGTAGAGATCAGTCATGTTGCCCAAGGCATACGTTTGCTCGTTTTCTAGAGAATCAACCTCCTTGCTATGCTTCAAGCTCTTCAAATAGGCATTGAGCGCGTCCACGACCCGATCAGTCTGAGCAAATGAGTTGCCCAGAGTAAGCTCAAGCCGAGCGAGTTCGGCATGGTACGTCGAGGGTGTCTGTTCAATAATTTTACGCAATAAGTCCAAAGACTCTTCAGTGCGATCAATCCACTCCAAGGTAGTCGCAATTTGGGTGCCGATGTCGGTCATTCCTCTGTAGTCCTCCGTCTCCGTGCAATAGTTAAGTGCCGCCCGCCTAATCGGCAGATTCTCTTCGATGCGGCCCAAGTTCAAGACCGAGTCGATCAATTGTTCGGTCGAAAAACCAGGCTCATACCATTGATGAAACTCTTTCGCGCAAGCCGCATGCAAGACCTCTTCTGAATGAAGTGCGCCCTCCTGGCTGAAAGCGGGGCATAGCGCAGCTGCCCAAATAATGAGAATGTTAAGGGTTCTGATCATTTTAAGATCTATCTTCAGACTTGTAAGATACGATTTGAGATTCCCACTACCATCTGCCCATGATCCTATTCCAAAGGATGGTAAACGTTTCTTGATCCATATCGGGCCGATCACGTGACTCATGCATCTCGAGACCCTCATCTGTCTTAGTGAGGATAAATTTAAAAACATAGTCATCTGCACCACTGAGCTTCACATCAAAAATCCCATATCTGGCGTCGTTGTACTGTATCGTACCATCAGCACGAGGTACTAAGGTGTAGTAGTCGTTTGAAAACCAACGCAATGTATTTAGGGTAGGATCGCTTTTGTAATCTTTCAGAAGATCATGCCGTTTGGGCAAGTCATTAAATTCGGCAAATTCCTTCTCCTCATTTAAGAAGGAGTAATAGCCATGATGATAGGATGTATCTCCATCTGCCACTCCGATCCAAAGGACGTTGTTGAAAATGACGGGAGAGGTCATGTATCGACTGTAGGGTCGTTCTGCCTCAGCCAGCGATTTTTCAAACGACTTATTGACGATGGTTTTATGGTAGTAGCAGAACAAAAGATAAACAGAGCTCAAACCAATTCCAATCCAATTTACAATGGGACGCCATTTTGCTCCACGATGCATGAGAGATGCAATGATGAGGCAGAATAGAAAAGGCACAGTGTAAAGGGGGTCAACCACAGAGATTACATTGAAGGCTACTCGATAGTCGGAAAAAGGGAGAAGGAGCTGGGTCCCATACGCGGTAAATGAATCGAGGATGGGATGCGTCAATATACCCCAGAAAAAAAGCCAATACCAGTCTCTATAAGTCGTATGCACCTCCCCTTCTGTCCTTTTCAGGTAGGTATAATTTAGCAGCAGATATATGGCACCAGCAATGCCAAAGGTGATGGCGAATAATTTGGGATTAAATGTCTCTGTGACCATGTAGGGCAGAAAATTAGCCGTGAGCATGATCGCGATCAGCCCTACAATCGTCATCCCTTGCTTATAGATCGCCTTTTTGTAGATGCCTTTTGCATAAAGCGCCTGGACGATCCAAGCCAATAAGAAGGGGAATAGAACCGCAAAGAAAATCGAATGAGTAATGCCCCGGTGAATCCGAAGTGCCGTGATCTCATCATAGACCAAGCTGGAAGTGATATCCAGGTCAGGCAGAAAACCTGCAAAGGCTCCCCAGAGCATAGCTCGGTGGCCCACTTTTCGTCCTAAGACGGCCTCTCCGACGGCAGCGCCGAGTACTACTTGTGTAAGAGAATCCATTGCAAGGGCAAGTATATGGAAAACGAGGGAACAAGGGGGGTAAGAAGGGGAAGAAGGAGCAGAAGGCCATCAGAGGAGGAATTGAGGAAAACGAGGAAATGTGCTTCGCACGAGGAAAAACGCAACAACCACACCCACTTCCCACACCTCTCGATGTCTCGGAGTCTCGATGTCTCGAAATCTCTTCATCTCGAATTCTCTTCATCTCTGTTCAAACAACCACATATTTAAATCCACCAGTCGCTCGGCATATTGCTTGCCAAAATCGGTTAAGCTGTATTCTACTTTCGGTGGTACTACGGGATATACTTTTCGAGTGATCAGCTTTTGTTTTTCTAACTTTTTGAGTGTGACTGATAGCATGCGGGGAGAGATTCCATCAATCTTCTCTCTGAGTTCGCTAAATCTTAGGGTCCCGTGATATCCGAGATTGTACGCACAAAAGAGGCTCCATTTATCTACAGTGACAGCAAATACATGACGCACCGGGCATTCCTCTCCATCTCTGATGTGTAGCGTCTTGAGATAGAAATTTTTCACTTTTTCTTTCAGCACAATCGATTGATTGTCAGCATTTGTCACCACCATGATACTGGGTTATGAGATGTTAGTTCTTGTTTGCACCGGGCAAGTACAATCTTTGCTTAATATTAGTTACTAACTTATTAAAAGTAATCATGGACAAACAGGAACTTACAGAAAGATTAGACCAAACATTCGATGAGCTTTCCGATTGGTCAAGTCATCTCACCGACCAGACATTCATCGCCGAGACCCGCCCCGGCAAATGGTCGGCTGCTGGACACATCGATCACGTGCGCAAGTCGGCCAAGGGATTTAGCAAGGCACTTTCGATGCCGAAAGATGTACTTGAAGCAACGTTCGGAATGGGCAATCATTCCGAAAGAAACTACGATGTTATCGTGGCAACCTATGAGAAGACACTGAACGCCGGACCAATCAGTCAAGCTGCGGTTGGAGGACAGTACCACCCTAGAGATCTCGCAGGCCACCAAAGAAGTGAAGTCCTCACTGCCTTGCAGGAGACGGGTAGCAACCTTACAAAGGCACTGAATAAATGGTCGGAAGAAGATCTTTCCAGATATGTGGTGCCTCATCCCATCATGGGAAATTTCACTTTACGGGAGATGTGCTATTTCACGATCCATCACACACTGCATCATCTGAAGATGCTAAGAGAATGGCATTAGTCGGCTCATAAATGCAGCCACACTCCTCCAAGGCATCTTTAGTGCCTTGCTTGATCAGCAACCAACTTCATTTGGTCTTAGAAAGAGTAAAGCACTATCTTATCGCAATGCCCGAAATATCACGTTTCTACGGAATAGTCATCAAAATGTACTTTATCGATCATAGTCCACCGCATTTTCATGCTGAATACGGAGAATACGTGGCCGAGTACGATATTCATGCACTAAAGGTGATGGCTGGGAAACTTCCAAACAGGGCAAATGCGTTAGTGGTGGAGTGGGCTTCACTTCACCAAGAAGAACTCATATTAAATTGGGACAAAACCCAAATACCGGAAAAGTTGGACAAAATTGAACCATTAGATTAGCAATGAATAGAATCAACAAATTGAAAGTGCTGCCTGAATATCAGATTGCTGCTAGATTTCAGGATGGATTTGAAACTGAAATTGATCTACGACCTCTATTGGGTAAAGGATTCTCCAAAGAGCTCCTCGACATTCCAGAATTTAAAAAAGTCAAAATAGATTCTGCCGGTGGACTGGTCTGGCCCAACGGCTTTGATATATGTCCAAACTACCTTCGCGAATTTGCCGGCAAAAGCGAGCGAGTAGCCTAATAATAGATTTAGGAAGAAGAGGAATGAGCGAAGCGAATCCCTCAGTGCCCCTCTGTGTTTTTCTCAGTGCCTCTCCGTGCAACAACCACACCCACCTTTCCCACACCGACACCCACACATCTCTAAGGCTCTTCATCTCTTCATCTCTTCATCAATCTCAAAATCTATTGCATAAATTGGTGCCATAACACAGCCTCATATTTGCATGAAGGAGAAAAATAGCTATTCCAGACAATTGACTGAAGAGGATATTCAAGAGTTAAGACATAGAGCATTCATTGGCGGAATGTGGGAAGAAATCGGACGATTACAGTATGATTTTTTGATTGCGCAAGGATTGCAATCCCATCACAAACTGCTAGACATCGGATGCGGAGCCCTGAGAGGAGGCTTACATTTTATAAAGTTTTTGCAGCGCAGTGGTTACTTTGGTATCGATATCAATCAATCACTTATCGAAGGAGCTAAGCATGAAGTCAACCTTGCAAGCTTGGGAGTCAAGAAGCCTACATTGCTTGTCAATGGAAAGTTTGAATTCAGTAATTTTTCCACAAAATTTGATTTTATCATTGCGCAATCAGTCTTCACGCACCTACCGATCAACGACATCATCAGATGCCTGAAAGAAGTAAAAGGAGTACTAAAGAAAAACAGCACATTCTACGCCACATCTTTCCTCACTCCAAATGACAATTATCTAGAAAACTACAAGCATGAAATTGGTGGGATCGTGACAAAATTCGATTCAGATCCATTCCACTACAATCATAAAATACTGGAATTAATCTCTCAATCTGTAGGATTGAAGGTAATATTCATTGGTGATTGGAAGCATCCGAGAAATCAACAGATGCTCGCATTTCAGCACATATGAAACAGCAAGCCAGGGAGATTTAGATCGTGTCAGAGAGCAATCAGTATAAGGCTAATTGCTACCGTCCACCACTAAACGGATGAGGCACCACGGGCAGTTCTGCCAACGTATGATGTCTCCCGGTCAGCCCTTTCGGTGTGGCATTGCGAATCTCATGCACGACCTCAATGGCCTTCTTGGTCGCGTCCAGCTTAAACCCACCACCGGAAAGGATGTCCTCGTAGCTTTTGTTGTGTAGCTCAGTGAAGCCCCCACTAAATTCAAACTCATCATCTCCGATCTTGAGACTGCGGTAGGTGCGTAGGCCTTGTGTTCGTTGTTCTTCGCTAAGCGTATCGTAGTTGATACTCAAGAACCACTTTACGCGAGCTCGCTTGAGCTTAAGAAAGCCCGCCGCACGATCGTGGGTATGAATGTGCACCTCGTTCTCCTCCGTATCCCCAAAGATCCACATAAGCATGTCGAAGAAGTGTACGCCAATATTCGTCGCGATGCCACCTGACTTTTCCAGATCCCCTTTCCAGCTGCTGTAATACCATTTGCCACGCGAAGTTTGGTAGGTGAGATCGATGTCAAACACTTGATCTGGTGGAGCTTGATCCACGCGCCGCTTGAGCTCGATCACACTGGGATGCAATCGCAGTTGCAAGATCGTGTAGATGTGGCGATCGTATTCTTTTTCGATCTCCTGCAATGCTTCGACGTTCCAAGGGTTTAGTACCAGGGGTTTTTCGCAGATCACATCGGCACCGACCCGCAGCCCAAAGCGGATATGGGCATCGTGCAAGTAGTTCGGACTGCAAATGGAGACGTAATCGATGGAGTCGCCACATCTTTGCAGCTTCGCAATGTGTCGATCAAAGCGCTCGAATTCGGTAAAGAAAGCAGCATTGGGAAAATGCCTATCGATGATCCCTACCGAATCATTCTTATCAAGAGCAGCAACAAGCTTGTGCCCCGTCTGTTTAATGGCCTCCATGTGTCTTGGAGCAACAAAGCCGGCGGCGCCGATAAGGGCAAAATTTTTAACCATAGTGCTGCAAAGATATCAGGTCTTAACCATTTTCATGATGAACATGCTATAGGGAATGTGTGCGTGATCCTCATTGATGTGGTATTCAATCTGGTCAAAGTGCTCTCTAGCCATTGCCAAGTATTGCGCATCGGTTTTGACATTTTGACCGCGATCCTTGCTGACGAAGTAGCGGGACCAGCGAGATTGGTTTTTGTGAAAGACGGGGTCGCAGGTGACAACATAACCACCTGTTTTGAGGTACTGATGCACATGCGACAAGACTCGCTGCACTGTCTCGTCATCGAGATGGTGAAGCACACTGTGCAGATTGATGGCATCAAATGAGTTGATCCAAGAGGTCTGGATTTCTGATTTGGTCAAGTCTACAGCTTGAAACACACCTTTCGCGCCATATTTCTTACGCGCATAATTTAGATAACCCTCCTCAAAATCGATTCCGAAATATCTGACAGATGATGAAAGAGACTCAAGAAGAACACCGGTGCCACAGCCGATGTCGAGAACGCTGGCATCCTTCAGCTGACCAAAAAAAGTCACGAAGTGTTTCCTGCGATGCTGATTCGCACCGATCGCTTCCTGAAAAAAATTATAAATCCAAGGTATTTCGAGCACTTTTCTCAGGCCACTGGAAACATGGGTCATGATTGCATCAAAATCTTTGCTACGCCAATGGACAGCGAAGTGCTTTTAAAGGTAGATTCGATCATGGCAGGAGGATAGACTATATGATTTGCGAGGCTATGTTCGGATGTAAATGACACATAGGGCTTTCGACCCAGCTGGCGCTCAACCATTTTGATGACTGCAAATATACTGGCTGGCTTACCTGAAGCGAGAATTTGTACATCAACTTTTGGAAAGTCCTGGAGACTTCGCGCGATTTGATCAGCAACATCCCCCGCAAAGACAAAGTCGCGAAGCGTATCTGGCTGTCCAAATATGTTGGTCGGTAGGTGGCGGCGAGTATTGCAAATCAGGTTGTCAATAAGACCTTTTCGATGTCCCGAAACAAGGGAGCCGTAAACTGAGCTCACCCTTAGTAT
>Ga0209828_1002739_pt1 | contig 14201 bp, 9 predicted proteins | sample MaitaG_FD_187429 | JGI IMG/M metagenome (GOLD analysis project Ga0209828, IMG submission 187429) | Marine algal microbial communities from Maine, USA - Maine_Asex2 metaG (SPAdes) (version 2) | ecosystem: Host-associated > Algae > Red algae > Unclassified | place: Maine, USA | collected 2015-01-05 | reverse complement strand
GAGCAGGAGCGCATCGACTTCGCTCGCGACCTGGATCCACTCGACCGTCTCGGCCGTCGCGACCATCTGTGCGGTCCGCGTGGGCAGGTAGGTCTGGAAGTAGTTGCTCAGCCGGGAGCGCAACGACTTCGCCTTGCCGACATAGATGACCCGACCATCGTCGTCTTTGAATTGATAGGAGCCGGGCGTGTCCGGAATCGAACCGGCCGGCGGTCGCTGCACCACGAAGCGATCGTACAGTTCTCGCCCCACGCCGCCGTCGTGAAAGCGACGCGCTATTGACGACTACCGTTTGGCGATGCAGCGAGGAGCCTTTTCAACATCGCGGGCGACGTCGGACGACTTCCTCGACTCCCGTGCCGGATGGACCGTCGCGGGTGCTGCATTCCTCTCGATGTTCGCCGTCTTTTCGGTGCACTACAGCTTCGGCTCGTTCTTCACCTCGATGGCCGACGAGTTCGAGACGGGCCGCGGAACAACGGCGCTCTTCTTCGCCATCACCAACTTCCTCTACTTCGGACTCGGCGTTCTCACCGGCCGAGTCGCCGACCGCATCGGCCCCCGACCGGTCATGTTGTGCGGCGCCGCGTCGCTGTTCATCGGCCTACTGCTGACGGCGACCGTGCAGTCGATCTGGGTTGGCTACCTGACGTATGGCCTTGGCGTCGGGCTTGCGGTCGCGTGCGGCTATGTGCCGATCGTCGCCGCGGTCAGTACATGGTTCGACAAACGCCGCACGACCGCACTTGGCGTCGCTGTCGCCGGGATCGGGGCTGGAACGCTGGCTGGCGCGCCGCTGGCCGAATTCCTCATCGACCACTACGGCTGGCGTCAGACGTATCAGATCTTCGCTATCGGGGCCGGTGCCCTCCTCGTCGTCGCATCCTTTGGAGCCGACGCCGCGCCCAAAGCCCCTGATGCTGCGCCACCTATCCCGGTCTGGACCACGATTCGAGCCCATCGAGGATTCTGGGTCCTGTGGCTCGCAAGCTTCATCATGGTCCTGCCGTTGTTCGTGCCGTTCGTCTACCTCGACGACTATATGGTCGACAAAATGATCGATGGTTCGTCCGGATGGCTGATCGGCCTGATCGGCGTGTCATCGGTCGTCGGGCGGCTCGCGCTCGGGGCACTCGGCGCCCGCCTATCGGTGACCGGTCTCTTCAAGCTGTCGTTTCTTGTGCTCGCGTGCAGCTTCCTGATCTGGATCGTCGCCGGCACGAGCTACGGCATGCTCATGGCCTTCACGATCGTGCTCGGCGTCAGCTACGGCGGTTTCATCGCACTCTCGCCTGCAGTCGCTGCGGAGATCTTCGGCGTGATCGGTCTCGGCGGAATCCTCGGCGCGATCTACACCGCCGCCGGTGTCGGCGGTCTGATCGGACCTCCGCTGATGGGAGCCATCATCGATGGCTTCGGATACACGACTGCGTTGATGACCTCGTTCGTGCTCGGCGCCATCTCGACCGCAATCCTGTTCGTCGCGCTGCCGAAGTCACCGATGCCGGTCGCCGTCGCGCCGACCCCGGCTGTCGCGGGCTGAAACGCTTCGACCGTCAGCCGATCGAACTAGCGGCGAAGGTGAATGGCGTTAGCGTGGGCCGGGAAACCCTCGTGGTCCGCAAGCGCAATGACGCTCGCGGCGATCTTGTCGAGCGCCAGCGCGGTCAACGAGCCGATCGACGTGGCTTTCAAAAACGTCTCGACCGTGATGCCACCCGACTGTCTTGCAAAGCCGCCGGTCGGAAGCGCTGCTGGTGCGCCGAGGCAGAAGTTCCCGGCCGACAGTGGGGTGGTTTGGCCGACGAGGATCTCGCCCGCGTCGGTGATGCGCTCGACCTGCGAGACCGCTTCGGCAGTGGCCAGCTGCAGGTGCTCGGGAGCAAACCAGTTCGCGACCTCGAGCGCTTCATCAAGATCGCGCACGACGATCGCTCCGCCATTGGGGCCGAGCGATGCCTCGGTGGCCTCACGCCGCTCCGCTGGAAGCTCGGCCGCTTGAGCGTTGAGCGCAGCGGTGACCGGAGCGATCAGTTCCTCATGGGGCGTGACCAACAGGATCGTGCCGTCGGTTCCGTGCTCGGCTTCGTTCAAAAGATCGGCCGCGAGTAAGTCGATGTCGACCGAGTCGTCGGCGATAACCAAACTCTCCGACGGGCCAAGCACGACCGAGTCGGTGCCGAATCGCCGAACCTCAAGCTGGGCCAACGACACCGGCGGGCTACCCGGACCGACGACCTTGGCGACCTTCGGAATCGTCTCGGTGCCGAACGCCGCGGCGGCGACACCGGCCGGACCATTGACCCGAAACACATTGCGCAACCCAAGTTCATCGGCGACGACAAGCACCGCGGGGTCGACGGGTCCACCGGCGCCGGGAACGGGTGGAACGATCACGACGATCTCGGGCACCCCGGCAACCACGGCGCCACTTGCGACCTGAGCCAACACCGAGGGGTAGCTCGCCTTGCCACTCGGACAGAACGTGGCCGCCGAAGCGATCGGACCAATCTGTTCGCCGACAATGTGGCCGGGCGCAATCTCGGTCTGCCAACTCGTGCGACGGGACTGCAATTCCTCGTTGAACCGCCGGATGTTTGCGAGCATCTGCCGGATGGCGACGAGAAGCTCCGGTGAAACAGCAGCTCGTGCCGCTGCAAACTCATCGTCGCTGACCCGCAGGCCCGCCGCATCACATTCGACACCGTCGAACTTTGCCAACGCGTCGCACAGAGCGGCATCACCGCGGTTGCGAACATCGGCGACGAGTGCCGCGATGCTCTCGCGGAGCTCATCAGACAGCTCCCCCGCCGCGCCGCGCCTTTCCAACCACAGCTTGTCGGCAGCCGTCATCGTGGCCCAGTGCTGTACGCGCAACATCGCTAGGCCTTGACCGCGGTTTTCTTGGCCGCGGTCTTCTTGGCAGCGGACTTCTTCGCCGTCTTCTTCGCCGTCTTCGTTGCGGCCGCCTTCTTGGAGCCCGCGGTCTTCGACGACTTCTTCTTTGCCGCAGGCTTCTTTGCTGGTGCCTTCGCCACCTTGTCACCCGACCCATTCGAGCTGCGGTTGGAGCGGCCTTTCAACACCGGTCCGAGGAACTTGCCGGTGTAGCTCGTTGCCACGCTCGCGACATGTTCGGGCGTGCCTTCGGCAATAACCGTGCCGCCACCATCGCCGCCTTCAGGGCCGAGGTCGATGATCCAGTCGGCAGTCTTGATGACGTCGAGATTGTGCTCGATCACGAGCACGGTGTTGCCCTGGTCGACTAGCCGGCTGAGCACCGTGAGCAATCGCCGGATGTCTTCGAAATGAAGGCCGGTTGTCGGCTCGTCGAGGATGTAGATCGTGTGGCCGGTGGATCGCTTGGCCAACTCGCTCGCCAGCTTCACCCGCTGCGCCTCACCGCCACTCAATGTCGGTGCGGATTGCCCCAGCCGGATGTAGCCGAGCCCAACATCGACCAACGTCTGCATGTGGCGAGCGATCGGCGGTTGGTTGCTGAAGAACTCGAGTGCTTCGGAGCACGGCATGTCGAGCACGTCGGCGATCGTCTTGCCCTTGAACCGGATGTCGAGCGTGTCGCGGTTGTAGCGCGAACCACCGCAGACCTCGCACGGCACGTAGACGTCCGGCAGGAAATGCATCTCGATCTTGATCGTTCCGTCGCCGGCGCACGCTTCACAGCGACCGCCCTTCACGTTGAACGAAAACCGCCCTGGCATGTAGCCACGGACGCGAGCTTCTTGGGTCTTCGCGAACAACTTCCGCACGTGGTCGAACACACCGGTGTAGGTCGCGGGGTTCGACCGAGGGGTCCGACCGATTGGCTGCTGATCGATGTTGATGACCTTGTCGAGCGCCTCGATCCCGTCGATCGCGCGATGCCGGCCGGGCACCATTTTCGACTTGTAGATCTTCTGCATCAGTGACTTGTGCAGGATCTCGTTGATCAGTGTGCTCTTGCCCGAGCCGGAAACCCCGGTAACGGCCACAAAGACGCCGAGCGGAATCTCGACATCGATGTTCTTGAGGTTGTTGTGGGTCGCCTGCCGGATCGTCAGTGACGCTTCAGAGCGCTCACGCCGAACCTCTGGCGTCGGGATCTCACGGGCTCCCGAGATGTACTGCCCGGTCAGCGACTTCTTGTTTTTGACCAACTTGGCCACGGTGTCGGAGTGCACGACGGCACCCCCATGTTCACCAGCGCCAGGGCCGATGTCGACCACGTGGTCGGCGACGCGAATCGTCTCTTCATCGTGCTCGACCACGATGACCGTGTTGCCGATGTTTCGTAGTCGCAACAGGGTCTCGATGAGACGAGCGTTATCGCGTTGGTGCAACCCGATCGATGGTTCATCGAGCACGTACAGCACACCGACCAGGCCGCTGCCGATCTGTGACGCCAAACGGATGCGCTGCGCTTCGCCGCCCGACAACGTGCCGGCGGAACGACCGAGGCTCAGGTACTCAAGCCCGACGTCGAGCAGGAAGCCCATGCGGGCGTTGATCTCCTTCAGAACCTCCGACGCGATGATCATGTCGCGGTCGCTCAACTTCAACGCCGTTAGCGCCTCGGCTGCTTCGCGAATCGACATCGAGCACACGTCAGAGATGTTCCACTCGCCGATCGTGACCGCGAGTGACAACGGCCGAAGGCGAGCACCCTCGCAGTTCGAGCAATTCACCTCGCGCATGTAACCCTCGATCAGCTCACGCTGCCGATCGCTCTCACTCTCGCTGTGTCGACGCTGGAGGTACGGGATTGCTCCCTCGTACTGCGCGTTGTAGCTCCGTCGACGGCCATAGCGGTTCTTGTATTCGACCTTGACTCGGCCCTTGCCGCCGCCGTACAGCAGCAGCTTGTGTTCCTTCTTCGAGAGATCACCGAACGGCGCATTGCCGTCGATGCCGTTGTCGTCGCAAACGGCTTCGAGCAGGCGTTGAAAGTACTTACTGCTCGCGGCGGCCCAGGGCGTGATCGCGCCGTTGAACACGCTGAGCTCGTCGTTCGGCACGACGAGTTCGGGATCGACTTCGAAGCGGGTGCCGAGGCCGTCGCACTGAACGCAGGCGCCATAGGGCGAGTTGAACGAGAAGTTGCGCGGCGCGAGCTCTTCGAATGACTTGCCGTCGGACGGACGCGAGAGGTGCTGGCTAAAGGTAAGAACCTCGGGTTCGTCGGGATCTTTGCCGTCATCGGACTTTGCGACGATTTCGATTTGCGCAACACCGTCGGCGAGGCGGAGCGCCGTCTCCATCGATTCGGTGAGGCGGCGTTCGATGCCGTCGCGAAGCACGAGCCGGTCGACGATGACCTCGATGTCGTGCATCTCATAACGTTCGAGCTGGAGCACCGGCGTGCCGTCTTCGTTGTCGCCGGCGATCTCGTTGAGTTCCAGCACCTCGCCGTCGATTCGCACCCGCGCAAACCCCTCGGCTGCGAGATCGGATACCAGTGTTTCGTACGTGCCCTTTCGGCCGCGAACGACCGGCGCAAGGATTTGGAACCGAGTCCCTTCGGGCAGCTTCAGCACGCGGTCGACGATCTGTTGCGGTGTCTGGCGGACGAGGCGCTCACCGGTTTCGGGGTCGTGGGGAATGCCGATGCGGGCGAACAACAGACGGAGGTAGTCGTAGACCTCGGTAATCGTGCCGACGGTCGAGCGCGGGTTCCTCGACGCGCTCTTCTGATCGATCGAAATTGCCGGTGACAGACCCTCGATGACATCGACGTCGGGCTTGTCCATCTGCCCTAGGAACTGGCGAGCGTACGCCGACAATGACTCCACATACCGGCGCTGCCCCTCGGCATAGATCGTGTCGAACGCCAGCGATGACTTCCCCGACCCAGAGATGCCGGTGAAGACGATCAGACGCTCACGCGGCAGGTCGAGATCGACGTTCTGTAGGTTGTGCTCTCGGGCACCTTGAATCACCAAACGATCAGACACGGACCCACCATAACGGCCGGACCAATCCGAACACGTGTTCCTCTCGCGTTAGATGGCGCGACCACTCTGGCACGCGGTGAGGACCTTCTCGCTGCGGCTCATAGCCGCTCCGCCATCCGCAAAAAGCTACGGGCTACTACCGGTCGGCGTTTTTGCCATCTCCCCATTCGGCGACGATGTGTTCGGCCATCGGTGTCGATGGCGGACCGTCGACGAACGGCCACAACTCGCTGGCGATTCGGCGCCAATTCGCGGTTGCGTTGAGTTCTCCGAAGATCGCCAGCAGTCCCAGATTGATTCGCTGCACGATCGCATATTCGGGTGGCACGTTCGTGTACTTGGCAATGTCCTGACGAGCCTCCCCCATTGCGAAGATCTGCCGAACCGTCGCGGCCGCGTACTCCGAGGTGATCGTGTACGGACCATCGGTGTTCACGAAATCGTAGAAATGACTGAAGTACTCCTTCGCCACCTCGTCCGCGATCGGAGCATCAGGCAAGAGCAAACCCTGCCGCTCGGCCTCGGTCCGGTACGCCACAAAATCGTCGTCGATCACCATCGCTCGAATCAAGGTCATGAAACCCGTGATATCAGAATCGGTGTAGTGCTTCACGAGTCCGAAGTCGAGGAACGTAACCTCCCCGCCCGGCCGAAAGATGTAGTTGCCCGGGTGCGGGTCACCGTTGAACGCTTTGAGCCGGTACATGCTGCCGAACGTAAAGCGATACAAGGTTTCGGCGGTGAGGTTCTTCTCGTCCTGTGACCACGTCAGCACGTCTTCGAACCGGTGTCCGTGCGCAAGCTCACTCGTCAATATGCGAGCGGTTGACAGATCGTCGATCACTGCTGGCACGTGGATGTACGGGTGGCCTTCGTAGTACGAGTTGAACAACCGCTGATTCTCGGCCTCGCGGATGTAGTCGACCTCTTCGATCAGCCGATCCTTCAACTCTTCGACCAACGGTTTCGGGTCGAGGCCCGGGAACGTGACCGCCATGAGCCGAAACAGCACATCCGCGTTCGACAGATCGCTCTTGATCGCCTCGGCGACCCCGGGGTACTGGACCTTTACGGCGACGGCTGAACCGTCGGCCGTGATCGCCCGATGGACTTGGCCAATTGATGCCGACGCGATCGGTTCCTCGTCGAACTCCGAGAACACCTCCGATGGCGGCCGACCAAGTTCGGCCGTAAGCGTCTCGACCACCAGTGACTTGCTCATCGGCGGCGCGTCTTGTTGCAGCGTGGACAACGCTTTTCGCACTGGCTCGGGCAGGCCCTGGTCGAGGTAGCTGGCCATCTGGCCGAGCTTCATGAACGCGCCCTTCATATTGCCGAGTTCGGCAACGACCTGTTCGGCGCTCTTCAACTCAAACTCGCGGTCAAGCTCCTCTTTGCGCTCGGCGTCGGCAAAGACCCGTTTCGCTTTGTGCACGCCCCAACCGGCGCCAACCTTTGAGCCGAGCTTCGCGAGCTGCGTGTTCCGCGAGGCGCGCGTCACGCGGCTCACCGGGGTGTCGTCGTCGGCCACTAGCGGACGTCGCGCAGTTCGCGTCGGAGGTCTTTGATCTCATCGCGCAGACGCGCCGCGTATTCGAATTTCAGCTCGGTGGCCGCCAAGGCCATCTCGTCCTCCAGGGTGGTGATGAGTCGTTCCAACTCATCGGACGGAAGCTCGGAGAAGTCAGTCGCTTTGCCATGCTTGCCGGTACGGAGGCTCGCCGCGGGCACCGGCGCTTTCGCGGACTTGGGATCGAACTGCTGCTCACGCGGCCGCAGGAAGGCGAGGATGTCGGTGATGGCCTTGCGCACGGTTTGCGGGTCGATGCCGTGTTTCTCGTTGTAGGCCATCTGCACACCGCGGCGACGCTGGGTTTCCGAGATCGCTCGCTGCATGCTGTCGGTCACCTGGTCGGCGTACATAATCACCTGACCGTCGACGTTTCGAGCCGCACGGCCGATCGTCTGGACCAACGACGTCTCGCTGCGCAGGAACCCTTCCTTGTCGGCGTCGAGGATCGCAACGAGCGAAACCTCGGGCAGATCGAGACCCTCTCGCAGCAGGTTGATGCCGACCAAGACATCGAACTCGCCAAGGCGCAGATCCCGCAAGATCTCGATGCGCTGAATCGTGTCGACCTCGCTGTGCAGATACCGCACGCGCACGCCAAGCTCGAGCAAATAGTCCGTCAGGTCCTCCGACATCTTCTTCGTCAGCGTCGTGACAAGCACCCGCTGGTCGACCTCGGTCCGCGCTCGAATCTCGGCGAGCAGATCGTCGATCTGACCCTTGGTCGGTTTCACGACGATTTCGGGATCGATCAAGCCGGTCGGTCGCACGACTTGTTCAACGATCTGGTCCGACACCTCTCGCTCATAAGGCCCCGGGGTCGCCGACAAGAAGACGACCTGACCGACGCGACCCATCGTTTCGTCGAAGGTCAGCGGTCGATTGTCGGATGCCGACGGGAGCCGGAATCCGTGTTCGACGAGCGTCTCCTTCCGGCTCCGGTCGCCCTCGTACTGACCATGGAGCTGCGGCACCGCGACGTGGGACTCATCGATGACGGTCAGGAAGTCGTCGGGGAAGTAGTCGAGCAGCGTGAACGGCGCTTCGCCCTCGCTGCGACCATCGATGTGGCGGCTGTAGTTCTCGATGCCGTTACAGAAGCCGATCTCCTGCATCATTTCGAGGTCGTACTCGGTGCGCATACGCAGGCGTTGGGCTTCGAGCAGCTTGCCCTCTTCTTCGAACTGCTTCAGGCGCTGCTGCAGCTCGACCTGAATGCCCTGAATCGCCGTGGTCATTCGTTCTTCGCCGGTCACGTAGTGCGTGGCGGCGAACACCGAGATCTCGTCGAGCACGCCGAGTCGCTCGCCGGTGAGCGTGTCGACTCGAACGATGCGTTCGATCTCATCACCGAACATCTCTATCCGAATTGCGTTCTCTTCGTACGCCGGGTGGAGTTCGATGACATCGCCCTTGACCCGAAAGTTGCCGCGCACGAGGTTCATATCGTTGCGCTCGTACTGCATATCGATGAGCTTGCCGAGGATCGCCCGTTGGTCCATCTCCTCGCCGGTGCGCAACACGAGCAGGTTGCCGTCGTAGGACTCGGGCGAACCGAGGCCGTAGATGCACGACACCGAGGCCACAACGATCATGTCGCGCCGGGTCAGGAGCCCCGACGTCGACGCGTGCCGCAACCGGTCGATCTCGTCATTCACCGACGAGTCCTTCTCGATGTACGTATCGCTCGACGGCATGTACGCCTCGGGCTGGTAGTAGTCGTAGTACGACACGAAGTACTCGACGCGATTGTTCGGGAAGAACTCGCGCAGCTCATTCGCAAGTTGGGCGGCGAGGGACTTATTCGGGGCCAGCACCAGCGTCGGACGCTGCACGTTTGCGATCGTCCAAGCGATCGTCGCGCTCTTACCACTACCCGTGATGCCAAGCAGCGTCTGAAAGCGATCGCCGCGGTCGAGGCCTTCGGTCAATGCCGCGATGGCCTTCGGTTGGTCGCCCGCAGGCTCGAAGTCCGAGATCATCTCGAACGGGACATCGAGTAGTTCAGCCATGGGACGATCCTACGACCGTGCGACGGTCAAGATGGAGCCGGATCGACGTCTGCGAACATCAGAGCGCCAGGTGGTGGCCACGGGCCCTGTCGGTAGGCCAAACTCGTCTGATGCAAACAGCCCGCAACACCTGACGTGGTGGAAGCGAAGAAGGAACCTACTCCCGCGCCGGTACCGCGGTGAACGCCGTGCCGGCGGGACCGGGAATTCTCGTCCCTGCGAACGACCAGGTGGAGATACTCGACAACACGATCGCCGACAACCAATCGGCGAACGTGATCTTGACCAGCAGTTTCACGATCGGCGGCGACGATGACCCCGACTTCGACGGGTACCCCGAACGTGTCGACATCCACGACAACACATTCACCGGCGGTGGCGATCTACGACAAGTTCCTTTTTCGCCTCGTTCCTCGGCGAATAGCGCGCTCTCTTGTCTCGTCGCTCTCCGGCAGCCGCTGAGCCGGTCCCGATTTGGGCCCGGTCGGGGACCGCTAAGACTGGACGATTTCGGTGTCGGTGATCAGCAGCGGGCCGAAGGTAACGGTCGAGGAATCGCCGTAACACTCAAGGCCTGTGAACACCGTGATGTACGGCGCAACTTGAACGTTGCGCACCTCGTACACATGCGAGAACTGCAGCTGCCCATCGACACCCGCAGCCGGTGCTGACGAGTCAACGGCCAAACACGATGGATCGCAGGCCGAGTCTTGAGCGATGCCGTCGCCCCAGTTGACCGTGGTGCCACATGCGCCGATGCTGTAACCGTCGCCGTCGAGAACGCTGATAAAGATCACGATTTCGAAACCGGACACCTCGGCTGAAGCGCCGAGCACGACGGGCTGTGGCACCGGTGTTGGTTCGGCGCCGGGCGTAATGATGTCGCCGTTGGCGTCGATGATGACGAGTTCGCCGTCACCCTCGGGGTCGTCCGGGTCGGGAGCCGGTTCCGCGTCGGCATCGGCGTCGATGGCTTCGGCGGCTGCACCGTCAGCGGCGGCGCCGTCACCAGCGTTCTCATCGGCGCTGGCGTCGGGGTCAGTGGAGGTTTGTTCGTCTGCGTCGGCCGGTGGGTCCTCGTCGGCCGAAGCGCCGTCGGCCGATGCGCCATCGGCACTGTCGGCACTGACGGCACTGTCTGCGCCGTCTGGGTCGGCCGGATCGTCCTGGCTGTCGCTGGCATCGGTTGTTGCAAGATCATCCACTGCTGACGACTTCTCTGTTTCGAGATCGGTCTGTGAGTCATCGTCAGCAGTGGACATGGTCGCCGTGGAGGGGTCGGCGCCAGATCGAGACTCGTCGGCATCCGCATCGGCGGAGGAAGACGAGTCGGTGGAAGTTCCCGATGCCGACACATCGGGATCATCAGTTGACGTCGAACCCGGCGTCGGCTCAGAGCCGGGTTCATCGGCGACTGAATCAGCCGCACTCGTTTCAACCGACAATTCGGAGGCAGATTCGCCGGCGTCTGCTGCATCTTCAGCATCGTCATCAGACGAGCTATCGGACGCGGCATCAGACTGGTCATCTGCTGCGATATGAGCCGACGCCGGCACCGGAGGGGTTGGTGTCGACGTCGGCTCCGAATCGGATTCTGGACCCGTCGTGACCGTGACGCCCGAGGAGGCTTCCGGCGTCGGGAGGGCCAAGGGGGCCAGAATCTTCGTGAGATCAAACTGAATGCGCGGCTGGTCGCCGGCTAGTCCGCCATCGTCAAGCGGAATGGCCGGCAGCGTTGGAACCGGAGTGATTGTCATCTGGCTGGGCCCGGAGGTGTACGAGTCCCCTACCGAACTGCCATCTCTGAAGACCGACGAACCTTGCGATTCGCTGCCAGTCTCCGGTGCCAACGCCGCCGACGATCCCAGATCGGAACCGATCTGGGTGACTTGTGCTTCGCCGCCGAGGTCGAGAGTGAACGCGACGAGCGCCAACCCCGAACCCATAACAAGCGCCAGCGGACCTGCGGTGAGAAGTCGGCGGCGGCGGCCCCGAATCTTCACTGAACGCAGCGCAGCATCGATTTCACGAGGCGCAAACGGCGGATTCAGATCGACGTTGTCGTCGAAGAGCCCATCGCGGTGGTGAAGATCGTTGCTCTGCCCGCCGTTGCTCTGGTCGCTATTGCTCTGGTTGCCGTTGTGATCGGTCGTCATCGTCAGCTGAGTGACGTGCGCAGGGCGCTGAGGCCTCGCGACGCATGGGTCTTTACCGAACCGACAGAACATTGCAGGATTTCAGCAACATCAGCCTCGGGGTACCCGGCCAGGTACCGGAGGGTGACGACCTCGCGTTGGCGTCGCGACAATCGCGACAACGCGTCGGCGAGCGCTAGGCGCTCGATGATTGGTTCTCCTCGCTGGGCCCGTTCGATATCGGACGGCGTGAGTTCTTGCCGTTGGCGCTTGCGCCAGATATCGATCGAGTTGTTTGCACTGACCCGGGACACCCATCGAGCGGCGTCGCCCCGAAGGCGCCACCATCGCGTGTAGGCCTTGGACAGTGTTTCCTGCGCTACGTCTTCGGCCTCGGCTCGATTGCCGAGAATTCGGTACGCGACTCGGTACGAGATCTTGTACAGCTCCGGAAAGCTGTCATCAAACGTCTCGTTTGTGAGTGCGGTCAAAGTCATACGCTGCAGGAAATGTAGATGCCGAGTCAACGATTGACCAGGCAGGAGACGCCTCTGCGGGCGTTTCCGTTACATGTTTCACGTGCGAGCGGTCCGATTCGTTGACACGCGCAGCAAGATTTCTTTTTCCAGCCTTCAGGTCGTCCGTCGAAGGCGTCCCTCAAAGGCGTCCGTCGATGCCGGAGGTCGGCGCTAGTGGCCGAGGTCAGTCGAGGGTGACGATGCCGAGCCGTACAGCGCGAAGTACCGCTTGGGTCCGATCCCGGGCGTCGAGCTTCTGGTAGATCGATGCGAGGTGATTCTTGACCGTCTTCTGACTGATGTACAGCTTGTTGGCAACCTCGGGCGTCGAACAGCCATCCGCAATGAGCTGGAGCACCTCAGATTCGCGCTTGGTCACCCGGTGCGCTGGTTTGGCCTCGGTCTTCAGACCCGTCGACACGATGCCTTGCCCCTGCGCTGAGCGACGAACCTGCGCGAGCAGGTGCGGCTTGAGCTGGGGAGCGATCACGGTCTCGCCGGCCGCAGCCAATCGAGACGCCGTTATCAGTTCGTCGACCGAACAGTCCTTCACCAAGAACCCCGATGCCCCGGCGCGAATGGCGCGGGCGAGCAGTTCCTCGTCGTGATGCATTGTCAGCATGACGACACGGGTATTCGGACAGACGGCCAGGATTTGCTCACAGGCACCAATGCCATCGAGCTGCGGCATCGTGATGTCCATGACGACCAGGCGAGGGCGCAATTCGGTGGCCAGCTTCACCGCCTGTCGGCCATCGTCAGCTTCGCCAACGACCGTGAATCCATGTTCGACGAAAGAGCGTTTGAGGCTTTCGCGAACCATCCGATGATCGTCCGCCAGAACCATAGTTACGGGCATGAGATTCAATCGGACGGAAGTAGTGTTTTGTTAGTTGCGTGAGTCGGCATGCCTAATCCCGCCACCGGAACCGCGTTCGGTTCGCGGTCGGGCCACGATCGCTACGATGCGGTCATGTTGGAACTCGGTCTGACCGGCGGCATCGGCTCAGGAAAGAGCACCGCTGCGGAAATGCTCGTCGCCCATGGGGCTCGTTTGATCGACGCTGACGTGATCGTCCGGGACTTGCAAGCACCCGGCACCCCCGTCGTACGTGCGATGGCAGAACGCTTCGGCGACCACATCTTGCGAGACGATGGTTCCCTCGATCGCCAAGCTGTCGCCGACATCGTATTTGCCGACGCTGATGAGCTCGCGGCCCTCAATGCGATCGTCCACCCGGCCGTCGGCGTCGAGATGACCAAGCGTCGCGAGCAATATGCGGCGACTGACGACACGGTGATCCTCGACATCCCCCTTCTCGTCCGGGAGCGCTACCAGGCCTTAGCCGCCGTCATCGTGGTCGACTGTCCGGTCGAGGTCGCCGTGCAGCGGCTCATCGACTTCCGCCAGTTTAACGAGGCCGATGCCCGCGCCCGGATCGCCTCGCAGATCTCGCGCGACGAGCGAAAAGCCGAGGCCGAATTCGTCATCGACAACGGCAGTGACATCGAGCATCTCATCGGCGAGGTCGACCGGTGCTGGAAATGGATCGCTTCACTGGACCGCCCCGAACCCGGAGCGCCCGTCGTGCCCTTCGGGCGGTAACACTGTTCCTCATCGGACCGAAGCGTTCGCACGCAGCAGCCGCGGGCTCGCATGAGCCGAAGGCGACATCAAATCATCACTGCTCGCTCCTTCGGAACGAAGCGTTCGCAACCCTACTCGGCGAGGTAGCCCGCGCAGTCGGTCGGAGAGATGACCAAGTCGGCCAGCGACGACGCTGAGAGCATCGACTGATAAAAGCCCAACCTGGCCGGTCGCACATTCCACACGCATGACCGACCAGGTTGGTTCAATAATTTCTCAGATTTCTTTGGAAGCGGTCAGCCTTCGACCGGCGGCTGCTCGGCTGGAGCGACTGCTTCGGCCGGAGCTTCGTGGGCGACGGCGGCTTCGGCCGGAGCTTCGTGGGCGACGGCGGCTTCGGCCGGAGCTTCGTGGGCGACGGCGGCTT
>Ga0209828_1002738_pt1 | contig 14202 bp, 16 predicted proteins | sample MaitaG_FD_187429 | JGI IMG/M metagenome (GOLD analysis project Ga0209828, IMG submission 187429) | Marine algal microbial communities from Maine, USA - Maine_Asex2 metaG (SPAdes) (version 2) | ecosystem: Host-associated > Algae > Red algae > Unclassified | place: Maine, USA | collected 2015-01-05 | reverse complement strand
AACCCTCTAGCCCGACATTTTTTCGAGCATCGCCATCATGTTCTGATGGATCGCGTTCACGGCCTGGAGTGGGCGGATCATGACGCGGAACTCGACGATCATGCCATCGTCGTCGCAGGTGATGATGTCGACACCGTTGACGTACTTGCCTTCGATCTCGGTCTCGAATTCGAGCACTGCGGTGTGGCCCGATGCGACTTCCTTCGTGTACCGAAACGACCCGCTTGCGAGCGACGGCTCGCGGCCTGCCTCGTGACTGTCGGCGGCTGCGTCGCCGGGAAACACGCCAGCCGCAGCCTGCAGGTACATGATCGTGATCGCCTTGCCCTGCTGCGGGGTGAACACGACCGGCGAGAAGAACACAACGTCGTCGTGTAGCAGCGCGTCGAGCCCACCGGGGAACTCGCGACGAAGGTGCAGATGCCAGTTGTGCAGGGTGCCGTGGATCGGATCGTCAGTCGTGCTCATGACCCAAACCGTAGACGGCTCGATCGGCGGTCTGACCCGAGTCCGGCTAGACCCGTCCAGGCTGCAGGGCCAACGGCCGAGCGACGGACGAATCGGCGATGCGGGGTCGAAGAACGGGTCGAAGAACGGCTGGTCGCCGTGCATCGATACCCGATGGCCCTTGCGTTCGTTCGGCCAGTAGTTCCAGATCGCGATCCAGCCCGACGAATGGGTGCGACTCCGGGCCGCCAGCGTTTCGAAACGTCTGTGGCGGGCCGACAACGCGTTGATCGAGCCGTTCATCGATGGGTGGATCCGTGAGGTTTCCGCCATCGACCAACCATCAATGCAATGGACGTTCGCCCAACTGTGCGAGGAGTGCGACGGCGTGCTGTCCAATGCTCAACGGGATCGAGCGATCGAGCGCATCGTTGGATACCTGACGGATTCTGCTGACTGGATTGTCCTCGACTCGTCGATGCCCCCACTCGCCACCTGGGCCACCACCCGACCCGAGCTCGCCGCGACGGTCCGCCCGCACCTCGAACACCACGCCCGCGACGATCGGAAGTCCGTCGCCCGTCGGGCCGCGAAGGCGCTTTCGCGACTGCAGTCACCCATTGAGACCGTCGGCGACCAGGTGTAGTGTTCACCATGAAGCTGGGACCTGCGGAAGCCCATTCGTTGTTGGCCATTCAGCGTCTCTGACTGCCAAGCCTCGATTGGAATCCCTGATGACTGTTGTCGCTGTTCCCTCCTCGACCGATGAAACAAAGCGCCGCGTTGCGCCGCTCATCGCCCTCTGCGCCGCGTTCGTCACGCTCGCGGCTTTGCTCGTCAGCACATCGCTGTTGACGGCATCACCTGCCGCCGCGCAAGCAGGCGGATTCGCGTGCGAATCCGACCAAGGCCAGTTGTCATGGACCGACGACGGCGTCGCAAAGTACTGGGTTTACCGGTCGACCGATAGCGGCCAAACCTACAACTGGATCGGCCGCACGGCCGGCTCACCGGCAGCAACCAGTTTCGTCGACCAGACCCCCACGGTCGGCGCCCGCTACCAGGTCCACTACCAAGGCATCGCCCGGGTCGAATGTTCGATCGAACGGGAGCCGGTCAGCCCCGGTGCGGGGTTTGCCTGTGAATCCGACGGTGGTCAACTGTCGTGGACCGACGACGGCGTCGCAAAGTACTGGGTGTACAAGTCGACCGACAGTGGCCAGACCTACAACTGGATCGGCCGTACGAAGGGCTCGCCGGCGGCCACCAACTTCACCGACCCGAACCCGACTGCGAGCGCCCGCTACCAGGTGCACTACCAAGGCATCCCGCGCGCCGAATGCTCGATCGCGGATGAGGGCGGCATCGTCTCGGCCACATCGCTGAACACGCTGCCCGATTGCGCAGCGCTACTCGACCACTTGCAGGGCGAAGGCCTCGAACGGGTCGGACCATACGGCCTCAGCGGCACGCCGGGCTTCTTTATCGATGGCCCATTCCTGCGCGACGATTTCCTCGATTTCGACGCTGCGCCCGCGCCTGCACCGGAGGCCGGCGTTGACTTCTCCGAGACCAACGTGCAAGAACTCGGCATCGACGAACCCGACATCATCAAGACCGACGGCCAGCGGATTCTCGTCGTCGACAACAACGAGTTCATCGTCGTCGACGTAAGCGGCGACGAAGCGCAAATCATCGGCCGGACTGCCCTTGGCGACAACGTTTGGGGCCAAGAGATGCTCGTCGAAGACGATCGGGTGGTGATCTTCGGTCAGGCCAACAACTACGTCGCGTACCCGGGGCCACTGCCGATTGAGCCACTGCCGATTGAGCCTGCTCCTGAACCGATCATCGACGACGAACCATTGGTTTTCGGCCGATCGATTCGTTACACGCCGCCCTCCGCGGTGGTGATCGAAATCGACCTTACGAATGCCGCCGAACCAAGCGTTGCCGCCGAGCTGACGGTTGAGGGTCGCTACCTCAGCGCCCGGCTCGTCGATGGCGTCGCCCGCGTGGCCGTTCAGTCCGATGCGAACGACCTGCCGTTCGTCTACCCAAGTGGCCCCAATGGTGAGGAACTTGCCGAAGAGGTGAACCGAGCCACGATCCTGCGGTCGACCTTGGCCGACTGGCTCCCAACGTTCACACTTGAACGCTCGGGCGCCGAGGTCGGTTCCGGACTGCTGTCGCCGTGTGACCGAGTGCATGCGCCCACCAAGTTCTCCGGCTTCGGTTCACTGTCGGTGCTCAGCTTCGACTTGTCCGAGCCACTCGGCGATGGGCAAGCGTCATCGGTTCTGGCGGCCGGCGACACTGTCTACTCGTCGTCCGATTCGTTCTATGTCGCGACGAACAACTGGTTCAATCCATTCTGGAACGACGTTGATCTGGCACGCGAGAGCGACTCGTACACCACCTCAATCCACGGGTTCGATATCAGCGAAGCGGTCGCGACCTACCGGGCATCCGGTGGGGTGCCAGGCCACCTGCTGAACCAGTTCTCGATGTCCGAGCACGAGGGTTACCTGCGGGTCGCGACGACCTCCGGAGCGCCGTGGAGACAGGAAACCGAGAGCTTCGTGTACTTGCTCGATTCGACCGGCGCCGACCTTCGCACCGTTGGTTCCGTCGGCGAAATGGGTCGGGGCGAGCGCATCCGTTCGGTCCGGTTCGCTGGCGACGTTGGTTATGTCGTGACCTTCCGCCAGACCGATCCCTTCTATACCGTCGACCTTTCAAAACCGACCGCGCCCGTCGTGCGAGGCGAACTGAAGATCACCGGCTACAGCGGTCAGCTCTTTCCGATCGACGACTCGCTCGTGATCGGCATCGGACGCGAGGCGACCGACGGCGGTCGGATCACCGGCGCCAAAATGACCCTGTTCGATGTCGCAGATCTCGACGATCCGGTCGACATAGCAAATTGGGTCCTGCCCGATGCCTACACCGATGCCGAGTGGGACCACCGAGCATTCTTGTGGTGGCAGCCAGAGGACCTCGCGGTCTTCCCCGTCTCGTCATACACCGACAATTTCTACGGGGCGATCGCCTTCCGCGTCACACGTGAAAGCGGCATCACCGAAGTCGGCCGAATCGAACACGAGACCGGCGAGCCGTACACCCGGGCCATTCGCCGTTCGCTCGTGATCGGCGATGACCTCTGGACCCTCTCGTCATCGATGTTGCAGTCGAACGGCATCGACAACCTCGACCCAACGCAGCAGGTGAACCTGCGCTGATTTTGGTACGTACCACCTTCCGAACGGTACGAGAGCGGTACAGCACGTTCCTTAGCTTCTCGAGACCACTGGGTCGCTGAGACACCGCCCAAAACCCCACCGTCACGCCCTTGGAGCCCGGGAGGAGAATTGAACTCCTGACCTATTCATTACGAGGTATCTGCGCCTGAGCGCTGTGCTACCTCGTCACAGACCGCTGATCTTGCGGGGTGCCGGCAAGCGCTGTGCTCAAAATGAATTGCTGTAAGAAGCGAGCCAACTCGGAAGTTAGGTCGGTCCAGGGAGCAGTTCGAATCCTTCGATGTGTGATGGCCGAACGATTCGAAAATCGCGTTCGTCCAAGGTGGCAATCACCGATTGATTCATCCTCTCAGCGACCGCGACGACCGAAGCGTCAGCAGCGTCGAGTCCCACATCGGTGTACGTGCTGACAAGTTCAGCAATCCGCAGCCAGTCCATCCGAGTGAGCGGTTCCACAGCAAGCTGTCCCGAGGCGATCGTCTCGTAAAGCAGCGTTTCGGCCCGCTGATCGAGTTGGCGCCGAATCAGCCATCCGGCTTCTGCGATGACCAAACCCGTGGCGACGAGCGGTCCAGGATGAGACTCAAGCAGCTGACGGCACCGCTCATGAGCAGGGTCGGCGGTGTCTGCTGCGGCAACTATCGGCGCCGTATCAACGATCAGCACTATCGATGCCGAACCCGCCCTCTTCGAGCAATGCCTCAGCTTCAGCGGCGTTGCGACCAGAACTTGACGCTCCAGCAGCAGCGAAACTCAGAACGCGGCGGCGAGGGCCAAACCTCTCGGCCAGCGCTTCGGCTGCAAGCTGATCGACCGTCATGCCGCGCTCGGCGGCCGCCGCAGCCAGCGCCGCCGCCACATCTTCAGGTACTTCGATTGTCGACATGAGGTCAAGTGTAAGACAGAGCACCGACATCGTGATTGCGAGCACGTTTCAAGATTCCGCTGAGCGAGCGTTGTGCTACCCACTCGGCGGCAACACGAGCCGCCCAAACCCCGCCATCACGCCCTTGGAGCCCGGGAGGAGAATTGAACTCCTGACCTATTCATTACGAGGTATCTGCGCCTAAGCGCTGTGCTACTTCGCTACGGGCCGCTGATCTCGGGGCATCGCTGCGAGCCTTGTGCTCAAAGTTATCCGCTGAGCGGAGAGTCGACGGCGCTGCGTCAAACATGCGCCTTGAGGCTAAAACCAAGCTGCGTCTCTCACGTCTGGGCAGGGTTTCGGCGGCGCGCTCGGCTGATTCGCCGTTTGATCGCCTCGAAGTCGGGTCTTGCCCGGCAGGTGCTGCAGTAACTCGCATCGCCGGGACGCCGCCTCCGCCTTGCGGGCTCGAAGATGTCAGAACAATTCGAACAAGTCTCCACACGCTGGCCACTATCAGCCAAAGAAACCAGTTGGATCGCAAGCTCGCCAGCGAGACCATTCGCTCGAAGATGACAGTGGGTTCCGTTGAACCAGATCTTCGTGGTCTTGGCAAGCCAAGGGCTCAGAATGAACGCGGTCGCGTGGCGACTATCAGGCCAAGAGTCTCCAAAGAACATCGGCATGCGAGGCTCGTACTTTTCCGTACTGAGCGTCCACCTGGCTAACGAATCAGAATTTGGGGAGAGTGACGCACTCATCGGTACCGCCGATTCGTCAGTTTCCATCCTGTAACGCATCAGAGCATCTAGCTCGTCCGGAGAGAACGCCTCTTTCTCCACTACCTCCAGATGGTGTGTCGGCAAAGCCCGCACGCTGTCGAGCGGACAGGGCCCACCTCGATAACTCAGAATGTCAACGAGAGCACTCACCAGGCGCGCCATCTCTCGCCATTCCTCTGCTGTCTCCGGACGACACGAGTCGCACGCCGTCGACCGCCCGTGATCGCAGGCTCGTCGATATGAGCCACGGGTGTCTCGGGGCCCCGAGACGGCCCACTCTCGAAGCAAGCCCCAGCGCCTCGCTGCATCGACGACTTCACTATCGGTCGCTTTCACCAGCGAAGCGAAGGAGCGGAGCAACCCGTCCTCCGCCGTGTACTGCTGAGTCCTCGACGTCGGAATCATCCACCCACGCTCGTTGAACGAAATATCCGTCGGTATTGCCCAGTCATGATCGATTTCGATCGTCCATGATGGAAACCCGACTGTCGCTTCAATGTCCACTCAATAAGTGTAGATAAGGGTAAGTTGCGCCGTGACAATGCGATGATGCATCCATGAACACAAGAACACCTGCGAGTGGACCCGTCACGCAGATCTTCGTCGATGAATCAGACCGCACCACAGGCAAGAAGCGTTTCCAGCGCTACTACTTGACTGCAGCTGTTGTGCCGACACCAGCGATTGCGTCGGCGCCGCTCGTTCTTCGCGGTCAGTTGTGGCCAGAAGGACTGCCGTGCTAGCGGCCTTTGTAGATGAGTCGTATACCGACCCCGAGGACGTTTTCGCCTTGGCGTGCGTGTTGGCCGATGGGCCAAGTCTCGCCCGCCTGTGCGATGGCCTTGATGCCGTGGCTGGAGATGCAGCTGGCTTCGGCGTGGCGGCTACCGCCGAACTACATGCGTACGAGATGTTCCACGGCAAGGGTGAATGGGAGCGGCTGGCAGGCAAAGCCCGAGCCCAAGTCGCTCTGTACACGAAAGCATTTGAAGCGATCAAGGCATCGGGGTGCGAAGTGCTCACTCGATCGACACAGCCCAGCAAACTGGACGCCACAGCACCGCATGAGATCGTGCTCCGATATCTCGTTGAGGAATTGGACCGGATCGCAGAACGACGAGACGAGCACATTCTCATCATCTGCGATTCCGTTTCGGAGGGGCCACAACACAGAGCGGATCTTCGGAACAGCAAGCGGAGCGGGACCGGTGGGTACAAGTCCCGGAAACTTGAACGAATCCTCGACACCATGCACTTTGCAGATTCACACGACTCACGAGGCCTGCAAGCAGCCGATCTCGTAGCGTTTCTGCACCGTCGCATACTCAGGAACGAAAATCACACCGTCGACGAACGAGAACGTAATGCTGTCGAACAGGTGTGGAGTCGTCTGGGTGGCTCAACGAGCGAAGGCGGCTGCATCTTGGGTCAGAGGAACTGGCCAACGTAAAAGCACAAAGACCCTGCTCTGCAGCAGGGTCTAAGGCGGTGCGGGGGTTTCCCCCTGCAAGTCCGAGTATGCCAGCCGGGTGCGACAAGTCAAGTCATCTGGATAGGCATGTGCAAGATTCGAGGCCTCCAGCACCTGATGCGCACTGTTCACCGGCGGTGTGTGCTCCTGGCGCTGAGCGAGGTGCTACCACCCAACCTTGCTAAGACACCGCCCAAAGATCGCGTTGTCTGACGCGCTTTGCAATCCGACATCGGCGACATGCGTCGCTTCGAAGCCCGCACTGACAAGCGCGACACCAACTCTTGGGGAGAGGTTGGCGTCGATCAGGAACTTCACGCCGTCTGGGCGATCTGCACCTCTCGCTCATTCACTCGCGCAGCCGCGAATTCAAGCGCCGCGGTGATGTCGTCTTCTTCCAGGTACGGATAGTCAGCCAGCACTGCGGCACGATCGCTGCCCGAAGCGAGTTGACCAAGGACCATGCCGACGGTCACACGGAGATCCCGTATGCAGGGAAGACCACCCATGCGCTCAGGGTCAACAGTGATCCGGTCCAGATGCATGCCAATAACGATACTCGCGCCATCAGGTCGAGCCGCTGCGGTTCGACCGCCTTGCAAGCGCAGCAAGCTTGGAGCCCGGGAGGAGAATTGAACTCCTGACCTATTCATTACGAGGTATCCGGCGCTAAGCGCTGTGCTACCTCTCTACGGGTCGCTGATCTCGCGGGTCGGCGACGAGCGCTGTGCTCACTAGTTATTTGCTGAACGGTCAGCGACCGGCACCCCAGTTCGATGTCACATCTGCGAGCTAGATTGGATTCATGGGAAAGAAGATCTGGACTGCGGCCGAGCTTGAGAAGATGACACCCGCCGAGGTGAGCGAGATCTCCCGTGCAGCAGTTGTCACCGACCTTTCCAACGTTGACCCCGAGTTCCTTGAGCGGGCACGCGAGTCCGCACGTAGGCACATCGCAAGGAACGAACAGACGCTGGCTTCGTGACCGAGCGTCGAGACGTTCGCGTCTCCGCGTCCTTCTTTCGAAGATCTTGATCGGCAACTCCGCCCGGAACGGGGACCAAACGGAGAACCATCGACAATCGACTTCCAGTCGATCGAACTCATGGAGGTCATCGAGGAGTTTGCCACTGGCTTCGATTCGATGCCGGTGTTATTCGACGGTAGGGACGACTACCGAGTCCTAGTCAAGAGCGGCGTTCTGGTGCGAGCGATGGAAGTCATTGGCGTGCGCTCCCAAGATGGCGCAGTTGAACTGGTCGGCCTGGAACTCGACCTGCGCATGGAATGGGACTGAGCACACACTGCCACGCCCTTTGAGCCCGGGAGGAGAATTGAACTCCTGACCTATTCATTACGAGGTATCTGCGCCTGAGCGCTGTGCTAGCTCGTCACAGACCGCTGATCGTGCAGATTGCCCACGAGCGCTGTGCTCATAGTTATTTGCTGTGAGCGACGAGGATTCTCGCCTCTTGCCGTCATGTCAACTGCGGTCGACGGCCTCCCTTGCTTTCATAACGAGGCGACGCGACCAACTGATGACCTTTTTCGCGTCTGAAGACGACAACGGGATCTGGCGGTATTCAGCATCGTCCTTCTTGTCAAGGACGCGTTTGAGATCCTTGGCCAATTCCTTGCCGCCTGGCACGACCGTCGCGAGCAGATCAACGGCTGCTTTGTGATCCGGCCCTCGGTTGTGCTTGCCAATCCTTGCGCAGCAGGCTGCGTCGCTGGCATTGATAGCGACACTTACCGCCAGGTTGGCCGCAGAATCAGGAAGATCGTCCTGAAGTAGATCGATCGCTTCGAGATGGCTTTCTGCTCGCTTCAGGAATTGCCGGGCATCGTTGATGCCACAGCACCTTGTCCTACTGGCCTTCTTCGCATTCACGTCGGGGACCTCTTTCCTGATGCCAGTACGTCGTCGATTGAGCCGATGATCGGGTCCGATTCCCGCTCCCAGTCTTCAACTATCGGCTCCTTGAGCCGCCTCATCCGCCTCAGTTCTCTTTGCGTAATCGCCATCACGTGACACGCGTTGCCGGTCCAAGACCGGACTTGGTCACTGAGTGCCAGGGCGAAGTCATCAAGCTCTGGGTCATCGGACACGAGCAGAAGGTCGATGTCGCTGTCCGCGTCACCGTCTCGGCGGGCTGTCGATCCGAACAGCCCCGCGAAGATGACATCTCCGCCCCATTCCTGCACAGCTATGCGAATGCGATGTCGAAGTCGTCCATAGAGACCGTCAAGGAGTTCCAATGCGGGAAAGACCAGGTGCTCGCGGTTCAGGAGATATCCACCTGGCACTTCAAGCACAACCCCGGTTGCTGCCAAACGGCGGAGGGCCTTCCGAACACCAACATCACTCGCAGAGGGACACGCCGACGCCACTTCTGCCCCCGTCATGGGGCTGGACGTTGGCAACAGGGCCGCAATAGCTAATCCGGCGACCCCGGGGATCGCTGCTGTGATCGGTGCCGATACATCCACACATGTAACTATAGTTAAAACCCTTCACAAAAGTTAAGCGTCCGGCAGAACCTCAGCGACCTCGTGGTCATCTGGATACGAGCGCCGAGGAAAGTCAACCCGCCGCCTATCGCAAAAGAAGCCCGTGCTACCCACTCGATCCGCTACAAGCCGCCGAAAATCCCGCCATCACGCCCTTTGAGCCCGGGAGGAGAATTGAACTCCTGACCTATTCATTACGAGTGAATTGCTCTACCGACTGAGCTACCCGGGCAAGCGCCCTACGGTAACAAGTCCGGCCGCAGGTTCACTACCGAAACGGACGGCGGTTACCGCCCCCGGTCGACGACCTGCTGGAGCTCGGATCGGACCGGGCTGTTGCCGTCGTCGCCGCTCCGGCGCCACCAGCGTCACGCGGCTGGCGACTCCGGCTGCGGCAGTTCGTGGTGCACGTGGTACCAGCACGCTGGCACGTCAACCCCCGCAAGTCGGGCCGTTGGATACCGGCCATCGGCCTGGTAGCCGAGCGTGTGCATGATGCGGACCATCCCGGCGTTCGAGCGATCGGTGCCGACCCAGACATCGCGACCGAGCGTCGCAGTCGCCGCAATGGTTGCTGCCATGATCTCACCGCCGTAGCCCAGACCACGATGTGCCGGGTGCACCAGCAGCGCGATCGAATATCCGCGTGGGCCGCCGTTGTCCGGCCATCGATTCACCATCGCGAGGCCGACCGGCTGGTTACTCACTCGATGGCAACGATCCAGAGCTGTTGCGGCGGGTGGAACGCCCCAGCGCGAGTAACGACCTTGAACGCGTCGAGGTCTCCAGGGCGGTGGTGGTTCGCGGCCATCGATGTCGGGTCCGCAGCCATCTCGATGAGAGCATCACCGTCGGACTCGACGGGCGGCCGAAACCGCAAGGCGCCGTCGTGCCGTTCAACCTGCCAAGGACTGGGTCGGACCATCAAGTTCTCAGCAAACGCCAGGAATCGATGATCGGTGACCTGCCAGGCAATCGCGGCGACCCGAGCCAGCTCGTCGGCCGCCTCGGGCGAGAGTTCCCGTTTGCGCAGCTGCCGAAAGATCTCACCGGTCTGATGAACGTCGCCGGACTGAACTCGTGCCATCGCCACCTGCAACATCACGAACGACCGGTTGTCTTCGGTTCGTACGCCGATGTCGAGCGCCGCCGCGAGGTGTTCACTCGCCAAGTGATGATCATCGTCGGCTGACGCAAAGAGGCCGTTGAGCAAATGCCAGTCCGAGCGAAATGGACGAGCCAGGTACTGCGGCCAGCGGACGGAACCGTGCAACTCGCGCGCTCGATCAAGATCGCCCGCGACCAGTGCCTTGAACGACGGCCGAACGGCCCCGTTCCGAAAGTAGCCAACCGCAAGCAGCCCGGCTGGCACCAAGTACAACCATGCCGGCGGCCCACCGAGCCTCAGCCAGCCGATTCGAGATGCCACCAAACAGGCACAAATGACGACGAGGCGAGCACGGTTGGTAAACATCCAACGCCAACGTAGAGCGTGTCGAGGCCACCGTCAGCGGCAGGACCAAGGCTGCAGAAGGCCTTAGCTGCAGTCGGTGCGGGGAACGTTGGGACCCGGATGGTGTAGTTGGTACATCGCTCCCTCAACCGGCGCGAGGTCAATGAACGTGGTCGCGGCCGGAGAGCCTTGCGTGCGGCCGATCCAGTTGTACGTCGCGCCATCGTCGACCGAACGATAGATCCAGTACTTCTCGATGCCGAGATCGGTCCAGGTCAGCGTGGCACCGTCGACCACACATGCGAAGACGCCGCCGCCATCAGGCTCCGCCGTAATCGTGCATTCGGTTCGAGCGACGCCGACGAAATGCACCTGATAGGTCGCACCCTCAGCCGGGGCGACATCGGTGAAGGTTGGGGTTCCGAGGGTACGACCGAGCCAGGCATAGGTGGCCCCGCCATCGATCGATCGGTAGACCCAGTATTTGTTCTGCTGGAAATCGGTCCACGTCAACACGCCGGCATTGGATGCACATGAAAACGGCGACGCGACCGGTGCGGCATCGGTGCTCGAGCATGCGATCCGAGCAATACCAGCGAAGTGCACCTGGTAGAGCGCTCCGTCGACGGGCGCGACGTCGGTGAATGATGTACCACCGAGCGTTCGACCCAACCAGTTGTAGGTCGCGCCGTCATCGATCGAGCGATAGACCCAGTACTTGTTCCGCTGAAAATCGGTCCAGGACAGATCCGCCCCATCGATTGCACAAATGAACGGCCGTTGAAGCCGAAGGACTCGGGCATGGCCCGTGTCGCCATTGCTGCTTTCGTTTCGAGGAGCGCCAATAGCCACCGTGCTGCCATCTGCGCTCATCGCCACGGAGGTACCGGAGCGTTCGCCGCCGCGACCGGCTTCGCCGTCGATATCGGCGCCCCGCTGCACCCAACCCCCGCTGTCGCCAGCCCAGTCATAGACCCGCACGTGGCCCGGCCCGTTGTCGCCATTGTCACCGTTAGCGACGGTGCCTGCGTTCTGGAGAGCCCCAATAGCAACGGAATTCCCATCAGCGCTCACCGCCACGGCGGCGCCGGATCGGTCAAACGCTGCTTCACCATCGATATCGGTACCGCGCTGTACCCAATCGGCAGCATTCGTATCCCAGTTGTGGACCCGCACGTGGCCCGTTGCGTACCCACCAAAAGACCCGGGGTTGGTTTGGGCTCCGACCGCCACCGTGTTCCCATCAGCACTGAGAGCAACGGCGGATCCACCAAGGTTGTCTGAGCGCTCGCCATCGATGTCGGTTCCTCGCTGGACCCAGTCGTTGCCGTCGCTAACCCACTTGAAGACCCGGGCATGACCGGCAATGTTGCCGGTGTCATCGTTCCCAGGGGCGCCGATCGCGATGATGTTGCCACCAGCACTCATCGCCACCGCTTCGCCGGACAGGTCGCCGGCCGCTTCGCCATCAATATCAGCACCACGCTGCACCCACACAGCGCTACCGCGGTCCCAACCAAAGACCCGAGCGTGCCCAGCATCGACACCACCCCCATCGTTGTAAAGAGCACCGATGATCACCGTGTTCCCATCAGCACTCATCGCCACCGACGACCCGAACCTATCCCCGATTGCTTCGCCGTCAATATCGCTCCCCCGCTGCAACCAGGTGCCACCGATGTGGTCGTAGACCCACGCCATACCGGCGCCAGCGTCTCCGCCGTAGACCCGGGGTGCGCCAATGATCACCGTGGCCCCATCAGCACTCATCGCCACCGACTCGCCCGCGTAATCGCCGACCTCCTTGCCGTCGATGTCGAGTCCCACCTGCACCCAATCGGCACCCGACGGATCGGCGCTGGCACTGGCACCGAACGCGACATCGAGCCCCGCTCCAAACAACATTGCAATGGCTGCTGACAACACCACAGCGGCTGCCGTCGTGATTCGAAATGTCGTGATTCGAAATGTCGTGATTCGAAATCGTCCCATGTCTGTCTTCCTTCACCCTGACGCCAGACCGCCTGGCGTTCGAGAACAACGCTAGTTCTGGGGTCTGACAACCTCGCTCGTGGTCGCGGCAGCGGCTACGTCAGACCAACTGGCGACCATCGTCATCGGGGAGCGACGGCAGGTTCCAGAACAGGTTGAGCAGCAGCAGGGCCTCGTTCGGGTTGCGCAACAGCGCATCGTTTGCGTCGCGGAGTCGGCTGACGGCTTCGACGAACTCGAGGCCCCCGCCGCCGGCGATCCGGTCGCGATAGCGGCGAGCCAAGACACCGAGGCCAAAGCGCAGCTCGTCGTCGCGCACCTTGCGGATCTCGCGTTTGTGGCGGGCTTCCATGTCTTTGCGGCCCGACCCGCGCGTGCCGAGCAGGTCTTCGCGTTCGGCGAGCTCTTCGAGCTCGACCATGTGACGGGCCGTCGCAAGTTCGGTCGCTTCGTCGATCATTTCCCGCAGATCATCGACGACAACGCCGACAACTGCGCCAGTGCCGTCGAGGCGAACCGGCACCCGACGCCATGCTTCGGCTCGCTGGGCAAAGCCGTGATCGTCGACAAGAAGTTGGGCCCGGCCGACATCGCCGGCTGCCGCGGTCGCAATCGAGCGCGACCGTTCCTCGTCGTGGCCTCGGGCCTGCAACCAGCTCGCGATCAGCTCGTCAGACAACGCGGGAAACGGCACTTCGACACAACGCGACGCGATCGGCACGTGCTCGGGGATCACGCCTTCGGTCAGGATGATGATCATCGCGCTCGGTGGCGGTTCCTCGACCGTCTTCAGCAAGCTCGCAGCCGCTGGTGGCGTGGCGGCATGGAAACGATCGGCAATGACGATGCGGCGTCGCCCTTCGATCGGTTTCTTAAAAACCATCTTCGTCAGCTCGGCCATCGAGTCAACGTCGATCTGGCGGGCCTCCGGCGAGAACAGTTCGACGTCGGCGTGTTTGCCTTCGGTCGCTAGGCGAATGTGGCGTTCCGCGGCGGCGTCATCGAGGCCATGCGCCAATACCGCTCCAGCAAATGCCTGCGCGGCTGCCTTTTTGCCCGAACCAGCGGGGCCGACGAACAGGAAGGCGTGCACGGGGTCGGCGATCCACGCGTTGAGTCGTGCGGTTGCGTCCTTCTGGCCGATCAGGTTGGCCCATGGATCGATGACTGCCTCCGCTGCCGAGTTCACTGCTACCACCCAAACCGGTCGGCGACGGTGGCGTCGACGGCGGCCGATACATCGTCGAGTGACTGGGTTGCGTCGATCGTGACCCAACGCTCGGCGTGACCGTCGGCGATCGACAGGAACTGGTCACGTACCGCTTGATGAAACTCGCGACCTTCGGCTTCGAGCCGATCCGGCGTCTCGCCCATGCGCTGGCGACCAACCTCGACCGGAACGTCGAGCAACACCACCA
>Ga0209828_1002736_pt1 | contig 14207 bp, 16 predicted proteins | sample MaitaG_FD_187429 | JGI IMG/M metagenome (GOLD analysis project Ga0209828, IMG submission 187429) | Marine algal microbial communities from Maine, USA - Maine_Asex2 metaG (SPAdes) (version 2) | ecosystem: Host-associated > Algae > Red algae > Unclassified | place: Maine, USA | collected 2015-01-05 | reverse complement strand
AAACATGGCGCAGCTGACCCATGATCGCTGCGCTACGAATGTCGTGACCAGCCACGTCGCCCACAACAAAGCCGGTCGTGGCGGCATCGATTTCGACGACATCGAACCAGTCGCCGCCGACACGAGTGTGGTCCGCGGCAGAATGATAGAGCCGACCAACCTCGAATCCGGGCAGGTCGGGGAGGCGTGGGGGTAGCAGTGAACGCTGCAGCGTTGCCGCCGCTTGGATCTGACGTTGCGCCGCGGCCGTGCGTTCGACCGCCTGTCGAGCATCTTCGATCAATTCCTCGAACGCGTAGGCCGTGAGCAGGTCTACCGCTGAATTGTTGGATCCCGTCAGCAGGGCCATCGAGAGTTCAGTCGTTGTCGACAACGCCGTAGCGAACATTCGCAAGGAGTCGTCGGCCCCGAGGGCATGGCGAAAGGCAGGCCACTCTGTTACACCGACGCTGGTCACTTCCTTGGTTTCGGATTCGAGTCCTACGGCGTAGTCGAGCAAGTCGTACCCCGCTCCTGCCGCGCCATCGAAAACCGCTTCGAACTCATCCACGCGATCAGGTGGCACGAACACCTGCCAGTCCGACTCGGGGTCTCGAACACCCACGACAGCCCAGTCGGCGCCAAGAAGCTCGGGGATCTGTTTGGCCAGGATTCTACTCAGCTCCGGGAGCGACGCTGCGGAGGCGGCCTGCGCGGAAATTTTGTGCATCTGCTGGCGCAGCTCTCGAGCTCTCACTTCGACGCCGATTCGAGTTTCGGCGTGTGTCCGATACTCATGCAGGATGACCAGGCTGGCCATGCCGTGAGCAACATCGCCTGCACGCTCCAGATTGCGATTGGTCCATTGCCGTGGCGTGCGGCTATAGGCCAACAAGATCGCTGCGAGTGCGCCTGACTCGTTGAGCACACCAACTCCCAAAAAGGCGCCGTGCAAGGTTTGGTGTGACGCCTCGACTGCGACCGAATCTGTTGACAAGTCGTCGACGATGACGAGTGATGAACGCTCTTGTATCCGCTCCGCTAACGGTCCAAGCACCGACGGCAGCCCAACCATGTCGCCCGTCTGGTCAATGCACCACGTGATCGTGCCACGATGCAACCGACACAAGTAGGCGGACTCCACCCCAAGGTCAGCTCCATACAGCGCCAGCCATCGACCGACACCGCTTCGCACTGCTGCCGGCCATTCTCGCCCTGAGGCCATCAGGGCATATCGGTGCGGAGGTGGGCGGAGACGGTCACGATCGATGCCGTCTGTTCGACTTCGACCGACTCGCTGAGTGCATCGACGATCGACAGACCGCGTCCCTGGCTAGCCAAGGGATCAGGCGACTTCCAATCACGCTCGGCGGGCAAGAGTGCGGTCGAGCTATTGGATACAGCAATACGAAGTCGACCGTCTTCGACGGAGACGCAAACGCTGTATTCAAGATGGGGGCTTGCTTCGACGGCGTTCGATGACAGCTCGCTCAATACGAGTTGCGCGTCGGCGGTGAGCGGAGCAAGGTCCATCGAAGCGAGCCACTGACCGAGATCTTCTCGGGCGTGGTGCACTGATTCGGTGTTGCCCGCATAGGTTCTTTCAATGCCGCAACGTTGTGTGCCTTTAGAGGCGCCCGCCATTACGACAGGTGCAGAAGGTCAAGCAGGCCAGTGATCTCGAGAAGACGAGTAACCGACTGGCTCGGGTTCTTGAGCTGCAACTGCGTTCCGGCTTGTTCGAACTCCTGATGCGAGGTAACGATTGACCGCAATCCCGATGAATCAATGAAGTCGACTTCGCCCAGGTCAAGCGTTGCATCGGACTTCGTACCCATGTCGCGCAGCCGAGCAAGTAGCTCGTCGGCGGTGTGTGAATCAATCGTGCCAATGGCACCCACGTGCCGATCACCCAAGTCAAACGAGAGCCGAGATGGTTGTGGTGTCATCATATTGCTGGCAAGTGTAGCGATCATGTGTGACCGCCTTGTTGACATGACTGGCCCGCTGCGACGACATGACCGTTTGCGGTGAGTTGCTGTGGTCGGGGCTTGATGGAAGACATCAGGCCAGATCTGCGACTGCGGCGGTGGCCAGAATCACTCCGATGTTGTCATCTGGACCAGTTTCGCTCGTTGTGGGGATGATGCGAACGTTGACGCCCTGTTTAACCGCTGACCAGATCGCCACATCGGCACGGCGCGAGATGGATGGGTAATGATCGAACACGGCCGACACTTCGTGTGGTTTCGCCCCGAACGAAGCTGCCGCCGGATCGTTGGGATCATCGTGAACAAGAAGCATCTGGGCGTTGCCCGACGCGAGCGCCGCGAACGACGCATCATTGCCCTCGACAGCGTCGCCTGTCGATTGCATGAAGCGGAAGTCTTCGAGCGAACGCACGGTATCTCGTGCGACAACATCGGCTACGTAGCGCACGGTTGCATCGGCCATGCGGTGCACTGTCGCAGCGTCGGTCTCGTCGAGCTTCACTACGTTCGTCCTGGGCGGCACAACCCCTTGCAGGCGTGTCACGAGCTCGTCGGCCTCGCCACCTTGTTCGGCGATCACGATCAGACGGACGAGTTCATTCTTTGCCAGGAGGCGAAGGGCGGACGCCGCAGATCTGGTGTCGACAGGAAGTGGCGATATCGCGGGTTCTGCGCCAGGAAGGAAGGTCACCACTTCTGAAGCGGACTCCCCGACGGAGACAGCCACGTGTGGGATTCGCCACTGATCCCATTCGAGCATCGGCGCTGCCATGGGCAAGGCACCGACCGTCATAATGGGCGCTGCAGGCCCCTCGGGGGCGAAGTCCACCACCGTGGAGCCGTCCGCAGCCGCGTGCAGAGCCCAGCCGCCAACATCGTCGGGTAGCGGCAAACCACAGCGAGCGTGCAGTGCGTCTAGCGCGGCCGGCGGAGATCCCTTGTCGGCAAGTTGCGCTCGATTCTCGGCAAAAAATGCGATCGGATCGGTATCGGCTATCGCACCGCATGGCAGATAGAGCGATGTGTATGGTCCCGGCGATTCATAGATCGATCGCAAGCGGTCAAGAGCATTCGGCCGTGCCGATATAGAAGGTGTCGTCATAGAACGGCGCTACCCAGGATCGAATCGAACCAAACCTGGGCCGAGTGGTGAGTGTGGCCGAGTGGTGAGTGTTTATTCATAGGTTCGCTCGGGTAACCCCACGTCTATGGACACAACAACACCAGAAAATGCCGAAGACTTCGTTTACGTCCCCACCCAAGGCGTGCTTCTGCTCACCAACAATGAGCAAGTACCCGACGACAGCTACAGCTTCACCGTCGCCGCCACGCTCGCGGCGAAGGGAAGTGTGCCAGTGACGCTGTACGACCGGTCGGAGGAGACATGGGGCGACAGCCAGCACCCCGACGGTCCGCTCGAGAAGGGTCACGAGCTTCTCGCCGACCGCAAGGAACTGGCAGCCCAGATCGCTTGGTTCGATGCGCACCGGGTAGTCGGGCAGGCCTGGGTAGCGACTCTGCCCAGTATCAGCGCGGTGTTGTCGTCGCTAGCCCAAGTCGACATCGACGTCATCGTTGTGCCTGCTGATCTCGACCGAAACTTGTTCGAACGCGCGCTCGAGGGCAGCTCCCTAGCAGAGTCGCTGGTGGAGCAGATCAGCCGCCATCCCGGGCTCGATACTGTCGTTGTCGAAGTCGACGAAAATGGTTCAGCGACGCAGATCCGGAATGGTTGAGATATGACAGATACAGCGGTTGACCCCCACGCCGAACAAATTGCTGCGGCGATGAGCGCAGCGTCAAGAGCACGCTCACTGTCCTATTCGCCCTACTCAAATTTCGAGATGGGAGCCGCAATCATCGGACAGAACGGCGAAGAGATCACTGGGACTCTCATTGAAAACGTTTCGCTTGGACTCGCCATGTGTTCAGAGCGCGTCGCTCTCTTCACCGCCGTTACGCAGAACGTGCAGCCGTTAATCTTGGCAATCTGTTCGCCTCAGACCGACGACAGGCTGACCTTCCCGTGCGGGGCATGCCTGCAGGTCGCGTTGGAGTTAGCTGGCCCAGACCTGATTGTTGTGGCCGTCGATCCCGACGGGGTTCATGAGCAGGCTCTTCTATCTGAGCTGGCCCCAAGGGCACCTCATCGCTTTACACCCAGCACAAGACCGGCAAAGTAGGGGCTACCACGCGTCTACATGCTTTCGATCCTTTACGTTTCGGACCCCGTTGTGTTTAACAATCACCGTGGTGGGGCAGACCCTGTCATGCACAACGTAACGATCTCGCAGCGAGCCTTCCGACTACTTCTCGTGATGTCCACCGCGCTGTTCGTTGCAGGATGCGGCAGCGACAGCTCCGATCAGGTGAATACCAGCGACGCACCGACGACACAAGCCGTTCCAACAACCCAGGCCTTGGACCTCCCCCAAGTAGTAGCTGCCACGAACGCACCGCCACCGTCGGCGGTTCCCGATCGCGACCAAGTGACCACGACTGCGGACAGAGCGCTGTCGGTCGGTTCCGAAGGTGCCGTAGTGGAAGATACTCAGGACCTGCTCAATGACTTCATTGGGTACGCCGATCTTCGCCAAAGCCCAATTCAGGAAGACGGCATATACGGCCCGAACACCCAGTCGGCACAGCTGCTTTTCGAGGAGTACGCGGAGCTCACAATGGATGGCAAGGTGAGCCCGCAGGACCGAGTAGCACTCGCAACGTTGGTAGACGAGCTCGAGGCGACGAGCGCCGACAGCGTGGTGTCGCTCGGCGACGAATCGCCGTTTGTTCGAAGTTGGCAGAACCGGTTGAACATTTGGAACAACCTGGCCCTTGAGCTTCCGGTCAAGATCTTGGTCGATGACAAATTTGGCCCGGACACCGAAGACGCCACGCTGGCAGTCGAAGCGCAACTCGGTCTACAAGTCGACGGCATCGTCGAACCCGAGGACCGAGCAGCGCTGCGTTCAGCGATAACGCAGCTTCGGACCGAGAACGATCTCACTGTTCTGTTGCGAACGACTCAGGCAGACACCCCCGTGGTCGTCAAGACGTTCTACGCAAGCGATCAATACTGCCTGCGATTTATCGTCGGCTTCGCCGCAGACGAGCGGTGCACCTCGAATCCGGGTGGAGACATCAACGCTGCCTACTTTGTGTCGGTCAATGGCGTGTCATTTATTGCTGGCACCGCTAATCCCGACGTGACCTTTATCCAACTCGGCACCCTCGGTGAGGGCACGAGGCCAGCGGTCACCCGCCAGATCGGCGACTCCCTGGCGCGAGCATGGGTCCTCGTTGTCGACGATGAGCCCGACACCGTGGAACTGCTGCGAGCCGACGGCACCTCGGTCATCGAACTCCGATTCTCGATCGCACCTACCGACCGCACGTTCTTCGGATCAACGATCAACTTGTTATCACCCGAATATTCTCAAACCTTCTTTATCGATGAGTGCGCACAGCGCAGCGGATCTGACCTTGAACTCCAAGGCTCGCTGTCGGGTGCCTCGGTAGTGGTCAATGTGGTCGACGGGACTGGTTCCCTTGCGATCAGTTCCGGCACCGAAGCCGCTCCAGTGACAATCGCTGGTGCGATCGATGTCGCAGACATAGCCGATAAGTCCTTCACGATTACCGGGAACTTTGCGCCCGACGTACTGAGTGGAGCGCCTTTCAGCGCAACAGGAACGTGCTGAGCTGTGAACTACCGGTGCCAGACGTGAACGCACCAATCGACGGAGCTAAAGGCACCGTGTGGCGAACGCTCACGCTGCCCATCAGGCTGCTTACACCGATCCGGCTCGCGTTGACACGGTTGGCCAAACGCAGCTTCTGGCGAGAGGTCGTGGTGGAAACTTCGGGCACGGGACCGGACCGAGAACTCACCGAGGACACCGATATTCAGCCTCCCGAAGACGGCGCCGGGCCATTGAACCACCGTGTGTATTCTGTGCAGATCCATGCACCCAAACACCAGGCAGCTGCGCTTGTAGAGCTCTTTCGGCGCGACCCCAATGCGGTAGGCCCATCGCAGCTCGCTACGTTCGTTCCGGACCCTGCACCCGACGGCCTCCAGGTCGGCGACGATATCGAAGTGAAGATTCCCGGGCCATGGGACGGTCCAATTCGCGTTGTCGCCGTGACCCCCGATCGCATACGGTTCGAAACCCGCACTGGCCATATGGAAGCTGGCTGGATTGAGTTCCGGGCAAAAGATCATGGCGAGATCACCGAGTTCGTAATTGAATCTCTCGCTCGATCAGGTGACCCGATCTTCGACTCGCTCTATCACCGCCTTCACATCGCAAAATATCTGCAATCGGAGATGTGGGTTCAAGTCCTCGAAGGACTCTTAGCCGCGAGTGGCGGCACTCGACATGGCCGAATCCAGATTCAAACAACCATCTACAATGGAGCCGACTCATGACGGTCCAGTTCGACCTCGAAACAGTTATCGGAGTTTCGCCAGCCGCCGCCTTTGATGCATCTCTCGATATCGACGCCCATCTAGCATCGATGGAAGCGTCGGGAGAACAGGCAATAGGTGGTGTCACGAGCGGCACGATCGGGCTAGGCGAGACGGTGACGTGGCGGGCGAAGCACTTTGGAGTGACCTGGAAGATGACCAGCAAGATCACTGCCCTCGAAGCACCGAATCGGTTCGTTGACGAGCAGGTGAAAGGGCCATTCAAGGTCTTTCGCCACGAGCATGTCTTTACACCGCACGAACGCGGCACGCTCATGTCGGACCACATCGTATTTGCTGCCCCGCTTGGTCCGCTGGGCCGCCTCGCTGAGTTGCTAATACTGCAGAAGTACCTGCCAAAACTGATACTAGAACGCAACACGTTCTTGCGCGACGAATTGGAGCGCTCTTAACCACGCAACGTTGCACGCTCGATCGCCGCTGCGGCAGCGTAATGGCTAGCTCACCGCGATTCTAAAGTTGCCAACGGCAATCGCTGGCGGCAACCAAACGATGTCAGGGCACGGGACAACCGGAGCCTGCAACACTTTTTGGTGTGGGACTACTGGCCCGACGAACGCCGAGGTCATCGAGTCTCGATGCAAGGCGATGCACCCCGCTTCGACCCGAGCAATCCTGAACCGCCGACGTCGCCGATCCGCTTGTCCAGCGGTGGCCTTGCGCCTTTGCCGACCTAGCGGCGACGAATCACAGCTCGAGGTAGGCGATGACCTCGGCCACACAATCGGCCAGTGGATTGGCGGTATCCACAACCAACTCCGGAGCTGCTGGGGCCTCGTACGGCGCAGAGATACCCGTGAACTCTGGAATCTCGCCGGCGCGGGCCTTGGCATAAAGCCCTTTGACATCGCGGGCCTCGCACACTTCGAGCGCTGTATCGACGAAGACTTCGACAAAGCCGCCGTCGGGGTGAAGCGATCGCGCCGCGTCGCGGTCTGCGGCATAGGGAGACACGAATGCAGTCAGCACAACCAAGCCAGCATCTTGGAACAAGCGGCAAACCTCGCCGATTCGGCGAATGTTCTCGGTGCGGTCTTCGGGCGTGAACCCGAGATCGCGATTGAGTCCAAAGCGCACGTTGTCGCCGTCGAGCACGTAGGCGGTGACCCCACGCTCCAAAAGCGCTTTTTCGACCGCAAAAGCCAGGGTTGATTTTCCCGAGCCTGACAGCCCAGTGAACCAAACGGTTCGCGAGCGATGGCCTAGATTCTCGGCGCGCCTGAGGCCATCGACATGACCCTCGGCCCGAACGATGTTCGCAGAGACTGGCTCGCTAGCCATGAAGGAAGCCGCGTTCGGTCATCATCGCGATGATCAACTCAACGCACTCGACAATGGACTGCTGCGAGGTGTCCACCCGGAGATCCATGTCAGTCGGGCGATCATAGGTAGCCGACACGCCCGGGAACTGGGGGATATCTCCCCGGTCTGCGGCTTCGTACAAGCCGTTTGGGTCGCGCTCGCGGCACACCTCGATGGGCGTGTCCACGAACACTTCGATATAACGCTCGGTGCCGATCAGGTCACGGGCTCGGTCGCGCACCGAGGATTTCGGCGCGGCGAGCGCAGCGATCGTTATCAGGCCTTGGTCGTTCATGAGCCGAGCGACTTCGGAAACTCGTCGAAGGTTCTCGGATCGCTCCTGGGCACTGAAACCAAGGTCCCGGCTCATTCCCAATCGAACGTTTTCGCCGTCGAGGCGAATCGCAGTGTTGCCGAGGTCGAAGAGTCTCCGACTCAACACGGTTGCGATGGTGGACTTGCCAGCTGCGCTCAAGCCGGTGAGCAGAACAGTGCACGGTTGGTGACCCAGCCGCGCCGCCCGTTCCTCGGTGCTTATGTCAGAGATTTGGCGAGTCAGACTCGCCTCAGGCGTCTGGTCCCAGGATGATGAGACTCCCACGATCATGCCTGCGGCGACGGTGGCATTCGACAGTCGATCGACCAGGATGAAGGACCCAGTTTGCCGGTTTGTGCTGTACGGGTCGAACAGGAGCTCGCGGTCGCTCGTTATTGCGCACTGCGCAATGTCGTTTAAGCCGAGCGTAGTGGCGGACTCGCGGTCGAGCGTGTTGATATCGACCCGGTGACGGATCGTGGTGACCGACGCATTACTCAACCCATTTGAAGATTGCAGCAGGTACTGGCGGCCAGGCGTGAGCTCGGTGTCGTCCATCCAAACCAGCATGGCGTCGATGTCGTGCGCCCGAAATGGGCGCTCGGCAGCCTTGATCAGCAGATCCCCGCGGCTCACATCGATTTCATCGCTCAACGTGACCGTTACCGCATTGCCTGGACCTGCAACTTCGAGGTCGCCATCGAAGGTCACGATTCGCTCAACGCTCGACTCAACGCCAGAAGGCATGGAGACGACACGATCGCCGGGTCGCACTACACCCGAGGAGATGGTGCCCGCAAAGCCACGGAAGTCCAGGTCCGGCCGCACCACCATCTGCACCGGGAGTCGGAACCGATCGAGATCCACGCCAGCTTCGACGTCGACGGTCTCAAGGTGTTCCATCAGCGTGGGGCCCGTGAACCAGGTCAGGTTCTCGCCCGCGTCGACCACATTGTCACCGAGCAGCGCCGACATGGGCAGGAAGTACGGATCGACCAAATCAAGTGACTTTGCGAAGTCACGGTATTCGTCGCAAATCTCGTGGTAGCGAGCCTCGGACCAGTCGGCAATATCCATCTTGTTAACCGCTACGACCACGTTGCGAATGCCGAGCAGGCTCGCAATGTAGGTATGGCGTTTGGTCTGGGGAAGTACGCCGTGGCGGGCGTCGATCAAGATGATTGCTAACTGGCAGGTCGATGCCCCGGTGACCATATTGCGGGTGTATTGCTCATGGCCGGGGGTGTCAGCGATGATGAATTTGCGGCGAGCCGTCGAGAAATAGCGATACGCGACATCGATCGTGATGCCTTGCTCTCGCTCGGCCTTGAGGCCGTCGGTCAGGAGCGCGAGATCGGGCAAGTCCCCGGTTGTGCCCTGAGTTGTTGAGTCGGCTTCGAGCGACGCCAGTTGATCTTCGTAGATCATTTTTGAGTCGTGAAGCAGACGACCAATCAGCGTTGATTTGCCGTCGTCGACGCTGCCACACGTGAGAAACCGCAACAGGTCTTTGCGCTCGTGCTCGGCCAGGTACGCGTCGATATCGGTCGCAATAAGTTCGCTTTGATGTGACATTTAAAAAGATCCACCGTTCGCAAGCTCACTAACCAAGTTGCTCGCTGAGCTTGGCAGCTCGCTCGGGGCCATAGTCATTAGAAATACCCCTCTCGCTTCTTTTCTTCCATGGATCCTGATTGGTCGTAGTCGATCACGCGTCCTTCGCGTTCGCTACGGGTGGCCAGCAGCATTTCTTGGATGATCTCGGGCAGCGTGTTGGCAGTTGATTCCACAGCTCCTGACAGCGGGTAACACCCAAGGGTTCGGAAGCGGACCGATTTCATCTCGGGTTCTTCGCCTGGCTCGAACTGAAACCTGTCGTCGTCGACCATGATGAGTACACCGTCGCGGTCAACCACCGGACGCGGTGCCGAGTAATAGAGCGGCACGATCTCGATCTCCTCGAGGTGTATGTATTGCCATACATCGAGTTCAGTCCAGTTGCTGATCGGGAAGACCCGGATGCTCTCGCCCTTGTTGACCCGGCCGTTGTACAGGTTCCATAGCTCGGGGCGCTGGTTCTTTGGGTCCCACCGATGGTTCTTGTCTCGAAAGCTAAACACCCGCTCTTTGGCGCGCGACTTTTCTTCGTCTCGGCGTGCCCCACCAAATGCGGCATCGAAGCCGCCCGCATCCAAGGCTTGCTTGAGCCCGTGCGTTTTCATGATGGTGGTGTAGTTCGCTGATCCGTGATCGAACGGATTGATGCCGTCCCTGATGCCATCGGGATTTGAATGCACGATGAGTTCAAGGCCGAGCTCGTCGGCAATACGGTCGCGAAACGTGATCATCTCGCTGAACTTCCATGTGGTGTCCACGTGGAGTAGCGGGAACGGAATCTTGCCGGGGAAAAATGCTTTACGGGCAAGATGCAGAAGGACAGATGAGTCCTTGCCGATCGAATACAGCATCACAGGCCGCTCGAATTGAGACACAACCTCCCGGATGATTTGAATCGCTTCGGCCTCAAGTTGTTTGAGGTGTGTCAGCCGAAGCTCCGGGGGCAGAGTCGCAGTAGCCATAGGCAGCCTCTCTAGAAGAACCACTTAATCTTACGCAGTTATTTGGCCAAATTTGCGCTAGGCGAACCAGCTCGCTGGCCGGGCGGAAACGACCATGCGCGGATCGGGCGCTGTGGCCTGGCCGACAATGCCCAACAGCGCAATACCGAGTGGCGGCCATGGCTGGATTTCTCCATCTTTGCCGGTGGGCAGCTGTAGTTCCGGCGAAGCAGGAGTTACGCGCCGGGTAGCTAGCACGCCCAAAATTGCAGCTAACAGTGTGCCACTCAGATCCAGGAAGGTCCATTCATCGCGCAGTCGTATGCCAAACGATGTGAGCGTCTCGCGCAGGAATGGCATGAGAGCGTGCACCATGGCCTGTTCGGCTTGGCGGGCCGCTGCCTCGACTCGCGTACTGGGAGCTGCACCGAGCGTCGATGCAAGCACCGACAGGTACACACCGATCGGCGTGTCGAGCGGCGTGGCTGGCAATGCCGCGACTGCGGCAAGCCGAACGAGTTCGCGCAGGTGCCATGTCAAGTCATCGGGGGTTACCTCGACGCCGAGTCCTTCGACTTGAGCCAAGACCAAACGCGCCGGTTCGGCTAGCAAACTCAGGTCGAGGACAGGCCCGCCTTCGGTGATAGCAATGATGAGTTCTTCCTGGAAGGCACTCTGGGGGACCAGATCAGTTTCACCAAAAACACGGTAGGCAGAGGGGCGAGGTACACCAGAGCGGTTGATGGCCTCGGCCAACGTGACACGGCCAATGCCGCCGGACAGACCAACTTCGTTCAGTATCTCTTTGCCTGCGTCAAGCAAGGCAGTTCTTGCCTGATCTCGAGTGAATTTTCTCTTGCCCATTTGCGTCTCGCACTATTCGCCGCGCCTACCGAATCCGAAAGATTCTGCATTTTGCCTTCGGAAGGCAAAACCCAGCTTTGCACGTGCAGCCCACACCTTCAACACGAATCAGCCCTCGACGAGCATTTTGACCTCGGATCGCACGCTCGCACTCCCGAAAAACGTTGCAAACAGTGGAGTAATTGGCGAAATGTCACACGTCACCTCGACCAAAACCATCTCCCGATTTGATAGCGCCGAAGGGCTAAAAGTTGCCGATAGTGAAAGGTTGTTCGGACTAAGGATCCCATTTGTGCTGCGCAGTAGATCGACATCGACGCTTGGGTCTACCGCCAAGGTCCGCGCGGTTTCCCTGGCGATGTGGGTCACCCCAAGCTGGGCGTAAGCAACCAGCGCCACCTGGACCATGAACAGAAGCACGACCAGCAGCAGGGGGAAAATGAGCGCGAACTCGACCGATGACTGGCCTCGTTGGTTCCGGGCCCTCGGCGCTATCAACCCATCAGTCCAGTGATCTTTGACATCACCGAATCGAACAGCGATCCAATGGAGTTGCTGTCTTGAGCCCAGGCAACCACGAGCATCGCGACCGTGCCTGCCGCGAGTAAAACGAGTGCATACTCCGCGGTCGTCTGGCCCCGCTCATCGGCAAGGGAGCGGACTATTCGTTGCTGAACAGCGAGATCAAGTTGTTGGTAAAGGTTGCCTTGGGTCTTCATGGTGAATCATTCGTTTCTGTTAAATGGGGTGTCTGGATGAGACGCATTGCGTCGTTTAGGGGGAAGCAAAACCGTTGAAGGCCGACAAGGTCTCTGCGACCACTGGCACCACAGTCAGAAGAAGAAATGCTGGAAGAACACAAACGACCAATGGGAAGAGCAGCTTTATGGGAAGTCGGCGCGCGGCGGTTTCGGCGTGGCGGCGGCGCTCGGCCCGGTTCTCAGCGCTGAGTTGTACCAGGCTGTCCACAATTGCCGCCCCGTAGCGATCATGGGCGACCAGAGCAGCGACGAGTGAACGGACCTGCGGATAGCCACGCGCCGGGAGTTCTTCGAGCGCATCGCTTAGTGGGCGCCCCTGATCACTTTGGCGTTGGCACCACAGCAATGCTTCGGCGAGCGGCCTATCTGTCCAACGGCTGACTCGACTGACTGCGGTAGCCACGTTGTGACCGCTTAAGAGAGCAACGGCGAATAGATCGATCAGTTCGACAACGCCAGCGCCAAGTTCGGCGGCGGCGACTTTGTTGCGACGCGCCCGGCCAAGGACTTCGATCGCCAGGGAGATCGCCGCGGCGCAGGCGCCAAAGACGGGGTCAAGAAGGGCAAGAACCAGACCTAGGACAACACTGCGACCCACGACAGAGTCTTGGCGCTCGTCGGGCTCTCGGCCCGCCAGTCTGCGAAGCCGACGTCCGATAGGTGCGACACCAAAGCGGCGAGTTCGTAGATGCGTGGTTTCGCTGTAGAGGTTCAGCACTCGCTCCTGGGGCATCGTCAGCAAGGCGAGCGCAAGCGCAAGACTGGCGCAGCTTGTCGCCACCCACACCAGAGCCATCATGTAGGCATCTGTCGATTAATGGTGCCCCGCATCCACCGCCAGCCAACGAGGTTCAACACAACCCCGCCGGCCAAGCAGAGCCTGCCAATTGGCTCGGTGCCCAGGTAGCTCACCACTCCCCCGTCGCCTGCCAGATCGATTGCGAGGAAACCGATTGGCAGAAAGACGAGCGCCTGCATCGACGTGGCCGCCTGCGACGTAAGAGCCCGGATCTCATCGGCGAGTGATTTACGATCGCGAAGCGTGTCGCTCACCCCGCTCAGGGCACGGCCGGTGCCGGCTTCGTTCTCGACCACCAAGCCGAGCGCTGCGGAAACGACGCGCACTTCAGCAATCGGCCGCCGCTCCGCCCAGTTGGCGAGCGCGTGCGTGAGATCGCTGCCGGACTCGACCGCTGCCAGAACAATGCGAAGCTCGACCGCGGCCACCGTGGATTGGTCGGTGGCAACCTCGTGGAGCGCTTGGTGCAACGAGGCTCCGCTCCGCAACGCTCGAGCGACGCCGTCGATCAGGTCGGGCAATGACGCTACGAGTCGAGCGTTGCGTCGCCCCGACCATCGAGTGATGAGTCCCAGCGGCAACCCTGCCATGCAGAGAACCGATCCCGCCGCTGCGCCCCAGCCGAACACCAGCGCGGCCAAGCCGGCCACAAAGGGAGCGGTGCCCAGCCAGATGCCAAGTGCGATCAAATGATCGTTCGCCACATCGGCTTCGGAGAAAAGTCGACGCAGCCGGGGTGGCAGGCCATCGACCAAGGCAGTCGTCGAGTCATGCCGCACGTGCAGGCGCGAGATAACAAGGCTCACGGTTTGTCTCGCTGAGTCGTTGCTGCCTTGGCACAGTCAAACACCGCTTGCACCCGCCGTGCGCCTCGGTCTGATCGGGCGACATGCACCACGATGTCGAGGGCAGACACCAGATGATCTCGCACCACTGCCACCGGTAGATCGACATCGCCCATCATCGCCATCGCTTCGATTCGCGCCAGCGCGTCGCGGGGCGAGTTCGCATGGCACGTAGACATGGATCCGTTGTGACCCGTATTCATAGCTTGGACCATGTCGAATGCTTCGGCACCACGGACCTCGCCCACGATGATTCGATCGGGTCGCATTCGCAGTGCATTTCTGAGCAGTGTGCGGATC
>Ga0209828_1002733_pt1 | contig 14210 bp, 15 predicted proteins | sample MaitaG_FD_187429 | JGI IMG/M metagenome (GOLD analysis project Ga0209828, IMG submission 187429) | Marine algal microbial communities from Maine, USA - Maine_Asex2 metaG (SPAdes) (version 2) | ecosystem: Host-associated > Algae > Red algae > Unclassified | place: Maine, USA | collected 2015-01-05 | reverse complement strand
TTGCGGTTGACTAAGTTTTGCATTGCCCAGTCAGCGAGTTCTTCTGCGCGGGACTTCCATTCTTCGCCGATGATTTCGTGTTTTGTGGCCATGAGGGGAGGGTAGCATGAGTTGGGGGCCGGTGTGAGCGTTTGCTTATACCATTTGCTCACTCAGCGTTCCGCTGAAATGATTCGCTGAATGGTATAAGCAAACACTGCTCAATTATGCGAAAGTAGGCTTCAGCTATTCTCATCGTCTGTTAATAATAGATCGATTTGTGCTTTTAATCGCTGCTTATCTTTTTCATAAAACGGAGCCGGTATTTCTAGCCATGCTCTTCGTTTAGTATCCAACCGAACGGGAATCCTGTCGCTATTTGAAGTCTCTTGCCTTGTAGTAGTAGGGTAGTCACTGGTGGCCTGCTGCACTACAGAGTTATGGTCATCTGCCACCTCTTCCTCATTTTCTAGGCTTTCATTTTCAGCAGGCGGCAGGTCATTTTTCGTATCGAAATAATTCACAAACTCTACAGATCGCTTAAATGAACTAAGTACAGATTCTGCTGTGCCCGGTTTAAATCCTTCTTGTATCAAGTCAAATCTTATTGTTGAGTCTGATGGCAAGCTAGTTTTGTACTTACTAAGAAGCTTTGCAAATATTGCTGGAGACTCAAGCCACTCAGTAAGTAATTGTTCCTTCAATTTTTGGTTTGGTGCATAGTGATAAGATTCAACATTAGCTGATACAGCCAATTTTCCTGCTCCAGCCCTCTCTAGCAAGCTATAGCTGGTTAAAGCTGCAATAGATTTAAGAGAGGCTCCGCTATTAGCGTTCTTATACCCCATATTTTGTGCTACGACATCTGTCGGCGCAGGATGTCTTTGTTCTTTTTCATAGACCTTGATAACTCGGTCTAAAGCATCGTCAAGTGACATTGAAGGGGCGCTTGGACTCCTTTTTCGTGGAGAGTTAGGCATTTTTCTACCATTTAGTAAGTTTATGCTTGGTATGATATCGCCAATAGGTTTATATGCCAAGCATAGATATCGTAATATGCTTAACATTGAGGATTTTTTACTAGGCAGTTTATATTTTACTCTTCACATGCTAGTTTTTTTATTTTTAATTTGCCTTTTTTCGATAAAAAGTTGATATTCTCCTTGTTATACGTAGTATTTGTTATTCGCGAATTGAGTATGCTCAGTCATGGCTAAGAACAATCAAGTCTCCCTCAAACCTCAGGATATAGTAGTGCTTTTTAAGCTCATGCTTCTTAAAGAAGTTCCTTTTACCTACGCTTCTATAGGTCGAGATCTTTGTATATCGGCATCAGAAGCTCATGCTTCAATTTTTCGTCTGAAGACTGCTCGTCTAGTCTATTCTGAAGAATCAAAGCCTTACGTTAATAGGAGCTCCTTTGGGGACTTTATTTATCATGGGGCTCAATATGCCTTTCCTGCTACCATAGGTGGTCCAGCTTTAGGGATTGTTACAAGTTACGCCGCTGAACCATTGGCATCGCATATAAGTCATGGCGATTCTTTACCGCCTGTCTGGCCCTCCTCAAATGGCTCGGTGCAAGGGTTGGCTTTCTACCCCCTGTACCCAAGTGTTCCGAAAGCTGCAAAGTCTGACCCGTTAATATATGAAGTATTGTCGTTATTCGATGCTGTTAGGGGCGGAGCAGCGAGAGAGCGCAAAATTGCTAAAGAACTTATTAATGAAAGGTGCCTATGACTCCTGATGATCCTAATGTGCAAATGGTGGAGGGATTGGTTGAGCATCTTATCGGACTAACAAATGAGTTTGTTCTTGTAGGCGGTTGTGCTACTGGTCTACTTATAACAGAAGCAATGACTACAAAGGTTAGACCAACAATTGATGTAGACTTGATCACAAGCTTAGCAACTAGGTCAGAGTATGAACAGATTGCCCATAAGCTGCGAGAGCGAGGATTCGTTGAGGATGCTACTAGTGACGTGATATGTAGATGGAAGGTCGGATCGTTCCTCATAGACATAATTCCAACAGAAGAGAAGGTTTTTGGTTTTGGAAACATTTGGTATAAGGAAGCGTATGAAACTGCAACTGAGGTGATTCTACCTAGTGGCGTAAAAATTCGTTTAATTGCCTCTCCATACTTTGTGGCGACAAAGCTCATTGCTTTTCATGATCGTGGTAATGGCGACTTTGGAGCTAGTCACGATATTGAGGATATTATCACTGTGCTGAATGGAAGAAGAGAGCTAGTAGCTGAAGTACAAGCTTCTCCTGATAGGTTGCAAAAATTTCTTCGTGATGAAATAGAAGCTTTCTTACTTGATCCGTCATTTATAGAAGCGGTTTCATGGCATCTGTTGCCAGATGAAATGTCACAAGCAAGGTTGCCTGACATCTTCAAGAGACTAAGAGCTGTCACTCAATTATAATATGACACAATTAGCACTTGTAAGGCACTAATAATAAAGGCGGTTTCACAGCAGGCTTATATTGTGATTAGTGGCGCTTAAGCGTTTTCAGTAAATCTTTGGACTCAACGCTTACGCCTTTCGACCCAAATACTCACGAAACGCCCCCAACCCCTCCTCAATATTCCTCCTTCCCAGCCCAATCCTAAACCGATCAGTCGGTGCCTCCATCAACTCAGAATGATAGATAGAAGAAGGCAGCAACAACACCCCATTTTCCTCAACCAACGATTGACAAAACGTCTCCACACTTCCACGCCCCGTATACTTAATATAAGCAACACAACTCCCATCAGGCCGTTTCCACTCAAATAAATCCGGATAAACCGCAAAGAACTCATCCAGCACATCGGCATTTTTTCTAAGCAATGCACGGTTCTTTTCGAGTATTTTGTCTTTTACACTCAAAGCAATAAAAGCGAGGCGTTCGCTGGGCGCTGAGTTGCAAATTGACAGGTAGTGTTTGTAGCGTTCGAACTGTTCAAGTAGCGCCGTATCCTGACAGGCGATCCAGCCAATTCGCAGCCCTGGCAAACCGTAAGCTTTCGACATGACGTTCAGCGAAATGCCTTTTTCATATACGTCAGCGGCTTGGTCGATGCGCTTGGAGTCATCCAGTTCGATCAGTCGGTAGACTTCGTCACTGAATAAATAAATGTCATTGCTGCGGCAGATTTCAATAAGTTCTGCGTAGTCGTCCGCTGGCATAATCGCGCCAGTGGGATTGTTGGGGAAGTTGATGGATATCAGTTTGGTATTGGGTTTGATGGCTGCGCGAATGTCGTCAAGGTCGAGGTGCCAGTCGTTATCGGCATCCAGTGGTACGCCGCTGACGTCGCAGATATCCAGCGGGATTGTTTCTGCGGCCTGATAGTTTGGCACGATGACGATGGCATGGTCATCTTTGCTCAGTAGCACCCGCATGGCGATGTACACGCCTTCTTCAGCACCGGCAAAGCACAGGATGTTTTCTTCGGCCATATTGTCGTAGGTTTGCGCGATTGCCTCACGTAAATCCGGCGCACCATAGGTTTCGGTGTAACCAAGCCATAGGTCGTTTAAGGTGTCACGGGGAAGGTCTGCCAGATCTAACAATTCATTGATGCTTAGGCTTTCTGCATCCGATGCAGTCATGTGGTATTTGGCGTTAAATTCCCATTTTGAGAAGTACCCTTCAAGGGCAAAATTTCGCATGTATCTGGCGATTAAGCCGTTCCTCCAGTAAAACTTAATAAATAGCAGCGTGATTATGCTGCTAAAAATTAAGCATTTGATATTTAACATTGACACAGCCTTTGTAAGGCAGCTACCATGCGCGCCATGATTATATTACGCAGACAATCGAATCTATATAGCTGGGGGCCGATGCCCGAGGTTATTTCGTGCGTGTAATCTAATCAAGCCAGATTTAGAAAAAAGCCGCACTTGTTGCGGCTTTTTTTATGTCTGGAATTTGGTAAGGGCAGTCGCATGAATATTCACAAAATATTCATTTGACGGATCGTTGGTACGTAGCTGATGTGGCAGGCATCCGATTTTTGGAGTGTCGCAGGTTCAAATCCTGCCGTACCAGTGCTTATCAAAGCGCTTATTTATGATCCTTCGACCTTCTGCAAAGCAACTGCATTCATGCAATAACGCAAGCCACTAGGCTCAGGGCCATCAGGAAAAACATGCCCAAGATGTGCATCGCAGTTATTACATTTCGCTTCGATACGCATGCTGGCAAGGCTACCATCTGCGTGATATGAAACATCATTTTCATCAACAGGTTGGGTGAACGACGGCCAGCCAGTGCCAGACTCAAATTTCTCACGTGCGTCGAACAAAGTCGTGTTGCAGCAAACGCATCCGTACAAGCTTGGCTCAAACAGGCTACACATTTCTGAGCTAAAAGGACGTTCTGTGCCTGCTTTTCGAGTGACCACAAAAGCTTCTTCGCTAAGCTGTTCTCGCCATTCGGCTTCGGTTTTAGTAATTGGATTGCGCGGCGTTGGATTGCCGTTTTTAGCAAAAGCTAAGATGTCATCCCATTTCAACATAATGTGTCCTTGATTCAGCGGTATCGATTTTGATCTGGAGTATATATTGTATGCAGGATACACCGAAATAAACCTTATGCATCCGCAAAGCACTTAATCATGCGGTATATGATTAAAAAATAGACTAACAATGACTTGCTTGACCGTGCTTCGCCTTTTACTATGAATATCCAGCTGCCGTTCACGGTTTTAACCCCCAACACAATTCAACGACAGCGATAACATAAGCTAAATTCTCGGACCTCAAAGGGCTGTATTGGCTGCGTTATTAATTCGTGTCAGCAGGTATTTGGTTTGGAATTATTTTCACTGCTCATTGGTATTGCAGGTTTCTTGTTTGGATTGTTTATGTATTTCAAGAACAGATCCTCGAGAGAAATGACCGTCATTTACGCTAACCAGTTGCTGGAAGCAAAAAGTGGCCAAGGCGTGGAAATGCTGTATCTCGGTGAACCGGTCACTCACCTGATCCGTTACGATATCACCGTGTTTAACAGTGGCAGTAAAGGCATTCGAGTCGGTGACTTTAAGTCCGGTTTAAAACTAGGTTTTGAGAATCTTGGCATCGTATCGCAGACAGCAGGTTTTGACAGCACCGGCGTTAAGCCAGAGTATCAAACAGGTTCTGAAACGATAGAAATCGACTTCGAACTCATGAAGCCCAACGATCACATGACTTTTGAAGTACTGACTGGCGGTCAAAGTGGTGATTTAACGCCACCTCTTTGCGATTCCCAGCTGAGTAATGATCGGGTTGTCAAAATTCATGAGCAGGTGTTTGATGAGGAAACACGCAATAGCAAATACGACGGTCTAGTGAAGCATTTAGGTGTTGCAGTTGCTGCACTTTGTGCGGGCGTTGTACTATTTATTGTTGCGTTTTTTAGCAAATATCAGGCGTATCTTGCAGATAAAGAGTTGGCGATTCGTGAGCAGTTAGCAGTATTGCTCAGAGTGGAGTCGTTGCCTTGGTTCTTTTTGTTTTTGATCTCAATGATTCTGTTGTTTTTTGCTTATGAGTCGGCAAAGGTTATCGCACCAAAATTCCGTCGTTATAAGTTCGAACAATTAATTCAAAATAGGGAATAATGGCGACTCATTAAACTGAGCGGTTCGGTATGTGCAACAAGGATATGTTCAACAAGCAAAATCTCCATGACAGCTTGGCAGCGTTAGGGGTTAGTTCTCCAGGAGATATTTTCTCTGAGTTAGCCGATGCATACGGTGAACCCACCCGTCATTATCACACCGCCCAACATGTCTCTGAGTGCCTGAAGCATTTTTCCGCGTATCGGGAAAACGCACACTATCCTGCTGAAATTGAAGTCGCGATTTGGTTTCATGACGCTATATACGATTCAACAAAGTCGGATAACGAGGAGCAAAGTGCGCAGTGGGCAAGGCGTTATCTCACTGAAAATACAGTTGCCCCCCAGAGTGTCGAACGCATTGTTGAGATGATTGTTGCAACTAAAACCCATCAATCACAATCAGCTGATTCTGCACTAATGGTTGATATTGATTTAGGCATTCTAGGTGCTAGCGCCGATGCCTTCGAGATCTACGATGCTGCCATTCGTAAGGAATTTCATTGGGTTCCTACTGCCCAATATTGTCTGGGCCGGTCTCAGGTGTTGTCATCGTTTCTAGAGCGAGAGACGATTTATCAAACAGAAGCTATGCGTGATCTCTACGAGATGCAAGCAAGAGCAAACCTTTCGCGTCGGATCAAAGAATTAGCCATCGACTAATACAACCAAATACATCAACCCATAAAATGGTTTAAGACAATTGATGGCATGTATGGAAAATTTTCTCAAATATCTGAGTTAAAATAATCGGCTTGCGAGGTGCAACAATGATAAGTCTTAAAGCAGCTAAAGCGTTCAAAACCCAATTGAAAAAACCATCAGTGAAACAGCTGAACAATCTACCAAGCAATCTTGGCAACGGTCACATCGAAACGTTAATGCCCTATCTGTTTCGACCCACCAAAATACAGCCGTATGAGCGCGAAAGAATCAATACTCCCGATAGTGATTTTCTGGATCTCGATTGGGTGAAAAATGACAATAAAAGCCTGGTCATTGTATCTCACGGACTGGAGTCGAGTTCTCATGCGAAGTATGTGCAAGGCATAGCTGGACACCTCAAACAGTACGAATTTGACATTTTGGCATGGAACTACCGTGGTTGTTCGGGCGAGTTAAACCGCACTATAAAGTACTATCACTCTGGGGCCAGTTATGACTTGGCAACAGTGGTTGAGCATGTTCTGGAAACGACTGATTACGAAGCGATTTACTTGGTTGGCTTTAGCCTAGGCGGCAATCTTACGCTTAAATATATTGGTGAAGAGTCGCGCCAATTAAACAAGAAAATTAAAGCGGCCTGTGCCTTCTCAACGCCTTGTTATTTGAAAACAGCCAGCTATGAATTGGCTACAGGTTTTAATAAAATTTATAATCAGGACTTTGTTAGGACGCTGAGACAAAAAGTCTACGATAAAGAGGACATGTTCAAGAAACAAGGCTTCGACACATCGGTTGTTAAAAACCTAACTGACCTGCCATCCTTCGATAATTTTTTCACAGCACCTCTGCATGGTTTTAAAGATGCGGATGACTACTACGAACAATGCAGCTCAAAGTACTTCTTGAAAGATATCAAGGTACCAACATTGATTGTCAACGCAGCCAATGACCCATTTTTATCAAAAGAGTGTTACCCCTACGAAGAAGCAGAGCAAAATCCGTATATCGATTTAGAAGTCCCGGCACACGGCGGCCATGTAGGTTTTTACCAGCGTTCAAAGGGCAATGTAATGTGGTCAGAAGAACGGATCTTAAATTTCCTCCAAGCCCAGCAAATCCTTCAGTGACATTTAGTGGATTCTGCAACCCCCAACGCGGAATCTAATCTGCTTCAAGTTGAAGTTTGAAGCCTTCGTGACTGGCAGTGAAGCCTAAGTTTTCGTAAAAACGAATCGCATCTGGACGCTGTTTATCTGAGGTGAGTTGAACAATATGGCACTGTTTTTCTTTAGCTCGCTCAATCGCCCATTCGAAAAACTGTGTGCCCAGTCCTTTTCCACGAAACCCTCTTTTTATCCTCACACCTTCAATCAGACACCGCCAAGAGCCTTTGTAGGTTAGGTAGGGGATAAAGGTTAGTTGCAACATCCCAACAATTTCGCCTGCGTGCTCGACCACGGTCAGTTCATTATTTGGGTCATTCTGAATGTGTTGCATTGCAGTTAGGTAGCAGGGATTTACAGGAGTCGAATGGTCTTCTCGTAATTTTCCCAATGCGTCATCCGATAGCATTTGAATTAATACAGGAATATCCGTTTCAGTTGCTTGGCGGTAATGTAAATTCATCAAATATCCTTGTTTTAACGAATGGGTTTTAGTGGCGACTAGCGCGCTGTAGCACTAATAGTTTAGCATTCAGATCAGTATGCCGCTCTCATCGTTTGACTTTTGAACCTCACTCGATAACTATGAGTTAATCAGAAGTGCTATAGAAACGAGACAATTCAAAAAGGTGATAAGGATATCTACGATGGCTAAATATGGATCGATGATTGGGGTAGTCGCGGCAACGGGTTTGTTGTTAGCAGCATGCACGGCTCGTGAAGGTGTTATGGGGCAACAAGGGGTCGGCGCTCAGCAGGGTGTTGTTGGACAGCAGGGTGTCGGCGGACAAGGCATAAGAAGTGCGGAGCAAGGTTTAGATAACGAGCGAAGAGGATTTCTTGGGCAACAGGCAAGAACCCCAAAAGACTCGGAGCCTGTGCCGGAACTCAATTCAACAGAACCAGAAAAGACGATCACTGCAACAGAACGATTTGCTGGTGCCGTCGCTGCGCACAACGCGGTTAGAACTAAGAAAAATTTAGCCGGCTTGGTTTGGTCAGATACATTGGCAAGTCATGCCCAAGAGTGGGCGGATCACTTGGCGAAAGTGAATAACTGCCAGATAAATCATCGGCCAACCAGTGGCGCTATGCAGCAAGAGTACGGCGAGAACCTTTGGTGGGCAGACGCGGATGTGTGGTCTGATGGCAGCCGCAAGCTACAAAAATCAACTATCGAAAGCGTTGTGGCAAGCTGGGCAACTGAGGCTACTAATTACAATTACGAAGCCAATAGCTGTCAACCAGGCAAACAATGTAATAACTATACGCAAATTGTATGGCAAGACACCACGAGTGTTGGTTGTGGCTACCAACAGTGCTCAGATAAGTCCCAGATATGGGTGTGTAATTATAATCCAGCGGGTAATTTTGTTGATAAAAAGCCTTACTAACTACCTCTCATAATCGAGTGGAAACTGGTGTAGTGTCCCAGTTTCCTTGATTGTACTATTCCTTTCTATTTTTTCTTCAGTAAGCCTAAAACCAGATTGATAATCGCTAATAAGCAGCCTTTGTTTTCAACGGGTTTTGGGCAACTAACGTGTATGGTTGAGTTGTTTCTGAACGGCTCGCGGTGGCTTCCATTTATCCCCAGTACCGTCATACATTGATGCCTTAATTCGTTAGTGAACTCTGAGTTTTCCTGCGCGCCAATGTCGGTTAAATGGTTGGAAAGCGCGGTAACGCCAACGGCTTCATTATTAGCATTATGCTGTAACCATGCCCTAACAACAGGGAGTTTATTAGAGAGATCTTTGAGTATGCTGCGGGCAAGATTAGCGATTGCTGGGGTGGGTGTATTGTTTGTGCTGTGTTGGCTAACGCCATTGGCGACAATCGTAAACTTTGGATTATTAAGCGTGAGAATATAAGGACCTACGGGAAGCTCATCATAAGCGATAGCGCCATTATCATCAGTCGCGCCATTGTAGATGTGGTCTGGGCTGAAGAATAAGGTGTAAGGAATCCGCGGGACGGTTTTGCCGTTATCAGTGCAAACGAGGGTGGCGTCGGCGAAGGCTACTTTGACCATTTCGGTTCTTTGAGCAGGCTCTAACAAGAATTTCAGCATCAAGTCACGACGCTCATTGCCTAGTGCGATGTCGGTTAGTGGATCAATGGTGCCATGCATAATAGCCAGTCGTTTCATCGCGAAACTGCGAATAGCGGTGTATTTTAAGTCGACTAATCGGATGTCATCAGCTGAACCATCGTCGAGTGCTTCCAGTGCTGGAGCTAAAAAGCGTGCGCCAATTTTCTTTTGCTCATCACTAACAGGGCCAAGCGGGTTGTCAGCTTCACGACCTTCAGTAAACTCCTGTAGACGTAGAGTTAGCCATTTTTTCATTTGTGCAGTGCCAAATGGATCGTGCAGTCTGTATTGGCCTAACGTTAGTGAGCTGTAGTCCGCGAGATAGCGGTGATAGTCAAAATCTTTCAGGCCAACCGCGAGCTTCAACATGGTCTTGGGAATCAAATGCCTGCCATCATCAATTTCCAATGGGTGTTTATTACCCTGCTTGTCGATTAAGTTGTTATCGTGTGCCTCAACCGCACCATATTCCATCGGTTTGCGTGCTTCAGTTTGAGCAAAAGACAAAAGACTCACGACTCCATCGTCGGCCATGTTTCCGCCAATACGGGCAGGGTAAAGGCTGATCGTAGGTCGCTGACCACCGGGTAGTTCGCGTAGGGTATTGCCGGTGATTTTGCCGCCATCCAGCAAGCCAGATATAGAGATAGCATGCGCGCCACAGGTGCCAATATCATTATCACTAATGCAGAGATTACGCTGTAGACCATCACTGGCAAAGATGCCTTGAAGCGGGCCAAAAGGTGCGCTGACTTCGCAGCCAGAGATTGTCGTATTCTCTAAAATTGCCCCAGCCATTTGATCGGCAAGGCGCACGTAAATCCCATCCACGGTATCGAAAATTGGCGGTGGGATAAGTTGTACTGCGTCACGGTGTGCGTCGGTATAAGTGCGATTGTCAATGATCTTGAGATCTTCGACGGTTGCGTTGTGTTGCCAAACTCGTAAAGCATCGGTTTGATGCTCACCGGTTAACTCAATGTCGTGCTTACCTTTAAATATGAAAGATTCTGGCTCCACACTTTCTATATCTTGCCCTAGATTGTTGAGCAGAGCGCTCCAGTTGATACAACTAGACTTACAAGTTTCACCATCCATCACGTACAGACATTCATCCTGCTTTTCAGGCGGGGTTAGATAAATATCATTGCTTGCTTCAAGGTGCGCCAATAGAGCAGGTTGTTCTGCAATTACCTGAAGCGCGTCATCGGCACGCTTGGTGTAATTTTCTAAATTGGTTTTAGCTGTAGCAATTTTAGTTTCAATTCCTTCAGGTGGGTTGTCTGACTCAAGTAGCTCTTGGAGCTTAGCTATGTAGTTAGGTAGATAATGGGGGCTGTCAGGAAGTAAATATTTATTGGTTTGTGTAATTGCTTCATTTGCTTTTTGCAACTGTCTGGCATGGTGATTGTACTGAGTGTGTGTATTCATTCCCTGATTTTCCATGGCTTTAGTGTTTCCTAGTGATGGTTATTCCCGCAAGTGGCTTATTTTATACACTCTTTTTGCAGCGGCTGCTAATGATATGGGCGTAGTGGTTAATTTTTGATCTTGTATCAAAGTTACCACAGAGCGTAAATATTTGATATGATTATTAAATCGACAGTGTGGGGGTGAAATTATCGAATAGTGTCATAGAAAAGCTCGAGTGGAGATTGCATGGGCTGATGCAATCCGATTCGCGTTTACTGGGCGTAACATCCACAGCAGCAGCGAATTGGCATCAGAACATTCATATTGAAGTCTCGGTAATGTATTAACTTGAGCGCTGTCGAGAGGGTTTGCTGTTTTCAGATGAAGTAAAATTAATTAAACCAGATCTAGTTGTTCATCTACTACATGCTGAGATCTTTATGTTTTGAGGGCAGCAATATTTTTTGATAATAATTCAGCTAGCCCGAGTTATTGCCAGATATCAAAAGTAATACGGTGTCTTATAAAAATGAATGAGATTAATTTGGGGCGTATGTTTTGAACATTGCCATGTGGTCAGGCCCAAGGAATTTATCAACTGCAATGATGGTGAGTTTTGCGCAGCGTCGTGATTGTGCAGTAGTGGATGAGCCATTTTATGCCGCCTATTTGCAGGCGACGGGGCTCAAACATCCGATGTATCAAGAAGTTATTGATGAGGGTGATATTAATCCTGAGTCGGTGGCGGAGTATTGTACGGGGGCGATGCCCGATGAAAAGCAAGTGTACTACCAGAAGCATATGACGCATCACATGATTCCTGAATTTGATCGTGAGTGGATGGCTAAGGTCACTAATGTATTCTTGATTCGTGACCCTTCGCGGGTTATTGCCAGCTACAACATTAAACGTGAAAACCCTAATCTCGCTGATATCGGTGTGGTTGAGCAGCTTGAAATCTTTGAGCGTGTCTGTGATATGACCGGCGAACTACCGATTGTAGTGGACAGCGAAGATATTCTGGCTGATCCCCCGTTAATGTTAGGAAAGCTGTGCGCGGCTTTGGGGCTAGCTTTTGACAGGCAGATGTTAGCTTGGCCCGCAGGTCCAAGGCCTTATGATGGCGTTTGGGCGAAGCACTGGTACGAGTCTGTTTGGGAAAGCACAGGCTTTGGCTTGGCAAAGAAAACGGAGGTGGCAATACCAGCATCATTGAGGTGCCTGGCTGACGAGGCCCAGCAGTATTTTGCGAAAATAAAAGCTCACGCGTTGCCACTCAGTTGAATGTCTCAATTTAAACACATGAGACCGCTTATCTTGATATCCTCTTTAATCTCCTTATTTTGTCAACCAGAAATGCCTGAGGGCGTTTACTCTGTGTATTGGTTCAAAAAAGTATCATACGGGAATCTATAAAATTTCATGGATGATTTTTTAGCCAGTGTTGAGCAACAAGCATATCGAATCGCTTTTATTGCTTTGTCAGATCATGACGAAGCTTTAGATATCGTGCAGGATGCTATGATTAGCCTGGTCACAAAGTACCAACATAGACCAGAATCAGAATGGCGAACCTTGTTTTTCTCGATACTGCATAATCGAATGACGGATAGCCATAGAAAAAATACGAGACGGCGTAAACTATTTGGTTGGTTCGATCGAAGTGATGATATTGACGAGATGGATGCGATTGAACGGGTCGAAGGTGAAGCAAATCTAAATCCCGGGCAGTCGCTAGAAGATGGTGAGACGATGACATCCATAGAAAAAGCGGTGCATGGTTTGCCCCTACGGCAGCAAGAAGCGTTTATGCTGCGCATGGTAGAAGGTTTTGACACCAATGAAACCGCAAATATAATGGGATGCTCGGCTGGCAGCGTGAAAACACATTTATCGCGTTCGCTGAGTGCACTGAAAGAAGTTCTGGATGGGTACTATGAGCCATTTTAACAATAATGATCAAAAATCACCAATGGATGAGCAATGGATAGCTACCGCTTCTGAGCAATTAAGGCAGCCATTGCATCCCACTATTGCTGCTCAACTACGAGCGGTGCGACGGTCAGCTTTGGATCAACCAAAGAGGAAACCTCGATTGCCCCTGTTTTTTCTTTGGGGTATGCCCACTTTAGCCGGCCTTGTTGCTATAGTAGTGACCTTTAGCCTCTGGCAGGAACCTGATAATGAGATTCCTCTTCTACAAACTGCAGGAAATACTGCTTTAGAAGACTTATCTATCATCAAAGCGTCAGATGATTTGGAATTTTATCAGAACATAGAGTTCTTACTCTGGATGGAGCAAGTAGATAATGGTCTTACCAAAGGCTAGCAGGTTACTATTAATGCTAATGTTACTCAGTTCATCTTCCATGGTTTATGCCAATGAGGAAGCCGCAACCAGCGATGCAGAGATTGACATCGAGCTGCTCGAGTTTCTGGGAGACATTGCTGGCCTGGAGTCCCTTGGATTGGATCTAGACAGTCTACTTGGGCTTGATGATCCTTCAGAACCCAAGTCTGAGCAGGTAGGGGTAAGTTATGAAAAATAAATTCCTACTACTCATTCAGCTACTAGCCTATTGTTTGATTGCTACAGCATCTATTGCCGCTGCCGCTGATAAAGCGCCAACTTGGGATCAGCTAAATAAAACCCAGCAGTCTGCGTTTGAGCGTATGGGTCTAGCGCCATCGTGGAACAATCTTCCAGAAAAGAAGCGTGTAACTATTGTCAGAGGTTTATCGCAGGTTAAGGCGATGAGTTCAGCGCAAAAAGCTAAGGCTATGCAGCGTTTTCGAAAGTGGAATAGTTTACCCGAAGCGGAAAAGAAAAAATTACGGAATCAGTTCCAAAGTTTTCAAAAGCTTACGCCTGCACAAAAGACCGTGTTGAGGAATAATCATAAACGTTATCTGGCGTTGTCTGAAAAGCAAAAAGAACTGCTCAAACGACGTTTTGAAAAAGAAAAATCGCAAATTGCCAACAGAAAAAAACCTCCTGAAGAGGGAAGTCTAGACAGCCAATTACTGCCAAGAGTGGTACCAGTTCCACCAAGAGTAGTGACGCCGCAAGTTGAGCCGAAGACAGACGAAACGCCAAACGAGCCAGCTGCTCCCACAAAACCAACTACGGTCAAGGAACCAACTACGGTCAAGGAACCAACTACGGTCAAGGAACCAACTACGGTTAAAGAACCAAATACTTCAACAGAGCGAGTTACTGAGCAACAGCCGAGTACAATTGCGCCTGAGACGGTAAACGGTGAAAATAACGGAAATAACGGAAATAACTGTGG
>Ga0209828_1002731_pt1 | contig 14220 bp, 10 predicted proteins | sample MaitaG_FD_187429 | JGI IMG/M metagenome (GOLD analysis project Ga0209828, IMG submission 187429) | Marine algal microbial communities from Maine, USA - Maine_Asex2 metaG (SPAdes) (version 2) | ecosystem: Host-associated > Algae > Red algae > Unclassified | place: Maine, USA | collected 2015-01-05 | reverse complement strand
AGCCCTCCAGAGTTCGGTAAAGGAACAGGTGGTAGCGCCTGATGCCGAATTGGTTGATCAACTCAGACTCCATAAGCTCCACATTGATAAAATAAACGGAAGACTCGACGAGGAGTTGGCGGCCGGAATGTCCGCCATGTCGTCGGCTTTGGTTTGGTTTCGGGAGCACGACTTCCGCGGATGGCGTTCGAAGTGCGAACGAGGCGTGTACCAGGGAACGTGCGGACGGTGAATGCCGACGCCGAGGAAGAACGGTTCTGCGGATTCAAAAATACGCCGGAGTTGTGCGGTGCGAGTCTGGTCAACACGCTGGTTCGCGAGGGATTGCAGGCTGGCGCGGCACAGTGGACGTTGGCAAACAACACGCCGCGTTCGGCCAAGGCGTCGAGGTGAGGTGTCGCCACGCGCGTCTCGCCGTCCATGCAGGACAGGCAGGCGTTGAGATCGTTGATCGCGATAAACAGGATGTTCGGCTTCGCCGGTTCGGGTTCGGCAGAAAACAGAACTATCGGAACGAGGCAGAGTAGAAAGAGGAGCGTATCAAAACGAAGCCGGTTCACTTTCCGGCTTGGCAGGCTTCGAGTTCGGACTCGACCAAGGCCAGCTTCTCGGTGTTCTCGATCAGCGTGTTCATCCGATCCGCCGCCACCTTCTCGAACGCGGCCAAATGCTCCGGCAGCGTTTCCGACTGTTCCGCCATCGCGTGCATCAACTGATCCCGTTCCTCATGTTCCATCACCCACGAACCATAACGCACCGCAGTCGCGGGATTGTGATGGGTCAAGAACCCGCCCCAACGCAGATGATGGATCATCGCCACCACATGCGATTCCAGCGCGGCCTCGTTCGGGCTCGGCGCCTTGGGCGGGAGCAGTTGCGTCCCGAGAATCACCGCCAGTGAGGCAAACAAAAGCAGATTGAGAAACAGCGACAGCGAGAACAGAACTTTCATGTTACTCTTCGCCCGCTACACCTTTGTTTAAGGCGAGCAAGGTGTAGGCGGTCACCAAAACTTTGTCGCCTTCCCAATAACGCGACACCGGATTGATCCAGTAGCCGCCACCGGACTTGGCGTCGATTTTCTGTTGCGACACGAGCTTTTCAATCAGCTTGGTGCGCCAGTTGAAGGGCTTGCCTTCGGCCGGGGTGACCGTGTCGACGCCGTAGGCGCTCATGCCTTTGGAGAGAATGTTGTAGAGGTAGTAGACGCCTTCTTTGGCGGCGTCTTTGCCGGCTTTCTCCGGGTCGCGCGAGGAATGTTCGAGGTCCCAGTGGTTGGCGATCCAATCGACGGCGGCCTGCACGCGCGGATCCTTGCGTTCGACTTCGGCATAAATGTAGCTCAGCAGTCCGGCGTAGGTCATGCCGGGCATCGAACGAAATTTGATGTTGCCGTCTTTGCCTTCATGCGTGCCGGCGCGGGTCTGGTCGGGGTGGTAGGCGAAGCCGCCTTGCTCGTCTTTGTCGTCGGTCACCCAGGGGCGTTCTTTGTTGAAGCGGGGGTCGTTCTGAACCCGCTGGACGTACTTCTCCAGTTCCTTCCAGTTGATGTCGGCCTTGGCCTGACCGGCCGGGCGATAATCTTCCGCGCTCTCGGTGATGCGCATTGCCTCGACCGTGGTCGACGTGTTGAGCAGGTCGGTGTACGAACGCGCCGTCTTGGCATCGTAGCCGAAACCGCCTTTGTAGATGTCGCCGCCGAGGTGTTGGCTGTCGGCGATAAAGCGGCGCGCCTTGAGCACCAGCGGGCGGTACTTCAGGTCGCCGGTGAGGTGGAGGGCGGTCATGCAAATCGCGGTGTTGTAATTCACCAGGCCGCCACCCTTTTGATCGATGTCGGGTTCGATGTAAATGGAGCCATCCGGCTTGGCGCAACTGGCCACGAACGCGGCCGCCTTTTTCGCCGCCGGCGAATCGGCGCGTCCGGACTCGCACATCGCCCACAGCGGCAAGGCGGTCAGCGCCGGAAACTTCGGGTTCGAGAACGAGCCGTTGTCCGACTGGTTCGCCACCAGCCAATCAACCCCGCGGTCGATCGCGGCGCGCCCTTCCCGAACCAACGAGTCGGGCACCTTGATTGAGGAGGTGCCGGTGACCTCCTGCGCTTGGGTGGGTAAGCCGGGCAGCGCAAACGCCAACAGGCAGGAGAGGATTGAGAAAAGAAAAAGTGACGGGGATTTGTTCATGGTTCGGACTCCGGTTTGGAACCTAAAGATACGTCATGGGGGTGCTATCTGTCGAGAAATCCGGACTTTTCGGGGGTTATCGACAGGTTTTTGTACTGCCGCCGGACGCAGCGCATCGTTCTGCGTATAAGATCTGTGCGAAACGGCATGTTGGCGATAGACGGGTTCAGCGTGACCCGGGGCGGTATTCATCTGCTCGCCGAAGGTGCAGGCCAGAGGCCTTTGACCTTCACCTTCACCTTCACCTTGACCTTGACCTTGACCTTCACCTCATCATCTCTTCAATCCTCTTCGCTCACTCACAAGGTAAAGGTGAAGCGGAAGGGAGAGGCGAAGTTTCGCGAAAGCCAGAGGCCTCGCGCCGAAGGCGCATGACCAAGGGACGACGTCCCTAAGTGCCCATCCTATTGCCCGGACTAAAACGGAGCGATGGTTCGGATCTTCGCCGCGAGGGTTTGGTTCGAGGCCATCAGGACACCGCGATGATTCATGAAGGTGGAATCGGCGCGGTTTAAGTCGAGGGGCTGGCCGGCGAAATCGGTGGCGACCGCGCCGAGTTCGGTGAGGATGCAGGCGGTGGCGGCGAAGTCCCAGAGGCTGCCTCCGCCGGGTTCGGACTTTGGAAATTTGAAGTAGCAGGCGGGGGCTTGTTCGGCCACGCGGATGGCATTGAGAACGGCCCCGGCGTAATCCTCGCCGATGATCGCGCCCTCAAAGTCGAACTCGTGCGCGATTTCGTCCAGATCCGCCATCACCCGATCACGGCCTCGATAATTCATAAAGCTGTCATCCGCCATCACGGTCAGCCAAAGCTCGTCAGGCTCCTCCGTCGGCGCATGCGCCAGTGTCCACGGTTCGCCGTTGCGGAACGCGCCAGCGCCGCGAACCGCATGGTACAAACAGTCCGTCACCGGATCGAGCACCACCCCGATCAACGGAGTCCCGGAGCGGTCGACCAGCGCGATGGACACACTAAAGCCGGGAATATGTTCGGTGAAGGCGAGCGTGCCGTCCATCGGGTCGACGCACCAAAAACAATCACGAACCAGGCGCTGGCCATCGTCTTTTGTTTCTTCGGTGAGCAAGGCCGGCGGCGTCTTCAGAATGCCAGGTCCGGCGCGGAGCACCTCGGCAATCGCAGCTTCGCAGCGGCGGTCCACTTCGGTGACCACCCGCGAGGCGAGCGTGCTGCCGCCCTCCTTGAACGTCACCTCCACCTCGCGATCCTGATAGGAGCGGATGACCTGCGCGCCGGCGCGCGCGGCGACGATTGCCCGTTCGCACAAGGCCGAACTTTCGGCGGGGGAAAGCGTCATCGCCATTTCTCTCCTTGTCGCTCTGGCAGGTGTTGTAGAACCTCGCGTGCGACTCGTTCGCTGTAGCCGCTCAGTTTCCAATGGCCCGGACTCCAGCCCTTGAGGAAGCGGTGAAAGTCCGCCCAAGCCACTCGGTACAAGGGCCGCCAACAGGCCTCGATCTCCACCGCAAATTGCGCCGAACCGCGTTCGCGCAAGTGCCGCTCCAGCGCGGTGAAGTAGCTATCGAGGATCTCTGGTTCGCGCGCTTCGCATTGCTCTTCGCTCATGCAACTGCCGACAAAATAGGCGAGGTCTTTCATCCCGCAACCACCGCCGACGTATTGAAAGTCGACCGCCGCGACAGCCACAGCCCCGGCCGAAGAAAAGCAAAAGTTGGCCAGCTTGGCATCGCCATGCACCAGCGTTTGAAACGCCGCCTGCGCGAGCATCTGGTCGAGTAACGGCGCGGCTTGGCGCAAGGCGTCGTCGTCCATGACCTTCAGCTCGTCCGGCCGCGTGGCCAAATGCCAATAGGTGCCGGCCGGCCAAAGTCCGTCCGGCGCGCGGCCTAGGTGCAGGGCGTGAAACGCGGCCAGCCATTCGATGCAGGCCAGCCGTTCGGCCTCGGACACGCGCGATCGACGCGCCGCAAAACCGGCCGTGTCCAAATCTTCCAGCAGCAAAATCACTTCTTGGCCGTGACTTCGATGCGCGAGCAAAGCCGGGACCCGGCAGGCGTCGGAATGCAGCCCGCTGAACGCCTGGTACCACGCGGTTTCCACTTGGTAGGACCGCAGCTTTCGTTGGTGCGAACGATCCGTATTCCAGCCGCGCGGATGCCCGTCTTGGTCAGCTTGTTTGGTGGGCGGCTTCACGTGTTTCACCACCACGCTTTCGCGCTGCTCCGCGGCATCCACCAAGCCGACGCGGAGAATCTGGCCGTAACCACTCCACAAGGACTGGATCACTTCCACCGGTCCGAGACGCTCGGCCGCGGTTTCGGTTTGGATGAAGGATCTGAGATCTGCGTTCAGCATGGACGATGTTGTGGCGCAGCCTGAAGCGGAAAAGCGACCAAAAAAAGACGCGGCATCTTTCGAGGCCGCGCCGATCCCACTTCCTATGAAAAATTATTCGGTGACGCGGATGGTCCGGCCGGACTCGACGCTGAAGTAGACGCCGAACTCAGTGCCATTCATTATGGTTTCGCCGACGATGACCACCGGGGCGGCCGGATCGGAGATATCGAGCACCAGCGGCGGGCGGGTGTAGCCGGTCAGCAGATTGGCGCCGTTCGCGGTGATGAATTCGCCTCCGCCGGTGTGGTAGTACACGCCGAGAGTGCCACCGGTTTGCGGCGCGGCGCGGCGGAGGGTTATACGTTCGAAGCGGTCTGCGTACTCGACATCAAGATCGACGAACTCGCCGTTGACCGGGGCGGCGATGCTGTAGCTGTCATCGCCGGCCCCGACGCTGCCGATCACCGTGTCGTTGGCCACGAGATGGAAGGCGACGACGCCATCTTCCTGCCAGGTGCTGAAGCCAATGCCGCCGCTGCTGAGAGTGGCGTGGCGCAGAACTGGCGGGTGTACGTAGGTGACACGCAGTCCCGGGGCATCGGCGGACGACTCTTCGAAAGTGCGCGCTTCGCGTTTGCCGCTTTGCCCGTCGATCGCGAACGAAAGGTGTTGGCCGGCGGCCCAGGTGTCCGAGTGGATTTGCGAAGCGATGACGTTGCGCAGGTCCGGCGTCGGATAGGTTTGGCCGGCGCTCCAGGCACCAAGGGACCAGTGCACATTGGCGCCGGAGAGGGTCTCGCCACCGTTGAGGGCGTTGGCGGCCTCGTTAAACGGACGCGCGTCTTCGGCATTGGAAATCCCGATGGAAACGGTGGTGGGGATGCTGAGGGTGCGGCGGGCGATAAACTCGATGTTACCGCCAGTCACGCGGGCGCCGGCCGGAATATCGAGGTTCGGGAAACGAACGCCAACGTCTTTCTGGCCGAGGTCGAGGTCGAGGCTGCCGACGATCATGTAGTTGCGGAACTCGGCGTCGTTCACACCCTCCGTGACGATTTGCTCCAGCGTGTCGCTGGCGCCTTGGAAGTCGGCGAGCACCACCGGCAGGTCGGGCGTTTCACCGCCGCCGCCACCGCCGTTGCTATTGCCATTGCCGTTGCCCGGATCTTCGGCAAGCGTGTAGTCAATCTCAAGGCGGGCGACGCGGGATTGCGAACGTTCGTAACTGAAGGCTTCCTGCTTGCCGCTGATGCCGAAGAAGTGGAAGGCCATCGCATAGCCTTCGGTCCAGCTCGCGGTGTCGACCAGTTCTTGTACCAGAGCGGAAAGATCCGGGGTGTTGATTTTGTCGCCGGCGGTCCAGTTTTGGGTGGTCCAGTTAAGGTTCGCGCCGGTCAAAGCCGAGCCGTCAAGACCGCTGCCCGCCTGGACGAAATCCACTGCCGGCAGGATATTGATCCCGGAGATCAGCGTGCGGGTCGTACTCGAACGGCTGCGCCGCGCGGTAAACACCACTGTGGCAGACGTGATTGTTGCACCGGCCGGAATGGCGACGTTCTCGAAGCGTACTGCCACATCTTTTTGACCCAAATCCAAATCGTAGCTGCCGAGGTTCGGCCCGTAGACGTTGTACTCGGCATCGTTGAGTCCAGAGCTGATTGCCCCACTCCACGACTCGGTCACCGGACCGCCGCCGCCATTGTTACCGCCGCCGTTGACGACCGTTTGGATGACTTCGGCAGGATCCTGGTCACTGACAGCCGGCAGGGAACCGGAAGCGGTCACCGGGGTTGCCGTCACCGTCGCGGCGACATTCATGCTGCCTTGGATCGACGCGCTGGCCGACTGCATGGCCGCTCCGCCGATGCCGATGGTGCCGACATTGATCGAGATCGACGGGCTGGTGGCAGTGTCGGTGATCATGACGTTTTGCAACACGGTGTCGCCGGTGTTGGCGATGGCGTAACAATAGGTCAGCGAGGCGCCGGCCGGGCCGGTCACTTGTTCGCTGCCCGGGCAGGCGGCGGTATTGCTCAGCACCACGGTCTTGGCGATCGAGATGGAGGGCGAAGGCTGGTTGATCACTTGCAGGGTCACCGTTGCTCCGTCCGCGTCCGAGACATTGGCTTGGTTCGGGTAGGTTATGCCCGAGGCGTCCACCGGCGTGCCCGTGAAGGTCGCCGAGGTGCTGGAATTGCCTAGGATCAAAAAGCTGCGAACCGCGGTGGTCGAAGCGCCGGCGGCGAGGTTCGGCAAGTTGATGTTCACGCCGGCATCGTTGATCGAAAGATTGGCGAGGGTCGTGTCGCCGGTGTTGACGACGGCATAGCAATAGGTGGCGGCGGTTCCGAAGGTGCCGCTGACGGCCTCACTGCCGGGGCAGGATTGGGAGCCGTTCGAGCCGAGCATCACGGTTTTCTGAATCGAAACCGACGGATTGATCACCACCGGCGGCGGCGCTTCAATCATCGACACTTCGCGGGATTCGCCGACGATAAACAACTTCGTGCCGTCGCCGCTTAGGTCGACGCCTTCGGGTTGGTTGAAGTTGGCAATCGAGCGCTCCTGCAATTTCACCCCGTTGCGGTTGAAGCGAAAGAGTTTTTTGTTTTCCTCTCCGACCACGAGAATGGAATTGCCGTCTGGACTGACGGACACGCCGGCGGCATCGGTCATGTGCGCGCTGAGGCTCATCGTGCTCATGCCACCGCCTTGATTGATCGAATAAAGGGTCGGGGGTTTCTCCTGAACCATGAAAAAGGCATCCACCGTGCTTTGGGCGGAATACGGGTCGTAGGTCACGCCCTCCAGGCCTTTGTTCGAAGCCGGGGAAATTGGCGGGGAGAGGCGGTAGATTTCGTCGGACGAGGTAATCGACGCGTCGGTTGCGGTGATGTTCACCACGACAAGTTGGTTGAGGCCTTCGTCGGAAAGCACGAAGCGATTGCCGTACATCCAATCGACGCCTTCGAGATCGGCGAGGCCGAGGCTGATGTTGATCTTCTTCTTGAAGGCGAAAGTGGTGGCGTTGTACTCGAAGAGTGCGTTCTGTTTGTTGTCGGCAATGAAGATCGAATTACGGTCGGCGACGTAAGCAGCGCCGGAGTAGTCGCCGCCACCTTGGGAACTCAGGGTGGTGACACTCGAGGACGTCCACTCGAAGTCGTTTAAGTTAACGTCTGCCCAGACTGCGCTCAGGCCGAGGCAAATGGCGAGAATGATGGCACGTGACCAAATGGTCGGAAGGGTGTAGGGGGAGGTATTCATAGGGGTCCTTATTGGTTCTATCCAATAACGACGCACAAGCCGTGCCACATTCACCGAAATTATACGAAGAACGTAAGAATATTGCCACCAACGACGTGTTACGCTGATTTTTTTGGCACTTTTATTATCCAGCAACGACGTGTAAAATTCTGATCGAGTCGTCAAAATTGAGAACATGATTCTCATCATGTCTCAGATGTTTAAGAATTTCCCGACGTTCAGGACCGATCGTGAAAACGATCAAATCTACTCGGCTTCTTCGCCGGTCTCATCGCCGGTCTTGTCGCCGGTCTTGACGCCAGTCTTGGCGCCGGTCTTGTCGCCAATATGGTCTTCGCCGCGCTCGCGGGCCAAGTGCACCTGGCGCTCGCGTTCGCGGAAGCGGTCTTTTTGTTCGTCGCTGGTATTGGCGTGGCAGTATTTGCAGGAGACCCCCTCTTCAAACTGCGGATTCTCCCGGTCGGGAAAGCAAATTGGATTGCGGCAGGCGCGGCACAGATCGTAGGCGCCGGGACGCAAATCGTGGCCGACAGTCACCCGTTCATCGAACACGAAACATTCGCCGTTCCACTTCGACTCCTCGCGCGGAACCTCCTCCAGGTACTTCAAAATGCCGCCGTGCAGATGGTAGACTTCTTTGAAGCCCTGTTCGATCAGGAAGGCGGTGGCTTTCTCGCAGCGGATCCCGCCGGTGCAAAACATCGCCACCTTCTCCTGCTTCGCCGGGTCGAGATTCTCGCGCGCGTAGTCGATGAAGTCGCGGAAGGTTTCGGTGTTCGGATTCAGCGCGCCCTGGAAGGTGCCGACATCGATTTCGTAATCGTTGCGGGTGTCGATCAAGGTGACATCCTCTTGTTCGATCAGCTCGTTCCAGTCGGCGGCTTTGACGTAGGTGCCGCTGCGTACGGCGGGATCGAAGCCCGGCATGTCGAAGGTGACGATCTCGCGCTTCAACCGAACTTTCATCCGGCGACCGATCGGGCGTTCGGCGAACGAGCGCTTGTCCATCAGCTCGGCGAGTCCGGGGTGTTCGGGATGGCTGCGAAGAAGGGCCAGCAATTGGTCGATCGCGTCCACTGGACCGCCCACCGTGCCGTTGATGCCCTCGGGGGCGACCAGAATCGTGCCACGCAAGGGACGTTCGGAGCAGAAGGACTCGAGTTCGGCCACCAGCGCTTCGGGCTGGTCGAGTGGCGTAAACAAATAGAACGCCGCCACCGTAACGGCCGGCGCTGCTTCGTTGGACATGGGTTCCGGGTCAGGCACAACCAAAGTCCTAGAGAAAGCGATCGGTGACCGCCGGATCGGGCATCATGCACATCTCGGACTTGCCGAACCATTTGTAGCGGTTGCGGGCGATCCAATTGTACACCGGATCGCGCAGGACCCGCGGAACCACAATGAACACGTAGCACAGTGGCCAAGGAAAGCGCAGCCGACGGGCGATGCGCAGGGCGGCGGTACTGCGCAAGGCAGCGGGTCCGTCGCGGTCGCTTTCCACCAAGGCGATGCTGCTGAGATCGTTTGGAATACCATGGTCATGCATGGCCGACTCGCCCGTTTCGCTTTGCAAGGCGGCGAACCGGAAATGGCCCTCCGGGTCGTTTTTAATGATGAAGCGCACCGCGGAGGAACAGAGGTGGCAGACACCATCAAAGAACACGATGCGTTCGACCGACGCCGGATCGGTCGTTGCCCCAGACGCTGAGGCGCCTGGCTCTTGTTGGTCAGATCGGATCACGATACTACTGTAGCGCGGAAGCGGCCACGATGCCACCCACAACGAACGTGTCGGCGGTAAAACCTGCTATTCGCACAGCGGAACTTGGGCATGGAGGATCGTCGCCCGGGCGGGGCCGGCCTCCCACTTTAATATGACGTTCCATGGTGGATACTCGCCCGGGCAGGGCCCACCTTCCTCTTAATTACCGGATCCCGCACCCCGCAACCCGCATCCCGCAACTCACTACTCGCATCCCGCAACTTGCGTCACGCAACTCGCATCCCGCAACCCGCGCCGCGCCTTACATCGTGAGCATTTTAGGATTGCGCACATGGCGGCGCGCCTCGGCCAGCGAGATGCGGCCGGCGTAGACCGCCTCGGCCAGCGCCTTGTCCATCGTGATCATGCCGTCGGCGGCACCGGTTTCGAGCACGGCGGAGGCCTGGTGCATTTTGTTATCGCGAATCATGGTGCGAATCGCGGTGTTGGCGACCATGATCTCGAACACGCCACAACGTCCCGAACCATCCTCGGTCGGCAGCAGCCGTTGCGAGACCACGCCGATCAAGGCCGAACTCAACTGCGCGCGCACCTGTTGTTGCGCGCCGCCCGGGAACACATCGATGATCCGGTCGATGGTCTGCACCGCGTCGTTGGTATGCAAGGTGGCCATCACGAAGTGGCCCGTCTCGGCGGCGGTGAGCGCGGCGCTGATCGTCTCCAGATCGCGCATCTCACCGACCATGATGACATCGGGGTCCTGGCGGAGAATGTACTTCAGGGCGGCGGAGAAACTGGCGGTGTCTTCACCGACTTCGCGCTGGTCGACGGTCGCAAGGGCACTGTCGAACACGTACTCGATCGGGTCTTCGATGGTGATGATCCGGCAGGGCCGCGAGCGGTTGATCCGGTCGAGCAGGCAGGCCATGGTGGTGGTTTTGCCGGACCCCGTGGGGCCCACGACCAGCAACAGGCCTTGCGAACGTTCGGCGAGCCCGAGCAACATGTGCGGCAGGCCGAGTTCCTCGGCTTCGGGGATGTGGGTCGGAATCGCGCGCAGCGAGGCGGCCATGTTGCCTTGATGATGGTAGGCGTTCACGCGGAAGCGTTGGCCGTCGTCCATCGACAAGGCGAAGTCGATTTCGCGTTCGAGCTCGAAGATGCTGCGCTGGCGGCCGGTGAGAATGGAGTAAAGTAACAGCCGCATGTCGCCGGCGGTGAGCGACGCGGTGCCGAGGGCGCGCAGCGTGCCGTTGATGCGCAGGGACGGAGCGCGGCCGACGCTGAGGTGCAAGTCGGAGGCGTTGTAGCGCCGGGCCATCGCGAGGTAGGCGCGGATGTCAACTTCATGGGTCGGCTGGCCGTCTTCGCCGGACTGGGCGACGACGCCGGTCGCCATGCCTTTGGAGATCAGCGCGAACTCATCCGGGTTGGTCGCGTTGGCGAGTCCGGTCTCGTAGCTAATGGTGCCGGCTTGAAACAGGGCCGACAGCGAACGGGTGAAGGTGCTCAGCGAGGGGTCCGCCGACGCCCGCATCAGGTCTTCGAGTTCGTCGATCCGTTGTTCGCGAATCAGGCGGCGCACGCCCGGCGTGGCGGTCATCAGTTCGACCGCGAGCACCCGCCCCTCCCCTTCCGCCGTGGGCAGCAGGCGCTGGGAGACCACGCCGTTGAGGCAGCTGGCGAGGTCGTTGGCGATCCGTTGTGCCTGGGATTGCGGAAAGAGGGAGATCAGGCGTTGCAGGCTTTGGCTGGCGTTCGCGGTGTGCATGGTCGCGAGCACAAGGTGGCCGGTGAGCGCGGCTTGAAACACAATCGCCGCCGTCTCGGCATCGCGGATTTCGCCGACCACGATCACGTTCGGACTTTGTCGAACGACTTGGCGAAGGGCGTGGGCGAACGACCCTTGATCCAGTCCGCCGTTGCCCATCTCGCGCTGGCTCACCCGCGAACGGATGTCCTGATGGACGAACTCAATCGGGTCCTCGAGCGTGACGATGTGGCCGGAGACGCTGCGGTTCAAATGGTGCACCATGGCAGCGAGCGTGGTCGATTTTCCCGCGCCGGTGAGTCCGGTGACTAACACGAGGCCCGAGGTGCGTTCGAACAGGCCGCTGATCTCCGGCGGCAGGCCGAGTTCGGCGAACGAGAGTTCACCCTCGGGCAAGACGCGCAGCACCACGCTCACCCCGGCGTGTTGCCGCGACAAGTTCAAGCGCATCCGTCGGCCGCCGGGCAGGGACAGGCCGGCGTCGAGATCCTCGGACGCGGCCCACGTCTCTTGCTGGTTCGGCGTGAGCATGGTCGCGATGAACGCATCGAGTTCCGCCCGTTCGATCACGGCCTGTTCGAGAAAGCGCAGCGAGCCGTCAATCCGCACCGCCGGCGCCTTGCCCTCGCAGAGAAAAAGATCGGAGGCGCGCCACGACCAGAGGTTGGAGATCAGCGTGTTGATTCGTTCGGACATAGAGACGCAGTAACCACATTTTGCCTACGATGGAAAGTCAGGGCGATGCCGCACCCTAACCAGACTGCGAAATAAATTCCACGCTACCTCCGCCTCAAGGTTTAGCTCCCGCCCTGAGGTAATTTAGATCCTTGCTCTGTCGATTCGTGAGAAAATGAGTCAAACTTTTCAGATTCCGCCGGTCGAAAGGATCGTTCAAAATCAAAAACCTGGAGGGCGAGCGGCCTCCCGAGCCGGTGCGGTTGAGGACGACCGAGATGACAGCAGACTCTCGTTCGGGTCATCCCATTCGCTTGGGATCAAGCGGGTCCGTAATTTCAGGATGAAATGGACTCCGTGGAGTCAGTTGTCGCAGGTGGCACCGTCTCTCCGAGCGGTGTCGGGCCGCCTCTCTCCAGAGAGGTCGGCGCTCGTTCTGATGGTGAACCCCGAAGAGGGTTCGGCGTCGATTCGATGACATTCGAAATTTCAAATATCTTTGGTTAGAATTTTAGAATTCATTCTGAATTCGTCGTGACGGATTTCAATCCGGTCACACGCTTTCCGAAGCCACCATCACCAGCTCGTGAGTTCGCCTTCGCTGAGGGTTCTTGTAGGAGCTTGGACCGCGGAAAAACGCGATCTGTCCCCGGTCTGTCCAAGTCTGTCCCTGTTCGCGCTTGGTGCGCTTGGTTGAAAGCCGAATCAGGTCACTCACTTTTTTGAATCTGGAGCCGGATCAGAGCGAAAAAAGTTACGATGAGAAGGTTGTTTCAAGATCGCAATCTTTTTAGTCTCCTCATCCACGTAATCCATTGGAGACTCACCATAAAACTGCTCCCACTCACGAATGACATCTGTGTCCCAAATAAAAGTGATGACCCCGAGTGAGTCTTTCTCCACTAGTTTCAAAAAGAACGTGCGGTGAACCTGAGGGTCAAAGTGCGCCGAAACGTACATAGAGGCAATCCGTAAATCTTTCTCATCTAAAAAATCTACAGAACCCAAGATGAAATCTCGGTGTGCGCCAGAGGAGTACGGGCCCTTGAATAAATATCGAAAGATAGCTAAGTCACCATTGCCCTCACGGAAATGCGACTTTATGTACCCAAAGACTTTGGTTTGAGTCTCACTACTCATATGAGGCCCCAACAATGGTATAATGACGGACAATTTCTGGACCTCAAAGTTTGGATAGTCTAGTGTATTGGCAACTGACTGGACAACTTGCGTGCTATAGTTTCCATATGTGAGCGACTCGCAAAAAATAGACGCCTTAGATGGACTGGCGCGACCAATAATCTCCACCAACTCAGCAACATCCTCTTCTTTCGCTTGGAAGAATCTGCTCCGGTCCAACAGCCAGCTTTTGTTTGTAGGGGCGTTGGTTGAAGTCCCTACAGTAGCGGAAGATTTCTCCGTTGTAGAGTTTGTAGAGTTGTTCATCTTGGCATTGGGCTTACAGGCGAAAAGGCAAAACAGAGCAAGGGCTACAAAGCAATCAAGGTAGAGGCTTCCTTTTCGTTTCATGAAATCAATCCCTACTCGCATTCAATTCCTAAAAGCGAATCCTAAAGATGGTCTGTCCATGCCCGCCCAAGCAAACCGCTTCCGTGCGCACTGCTTGCTTCGCCGGACTTGCACATTCGCCCGCCCCGACTAAGGACAGCCTGATGACAGCTAGAACCAACAACGATCCCCGCATCAATTTTGTCGTGTTCGATATCGGCACGGCGGCCAACACGACCACCAAGGTACACGCGGTGGAAACACGCAGCGAAAACGGGATCGAGACCGCCTGGCGGGCGGTGGCGGGTGAAGGGATGGAGGCCAGCAAGGTGGTCCGACTATTTTCCGAGTGGCAGCCGACGCCATCGGATCAGGCTTTCATCACCACACATTTTCCCGGCGTCGCCTTAACCCATTCGTTCCCGCGCCCCGAACAGGAAGAGGGCTGGGAGGCCGCGTTCGCGGAAGCGGCCGCGGCGATGGAAAAGGCCCAGCAAACCATGCCGGACGCCTTGGATGACGACGCCATTTTGCTGTTACCCGTGCTGCGCGATGCCGGACCCAAGGGCGTAAACGAAGCCCTGTCGGATGCCATGTTCATCATGTCCCACGGTGCCGGACTCGCTTCCGCCCTCGCCGATGTGCAGCGCAAGGAAGACGGCGCGGTCGGCATCCACTATCTGCTCCGCGCGAATGTCGCCGACGAAACACTCAACGAGCGCCTGAAAACCCTCGGCAATAATGTCGCGCACCATCTGCAGATCGAAGGCGG
>Ga0209828_1002730_pt1 | contig 14224 bp, 16 predicted proteins | sample MaitaG_FD_187429 | JGI IMG/M metagenome (GOLD analysis project Ga0209828, IMG submission 187429) | Marine algal microbial communities from Maine, USA - Maine_Asex2 metaG (SPAdes) (version 2) | ecosystem: Host-associated > Algae > Red algae > Unclassified | place: Maine, USA | collected 2015-01-05 | reverse complement strand
CGCTGCTCTAAACCCACTTTTGCCCATTGCGCTTTAGCCGCATGTGCTGCATCTAATGCCATGTCTAGCTGTGCAGTATCTGCCTGTGCGTACAAGCCAATTACATCACTTAAATCTGATGGATTGCGGTTTTCGATTTCTGAAGCGCCTGTCATCCATTCGCCGGCAATGTAGTTCTGTGTTTTTTGAGTCATAAGTCCTAATTCTTCTAATGGGTTTAGTGGGCACTGTGAAGGAAGCCCCGAAGCGATCAATGGTATCAGAATGGACTGATCGCATCATTTCTGTCAATCTTAAACAACTGAAGGAAATTTCAATTTTTCTGAAGCTGAATTCGCAATCCAATCGCATCAACCGTAACCAATCGCAAAATGAATATTAAACTCGACATCTTGAGATCTTTCATCACAGTCGCCGAGTGTGGCAACTTGCAAGATGCATCCAAAGTTTTGAGCCGAACTCCTTCCGCCATTTCAATGAGTTTAAAACAGTTAAGTGAACAGCTAGGTGCCGAACTGTTTGAAACTGACCGCAAGTCCAGCCTTACCCCAATTGGTCGCTTTGTGCTTGAAGAAGGCCGCCGTGCATTAACCGACTTTGACGAATCGATGCGCACTATTCAACGCTACGCGCAGGGTGAAATGGGCGTCGTGCGAATCGCCACAGTGCCTTCAGTAGCGACCCGTTTACTACCCTCAGTGGTGCGCAAGTTTCGTGAGGCAGCTCCTAATGTGCGCTTAGAGCTACGTGACACCGACTCTGAAATGGTCGCTACCGCGGTGCGAAACGGCAGCGTTGATTGCGGTATTGCTAGCTTGTCTTCGGCGTCGAATGATCTACTTTGCGAGCGGTTATTGGAAGAACCATTTGGTCTGGTATGCCGCCTAGATCATCCATTGGCCAAAATTAAAAAGCCACTATCGTGGCGAGCATTGGAAGGTGTCAGCTTTATCAGCAATGGTCTATGTGCGCAGATTCGTGACAGCGATTTCATTCAGCTTAATAGCAATACACATGTGCAGGTTCACAACATCGCAACCTTGCTAAGCTTTATAGAGCAGGATATGGGAGTGACGCTGCTACCTCGCCTAGCTGTACCGGAAAAGGGCAACTTCTGCTTTTTACCATTATCTGACAAAACGGCGGTGAGACAGTTGTATTTTTTGCAGCAGAAACATCACCGTATCAGTCCCGCTGCTATTGCCTTTAAAAAAGCCATTATTAACAGCAGTAGGTAAGCTCGCCCACACAGAACGTTTCAGGCAGAAAAAAGCCACCGCAATTGTGGTGGCTAGTAAGCGACTTTAACCAGATGATGAGGAGGAGACATACTGGTTGTTGACACTTTCCGGAACACGCGGGCTAGGGTGTTCCGATTTATAAACTACTCCGACTAGGGGATTCGGAACAGTCTTTATCAAGAGAGGAGTAATATTTTATTGTTGCTACTCTCGGGGTTAATATGCAAACAATAGCATATGTAGACATGAATGCATTCAGCTTATATTCAGTTTATAGAACTATTTTTAAGCATTATCAATCTATGCACAGACAATCTGATTAAAATAAAACCAGAAAAAGTAATTATTGGCCAATACTAATAATTAGGCCTAATATATTCGACACTATGACTTGTCATATGTAAAAACAACACGAAAACACATTCACTGAGGAGTAATTCAATGGCTTTACAACCCCCACTAAAGGAACTCAGCATAGGTCTTGCACAAGACGGGTTCTATAAAGGCTTCAATACCAAAGTGGCTTTAGCCTCTAAAATCATTATCGCGTTAGTCGTCATCTGGTGCCTAATCGCACCCGCTCCAGCTGCCAAGTTGCTAGGCGATATGAAAAACTGGTCATTCACCAACCTTAATTATTACTACACATGGGCAGTGGCATTTTTTGTCTTCGTCTGCCTCCTTATCGCTATTTACCCAAAGTGGGGTAAGACGAAACTCGGAACGCCTGATGGTGTACCGGAGTTTTCCAATTTTTCTTGGTTCTCAATGATGTTTGGTGCCGGTATCGGTATCGGCATGTTGGGTTATGCAACCGGTGAGCCGATGTGGCACATGGCTGACAACCCTGAAATACGGATGGGTGCAGGCTTGGTAAAAGAAGCATTCACCGCTGCGGGCATTTCATTAGCTGAGGACGCAGATGTTTGGGCTGAGTACGCCAAGCAGGTCGCTGCAGGCTCTATTACCGCTATTGACGATTTATCTGTACCAAAAACCGCATCCACTATTCCCGCAGTTTATGATTATGTATTCCTTCATTGGGGAATCGGTGCGTGGGCTTGTTACGCGCTAGTTGGTATCTCGCTCGCTTTCTTCAGTTACTCACGTGGCTTACCGCTAACCATACGTTCCACGCTAGCACCGCTATTTGGTCGAAGCTTAGAAGGCCCACTGGGACACGTTATAGATGTGACAGCCGTCGTTGCAACCATCTTAGGTATCAGCCAAACCATTGGTCTTGGGCTTAACTCCTTTGCCTCAGGTTTATACAACATTACTGGCGCTGACTGGTTGGTTGTCAAGGGTGAACCCACCACAGCGGCACTATTACTAGCACTAGCTGTCGTCATGGTGCTTTCAACCATGTCTGCACTATCAGGCGTTGGTAAAGGTATCAAATGGCTCAGTAACCTCAATATGGTGTTGTCATTCGGACTATTGACGTTCTTTGTAATCTTCGGTTCGACCATGTTTGCACTGGAGCTATTAGGTAAAGGACTATTCAATTATATCGTTCACTTACCCGCACTAACGCTCACTGTCTTCCCTGCTGAAGGCGCGGGCAGTCCGGGCGAATGGCAAGGTTGGTGGTCGATATTCTATTGGGCATGGTGGATTGCATTTGCCCCATTCGTTGGTATCTTCCTAGCGCGAATTTCTAAAAATCGCACGATTCGGGAATTCGTTTTAGGTGCGATCTTTGCACCAGCACTAATGTGCTTCCTTTGGTTCGCTCTGTTAGGTGGTACCGCAATTGATCTAGAATTGAATGGAACTGCTCAAGGCGCAATATACGCCGAAAGCCTAACTGCTCAACTCTACGCGGTGATCAATGTCATGCTTTCATCTGGCTTAGCTAAGATCATGTCTGGGTTGATTGTTATTCTGCTATTAACCTACCTCGTCACTTCAGCCGACTCGGCGGTATTAGTTGTTAATACTATCAATGCAGGTGGTGAGTATGGATCAGCCGGAAAATGGCACATCATTATCTGGGGAATAATCCTGACAGCTGTTATTGCCGCTTTACTATTAGTAGGCGGGCTCGATGCGATTAAATCGGCAATGATTGTCGCCGCGATTCCGTTCTCCTTTGTAATGATTTTAATGGGTATTAGTTTGCTCAAAGCATTGATAAAGGATGGCTTCCGCGAGTCTTAAGCGTTAGCTTGATTAATCGAACCATGGAGCGAAGAACCTTATGAAGTTTAGCATTTCAAAAATGGCTGTAGACGATAAAGCACAGTGGGAACCGCTGTATCGTGCTTATGCCACGTTCTACAAAATGCCCATGGAGCAAGCCACACTGGACACCGTCTGGTCTTGGATTCAGGATGATAGTAATCCCTTCTTTGGCTTTATTGCGAAAGATGAAACGGGAGAAGCAATTGGCATGGCGCACTGTCGGGAAATGCCTTCACCGCTGAGAGGTGCTTATATTGGCTTTCTGGATGATTTATATGTATCGCCAGAATGTCGTGGCAGTGGCTGTGTTCAAGCGATTTATCAAGCATTGAACGAGCTTGGCTCAGAGCGCGGCTGGGGTTGCGTTCGTTGGATTACTGCAGAAAATAACTACCGCGCAAGGTCGTCCTATGACAAAGTCGCGGATAAAACAATTTGGCAGACTTACCAAATGGCCGTTGAGCCGTCATAGAGTATTTGCAGAAAAATCTTATTCATTGCTAAAAAACAACTAAAGAGGAATAACAATGTTCAGTCACGTCATGGTTGGCACCAACGATATGGAAGCTTCCAAAACATTTTACGATGCAATATTAGCGGTGTTGGGGCATAAGCCCGGCTTTATGGACGACAAAGGCCGCTGCTTTTATTTCAATAAAGGCGGCACCTTTGCGATCACCAAACCCATTGACGGCGAACCCGCCACATACGCTAATGGCGGCACGATTGGTTTTGCAGCCGATAGCCCAGAGTTGATTGACGAGTGGCATGCTGTCGGTGTTGCTAATGGCGGCACCTCAATTGAAGAGCCACCGGGTATACGTAACGGTCCAAAGACGAGTCTCTACTTGGCTTATTTGCGTGATCCCTCGGGGAATAAAGTCTGTGCGATGCTGCGTATGCCTGACAGCTAAGTCGTTGATGGTTTAAGTCATGAACGATGTAGAACAGACTATTTCAGAAGTTTATAAAACTGATTCGGCTAAAATATTGGCCGTGTTGACACGACTGTTTGGCACGGATAATTTTTCGCTAGCCGAAGATGTCCTACAGGATGCTTTCAGTAAAGCCGTTGTGCATTGGCAAGAGAATGGACTTCCTGAAAACCCTTCAGGTTGGATTATTCAAACTGCCAAAAACCGCGCGATTGATAGTTTCCGAGCAAACAAAGCGAAAATAAAACTCTCCAACGATTTGGCTCATTCGCTCAACAGTGAATGGTCGATGGGCTACACCGTCGATAAAGAATTCACCGAACATAAAATCAAAGACGATCAGCTCCGAATGATTTTTATGTGTTGCCATGAAGAGATAAAACCGACCAATCGCATTCCGTTTATTTTAAAAACGCTGTGTGGCCTTAGTATTCCGGCTATCTCAAGAGCCTTGCTAATCCCTGAAGCGACGGTAAAAAAGCGCCTACTTCGTACCAAACAGCAATTGGCAGACTGTCCGTTTGAATTTCCAGCTGATGATAAAATTGCGACAACGATGGATAGCGTACATACCGTGCTTTATCTGCTATTCAATGAGGGCTTTCACTCATCTCATAAAGACAAACCAGTTAATTTAAGCTTTTGCCAAGACGCGATTGGCTTGGTGAATGTCTTAATTGAGGAGCCCAAAGTTGCCAATCAAGATACCTTAGCGCTGTTTGCTTTGATGCACTTTCATATTTCTCGCGTCGATTCAAAATTGGATGATGAGGGAAACTCTATTCCCATCGACCTGCAAGACAGAAAGCTGTGGCGGCGAGAGTATATTAATACGGGGAATTATTTTTTATCGGTGGCGCTGAGTGCGCCTACCGGAGCTTCTGGGCGCTTTTATGTGGAAGCTCTAATCGCAAAAGAACACTGCGAAGCGGAAAACTTTGATAAGACCAATTGGCAGGCAATTACTGAGTTTTACGAACAGTTAATAGCAATTACTGACTCGCCCGTTACACGTTTAAATCATGCTATAGCGCTTGGGTATTCGGGAGAGGTGGCCGAGGCAATTGCTGTGGTTGAGTCGCTCTGTACGCTAAAAAGCTTAGCAAGCTCGCATATGCCCATCGCTACGCTAGCGCATTTAAACGCCAAAGCGGGCAAGGCAGAGCTAGCTTACAAACTTGCAGCGGAGGCAAAAGAAAAAGGAGGCACGCCTTATGAACATCGTTTAATGATGACTCAAATAGACCGCCTCCTTGGGAGTGATCTTACGATCAACCATCCATGTTCATAACTTCTCTAACTTCGAGCGTGGTTCCTGGGTAACTAAAGATCGGGCAAACCTTGGCTATATCGAGCGCTGCATCCATGTCTTCTGCCATAATCATAGAATAGCCACTGACTAATTCCTTGAACTCAGAGGTAGCAATATCGGTTACTACCGCGTCTCTATCAACGCGCTTGCCGCCGTAGTTTAGAGGTGAGCCACCTGACACTAACTGCTCTTTTTCTTGTAAGTTGCCCATCCAAGCGTTCCACTTTTCCATCGTTGCGCCCATCTCTTCTGGAGTCGCTGTTTCGAACCACTTGTGATCGCCACCTTTGTAAATCAGCATAAATTGTTTCATGTCATATTCCTTTTGTTTGTGTTGCACCGTGTAAACATTTTAACGATGTCTGCCTATAAGACGAGTGCCAATAAAAAAGGGAGACACTTTTTTTGAAATTTGATCGCCGCTTCTTGATGTCGTGCAGACAGAAGATGAAAATCGGTTTATGCGCCTGACAAGAGTAGGGCTTGCAGGATTTAGGTAGCAATTTAGTTGAGGCATGTTATCTCCAGATGTTAACAAGGATTTCTAAGCCAAGCTATCCTGTCGATTGTCCCAAATCCTCAAGACCTCTATACGAGTGTCTGCGATCCGATAAATATATGAAAACGGTGTTCTAGAAATTACCATCTCTCTTGTATCGCCCTTACCTCGTTTTCCCATATAAGGGTTCACTAACAACAACTGAGCAATTGCATCAAACTTTTCCAATGCTTTATCTGCACCTTCGGGGAAACCCCATCATCTTGGGCAATTACCGTTCGCAGATACTCCGCTGCTTGCTCGTTATCAACATGAGGCGGCAGCAACAAATGAAAAAGCACCAACCATTATGGTTCGGTGCTTTTCTGACTATCAATTTAAAAATCTTTAGCTTCGGAATTACTGAACGTTGATTGTAACTACGCCCCAGTTTTTTCTCCCCAGCTCATCTTCAAGAATGTAGTAGATTTTATCTTCACCTGTGAAGCCATTAGGAGCAGTATATAAAATTTGTTTGTCATTTCCTCCTGACACATACCATTGACCCCCTTTAAACGAGTAAGATAAACCGCTGTTCGATATTCGTAACCCTCGGCCCACATCGTTGTCGAGAGGATAGATTGACGTAGTTCTGGTACCGGCAGCCTTTATTGCATTATCCGGTCTGCTGTATGGGTAAGGCCCAGCCGTGTAATAATCAGTCACATTAATCTTGACCGTTGCCTGCTTAGTAGCAAAAGCGAAACGGTCAGTTTGAACGGATACTGTATAAGTGAACTGATCATCACCGGTGAAATCTTTTGGTGGGGTGTAACTCAGGCTGTTTGACCCAGGTACTACTTTTACCTGACCTCCAGCACTTGTTTCACTAAAGGCAGTAATTGAGTGAGTGCCTCCAGCACTAAACTCCGGACTCGATACGTCATTTTCTAATACTTGAAGACGTATGGTTTTGTTTTTTTGGACGCTTGCAGTGTCGTCCCGAGGGTTTGGGTAGGGCGTGTTACTGACAGGTAGCACGTTGACAACGACTCTTGCAGCATTTTTTCGACCCTGTGCATCTTCAAACACATACCAAAAGCTATCTTCTCCCGTGAAGCCTATTTTTGGTATATATCGAACATGCCTACCAAAAGGGGTTTGGTAATAGGGGCCTTGAAAGATAGTGGCTCTTCCTCCGTTAACCGTCCAGTCGTTCACCTCCACAACTCGTAGATTCTCACCTGAGTCATTATTGAGGACATCAAGATTTTGGACTGCGCCAAAAGGTGTATTAGGAATTATGAAACTGTCCTGAACGCCTATAGGGTAATCAGCTATAGCTGTTGCAGATCCTAATAGAAGGGCTAGCACTGCTGATGCCTTTATGGTCTTTCTAATCATTATTATCAATCCTTTTGATTTGTATCGCCGATAGCGAATAATGACGGTAGCTTGAGAAGTCACTTACAGAAGAGCCGAATAGGGATAGGTGGGCAGAGCCAAAGGATTACTGGTGGTAATTTGGGATAATTACCACTGTGATAAAGCCTGAGCTTAGAACAAGTTCAGGCCTTCTTAATTCTAGCTTGGAATACGATGGCATTTTTTTGCCATTAATAGCGCTGCATTCACGCCATGTTCACTCGATATGTGTAATATTAAAGCGTATATTTCTCAGCAATTGACGAGATCCACCACGCCATTGTTAATAATAATAAGATGAGAAATTTGATATCTGCTGAAATCGTTGCTCGTGACTAGCAGGTTTCCGGGTCATTGCTCCTTAGGGGCGATGGCCTTTTTTTATTCCCAGCATTTAGTATCGATTATCCTGCAAAAACAGGAATGACGTAAAAACCAAACAGGAATAAAATCGCACTGGCCACACCAACACTTAGTGTGTGAGCGACAAAACTCAACAAGTTCTTAACAGCAAGATTAGAACACTGCGTGTAAACATTTAATAGATTCACAATAGATTCCCTAATTACAGTGAGTAGTAGAACTCGCCTGCTTATTTTTATTTTGTCGGATAATGATACATATCATAGATTAATACAGGCAAAAGGGAACTACCTTTTATCCAGAAAAAACCTCAGTTAGTCGTTTTTTCTGTTTCCATTAAGTTTAGAATAACTGGAACACTTACCAAACAAGAACTCAAGAAAACCTCTAGATCCTAATTGTTAAATCTTCGATACGAAATAAGCCCGCTAATTGCGGGCTTTGTACTGTGGGAAGAAAGTGATTTAAATGCAGACTTTAAGATAAGCATGGATTGTATGTTTTGGATTTCCTCGACTAGTCCGACTCCAGCTTGGAGTAACATAGGTGGCATTATCATAACTATACTGAGGGCCATATTGTTTTGCCTGTTTTGTCCAGTCGCTCTTTGCTCTGCGCTCTGCTCTGCGATTTCTAAACTTAGCGATGCCGCCAGCTGATGACCCTACAGCAACGATTTCGATGTGCTTGCAATAAATTTGTGTTCCTGCGGCTGCGTTGCCTGACATTAGCGTGCTAGAGAGTAATAAAGTAGCGGCTGCGATGATGATGTTGTTAGTACGTGCTTTCATGATGTAACTCCTAATGAGGTTTGGTTTAAGTAGTCAGCGTTGTTTGCTGATGAGTCCATATTAGGGTGATGCCCAAAACCAGTCATAAGGAAGTTGTAAAGGTTTGGTAAGGATTGTCATTTAGGAAATTGAAAGTGTTTCCATAGATACCTAAAGTTGATATCTCAATAGCAGAGACTCTGGCAGGCTATCATGAATTCGCTTTGACGCTAGAAAGCCTCCCCCTTGATAAATAATAGGCTATGATAAAGGACGTTATCACATGCTATAGGCCAAATAATCCAGTTGTGACTAAATTCGGGTGTAATGTGACTACTGAACTTCGTTAAGAGGTAGTAATTGTTTACCATGACAGACTGTCAGTATTGATATTTTTTCAGGAGACCCAAGCCAGTAAATTACTCGATAATTCCCTTCAAGTAATTCTCTGTAGTCGTCTTCATTAATTTCTGGGACTATCCTTCCAAGTTTAGGGTGGTCCTGTAATTTTTCAGCAGAATCAAATATATCGTTAGCCCAATCCAGAGCAGCTTCTGAGCTATCTTTGGCAATATATTTTGCTAATTCTACAACCTTTTCAATAGCTAAAGGTGACCACTCAATTTCCATTTAGCCACCTAGCTTGTTTAGAACCATTTTTCTAGCTTGATTGTGTTCAATCCCCTTACCTTCGGTGATTTGAGCAACTGATTTTTGAACATCTTGCAGAAGCTCGATTGTTCTTTGCATCGTTTCGTATTCTTGTACACCTAGTAAAACGCCTACACCTTTGCCATGTTGGGTTATTACCAAAGGACGTTTAGTTTCCTGAATTTGTTTGAAAAATGAGGATACACCTGCCCTAAATTCAGATAGAGGTCGAATATCTTGATCTACTCTTAGTCTTTGCATTTTTAATTGCCTAAATAAATATTTTGTACAGTATACAGTACAAAATATTATTTGTGGGATCAATTATTAGATGTCCTACTTAATGAGCAGTTATCTGATAAGAGGCACTACGAGGCAATTAGGCTATTGCCTGATTGAAAATGTGCTTTCACCTTCAGTAGTTCCCATCAGGCGGCTATACCTCTACTAGTGAATGGCTACAGGCTGTTATCTTTGATCAGATGTTGCAGGCTAACCCTGAATATAAAGCAGAACTAGACGCCAGTTTAGATACAGCATTAGCGGATATTGAAGCGGGTAAAGGTGAACCCTTAGATGATGTCGTTGCGACATTGAAAGCGGACGTTAGACAACACTATCAGTTAGATTAGCATGCTGTACACCTTTGTATTATTGCCGAGTGCCAAGCAGGATTTACAGGATATTATGTGGTACAAAGCTGAATATGATCCTGATTATGCAATCGCATTTGTGGATACCTGAATGAAAGCAATATCAAATACTTCTTATTTACCTCTTGCTCTATTCGCAAAGGAGGCTGCACCTCGACCTACTGCTGCACCTCCAGGCTTAGCACTGTATCTCGCGGCTGTTTTTACCCCGCTGGCCGCAGCCGTTCCACCGGTACTGCCCATGCTTTGGCTTAGCGCACGACTGAGTCCAACTGCCTTGCTTATTGTTGATACCCACCGAGGCGTTTAATTGCGTAGCACTAACGCGATCTATTGCCTCGCTAAGATTGGCATCATTATCAAACCAGTCAGTGGCTAAACCACTGTCTCTGTTTAATTCATCGGTTAAATTCTCTCGTAGGGATGAATCCCACCATTGATTGCAAGAGCGATTAGGATCGGATAAATGCGGTGTTAGCGTCGCAGCACCCTCACCAATCGGCACACATTCGCTGCGTTTCGGCATCCTGCCGACCTTACAAGCAGGCCACTGCAATGGCTTTCTATGATGTCGTACCAGTATATTTTCGGATAAGTCTCGCAGGCTTCACTGTAAAAACTCTCTACCCGCGATAGTTTATCAATAGGCTAAGATAATCTATTTTATCTTAAGTCTTTTGAGGAGTAAGTGGTTCGCATAATCTGAGCTATGTTTAGCTTGTCCATGCCTTCGAAGTACAGTCACCCGTCAGTTTTATTTTTACCTAAATATTTCCTGTTATGTTCGTTGACTGCTCGGACTGGCGTTGTACTACCTGCAGGAATCACGGCATATCCTTTATTTGCCCAGTAAACCAATGCGTAAGATCCTGTGGGAACAACCTTAATGAAGTCGTGATAGTCGTCAGTGTCAAAACCATGAGCTTGGGCAACAATGTTGCATACTTCGAAGCGCACACCCATTTCATGCATGCGCCGTGCCCGATCAATAACCTCTTTAAATTGCTTATAGTTTTTCTTTGCCCAAATAACAGCCTCCGCCCCATGAGACACTACAACATTTGGCATAGGGTCAAGTGATAAGGGGCCATACTCTGAGTTTGCATTAATGGCGAAGACAATTGGATTTAAGGCCCGGTGAACATCTTCAGGATTATCAAAATTAAAATCCCAAGCTGCTTTTAACGGTTCCATTTCTTTCAAATCTTTCCATACTACGAATTCACTGGTTGGTTCGTTAGTCGACTCTGACTTTGTGTCAGAGGAGAGACACATACTGGGAAACAGCATTAATAATAAAATTAGTTTTAAGTTCATTGTGAATATTTTCCTTTTTTCGTTTGGTCTTATAAGTTTAAGCTAAAATCTAAGTATAGTTAGCGAAACACTTTCAATTCTCAAAATGGCAATCCTTACCAAACCTTTACCACTTCCTTATGACTGGTTTTCGGTCTCCCCCTAATATGGACTCATCAGCAAACAACGCTGACCACTTAAACCAAACCTTATTAGGAGCTACATCATGAACAACGTAAAAAAGACACTCGCTACCGCAACATTCGCACTTTCTAGCATCGTAGCGACAGCAATCATCCCAGCTACTTCTGTCATTGGTACCAGCGTCGCCATGACAGGCTTAATGGCTATCTCATCACCTGCTCAGGCAGCTCAGCAATGTGGAGGACGAATTGCAGTAAGAGGGACTGGAGCAGTCGGTGCTTTTTACAAAGCACGAAAGCGTCGGGCTGAAAAACGTGCAAAGCGTGCCTGGAGAAATTACATCAACGGTGGAATTATGTGGGATTATGCTTCTGGAGACTTTTCATCTAAAGGCTTAGGAACTAGTTACTCTGATCTGAGCAATGCCAAGGATGTAAAAATGAACTGTACAGGCTACCCAATGAAATGCACGGTAACAGCGACACCTTGCACTAAATCATAATATCAATCTGAATGCTGAATGGCCGGACTTGTCCGGCCTTTTTGCGTCTGCTGAATAGGGTTAAGAGGTTTTTAGAATGCCATCTAAAAACTGTGAACATAACCCTATTTAGACTTATATTGGATAGTCACAACCCCTCTAATTAGGGTGTACCCTAATTAGATCATCAATATGATTAAAGGTTAGCCACATCCCGCCTTTTCCATATTCAGGTATATACTATGTACTACAAGCAAGTATTTTTCTAAGTAGTAGGAAATGGTTATGGCTTTAGAACCAAAGCTCGCATACGTAAATGGAACCCAACTTGAATATGTAGAGACGGGAGAGGGATCACCAATAATTTTCGTTCACGGCCACATGTCGGACTATAGAACCTGGGTTGAGTTATTTGATCTGTTTTCTGATGACTTTCGACACGTTGCATACACTCAACGATATTTTGAGCCGAACCTTGTTGATGCTGACTCTATACAGATAAGTGTAGACGAACACATAGAAGACCTTTGTCAATTTATCGAAGCAATCGACTGTGCTCCAGCAAGTATTATAGGAATGTCTTATGGTGCAGGCATAGCCCTTAGAGCCGCAGCCAAACGACCCGATTTGATCAAATCAATGGTTCTATACGAGCCTGGGACTGATGATCATATTCTGGATTCACCGGGCTACGATGCCGTGTTATCTCATTTACGTCATACTTTTGGTAGTGCGTTTGATGAATCTGAGGGGAAGCCATCCAATGGCATAGCAATCCGACTTATATCCAAGGTTTTAGGGCTCTCAGAGAAAGCAGTATTAAGTAGCTACTCCCCGACTAAAATTCAGATGATCAAAGAGCATGAGTCCATTGTGCAGCCGTTTTTTAATATGACTCAATCTGATCACACCCTCACAAAAGAGCGTATCGAAAAAATTAAGACCCCAACTTTGCTGGTTGGTGGGGAGTTGTCACTTCCATATTACGCGATGGGTTCAGATGCGTTGGCAAAGTACCTGCCAAACGGTTTTGGTGTAACAATGAAAGATGTGGGCCATGGTGGAATTACTTTGAAGCCAGAAGAATTTGTCAAGAAAGCGGAATCTTTCATAAAATTGACAGCCGAGTGATTCTTGAATCCCATATGTAAGGCATCATAGATCCTTAACAGGTTTAGACATAACGCCGATTATGCGAAGCTAGCCATGCTCTACATAACTGGCCTACGAGCATCGCTCATACAGACTCTATTAGCTGGTTTTTGGGAGGCGCAGATGGTGCTCAACGAAGCTGCCCAGCAATAACCGCCGACCGTTGCGGAAGTGCTGTCCAAGTCAAGTGGAGGAAGACGGAAGTGCTGACCGAATGGGCGTGACATCTGTGCGTTCTGTGAAGATCCAATAATAAAAAAGATGGTATCGACAAATCCCAACTCTCATCGAATCAGGCAAAAAGTAAGCAAAGGGCCAAGCTTCGAATAAGGGCGACTATGAAGTTAGGCAAAGAGATATCAATCAGTTGCCCTTACGTATCACTCTGGCATCAAGTATTATCAGCCCACAAATTTTGCTACCCTCCTGCACATAGCCAATATTCCGGATACCCAATGGAAATCAACGTAAACTTCCTAGAAAACCTCAGACTTGAAGCTAAGTTTGACGACTTCACCGTCATTACCGACCAGCCCATTCGCTACAAAGGTGACGGCTCTGCCCCCAGCCCATTCGACTATTTCCTAGCCTCGTCTGCGCTCTGTGCCGCCTACTTCGTAAGGGTTTACTGCCTAGCACGTGACATCCCCACAGAAAATATCCGCCTCTCACAGAACAATATCGTTGACCCAGAAAACCGTTACAACCAAATTTTCCAGATACAGGTCGAGCTTCCAGAAAGCATTTCTGAGAAGGATCGCGAAGGCATCTTGCGCTCGATAGATCGCTGCACCGTGAAGAAGGTTGTACAAACCGGCCCTGAGTTCAAAATCGAAACCGTTGAAAGTCTGGCGGAAGATGCGCAAGCCATGCTGATGGGCCAACCTGATGGCGATGCCAATACCTTCATTTTGGGTAAAGACCTGCCGCTGGAACAAACCATTGCGGACATGACGGGCATCTTGGCGGATCTGGGCATGAAGATCGAAATTGCTTCGTGGCGAAATATCGTGCCACATGTGTGGTCGCTGCACATACGCGATGCGGCATCCCCGATGTGTTTTACCAACGGTAAAGGGGCGACGAAAGAGAGCGCATTGTGTTCGGCTTTGGGTGAGTTTATCGAGCGCCTGAAC
>Ga0209828_1002728_pt1 | contig 14228 bp, 4 predicted proteins | sample MaitaG_FD_187429 | JGI IMG/M metagenome (GOLD analysis project Ga0209828, IMG submission 187429) | Marine algal microbial communities from Maine, USA - Maine_Asex2 metaG (SPAdes) (version 2) | ecosystem: Host-associated > Algae > Red algae > Unclassified | place: Maine, USA | collected 2015-01-05 | reverse complement strand
CAAAACGCAAGGCATGTTATTCCCTAGGATGCTACATGCAGAGATGGAAGCCATTGTAGATCCAGTGGATGCGCTCACAGGATTTGTTACGGATGATGATATAGAATTACGCGGATTTTACTTTTATGACGATAAGCTTGAGATGTGGGTAAAGATGCCTTCAATAGATTGTCTTAGTTGCGAAAATCAATTTACTACAGATGTAAATAGTAACGGCATCCCAGATATGACAATTCCATATACTTGTTTTACCAATTGTGCAAATGGAGTAGATGAAAATATCATAAGTATATCCACTGATATAAATGCACTATGTGAAGAAACCTTACAATATGATACTTACGAAGTATTTGTAGATGGGAATTCAGTTTCTGGTATTTTAGAAATAGATGCAACTGGCATCTTATGTTATGAAAGTACTATAATCAATGAAACAGATGTAGCAATCGTTGTCTACTCTTCTTGTTGCTGCGAAAGTTTTGAATTTTTGGCCAGTCCACAATGCGTTTCTTGTCCAACTTGCTCGATAGATCTAAATGTTATTTGTTCTGTGGGTACAGATACAAATTTCTCAGTTACTGCAGATGCAAGCTGTAGCATTTCAGATCTCACGAGTGCAGGTTATACGAGTGTAAATGTGTATCACCATCCAAGTAGCACAGATATAGCAGATGCAAATTTGCTAGGTTCTTTTCCAATTACAGCAAATTTTTCAGAAAGTTTTAATTTGTCAGGTACAGATACAAATTTCTCGCTTTGGGTAACATATGAGGGGAGTGGAGATTGTGATGATATTATAGAATTTGAGAATGTTGTTTGTACGGAAGATGAGTGTTTTTGCTTTGTTTTGGAGGTAGAAGGTGCCAATGAAATTTGTGAAGGTCAAACAACTTTATTAGAAGCTACGATTGATTGTCCAGAAGGTTGGTCTAGTGTCACATTTGATTGGGGCTCTGGAAGTTCTACGGAAACAGCTCCTGATAATGATTACTTATTCGGGAATAATTTAGATCCAGGTATTTATAACGTAACAGTTACGACTGATAATGGTAATGACTGTGCTAATTTTTATCAGGTGCATACGGTGGAGATTGAGGATTGTGGCGAGTCTTGTGATTTTACTCTTGATTTTGAATTTTTAGAACTGGCTAGTAGTGGATGTGGAAATAATTCATTTGGCGTTGATATATTAGCGAATGTTGTAGTTAATTGTACTGACCCTATTTGTTGTTTTGGTACTGATGTCGATTTAATATTTACCCCATCGGGGCAAATTACACTAAATGGAATACCTCAAAGTGGAAGCGCAAGCTTCATTAATTTTGTAAGCTGCAATACGAATCTCAATCCAGCTGCTTTTACCTCGTTTCGTTCATGTAATAATTATCAATTAGGAGATGTTATTTCTTTTGAAGGAGATGGATATGATGTTTCGATACTTGCAAATAATCCAGGATCTTGCACACACACTTTGACTGGTGACACGTTTATTCCATATTCTTATGAAGTAACAGAAACTGACTTAGAATGTTGTGGTATTTCTAACTGCCCTTCTGAATTCACAGTAGATGGCAATGATATTATATACCCTAACCAAGACGAATTCGAATACAGTTTTGAAAGATTAGTGTCTTTAGAACTAATTGCTTGTAACGGTGGAACAAATGAATATCTATGGGGAATAGAAGATGATGGTTGTCAACAAGATGTGTTTGTAATCAATGAGAATGATTGTGGTATATCATATGATTATTGCAGTGTTTCAGAATTGGAATCTTTAGCGCAGACAAACCTAACGGCAGTTTGTCCTGGAGCGACAATTTCCGCCAGCACCGATGGCATGGAATGGACGCTTAATTTGCCAAGTAATAACTGTGGATATGAGGGAATTAAATTAAATGGTGATAACCGAGAATATAACGCAAACTGTATAATCTCAAGTGCAGGACCCTCTCAAAGCGATATAGCTTCTGATTCTTGTAATTGCGAAAATTAAAACTATAAACTATGAAACTAAAAATCCTAATAATAGTATTGATAGCAAGTAATTTCTTAATTGTAGAAAGAGCAACCGCTTGTGAAATTAAAGTTGACCAAACAGACTGTTGTGTCGAAATTAAAGTAGATTTTTGTGACAACCCACGAGGTATTTTAAAACTGGGTGACGGTTCTGATGAAATAAAAATGAGTGTTTTAGAGTCACCAATCTATAATCATTGCTATTCTGATCCAGGTAATTACACAATAACATTTGAATGTCTAGCACCAGATGCTAGTAGTGGAGGTTTTGCGATACAGCCAGTACAAATAACACAAGAAGATCTTGATAACTGTGATCCAGACTGTCCCAATTACATTTGTTGGGAAGATTTTATTGGATATTTCGACCTTGCTACAGGGCTTGTAATTCGGTTACCGGGTGAACCAGAACAGGAAATCAGTTTTGAAGAAATTTACGGACCTGTAGATGGTTCGTGGTGCGCACCATGGGATCAATTATGGCCTTTACCAGATCCTATTCCTGCTAGTATTCCTGTCGAGGGAGGTTACTGTGACATTGGGGCACAAATTATTCATATAATTCAAGATCTAGGTTACGATATTACTATTACACCTTCTGACCCTACTGGCGAAGTTGAATGCTTTAAAGGAAACGACCCAACTCCAGGTTATTTTATTAATTCTGAAGTGGAAGTCATAACTGTGTATGGAGTTAATAATGATGGAAGTTCAGTGGGTTTATTACCGAGATTCAATGGCCCTTCTACTAATTGTGATAACTGATAAATTTAAATTATGAAAACATGTATTAAAATTTTTTTCTTTCCCCTTTGCTTCGTAATATTCAGCATACTACAAAGCAGTGCCCAATCCTGCTACCCAGACGGACTCTTCCTGTTAAGCCAAGCAGACGTGGATGCATTCGGTGAAGATCATCCTGATTGTAAAGTCATCGAAGGAACATTGTTTATAGGAGGGGTTGGCATAACAAATTTAGATGGCTTATCTGGTATAGAAGAGGTTAAGTTAGGGATAAGTATATCATCGAGTGAAGTGTTAGAAAACACTTCTGGACTATCCTCATTAAAGAAAGTAGGAGGCAAAGTTCTTGTTTCTGATAATCCCATATTAGTATCTATAGAAGAACTTACAAACTTGGATTCTATCGGAACAAGTGTCATTATTGTGCGTAACGAGAGTCTTCAAAAAATTAGTGGCTTCAGTGGCGCGCACACTTTAAGGTCTATTGATATAAATAATAATCCAGAATTAGATACCTTAATTGCTTTTCAAAATGTGCAAAGCATCACTCATCTTGATATACTGAATAATTATAAGCTGAAGTATGCAAATATTCTTAATTCTATGGATAGTTGTATTTCGATAAGAGTAGCCAATAGTCCTGATTTAGTTCGATTTGAAGGGTTTGAGAATTTAGAGTATACAGACAATTTACATCTTAGTGACATGCAGGATATCCCTGAATTTAATAACCTAATTTCTTTAGGTGTCATGCAATTGCATCGATGTCAGGCAAAAGAGATTAGGGGTTTTTCTAAACTAGAAACTGTATTGACTACTTTAGGATTTACATTGTGTGACTCCTTAGAAGTATTGGATGGATTTAATTCCCTGGTACAAGTCGGCCGACTTTATATTGAACTTAATAGGAATCAAAGGTCTCTTAAAGGCTTCCAAAATCTAGAAAGTGTAAGAACTTTTGAGGTAGGTGGTTTGCCTTTGTTAGAAGAATTGGAAGCTTTTAACGAACTAGAATTAGTGGACAGTGTATTAAAATTTATCATTTCAAACCCTGCAATTACAGATCTTAATTTTTTATCAAATATAAAGAAAGCAAAGGAAATATATATTGGCCAATCCTCATTGTTTGGAGAGTCTTATTTGACTGATATTTCTGCTTTAGATGACTTAGACCACGAGTATTTGCGAGAGTTAAGGATTGTGGGATGTCCGGAATTGGAGATTTGCTCCCATTATGGAGTCTGTAGGTTTTTAGAGCGTGAAGATGCGATCCATGATATTCGTGATAATGCACCTGGTTGTAACTCAGCAGAAGAGATTTTGGAAAACTGTGTAGTGAGTAGTGTTGAAGAGGGTGCTGAGGTATCAAAAATTACGATCTCTCCGAATCCAGTTAGACAAATCTTTAAAATTCATACTGATGATGATCTCAAGATTAACTCATGGTTAATTTTCTCTATAGATGGAATCCAAATATTAAAAGGAGAAAGTAGCGATATGGAGATAAACCTCACGCAATTTCCAGAAGGTATTTATTTGGTGCATGTGACTACTGATAAAGGAGTATTTATTGAAAAATTAATTCTGTCCAACTAGTATTATTATGGAAATAAATTATGCAAAAACTGTCAAGAAGAAATACACAAACATAAAAAAATTCAAAAATGCAATTACATAAACTAACACCTCTACTCCTTTTACTCTTCTGCCTAGGACAACCCCTAAGCGCACAACTAAAAGTAGTAGACGACAACAGTGTCGTCGTAGGAACCTACAACGCACCACAAGCTTCTGCAAAGCTAGAAGTAAACAGCGAAACCCAAGGTCTTTTAGTGCCACGATGGGACTTTAACCAATTAGCCATTAACGAGCAAACAGGAATGGTAACAGATGGACTTCTTGTCTATGTACAAGACCTTTCAGATAGCAAACGCGGGTTTTGGTATTGGGATAATGTCCAAAGTATGTGGTTAAAACTCTTCGGAGGTTGCTCTACGCCGTAAGATTAGGTATACGCAACATTTAGATTTTAGAATTTTCAAAGTAAACTCAAAGTAAACTCAAAGTGATATGAACAAGGCACTTTTTATAGCTAGTATTGTTGCCTCCATTTTTCTAGGAAAGCAAGATGCAGCTGCACAGCAGGCGCAAGCCAATCCAACAATCGCGCAATTATGGATCAGCCCTACTCTTGATGATGATCAAAGTATGACAAGATCACTGGAGAAATTTAACTTCCATCCCGCTACTAAGATGGAAAGTGCATATTTTGAAGGGATACTCAAAGGACAGAATTTTAGTCTGTTCATTGTTAATAATACAAATGAAGAAAATGATCTTGCTATTGGAGGTATTGATGAGACAAGTCCAATTCAAATATCAAATAATGCGGTTGTAAATAAAAAAGTACTTCCATATTCAGCGACAGCTAACAATTCTAAGATCCTCTTCTATAAAGACCGATGGTCACAAAAAATAAAAGACAATCCAGATTTATTTTTGGAAAACCTGAAGGGCGATGCCATTGCAGAGATCATTTTGTTTGATAGAGCGATCAATAAAATAGACCAAGCAAAAATTGAATCTTACCTAGCTATCAAATATGGCATATCCATGGCTGAAAATTTTCAATATTACTCTAGCAAAGAAAATAAGATATTCCAAACAACAGAAAATGATGTTCACAGAAATAGAATTGCGGCATTAGGAAGAGATGATAACGCAACGCTTTATCAAAAACAATCCTCAAATCATGAGACTGACTTGTTTTTCTGCTTGTCCCTTGACGGAATGCACGAGTTTAATAGTCAAAATACAGGTGCTTTACTCAATGAAAGTTTCATCTTTTGGGCGGACGATAATGCACTGCTGGATTTTTCAGAAACAGATAATACCGTTCTAGATAGAACTTGGAAATTCTTTTTGGATAATATGAAAGAAGAAGAAAAGGAAATCCAACTCTTTATTGAATTACCAGAACAGATTTCCGCGATATATCCTGAACAATGGGTAGTTTCTCTGTCTGGAGATGCGCAAAATACATTTGAACCCTCTGAATTTCCACTGCAACGATCCGAAAACGGATTATACCAAGCAAAACTTGTACTTGATAAAAGTAAAGGCAACGAGCAAATTCTCAAAATTTTCCAAAGAGAAAATCATACGAACAAACAAGCCAACATTGAACTCTATCCAAACCCTATAAAAAGAAATGAGAAATGTAAAGTCGTACTAAATGATCTTCCAGAAGGAGAGGTCAACTACTTTGTCCGTGACCATGCAGGGAAACTCATATCGACCAATTCTATTTTTAACAGCAGCACAAGAACAGAATTCGAACTAAGATTCTCAGGCCTTGGTATGCACACGGTAGAAATAGAATACGCTGGAGTACAAATTACTAAACCAATTATTGTTATCGACTAAAATGCTGACCATGCAATTTCAACCAATAAGTACATTCAACACAACAGGTATGCGATACGCTTTAATAAGTCTACTGTCTATTTTGATCAGCTTTTCCTTGTCCGGAAATACACCGAACTATACTTCGCTAGAAGAATATATGGCTGATTTAAAAGAAGGTTCCATAGGGACAGAAAATCCTGGAGATTTTGATGCTCCTCAGGATAATGTGTTCAATTTCCAATTAAATGAAGGAACTGTAAATAACGAACAATATATATTGGAGTTTGATCTCTATGGTGTAGATGCATACATGGGAGCATCGTTTGTAGTAAATGAAACGTATAATTATCCCACTTCAGAAATTAAAATAAATCAGCAATGGCAATCTGTTAGCTATGTAATAGACGAAGGACAGTTAAGCAGTGGGTTTAATTCAGTAAGATTTACAGCGTACCAGGATCAGGCCTATGCCTATAAGGTATCCAATGTTCGAATTTCAAAAGTGGACGCAGCCAACGCACAGTTAATTAAAAATCACATCGAAAAAGCAAAGGAAATATCTGGAATTGCAGATATCACAATAGACAATAAAAAATCAGCAGCTCTTTCTTCATTCCTTCCTATAGACTTTACTGGAAACGTAGTGTTAGGAGATGTGCAATTGGATATTCCGGTTTCTGCACTCAGCCAAGCCTTAGACCTGCAATCAGAATCTATAGTTGGCCCTGAGATCGCACCACTTAATTTGGGGATGGTGAACACAACTAAAAATAAGGGAGCATACAGATTTGGACCCCATAGAACAAGTTTCGATAAAGAAATAAATATCAGTATTCCATACGACGCATCTCTTCTTCCTACAGGTTATTCAGAGAAAGAAATACAAACCTATTTCTTCGATGAAAAGAAAAAATTATGGTCTGCAGTTAAAGTAGATAGTATAGATACAGAGAAAAAAAGAATACACTTCAAAACAACACATTTTAGTGATTACATTAATGGTATTATACAGTTACCCGAAAGTCCGTCTACTAGTAGTTTTACACCTACAATGATGTCAGATATGGAATTGGGAAATCCCTTTGCTGGAATGAATGTCATGTCACCGCCTCAAGTGAGTCAAAAAGGGGATGCTTCCATATCATATCCCTTAAATATTCCACCAGGAAGACGAGGGATGACGCCCAATGTAAATTTGCAGTATTCCAGTGATGGCGGAAGTGGTTGGTTAGGTTTAGGTTGGAGCATTCCAGTACAAACGATTAGTGTAGATACGCGCTGGGGAGTACCCAAATTCGATGGAGATTTTGAGACAGAATTATATACTCTGAATGGCAAACAGCTTGTCTTCTCAAATGCAGAGGAAGAGATTTATATGCCTAACCGACATTATAAAGAAGGCGTTGATGGTGACGAGGGATGTAATACGGTCCTAGAAGGAAGACTAAGCCTTCGGTATTATCAGGAAAGAAAACTCGGAAGTTTTTCTAAAATAAGGAGGGATGGAACTGGTCCACTAAATTACTCTTGGAAAGTAATCACCGCAAATGGAGTGATACATGAATATGGTACTACAGGTGCGACTAGATTGGGAGGAGATAACGGAACCTCAATCTGGTATCTTAATAAATCAACAGATAAGTATGGTAACTATATTGAATATACTTACCAAGCTACAACAAATAATACGCTAGGAGAAACAGAGCAAGGAGGAAAGAACTTATATCTGCATGAAATAAAATATACAGGAGGACCTAATAATATTGAACCCCAATATACTATAGAATTCAAATTGCATGCATCTAGAGATAGAGCGGATAAACTAATTAATGGTAGATATGGCTTTAAGCAAGTAGACAATCAACTCTTAGAGTATATACAGGTGAATTTTAATGATCCAGAGCTTCAAAAGGATTACAAAAGGAAATATACGTTTGAATATAAAGATGGAGATGGTCTTTTCTATAAGACACTCTTAGAGAGAATTATAGAAGAAGTGGATGATGATTTTTTCTATGAACATGTCATGGAGTACCATAACGATCTAGAAGATTGTGGAAATCCATACGATGATTCTGAAGATTTAATTACACTGCCTTGCCCAACTGATCCTCCTTGTAATGGACCTGATAGGGATGGAGATGGGAGAAGTGATGAGTGTGATAATTGTCCGGATATTTACAATCCATTGCAGGAGCCTTGCGAATATGAAACACCATGTGGAGTAATAGACTCAGATGGAGATGGTGCAAATAATGGCTGCGATAATTGTCCAAATACGCCAAATGATCAAACGGATAGTGATGGAGATTCGTTGGGAGATGAATGCGACAATTGCAAGTTCGTTGCTAATCAGAATCAACTCGATTCTGATGGAGATGGAACAGGAGATGCTTGCGATGCCTGTCCTCATGATCCTGAAGTGATTTCTGGACCAGATGGAGATAGTGATGGCTTAGCGAATGATTGTGATAATTGTCCCTCCGTGAGCAATGCGGATCAGGAAGATTCGGACGGGGATGGATTAGGTAATGTGTGCGATAACTGTCCATATTTTTATAATCCTGTTCAAGCGGATGCGGATGGAGATGGTGTAGGGGACTACTGCGATCCATGTCCATATGTAGTTAATCCAAGTCAAGAAAATTGTGATCCTGAAACAGATGTTGCCCCTGTAATAAGCTTTTTTCCCACAAACCTTACAGGTGTGGACGATATGTTTTTTGACTTTAAAATTCAAGAATTATTAGGTACACCTACGGATGGGCAAATCACCTTAATATATCCTAAAGATGCCCGTCTGACTTTTAATTGGGATCCCAATTTATCTCAGGTAGGTCCATTTAGTTTATCGAATGTGGATTGGACATATCATGCTACGAATGCCTCCTTTCATATCTGGACAAGCTCAGAAAGTATTCCAGGTTTAAATAAATCAAACTTTGGTTTTAATGCTATATATGACTCCCAAAATACAACTGGAGAAGTTAGCTACACAATCACACTAATTGCTGGTTCTGGCGGAGAATTTATTTTTGGAAATAATATTGATGCAGAAACTCTCGACTATTTTTCTGGTCAAACCTTAGTAGGAGAATTTGACGAATATAAAAACTTGCTAAATATTGACAGGAATGTAGCAAAACAATATCTAAGAGAAAATTATGAAATAGACACAATTGATCATGTCACCGGAAGAACACAGTATATCCAATATGAGATCATGCATGCAGATTCTAAAAAGGACCAAATCCAGTATACAGATTTATTTGGAAATACAAAAGTGATAGCTGGAGCGATGCTTGATCAGGCAAAAGTCTTGCTTGTGGCAGAAGAAGGGAGTGTAAAGTTTCTTAATAAAACAGCCACAGCAAAGATCATAAAGCATATAACAGTACCAGGCCTATCTGAAATTAGAATAGGTAAGAGAAAAACACCAAATGAAAGCATAGACTTACCTACTGTGAAAAGTCTAATTAAATTTAGACCTGACCATGAACAAAAGATGTTATTAGTAGGGCCAGACAACTATCTGAATTCAAACTTTCTGATGCCTATGAATCTAGCGCTTTTTTCACATAAGCCTTCGCCATTGGGAACATCTAAATCGCGTTTGTTTTCTGCTGGCATAGACATTTATTTTGGTTTAGGATGTGTGCCATGGGTAAAAGACAATTTAGTTTCTATTGATGGTGGATACGATTATTCGAACACTACAAATAGTACTGAAATGGTCAGTATTGATATGAATGGTGACGGCCTTCCTGATCAAATTAAAAAAGAGAATAACATACTAAATTTATACATTCATGAAGTAGAATACGTAAACGGTGAAGTACAGCATTCATTTTCAGATATTCCAATTCTTCTTGATTTTGCTAAAAATGACGCATACAGAGCTAAGGTGCATGACAATAGTTACCATTTAGCTGTATCAGCAGGAAAAGGCCCCCTAGGTGCGAATGCAGGTCTGAACTTTTCAGAAAGTAGACAAACTACAAGTATATTTCTCACTGATGGGAATGGAGATGGCTTGCCAGATATATCCATAGACGGTGTTGTGTATTTTAATGTATTAGATCGCACAACCGGTATTCCAAGCTTTCATATATCCAGTGAGGACACAGAAAATATGATCGTCAAAGGGGAAGATGCAATTATACCTTCCCCAGATGGTGAAGATGAGTTTTTTGCGAATCTCCCTGCATATGATGTAGTGAAAGTATGGGAGGCTCCACATGATGGAACAATTACAATAGACAATGGAATTCTGTCAAGCAGTGCACGAGTATCTATAGAAACAGACCACAATGGATTTTATGGTAGACCAGGACTAAGTGCAGATGCTATAGGAACCTGTAGGCTTTATGCAGGACCTTTGGTCGGCATTAGTCCATTCATTGATGCGCTTCCAGGCGCTTCAGTACTTGCAGGTTGTGTAGGTTCTGGCGCTTCAGATCCATGTCTTCCCATTCCAGATGCATGCCTCTTCTGTGACAATACAGAATTCGCATGCGAAGAGTGTCCATATGCTTTAAATATAACTGCTCCAGTGAGTGGTGTAGAATTTGAACATGTTAGCTTTAATATTAATGCGGCAAATACTATCCAGAGTGGTGGACATGCGACCTACCTTGCAGGGAATAATGTGTTAATGGCTAAACCAAATGCATTCATTGGATTTGAAGTGGAAGAGGGAGCTACGTATTTAGCAAATATAGAAGACTGTCTTCCCCCTGATAGTAATTATGGATTAATTGAAGATCCAAATGGAGCAATGACTGACTTACGTGTTAAAAAGGGACAACGTATCTACTTCAGGTTGCATACAGATAGGAATGAGGCAAACGATGAGACCTATTGGGATCCCAAGATTACGTATAAGAGTGTATCAGGAGTTCCAATTGTGGAAGATGCGCACCGTGATGCAATTTCACGTGACCCATATTCTGATAGTTATTCAGAAAGTTATGTGCTAAGCTCGGGAAATGCATTTGTATTTCTAATGAGTGGGCCAGACAATGGCTCATACACACATCTTATCAATTGGGAGCCACTTACACTCGGTAAACCCATTGGAAAAATGTCTTTTCTACTGCATTCTTGGGATTCAGATCAGGAACCTACACGGGGCACTTCTACAGTCTTATGGTCACACACAGTAGATCCTGCAAATCCTGCAACGTATATAGTTCCTGCACCAAACGTGACACAACTAAGTAATAGTTTAAACATTGGAGCGGGCGAAGCAAAAGTATTTTTATTTGAGATAATTTCAGAGACAAATGAGAGATGGGATCTTATAAACTGGGACCCTAAGATTGAGTCAGTAGTTTCCTACAATGGAGAAAATGGAACTACGATTGAAGATGAACGTGTACAATATCCAATTGTAAGAAAATCTGTGTATAAATATTTCACAGATGAGTTTGCTGCAACAAACGGACAAAAATGGAAATCGTATAATACAATTGATGAGAGCTTTATAACAGCGGTAGATAATTACACGATCAGTCTAAATTTAGATCCATCAATTATAGGTCAATTTCAGGTAGGACCTACAAATATTTTTGAACTGCAACCAGATACCATGACGTTTCTAGTCATACGAGAAGACGAGATTTTGCATTCTCGAGATTTCGTCGTGAATTTCTTAGGTTTTGCATATCCGAATCCTGCTCCAATGATCATTAATAAGAAGAATATGGATCACTCATTGGAGATTCAGTTAATCAGTCATGGCGGTAAATATAGCGATGAAGTCTTACGCGTGTTAGATGACATCGGTCATAACCCAAATTTTGGTTTTAAGATCGGGCAGGTAGAGAATATTGCAAGCAGTATGGATTTTGGTACGTTAACAAGAAAGCATGTAAACCTATTGCAGAATAGCGGAAAAAGAGCAGATGGTACCTATTATAGATCTTGGGGACAGTTTAATTATGATGAGAATCAAGATGATGAAACTATTGCAGACGGTTTTGGGAAATTATTGAATGTGCAGCGCATAGGTGGAGTTCAGCTTACGCTGGCGCAGCAGGACGAGATGAAGGATATAGCAGAGCAGATAGAAAACGGCGATGATCCAGAGGCAATATTATCCGAGTTTGATATGGAGAATATATTTGATCTCGATAACATGACTATAAAACCTACTTCCCCATTATTTGCTTCTTTTGCTGGTTTTAGTTTCAAGCCTCTTGTGTTTTTTCCACAGCCATATAAATCTGAAGTGCAAAACGCCAATGGCGTATTTATTTGGCCAAGATGGAAAGGGTTAAGCCGACATAATTTTGCAGCACAATATTCTGCACGAGCAGCAGACGCTTTAGAATCATTTAGTATTGATCATGGTGACGAGCCACCTCTTGTGGTAGAATTGTCAGACAAAGGAGCAGCATCTGTTAAAAAGTATACAAGGTCGCAAACCTGGAGTGGACGTACCGGTGCGGGGCTTTCTACTAATATAGTTGGAATCGGTTTTTCTGGTAATATTGGCGTCAATAAGACGCTAGGAGGTGCGTCTACAAACAAAGTAGATTACTTTGATGTAAATGGAGATCGTTATCCAGACCATATCCATAATGATAAATTCCAAACAACTGAATCTGCTGGAGGCCTCATGCCAGGTACAGACTATATAGGAGATGAATGGATTTTAGGAAAAGCAACTAACTCAAGTTTAAGCGGAAATGCGTCATTGACTGGAAGATGGGGGCATTCAAATAATCAAAGCTCAGATAAAGGCTCTGGTGGTGCACAGCGTAACGCAACATTCCTAAATGTTGCAGCAGGATCACTGAGCGTAAATGGCCAATATGGAATAGGAGAATCCGAACTTGAGATTTTATGGACGGATATTAATGGTGATGGATTAAGTGATCGACTGATAATGTCATATGATGACAATGATGTACAATCGGTAAATACAAATTTAAATTTGGGCCATGCCGTACAAGATGGTTTAGCACCTTCGTGGGGTGAAATGGATTTAAGTCGTAGTAAAAATAGCACACATGGATTTGGATTTGGTGCTTCTATTGGAGAAGGGAATAGCATAAGCATCGGGATGAGTGTAGGAAGAGGAGAGTCTACTAGTAGAGGGAAATTAGTTGATATCAATGGTGATGGTTTAAAGGATTATGTTACGAACACTAGCTTTTTAGGGGTTAATCAATGGGCGGTGCATTATAATACAGGTACTGGTTTTAGTCCGGTCGTATGTGCCTTACCTATATCTGCCAATTTTATCAGAGAAACAAGCACAAATTCTCAAGCGTTAAATGAGGCTTTAAGTTTCGCTGTTCCAATTCCGTTTTTCTTTACATGCTTAAGGATAACTGGTGCAACCATTGATGGAATACCTGTTTCTAACTCATATACAAACACCCTTAAAACGATAGAAGACTTTGATGGAGATGGATATCCAGATTATTTGTTCTTTAATGATGAGACAGATCAGCTTTTTATAAAACATTCAAAAATAGGTAGGACGAACAAATTAAAAAGTATCAAAGTCCCAACAGGTGGTGAGTACACAATTGACTATAAACATCAACCGACTAACTATGACATGCAGGGAGGTCGTTGGGTGATGAGTTCTGTTGCTGTAAGAGATACAGTAATGACAGTCGCGGAAGGAGAAAGTATCAACTATCAAGATTATGTATACCATAATGGTAAATATGATAGAAGAGAACGCGAGTTTTTTGGATATGAATATGTAAGAAGTATTAATCGAGAAACACCTGGAGATGTAAATTCTGCAGTAGAAAGACAACAGGTAAGTAAGTTTAATAATAAAAGCTATTATTTAAATGGTAGTCTTATAGAGCAGTATAGTGTAAAAGGAGAAATTAATCCAGCGGATGTCCAGTTAGCAGAAACTACCCTGGACACAGATGAGATCGATGTAATCCCAGGAAATACAGAAGTCTTAAGTAATACTATAAATACATACGAATTACGCGAACCCATAATTGAATTTGATGTCTGGAAGATGGAAGATGGATTTGTTGGATTAGATTATGACATAGGTGGAGCACAAGGAAATGGCG
>Ga0209828_1002725_pt1 | contig 14238 bp, 12 predicted proteins | sample MaitaG_FD_187429 | JGI IMG/M metagenome (GOLD analysis project Ga0209828, IMG submission 187429) | Marine algal microbial communities from Maine, USA - Maine_Asex2 metaG (SPAdes) (version 2) | ecosystem: Host-associated > Algae > Red algae > Unclassified | place: Maine, USA | collected 2015-01-05 | reverse complement strand
GACGACGGTGTAATTGAGCGCGGTGTGATCGACGACGGTGTGATTGAGCGCAGTGTGATCGACAGCGATGTGATTGCGCGCGTTGCTGCGCTCGAAATCGAAATCGAGACGTTGCGTGCCCAGCTCCGTGGACTGGCAGATCAGCTCGGCGAGTCGCTGGGCTAGCAGTTGTCGAGGCAAGCATCAGTCGTAGTGATCGCCGCGGCAGGCGAGATGACGCTCACCAACGAGCTCGCGTCGCTGTTTGCTCGCGCCGATCTGGTCATCGCCGCCGATGGGGGCCTGAGCCACTGCATTGCAGCGCATTGCTGGCCTGAAGTACTCGTTGGCGATCTCGATTCGGCAGATCCAGAGCAAGTGGCCCAAGCTCGCGAAGCCGGTGCGGTGGTGCAAGAGTTTGACGAGAACAAGGACGAAACCGACCTCGAGCTTGCCTTAGCAGTTGCGATCGAACACCGGCCTGACGAGATTGTCGTGGTTGGCGTGTTTGGGGGTCGGGTCGACCATGCACTGGCGAATGTGGCGTTAGTCGCAGACCCGCGGTGGCCCTGTGCGGTGTCGTGTGCAGACGGTGCGCGTGACATGTGGGTGCTTCACGGTGGGTCGACTCCGACCCGAACGCTGCACCAGGCGCCCGGTACTCAGATGACGCTGCTTGCCTGGAATGGTGACGCAGTTGGGGTCGTGACCAAAGGCTTGCGCTGGCCGCTCCAAAGCGAGACGCTGCGTGCGGGCTCGCCCCGTGGCGTGAGCAACGTTTGCGACGAACCGCTGCAACAGGTGTCATTGCAAAGCGGCTCGTTGCTGATCATTACAGCCCAGTCAGGCTTGGTTCTCTAGGACACCGAAGCGGCGATCGTCTACGTGCACGATGCGCAACGGAGCGTCGAACGATGTGCTGAGATTCTCGTCGGTCAGCGTCTCCTCGAGTGGCCCGGCAGCAACCTGGTGCCCGTCGCGCATGAGCAACAGATGGGTAAACGAGCCGGGTATCTCTTCGACATGGTGGGTGATCAGCGCTACTGCGGGAGCGGCGGGATCCTTGGCGAGTTCGTTGAGCTCGGCGACCAGAAGCTCACGACCCGCTACGTCGAGTGCCGCGGTTGGCTCGTCGAGCAGAATCACGCCAGGGTCATTCATCAGCGTGCGTGCGAGCAGGACCCGTTGGCGCTCACCCGAGCTCAGCGAGTTGAAACTGCGATCAGCAGGATCGGAGCAGCCGCGGTCGGCGAGTAGCTGTTCGGCCCGATGCCGATCAGCCTCGTCATAGGTGTGCCACCACGGTTCAAGCGCAGCGTTCTTGGCGGTCATCACCACATCGCGGCAGGTGATGTTTGCTCGAAACGAATCGGCCAACGACGCCGACGCGTAGCCCACCCGTTTGCGCAGCTCTCGCACGTCGGTGCGCCCGAGCGACTCTCCCAACAGCTCGACTGTGCCGGTGGTTGGGTGCATTTGCATCGAGGCGACCCTCATGAGGGTGCTCTTGCCGCAGCCGTTGGGCCCAAGCACGACCCAACGTTCGTCGACACCGATCGTCCAGTCGATGGGCCCGACCAGTCGGCTGCCATCGCGTACCACGGTGATGTTCGTCAGCGAGAGCGCTGCCCCAGCGCTCACGCGAGCAAGCTCAGTACGAACATCATTGACCATTACCCCGGTTGGCCGCGGCGGCTTCGAGTTCGCCAGCTGCAGCGAGACCTGTCACGAGCACTCGAAGCACATCTTCGAGCGTCAGCAGCCCAATTGGTTGGTCGTTGCCGGCCATGGCGAGAGCGAAGTGGGCCCGATTCGATTGCATGTGTTCGAGCGCATCTTCGACTGCCATTTGGTGGTCTACCTCGAGCAGTCGCCGCTTGCGATGTTGCGGGAGCGGCTGGCTCCACACCTGGTGATCGACGGCGAGGAGATCTTTGGCGTGCACCCAACCTGTTGGTTTGTCGTCGTCGTTAACCAGCACAAGCCGACTGTGTCCGCTGTCGGCCATGCGGGCCTCGATCTCGCCAACCGCCGCATCGGCGTTGGCGCGATCGACATCGACCCACGGCACGATCGCGTTGCTGATCGAGGCGCCTCCGAGTTCAAGGGTGTTCGACAAGAGAGTGAAATCGTACCCGTCGAGTACTGCGCCGTCTCGAGCTTCGACGAGCAACATGGCGAGCTCCGCGGGGGTCTTGGCCTGGGCGCGTTCGTCGACCGCCCGCACGCCGGTGAGACGTAACACTCCGTTGGCCATTGCATTGAGTAGCCACACGAGCGGTCCAGCGATTCGAACGAACAGGCCATGGATCGGAGCGAGCCACATTGCCGTGGCGGGCGCGTCGGCAAGCGCAATGTTTTTCGGCACCATCTCGCCAATCAAGATGTGCAGAAACGTCACCAGGGTTAGAGCGATGATGAGCCCAATGGTGTGCCGCGCGCCTTCGGATATGCCGGACAAGACCGTGTTCTCGAGCAGCTTGGCTACCGACGGCTCGGCGATGCGGCCAAGGCCGATAGTGGCCATTGTGATGCCGAGCTGAGCGCCGGCGATCTGCGTGTTGAGGTTGGTGATTGCGTTGAGCGCACTGCGGGCTCGGCGGTGGCCCTGCTCGGCGCGATCTTCGAGCTGCGCTCGCTGGGTGGCGATTAACCCGAATTCGACCGCAACGAAGAAGCCGTTCGCGATCAACAAGATTACGGTGAGTGCTAGCGCGATACCGATGCTCATGGCGCTACCGCTGCGTCGCCAGCTTTGGTGTCTTTGGGGCTCGCAATCGAGGTGGCGCGCAGCCGAGCGATGCGGTAGCGGTCCATCTCGGTGACTTCGAAGCGCCACTGCTCCCATTCGAATCGAGCGCCGACTTCGGGAATTCTTTGGAGTTGATCGAGAGCAAACCCGGCGACGGTTTCGTAGTCGCCATCGGGCAGTGCGACTCCTGTACCTTCTTCGACTTCGTCGGGGTGCAAGCTGCCTGCGAGCATGAATTGGCCGGTGCCGAGATCGACGACGTCGTTGACGGTGCGCCGATCGTATTCGTCGTCGATTTCGCCGACAATCTCTTCGACGATGTCTTCGATCGTAACGATGCCGGCGACGCCGCCGTGTTCATCGAGCACGAACGCAAGGTGCTGGCCATCGCGGTACATCTCGTCAAGCAGTGAGTCGAGCTCGCGGGCCTCGGGTACGACGAATGCTTCGGTCATGTGATCTTCGACGCTGATCGAACTGCGCCGATCGGGGCTATGGCCGAGCGCCGATTTGACGTGCACCAGTCCCAAGACGTCGTCGGTGTCAGCGCCGATGACCGGAAATCTGCTGTAACCGGTTTGGTCGGCCATAGCGCAGAGGTCGTCGAGGGTTTGGTTGCGGGCGATGACATCAAGATCGACCCGCGGCACAAGAATGTCGCCGGCCGTCTTGCGGGCGAAACGGATGGCACGAGTCAGGCGGGTGACGTCTTCGGGGTCGAGGGTGCCTTGGGCCCCTGATGCTCGAATGACGTGTTCGAGTTCGCGCATCGATGCGATGCCGCTGAGCTCTTCGCCGGGTTCGAGGCCCATACGGGCAACGATTCGGTCAGCCATTCGATTCACGACGGACACCCCGGGTCGCACGAGGAAGCCCCAGAACGCGATTGCGGGTGCGAGGTGTTGCAGCACGCGCGCTGGCTCGGCTATCGCCACCGTCTTGGGAACTACCTCGCCAAGCACGACTTGCAAGATGTTCGCGAGTGCGAATGCGATGAGGCCGGTGAGCCAAATTGACGTGTCTTCACCAAAGACTGGGTCGATGATCGGCGCGAGCAACGTGCGCCCTAGCGGCGCAGTCAAGAAGCCGAAAATCAGCGATGAGATCGTGATGCCGACCTGCGCGGCCGACAAATGGAACGACAACTCGCCAAGCAGGCGCGAGACCGTCGGCCACGGGCTTTCGCGAGCCGACGCGCGCACCGAGACCTGGGCGCGATCAACCGCAACGAGGGCGAACTCGTCGGCGACAAAGAACGCGTTGGCAGCGATCAGAACGATCACCGCAAAAATCGAAAGTGCAGTAGCCAGAGAGTTAGAAGTCTAGGAGAACGAGCGCGAGCCCGACCTGTCTCGGGGTGAGAGCGCGACTAGGGTTTTGATGATGCGCCTGCGGCCAGTGTTGGCGATGGGGGTCCTGTGCCTCTTGGGGATACTCGCAATTTTTAGTGTTCGAGTACCGGTTGCGCCAGCCCAAAGTGACATCAACGCCGCGCAACGTGAGGTCACCGCGGCGACAACCCGGCTCGAAGAACTGCTCGACCGCCTCGAGGCTGCGCAGCAGCGCGGCAACGATCTTGCGGGCACCTATTGGCAAGTCGAATCAGAACTTGAGCTGGTTGATCGCGAAATCGCAGCGAGCGAGAACGAGATTGCACAGCTAGAAGACGAGCGTGTGTCGGTGCTCGATGACGTACGAGCAATTGCGGTGAACCAGTACGTGTCACGCGGCCGAGCGCTTGTGTTCACCAACAGTGGATCACTCGCCGACCGAGAGGCCAAAGAAGCGCTGGCCGAACTCGTCGTGGGCACTGACCAAGGAGCTGTAGACCAGCTAGCAGCGCTTACAGATCAGCATGAACGCGCGTCTGCTGCGCTTGCAGAGCGTCGAGACAACTACACGTTGGTTCTTGGTGATGTCATCAGCACGCGCCAGGGTCTCGAAGCCGAACTCATCGACCTCGAGACACTCCGAGGCGCTCTCGAAGCTCAGCTCGTAGACCTCGAGACAGCACTTGAAACGCTCGAGGTGGCTGAGGCCCGCCGAATCGAAGCAGCCGAGCAAGCCGAGGTGGCTCGCCTCGCGGAACAACAACGCGAACGCTCTGAGGAACGCGAACGGGCCGAGCAGGCTTCGGCTCGTGCCGCTGCGATTGCTCGGCCCCCGACCCCGGCACCCTTGCCCGCTCAGCTGGTGGAGCCAGCAGTAGAGCAAACCGAACAGGTTGAAGATTCGACCGCGGTGCCAAATCCGCGGCCAAGCGAACCCTTTGCCACTAGCGAGCCCGCCGCGACCGTCGACGAGGTCGAGGGCGATGAACCAGTACCGAATCCGCAACCGAGCGAACAGTTCCCAACCGCTACATCAGATCCGGGCCAAGCCGACGCCAGCAGTGTGCCGAATCCTCAGCCGGCGGCGCAGGCTGGAGCGATGGGCTCGGGCGGCGAAATCGTGTGCCCACTGCGCGGAGCGTTCACCCACACCGACGACTTCAATGCGCCGAGAGCTGTCGGGGGAGTGCATCGAGCGAACGATCTCATCGCGAATTCTGGCACGCCCGTGCTGGCCGTTGCCTCGGGCACGATCGAACACCGCGACAGCAGCGTTGGCGGTATGTCGGCCCACCTCAAGGGCGACAACGGCGACTACTACTTCTATACGCACCTGAACGGCTACGAGAACGTCGGGGCTGGCCAGGTGAGCGCTGGCACGGTCATCGGGTACGTAGGGATGACGGGCAATGCTCCGATTCCTCACCTCCACTTTGAGATTCACCGGAACGGCTACGGCAACTACACCAACCCGTTCGGGCCCGTCCGGGCCGCCTGCGGAACCTAAACCGCTGGGCCGCCGATCTCTGCAGGGCCGCTCTGTGGATTGCCTGTCTCTGGGAAGCGGAGCCGGCGGGCGAGCACGGTCGCGATCGCAGTCATAACTTCTGGGCGATGTTCGGCCAGGTCGAACAGGGTCGACCGGTCGACGACGAGGGCGGTGCAGGGCTCTGCAGCCACAACGTTGGCACTGCGCGGTGCCGGATCGAGCACTGCGAGCTCGCCCACGACAGTGCCAGACTGGATCCGGCTCGTGGCGCGACCATCGACGACGATGTCTGCGCTCCCGCTGGTCAGCGCGAACAACTCGCTTCCGAGCGCGCCCGCTTCGATCAGGTGCTCGCCAGCGTCGTACGAGCGCGCTTCACTGCGCTCGGCCAGTTCGGCTGCCAAGTCGAGGGGCAGTGTTGAGAAAATGTCGATACTGCGCAGTGCGAGCGTGTGATCGAGAAGCGATGTCATTGGATCCTCAGAGTCGTGGGTACGTGCCAGATGAGCGAGTCGCCGAGTGATGGTTGAACAGCGGCCATCGTGTGCGAGCACAGCTAGCCAGTCGTGGGCTGTGCGTTCTTCTGACTCGGCCAACCCGTCGAGCACCGCGTCGGCCAAGTGGTGTGGCTCGATCAGAGGAACAACGAGGCGACGCAGTTGCGGGTCGAGGGCCACATCGAGTGCTTCGACCGCGTTCGCGCGCTGGAGATCGGCGCCACCGGTCGACGCTGAGCGCCCCAAAATGATCGCAAGATCTCGGAATTCTTGCGTGTTCGCGCCGAGTTCGAGGGCAGACAGGATCGCTCGGCGGGTGTGCAGAAACTCGTCGTTGAGCGCCCAGCGCAATGCCTCGATGATCGCAGTTCGATGCCCGCCTGCGAGATCGCGCCACGCCGTAGCGATCAATCGCACGAAGTCGGCATCGTCGGCCAGCATGCGGGCGGGCGACGCCGGAGCCATGACCTGAGCACGGGCTATCGCATCGAGGCCTGCTCGACGCTGAAGGGCCGGCCGGCCGGGCTCAACGGCGGGATACAACACGGTCGGTCGTCGCGTTAGGGCCGGGAGCACCCTTGAGGTCAGTGTCGAGGCCCACCGGTCATCGGCGTTCGCGATCTCGGTCTGAACCGATTCGAGCATCGTGGCCGGGGCTCGAACTAAGAGGTCCGCAGCTGGCCGAGCGAAGCGGGGGTTGCGACCTCGTGCGAGGGCAGCCCTGCAAAGTGAGGCCGACGGGTTCATTGGTGGGGGAGCGAGCCCGGCGAGTACATCTTCGGGGTCGTCACCATGCACGAAGGCGACTCGTCGCTGCATAAAGTCGCTGCTCACCGCTTGGTCGAGGTCATAGGCGATGACCAAGCTCTCATAGGCCGCAGCGGTCTGTAAGAGCTGGCGCCCATTGGTACCCGGAACCGTCGTGGCGAGCAACGGCGCCGCCGCTTCGTGCTGATCGTTCGCTGATGCCAAGCTGATCGCCGATGATACGGGTTCGAGGGCCAGCTCGTGAGCGATTGCTGCCGCGATCTCAAGTTCGCAGTGCGCCAGCGTTAGAAGCGCGTCGCAACGTAGGTCCTTGTCGATGTCAGTGCGCTGAGCCACCGACGAGAGGGCGTCTGTGAGCGTCGCCGGAGCTTCGGGGAGTTGATGGGTGACTGCGAGCGCCAGCCGGATCATTTCCTGGTCGTGGCTCGTGAGCATTTCTTCGAGCTGCGAGCGTTGATCTGCGGGTTCGGTCTGCTGGTCAAGGTCCGATATCCAGGGAAGCAATCCGGCACCCGCCAAGGCGGGACTGTCGCCTTGAAACCCGACGGTCGTCGATGACCGCAGCAAGTCTCGGTACATGCCAAAGAGCAGATAGGCCAGCCTCACGCCCCATAATCCAACGAGCGTCATAGCAACGAGTACCGGTACGACGATGTCGAACGGAAGCACCCGCAACACCAGCAGCAAAACGCCGACCAAGACCAGAGCGGCTGAACCGAGCCACCCGTCAACGGCCACTCTCACCGGCATTCGCCGTGAGCTCGGCAGAGGTTGGAACAGCAGGGCGCCTACCGGCGGCTCGATGGCGTTCACGAGAATCTGCACGACGCCATACATCACGGCTACGGCGACAAAGAAGGAGCCTTCGGTGCCAACGGTCGCGACCCAGATGATGCCGACGAGACCGAGCAGCAACCCGCCAACCGGCAGCGACGCCAATCCAACCCGCACGCCAAAGCGACGAATCCACCATGCGGTTATGACCGCTCCGACAACGACCATGGCCAATGTCATGATCGCCAGGTACCCGCCTAGGAATCCAGCAAGGGATTCTTCGGTCTCGAACCGTTTGGCCGCTTGGTCATAGAACACGACCTCGCTGAGATAGATCAGCAGGATGGTCACCGTTCGCATTTCGCCCAGACGGCGAGTGAAGGGGCTCCGAAGCAGATCTGCTGGTCCTGCGGGAGCCACCGATTGGGTCGCAAGTAGAGCAGCGCCGTGGTCTGGCACTCGTACCACGAGCGCAAGCCACAGTGCGTGCACGAACATTGCGACGGCCGACGCCACCAGCAAGTGGGTCGTGCCGATGAGTGCAGTCAGCGGCGCGGTCACGGCGCCCCCAAGCACAAAGGCGACCATCATGCCAAGGGCCACAGCCGGAAACAGTCGCTTGGCCTGACGCACGTCGAAGAGCGCTGAGGCGATCTCCCAGAGACCGAGAACCGAGAAGATGAACAGACAACGGAACCACGTCGCCAGCATGAATGCGACCGCGTCAGAGTCGACGGTGATCGCCAACACCCACAGCACCACAACCGAAGCAGCGAGCAGTGCGGCAGCGCGAACGAGCGCTTGCCCCGTTCCGACTCGCCGCATGTAGCGGCTGTAGACCAAGCCCAGCGCGATTGTGACGACGCCATTTACCACGTACACCCAGCCAAAGGCGCCGGCCGAGAAGCGTGCAAGAAAAGCCGCGTTCGAAGCGCTGTAGAACAGCACGAGAGAGAAGCCGAGCGAGAGCGCGGCAACGAACAGCCACCGCACACGCGAGACCTCGTCGGGGCGGATACTCAACGCCTGCGCAATCGGACCAACTACGAGATCGACACCTTCGCCTGCCACTTGCGTTTCAAGGTGCTGGGTCGCCATCAGCCTCCGTTCGACTCCGCTGGTGGGGCAACGTAGCATGAGGCGTTGGCACGAGGGTCGGTCAGCGGGTCACCAACCCGTCGATTGACCGGCCTCGATCAGGCAGAGCAGGCATTGGCACCGATGGCAAAGACGCGGCGTTCCCCCGAGTTGCTGTCGGGCGATGAGTATCGAATCACCCAAGCCCGCACGCCCATGGTTGATTTCGACAGCGATATTGCGATCGTCACTAATACCCGTATGGGTGAGTACCCGGCAGAGGGTGACCGCGAGCTTCGTTGGGGCACCGTCGTCGTCGACCTCAACGAGCTCACCAACGTGCACGTCTTGATGCACTCGTGGGGCGCCTCGTTTCGTGGTGTGGGCCATGCGATGGCGTGCTTCGAGTTCGCCACCGGGCCAAACCTCGTTTGCTCAGTCGAGGCCCGGTTGCGCAAAGGTCAGCGTTATTCAGTGATTGCCGGTATGCGGCGTAGCTATCCGCTGCATTACTCATGGTGCCTCGAACGCGATGCATTGCTCGAGCGGGAGTCCGACGGCGGCAGAGCACAAGTTGCATCGGTCGAGACCGACATCACTCAGCACCGGGCTCGACAATTGTTCCGTGCGGCAGCGGCACGAACCAACAAGTTGATCGCCGAGCCCGAGTGGTACCACTCGGCTGCCAATTCGTGCTCGTCAAACATGGTGGGTTGGGCCGAAGGGGTTGCGCCCTCGACGATGTTGATCCATCCGCAGACGATGATCGCCGGCTATCTGCACGACTACCTCGTGCGCAAGGGAATGGTCCGTGCCGACGCAACGTCTGTTACTGGCGATCCAGCTATGGCTGCCGATGTGCTGCCCCTCGCTCGGGCACTCGAACACGAGCCCGACTTCGATGCATTGCTGCATCGACGCAAGGCCGCAGACCTGGCTACGGCGCCCAAGGTTGTTGAGCTCCCGAAGGTACGGGTCGAAGCGCTCGACGTTGATCTCGCCCTTAGTGCAGCGGTGGCCGAGGTGGCGGCCAGTGGTGGCACCGCTCTGTTCACGGGATCGTCGGGCACCGGCAAGACGTTGGCGGCGGTCGCCGTCGGCGCGGAACTTGGCGAGCCTGTGCTGCGTTGCGATGTGCCGTCGGTCATTTCTCGCTACGTCGGCGAAACCGAGAAGAACCTGGCGGTCGTGTTCAGCCAGGCCGAGGCGTACGGCGCGCCGGTGCTGTTCTTCGATGGCTTCGATGAAGTCGTCGGGGTCGATTCGGACCAGCTTGGCGTACTGCTACAGCGAGTCGATACGTACGCAGGCGTCGTGCTCGTCAGCACTCGTACAACCCGTGTCATCGACGAAGCTCATCTGCGTCGCTTCGACCACGTGGTCACATTCAGCTAGTTAGTGAAAAGTCGCGAGTGAACAGTCGCTAGTGAACAATCGCGTCGCAGGGCAGGGCGACGATGCCTGATGCGCCGAGAGCTCGCAGATCGGCAAGCCGAGCCCACAGGTGGTCTTTGTTGACGACCATGTGAGCGGCAACCAGGTCGTCGCGGCCAGCGAGCGAAAGCAGCGTCGGCGCAGCGAGCCCTGGGAACACCGTTCCGAGCTGGTCGACCTTGTCGGGATGAATATGCAACATCAGATATTGGCGTTGGGTGGCGAGGTCGGCGGCGTCGATTCGCAGAACCATCGCGTCGAGTGCAGCCTGCACCTCGGGCTCGGCACTCTTGGCCATTGAAAAGATCGCCTGACACGCGACGATCTCGGTAATTGCATGTAGCGAGTTGCGAGCCAGGCTGCCGCCGGTCTCGCGCAGGTCGACAATCGCGTCGGCGAGATTGCGGTTACAGATGCCTTCGAGCGATCCCCCCATCGCGACGACATCGACGTCGATGCCTTGGCTGGTGAACCAGCGTTCGGTCCAGCTCGGCAAATGAGTGGCGACCGTCTTGCCCGCCAGGTCCGCTGCGGTGCTGAACGGTGCATCGATGCGACATGCAACGACCATGTCGGACCGAGAAAACCCAAGATCGATGCTCGGCCAAGTCTCGACGTGGTTCTCAAGAGCAGTGTCGGTTGAGATGAACGCGGCGTCGAGACGCCCGGCGTACAGCCACGCGGCTGCATCGCGTGGCCGCATCTCGATGAACTCGATGTCTTCGATTACGGCTGCGGCATTTGCGCCGCGGAACGCAGCGGTGTTGTAGCCAGCTCGGCGCAGCACGTCGAGTACCGAATCGCGCAAGCGGCCCTTAGACGGAACCGCGATGCGGGTCATGAGCGCCGCCCTTCGAGCACGGTGAACACATCTGTGAGCGCAACGTCAGCGCCGACGAGGCCCACCAGCAGGTGGTAGAGCACATCGGCGGCTTCTTCAGCGACGAGCGCCGGGTTGAGTTGGGCCCGCCCGAGTTCAAGGCACACCTCGAACGCTTCTTCCATGATCTTGCGCCGGGTCAGCTCAGAATCGGCCAACAACGTGGCGGTATAGGAATCGGCCGGGTCGGCATCACGGCGCGACTGCAACACGCCCTCAAGTTCATCGAGAATCACCCTGAGACTGTAGAGCCGATCGGCCGAGCCTCTGCGCCGATTTCTCAGGCGTCGACGATGCGCCCGCTGCCAAACGGTTGCCTGCCGAGATGGTTCGGGCGAGCCTGCCGCTGCGCACGATGGCCTCGTGCGACATCGATGCACTGAGGCCAAAGGGGAGCTTGAGGCGCGATCCGTGGATCACGACCGGCGGATGCGGTGTGGTCACGGCACTACCTAGGCGCCAATGGCGTGATAGCCGCCGTCGACGTGCACGATCTCACCAGTCGTGCCGGTGAAGAAGTCGCTAAGCATCGCGACGGTGGTGCGGGCCACCGGCTCGGTGTCACGCAGATCCCAGCCGAGCGGTGCTTTGGCTTGCCAGACGTCTTCGAAGTCGCTGAAGCCGGGTATCGACTTGGCAGCGGTCGACCGGATAGGCCCCGCCGAAACCAAGTTGCAGCTGATGCCCTTGGGGCCGAGTTCGCGTGCGAGGTAGCGCGAGGTTGATTCAAAGGCGGCCTTGGCTACACCCATCCAGCTGTAGAACGGCCATGCCACTGTGGCGTCGAAGTCCATACCGACGATCGAGCCGCCGTTTGGCATTAAGGGTACGACGACTTCGGCGAGTGTCTTGAGTGAATACGCCGAAATCTGCACGGCCACCGAGACGTCTTCCCACGGGGCGTCCATGAAGCCTTCGCCGAGACACGATTGTGGTGCGAAGCCGATCGCATGCACGGCACCATCGAGCGTGGCGCCGTTTGCGCCCAACGCGTCTCGCACCGAAACGACGTGTTCGGGGTTGGTGACATCGAGCTCGAGCAACTCGACCGATGCAGGCAGCTTGCGCGCCACCCGTTCGGTCAAACGCATGGCCCGGCCCACCGAGGTCAAGATCACCTCGGCGCCTTCTTCTTGTGCGGTCTTGGCGATGCCAAACGCGATCGAGGCGTCGGTTAGGACGCCGGTCACAAGGATTCGTTTTCCGTCAAGGATGCCCATTGGGTCCCACGCTAGTCTTGCGATCGTGCTCGAAGCCGATACTGCGCCAATGATGCTCTACGACACGAAGTCTCGAGGCGTCGTTGCCTTTGAACCGGGCCCGATCGTGACCATGTACACGTGCGGGATTACGCCCTATGACAGCTCGCATCTCGGGCACGCTGCGACGTACCTCACCTATGACGTATTGCAGCGACGGCTCCGCGACCGTGGTCATGAAACCCGCTGCGTGCGCAACGTCACCGATGTCGATGATGACATTTTGCGCAAGGCCCGAGAGCTCGGTGTGCACTACCTCGATCTTGCGGCGAGCCAGATAGCGATCTTTGACCGAGACATGGAAGCTCTCGGGCTGCTCGAAGCGTGGAGTACCCCACGAGCAACCTCGGCGATCGCTGACATTCGCCGTCTTGTCGGGCACGTGCTCGACAACGGTCACGCGTACCGCGCCGGTGGAGCGGTGTACTTCGATGTCACCAGTTTCGACTCGTTTGGCTCACTCAGCGGCTATGACCGCGACGAGATGCTGCGACTTGCTGCGATCCACGGCGGCAACCCTGAGGACCCGAACAAGCAAGATCCGCTCGACTTCATCTTGTGGCAACCGTCTGCGCCCGATGAGCCCGCATGGGAATCGTTGTGGGGCCCCGGTCGCCCCGGTTGGCATATCGAGTGTTCAGCGCTTGCCATGCGCGAACTCGACACAACAATCGACCTACATGGCGGCGGCGCTGACCTTGTGTTTCCGCATCACGAGTGCGAGTCAGCTCAGAGCGAGGCGGCGACCGGGAAGCCATTTGTGCGCCACTGGATGCACCAAGCGATGGTCTTTTTAGACGGCGAGAAGATGTCTAAGTCGCTGGGTAACCTGGTCTTTGTGCACGAGCTGCTCAAGACTCACGAGGCCGACGCAATCCGGCTCGCTGTGCTGCGACACCACTACCGCACCGAGTGGTCGTGGAATGATGGGCTTATGCCCGAATCTGATGAACGTCTCGCTGCTTGGCAATCTGGCGGCATTGGCTCGGCGGCTCTCGCCGAGGTGCGGGCCGCTCTCGATGCTGATCTCGACACGCCAGCGGCGGTCGCTGCCATCGACAAGGCCGCAGCCGACGGGCACGGTGTTTCAGAAGCGGCTGGGCTACTTGGTGTCATGATCGGCAACGGTTAAGACATGGCGGCGGCGGGCGACAGCGGTGAACTTGGTCGGGCCGGCGGCTTGCAGACAGCGGTCCGCAAGGTCATCGGCCCGGTGTTTCGCAATTTGTTCAAGCTGACGATCGAGGGCAGAGAGAACTTGCCCCCTAGCGGCCCCGCCATCATCGCCGCGAATCACACGTCGGTGCTCGACTCGTTCATCGTGCCTGCGGTGCTGCCTCGGAGGGTCACCTATGTCGGTAAGGCCGAGTATCTCGACGATTGGAAGACCCGGCGACTGTTCCCGGCTCTGGGCATGATCCCGATCGATCGCAGCGGCGGCGACGCCGCACAAGCAGCGCTCGATCTGGCGGCCCGTGTGCTTGGCGACGGCGAGTTCTTTGCGATCTATCCCGAGGGCACCCGCTCTCGTACCGGCAAGCTGTACAAGGGACGCACCGGGGTAGCGCGCCTGGCGCATCGCACTGGCGCCCCGATCATCCCGGTCGGGCTGCAAGGCATGCGCGAGATCCAACCTCCCGATGCCTCGATGCCTTCGTTCTTCAAGCCAGCGACAATCCGTTTCGGCAAGCCGCTCACGCTGAGCGATCATGGCGATGCCGACGCGGATCCTCTGGTGTTTCGTGCCGCTACCGATGCCCTGATGTTCGAGATCTGTCGGCTTTCGGGGCAAATCTATGAGAACCGCTACGCGCCCAGTGCGGCGCAGCTAGCAGAAGAGGCTAACACTGCGATCGTGATCGCCGACCTCGAACGCTCTGGGGCTGAGCGCGCCATGGGCCAGCCTTGGCCCAGGCCACGCGATGAAGCACCATTTGCTCGCAACGCCACGGCCACTGACCTTTTGCGCGCTGGCAACGGTTAGCGGCTCGGACTTTT
>Ga0209828_1002724_pt1 | contig 14239 bp, 10 predicted proteins | sample MaitaG_FD_187429 | JGI IMG/M metagenome (GOLD analysis project Ga0209828, IMG submission 187429) | Marine algal microbial communities from Maine, USA - Maine_Asex2 metaG (SPAdes) (version 2) | ecosystem: Host-associated > Algae > Red algae > Unclassified | place: Maine, USA | collected 2015-01-05 | reverse complement strand
TGGTGCCGTTGAAACAGTAAAGCTTTAGTTGACTCTCATCCGCACTTTCTTGTGCAAGCATCAGCATTCCACATGACGGAAGCCTCCATGTTTGCAGGATTTTGTTTTGCCAGATATTTGTCTCGTTAGCTTCTAGCATTGGAAGTGTAAAAGAGGTAAGCGTGCCCTCACTGGTAACTACCGTGATTCTATTACCTTGCTCGAATGCTGCGAGAACGCGGGTCGATCCGTCAGGCTTTTGTACGAGCGTAACCTCGCTGTCTCTGTCTACCATAAACAGACCCAGTGTAGTTTCTATAAAAGTAGAGTCAGAGTTCTGGCTGGCAAAGATATTTCTTACCTTACTACCAATCATTTGCGCCGCCAATGGCACAAATTCATCGTTCTGGTAGTCATAGTAGCTGACGCCATCAGATTCAGATCCCACCCATAGTCTGTTTGCGGCGTCGACTGCCAGGGCGGTGATTACGTTGTCCTGGATGGTCGTTGGGTCTCCCGGGTCGCTACGGTATATGATGAGTTTATGGCCGTCGTAGCGAGCAAGACCATCTTCAGTGCCAATCCAGATGAGCTGATATTGATCCTGCGTCAGGGCAGTAATGGTGCCTTGAAGCAGCCCGTCGGCATTGCCCAGATGGGTGAATCTGAGCTCACTAGCTTGAAGTGGAGCTGCGATCAACATATGAAAATAGAAAATATGGCGTAAATGTACAAATAAATTTAACAGCTGTCGTTCCTGTGCTATCAAAGGCGTTAACCGTAAACAACTGTAACACTATACGTTTTGGCAGTAAAAAATATTTACTAAGTTTTAGTATAGGAAAGTTTTAAATACGTGTGTAGAGGCCAACCAATTCCAAGCAGCTCAGCCTCCTCGAAAAGCATCTGGATGACGCTGAGGCGAGTGGAGGCCTGGATCTAACTGATGGAAAGCTGGGCTTGACACCTTAAACGCAGTACTTTTTGACGTGACATATTGAATATGTGCCGGACTGGCGTCCAGCGCTCGGATCAGCGGATATCGTGAGGGTCAGCGAGCGCGACTATCGGGAAGAACATTGTTTGGCAGGCCATCACGATCGTGTACCCAGAGCACTAGTGAAAGGCCGCACTGGGTGGCTTCAAGTACCAGTGCGACACTTGAGAGCACAAGACTATTCGATATACGTTATGCTGTAACCGCCGCCGTGCGCGTCGTCAGGCACACGGAGGGCTGAAAGACAGTGCAAGGATTTGCTGGATGCCTCGTAGCTAGGCACCTCTACACGGGCTCGACGCTCTGAGCAGATGTAATGCTGCCCGCTGATAGCCCGCGAGACCGGGCAGTTTCCATACGAGGCTTTCCGTATCGTTTTGTCAGGGTTAAGATGCCTGAGCAGGATCGATAACGGTGCTCGGAGAGTGGCCGATTTGCAAGAAGGGGCTTGACGACCTGAGTCGTGGCGATACCGAATTTTTGTGACCAGCTAACAAACCTTGCCGGTGCCCATTCAGCGTGCAGACGATGCGACGAGGGCATGTGATTGAGAAAGTTGCCCGAAGCATACTGCGGCTTTCACTGATGCCAGAAGAAATGACTTGGACTACCTATTATTCGTCGGCCTCAGGCCTCAGGCGACACTGTTGGTATGCTGCGAAGCCATCTCTTTGCCAGTCAGAATACAACTTTACACCCCGACAGATATTAAAGACCTTCACAATGGTCTTCGCACGTTCAGCTTTTGTTAACAAGGATCAGCAATTATGCTTCGAACAGCTTTTGCAGGGGCGCCCACATACAAAAATCCAGGTGGCAATGTACTATTTACCACGCTATTAGCACCAACCACTACCCTGGACCCGACTTCCACGCCCGCAAGCAATCTCACACCGCAGCCAATCCAGACATCATTGGAAACAACAACACTACCCGTTAACACTGGATTATCGCGTATTGGAAGAAGTGTATTTTCCCAAGAATGGTTTGTACTAATTATGGAGCAGCCATGCGCGATGGATACATCGTCTCCCACACTTACTCCACCCTCGCCAATAACAACACATAAATCGTGGATACTCACGTTGGATCCGATTTCAATAGCATTCCAACCGGTTATTTTCACCCCTGCACCGAAATACACACAGTCACCACATGATTTGAGCCTGGCTCTAGCAACACAAAAACGCATCGCCACCGACAATCTCGATTGCCCCGACCAGAATACTGACCAGAGGAAATTAAGTATTGGAGCAGGAAATACCATGAATATTCTTGCAACTAATATTAATATCTTTTGGTACCGATAAAAAGCTATGCGTCCATTATGGGGACCTCCGAATTCCTCGGAATTTGAATTTTGCTCGCTCAAAACGTTCTACATTCTAATGAGTTTACTATTTCTTGATTTGCAATCACCTAGTACCTTTCACATTTGAGATGACATAAAAACGACAGCCAAACAAATTCATGCAAGCAAGAAACAAACGATTCGCAATCATTGCCATGCTTACTGCTACCAAAGGGGCATACCCGACAGATATCGCACAGAGGTAAGAGGTGATCAGAACAACCATAGCGGCAACCAACCAAACAACAAGCAGCTTAACCTCCCGCAAGTATAACAGTATGCTACTTGCCGACACCCCCACATATGCAAACAACGCTGCGACCATCACAAGCCCAACCTCAAGCCTTGCTGCAGATCTGTCCACAGCGAATATGACATCCAGGACAAAAGGGGCAAATAGTACACAGCCTAGCAGCATAATCACACCGATCATAAACGATGAGAAAATCAACCCACGAGCCTCAGCACCTATTTTTTTACCAGCAGCAGCCTTGTTCGCTGCTTTAACATCTGCCCCAACGTTACGGGAATAGGCAAGATTAACCGCTGTCGACAACGTAGTACCCGCCGCAAAAAACTGCAGATATATAGTCAATAATCCAACACTCTCCACACTACCCATTGCCGCCAGCAGATAGCGTGGCATGCTCCCATTGAGCGCTGAAAGCGCTGAGTACACTGAAACTCTGAATTCCAGTAAAAACGTTCTCACAAGTTTCGCAATTGACTTGCCAGGGCTGAAATGGACACCCTCAGCCTGCCATAGCGAACCAAAACAGGCTGATAAACTTGGCGCTAACAGCGCAAGCTGACACAGAGTGATGGCAAATAGGGTAACTGCAGCACCAAAACCTATCGTCATCATCACGCCAGCTACTACCACACTGGTTGCGCTTCTGAGTAACTGCGACATGGCAACGCGCTTGAGTTGCTTTTCAGCTACCCATTGTCCGTAAATAAAATCGAAGTTGGACTCCGCCGCACGCATGCAAAAAACCGCCAACATCATACTCACTACATCGCCACTGACCTTGAAAATAGAAACAATCAACGCCACCACCACTAGCGCAACAAACTGTAGAACAAGCCGAAGAGAGAACATCTCAAACACACTTGATTGATTTGTACCCGATCCAATACGCAGTCGAGCATCTGCGGCCAAGGCAAAAACTATTGGCGCAAACACGGCGAGCGCCAGACCATAAACACCCACCTGATAAAGGCCTTCGTTACGTGCAATTAACGCCACCAGTACCCAACTGGCAAACGCTATTGATATATTGGACAAGGCAAGAAAAGCAGTTTCTGGCAGGTTTCTCATGCAGACACCACAACTAAAGTAACGAATAGACAGCTTCTGGCTGATCGGTACACACCTATCGATTTCGCAACCGTTGTGGCTTGTTTTCGCTCTGCATTCTGTACAACGCGGATGGAGTTGCTGCCATCAAGGCGAGCACCGGCAGCACTTTCATTCGATGACGAATAGCGGTTCCGTAGTTGGACGTTGCTAAAGCAAATGTAAAGGCAATCAACACTCCTATACCTAACACCAACATCTCGTTACGAGTGAATGTCCTGCCTTTCAGCCTTAATATGATAATCACTAACAAATAGAAGTATAGCAATGCATCCAGTAAACCAATGATGTCAGAAAAATTCTGTACATCCCATGGAAAGGGTTTGAGAAAAAAGTAAATTACCCGTTGAGGCGTCTGCAATATGAGTTGAAAGTAGGATGTTCCTTGTACATCACCCAAATATGCCGTTCTATCTCTGGCAGAGTTTCTTTGTATATCTACAACAGAACTGGCGGTAAGATCTTCACTGCGAGAGAATTTTTGCAACCCTATGCCTGAAGAGAGAACAACCCACATGACTATCGTCGCCAGGACAACAAGAATCCCCTTGCCTCCCCTGGAATTTCTGCGTCGGCCACCTTGTTTATTTCTTGCCCCAAATCCTGAATAAAGAACAACAACTGGCAAAGCGACCAACGCAAGTATTACCCCTGAATGCATGGCAGCACCCAGGGTAAACGTCAGACCTGTGAACACAAGGTCTACTGGCTGGCTTGTAAACTGCCAACGCACTAGAAAAAAAATTCCCGCCGCTAAGCTGAAAACTATAAAGGATTCTCTCAAAAGAACAGACGAGAACAACACATACGTTGGCCAGAATGCAAAAATAAAAGTGAGGTTTCTGGCAAGCCTGGGCGCATAAAGTAATCTGGCGGTGAGATAGAAATAGCGTATCGCCAAGCAGGCTAAAAGGGCATTGCACCATTGCGCTACAAACCGACTTTCATCAAACGCCGAATACACAAGGGAGACAAACCAGCCGTAAAATCTAGATCCCAGATAAACATTTTCAAATATCTGCGTCGGCGAGTCTATTATCCAATATGTGGCCCAATAATCAAACAACAAAGTGTCTTCACCGGACGCGGGTAGGTCAGAAACATAGACATCGTAGTAGACGAGAGTTACTCTCAGGACATAGGCAACCGAAAGTATTATCGCCAACATTTTGTGTTTCAATGACAAGCCAAGAAGCAGAACTAGCCCAAGCGAAACAAAAGTGTATTCGACTAGTACCACAATCCAGATGTTCTAGGAAGCGTCGGCAAAATCGGGGTTGTCTTTATACCGATATAATTTCCATGTTTTTCAACGTAGCCTTGATGCATCGTTTTTACCACTTTTTCTTAACAACCGCAGGTACACCTGCGTATAACGCGTTGGAATCAGCAGACCGCGTAAGGCAAGCACCAGCCGCTATGATAGAACCATCACCAATAACCAAAGGCTTACCTTCTCTTCCATTGATAATACTAGCCCCAGTTCCAATATACACATCACGACCTATACTAACGTTTCCTGACACATGGACCCCAGGCGCTAAACTTGTAAAATCGCCGATCCGTACATTATGCCCTATTGTGCAATTCAAATTGATATGTACATGAGCGCCCAGCACTATATCCACCGTGAGAAGGTTGCCCTCACAAATAACACACCCTTCGCCAAAGACAACTCTATCGCTTAATCGAACTGAAGAATGCACCAGCGCCGGCATGCAAACCTGCAGCTCGGCCAAGCGCTCCGATATTTTCCTCCGAATGCCAGGACTGCTAATACCAATGATAATGGAAGCATTTGCTGATAGCTCCCTAGCCGCTGCTAAACTCAACACCGGACGCGGATCAGGCCAGTCTGCTGGTTGCGGACGGTGGTCGTCTATAAAACCAAGTATCGTGAAGTCGGTTTGATCAGTACTGTCCATAAGCCACGCGACTTCCCTTCCAAATCCTCCTGCTCCATATACAAATACTGACTCGCTCATTTCACCTCGTTTCTACTATCGCAATCATACGTATTAATGCGGCCAAGAAGGCGGCAGATAAGCACAATACATCAGATCCACATTCAGATTGTTTACGAATTCAACGTATTTCAAAATTTGCACACCGAACAGATTGAGCCAGTTGACCTGACTGAAACCTTACAGAACGTGCATTTTCACCATTTTGCCTAGTGAATCAGGCGTAATATTTCATTATTAACAAGGTTGTCACAAAAAACCTCACAGGCAAGTATTCGGCTGGCTTGCCCCATAGACTCTATCCTTTGAGGATTCTGCATCAACTGACCCATAGCCTGAGCAAGACTATCTACAGATTTTGGCTCCACCAGTAGCCCGTTGCTACCGGGCTGAACGGTCTCTTTGCATCCCGGAGCATCAGTGGTGATAATGGCGCGCCCCATGGCCATAGCTTCTAAGACAGTCCTGGGTGTGCCCTCACGATAGGAGGGCAGCACATACACAGAACACCGGCTAATAGCCTCCCGCACATCGTCTGAACGCCCCAGAAACTCGATTGACGCGCCCATCAGGCCAGCATCGAGCTCTACCTGGCTAATAGATGTCGGGTTAGAGTCCAGAAAACCGACCATTAGAAACTGCGCATCAGGCCACATCTGTTTCACCTGCTTTGCTGCCTGAAAATACTCCATGACCCCCTTATCTTTGACCAATCGACCAATCAACAGAAATACAGGATGCTTTGGCAGGGGCACTGGAGAGTAGTGATTGACATCAACGCCTGATCCACTAACGGTAAAGCTATTAGACTCTTTGGCAATACCGAGCTCCACAAACAAGTCTCTGTCGTCATTGTTTTGAAAGATAATTTTTTCACAGCGCATAAGACCCAAGCGGTAAACAGGCGTTACTAAAAATCTAAATAGCCGCACCTTGGTGTTTTCAGAAGTGAATAAGTATCCCAGCCCTGTAATCAACGCAAAGCTTCGAGTGCGCAGCTTTACGCTAAGCAATGCCAAGTTTGAATAGATAACAGGCTTTATCGTATAGGCTATTAAGTGAGTAGGCTGAATGACTAACATCAAAGTACGGAGCACCCAAACAGTGTATATATCGGTGAAAGGATTTTTACCGTTACGATTTGCAGAATAGTGGTGCAAACGAGCACCTAGCTCACCTATTTTTACAGCCGTGGGCACATCACAGTCAGGCAGGCACACATGCACATCAAAACCTTCCTTGATAAAACGCTTAACTAGATTACCTCTGAAATCCATAAATGAGACAGCAGTAATGCCCACAATGGCAAGTGTCTTAGCGCTCATTGTTTTTCAAAACTATGTCTTAACAATATAGATTAATATCTCACATATAAGGCCGCACTGAATTGCTTTCTAGTGGGGAGGCGAATAACTCAGTTGCAGTATACAGCTGCTATCACAACCAAGATGATTTCCCGTCAACATTGAATAGGCCGTGGACAACGGGTGCCCTCAACCACTTCAGCATTGTAAGGCGATCACAAGAACATATCGGGGTCAACAGTATACGACGTCGCCGAGTATTTAATTTAAGGTCGACAACTTACGAAACCCGCTGGAGGAATCAGACTCGCTCAGAGACTACTTCGCTGAAAGCGAGCGTGCTGTCCTTATCCCAGTGAATCGCGCCATTTTCATCGGCTTTTTCTGCATGGTTTTCGCTAACGAACGCCAAATCCATCAAAATCGAGCGGATAGCCTTCACATCTTCCAACTGTACAAATCGCATCAATTTTTCAAGTTTTGGCTCTAGATGTTCCCACTCCAACCACAATTCGTTGGTAGAGGAGATCTTTGGCACTTCCGTTTTAAAAGAGGCATCGGAAATAAACAGTTCCTCGAAAAGCTTTTCTCCAGGCCTTAGCCCTTCGACAATGATTTCGATATCGGTCGAATCACCAGTATCACGCATAAGCTTTTTGCCATATAAGCGAACCATCGTTGTAGCCAGCTCTTCAATACGCACAGGTTCTCCCATGTCCAGAACAAAAACATCCCCCCCCTTGGCGATAGCACTGGCCTGTAGCACTAATTGAGACGCCTCCGGAATAGTCATGAAATACCTTGTAACATCGGAGTGAGTTAATGTAATGGGACCATTGTCAAGTATTTGGCGCTTGAATTTGGGCACAACTGAGCCTGATGAACCAAGAACATTCCCAAACCGCACCATAGAAATCCGTGTGGCCTGACACTTATTGGCCTTTGCCTGCAAGACAAGTTCTGCCAACCGTTTGCTTGCGCCCATGGAATTGGTTGGCCTGACAGCCTTGTCAGTTGATACCAACGTAAAATCGCTGACACCATACTTAATGGAACAATCCAGAACAGCTAATGTTCCAAAAACATTTACCTCAACTCCTTGATCAGGTTGCGCCTCGACAATGGGCACATGCTTGTAAGCGGCAGCGTGGAACACAGTGTCTATTTTGTTCTGGCTAAACAGTCGCGTCAGCCTGTTTTTATCGAGAACTGAGCCAATGAGCGGGGTAAATGCAGCTCTCTTTGTAGCCAATTCAAGCCGGTTGAGCTCCTCTGTTATGTGGTAGAGGTTCGCTTCACAGTTGTCCAGAATTATAAGCCGCTCTGGTGAAAGGTTCATTACTTGTCGGCATAACTCCGACCCTATCGATCCACCGCCACCAGTGACCAATACCGTTTTGCCGGTTACCCGTTTGGACATTAATTCCACATTCGGTACCACCTCACCTCTCCCTAAAATATCGCTGATCGACACATCGCGAATGTCACTGGCACGCACTTTGCCAGACATCAGCTCGACAAAGCTTGGCATGGTCAGGACAGGTAAAGCCAAAGCATCGAGCTCTCGTAACTTACGATGATAATCGGCCGATGACAAACTCGGCATGGCTAATACGATCTTGCCAACCTCGTGCGTCTTCAGCTTTGCCGCAAGTTCCTCGTCCGCGCCATGCACCACCCGCAGACCCAGTAACGTAGAGTTAGACAATGCAGGGTCATCGTCGATAAACAGGACGGGGCGATAATCGCTCTCTGTTGACAGCAGACTAGCTAACTGAAGACCACCACTACCAGCACCATAAATAGCAACCGGCTCACCCTTTCCATCTGAATCAAACAGCGTTTTCCAAACCATCCTCACACTTACTGTGCCGAAGAACAGAAGCAAACCGTAAATTACAAACAAAGAACGGGGATTTGATCTGTCTGGTGGGATCAGAAAAAAAGCGATCAAAAGAGTCAAGGCCGAAATAAAGCTGCCCTTTAATAATTGCTTAAACAATCGATAGTTTATGGAGCGTATTACCCACCGGTAGACACCGAAGCCGCCAAACATGAGAACCGTTAAAATCGGCAGCAATAAGAACAGGTACCACGTATGTCTGAAATCGCTGAAGGGCTCGCCGTGGCGCAACGAGTAAGCCACCCAGAGCGATAGGATTGATAGGACGCAGTCTGCCAGCATGCTGATCGCTTGCTTGTGCCCACGACCAGTACTTGCCAGATTTCGCAGGACGCCATCCAGCGTACTAGAAAATCGCTCCCGCCGTGGTGGTGCTGCCTGGCTCTCAGTTTGGTGCTGTTGACTCATATTTTTGTTCTAAACAATTCAGGGTCGAAACTGCGCTAGCGATGAACCCGCCTAAACGTGAAGGCTTGTAGGGTTCCAAGCTTAGTTCTTCTGGCCCCTCCGGTTCAGCGTAGCGCACAAGTATACGAGGTATTGCGGTAAAACTTTGCGCCCAAAGTCACAGTTAAAGTTCTACTGGGATACTCAATGTGTAATTTTTATGCTGCTTTTCCATCGGATCGATGCTGATATCAGCGCATGGACGCACTAGCTGCGGTAGCTCTGGACATACCATTTCCTCTTCAGAAATTTAAATATTTTACATACAGCACAATTGAACCTCTTTGCTTGAAATGCTTTTCTCAGACATTACACATACGTGGTGTAGGAAGTTTGATCTAATTCAATTCGCCCTGACTATATAAAATGGTACCTGCAAATGTAGCCTCCCAGTCGGAACAACGTAAATACAGCTTCACTGTCCGATGCACTGTCTACTACTTTCCGGCATTTACAATGCGCTTTACACTTAGCTGAGCCCAATATTTGCACATTGCATTCACACGAATCGCCAGCCAATAAAATGTACTATATTTCTCATTTGTCATCTACACCTTGGTCTAAACGGATGCAGAGCCAATCTATATGGCACCACTATGACAGTAAAACCCAAGACATACCGAAATAGAATGTGTCGTGTTATTCAAATGATGTAATCGGAATGCCGAAACTATCCTATCGGACGGCTTTGAATTGAGCCGATACAGAAGAGATTTGCATCGAAATATATCAACGCGCGCTTCATAAGCGAAATCGCGCCACAATTGCCTGCAAGTAAGCGATCGTTTACATCAGCGATTTAAAGTGCGCTGAATACGGTAAGACAAGTGCGCTATGAGGCCAGTAAAGCTCGACTGCGCTCCTAAAGACTGCTTAAGCTCCCTTACGGATAACAGCGCAAAGGCTTTCCCGATCTTTATCCAGAGCTCGCAGCTCGCGGCCAGCCATCGCCATTCACTCTTTCGGTAAAACCAGCTTAGCGCTCGCATATTTCTGGTGCTTTCAAAGCCCTCAAGATTAATGTTAACGTTGAGATATCGGGCCACAAGTTTCCATGCTGTGAACATCTCCCGGCTCATATCCAACGCATCTGCCGTACTCAATGTTTCCTCAACAAGCGCCCTCTCTGGATACGCCTGCAAAACAGCTGTCATATCAAGCAACAAGCGCCAGTCAACGATCCCTAAAAATTGATGCCTATTCTTAATGTGAGCGTGGTACACGGCCAACACTAGTTGTGCTACGGGGTCAGGCATTGAATAGCTAACGCCTGCAGCATCATCAATTTCAAGCACCGACAAATCGAACAGTAGCTGCGTAAGCTTGGTTGCTCGTGGATTATTCAGAGTTGCGGCGGCGGTGTGCAAATCAATAATGCAATCCCCTTCTTCATCTACCAAGGGTGGCACATGCGAACGGGTAAAAGCTAAGTTGTTGCGGAAATCTTCCAGACAGATAGGACCCAAGATAGGACTTTCGCCGTTCTCAGTCAGTTTATCAAGCGGATTAACCACTTGTTGGTAGGCCGCTGACTGCAACACCTGCAGTGATGATTGCAGCTCTTCAGCGCGAACCAGCACATCTACATCGTAGGTTATTCTGCTAGAACGCAGTGGCTCCCCCGGCTTGTTTCCCGCTAACAATGCAATGCCCTTCAGGGGTACTGGATGAATACCTGCGCTATTCAAATGTTTGGCAAGACGCGTAAATGTAGCCAAAAGTTTAATCGTGCGAACTGCGTTTAGCTCAAATACCACTTGCAAGTAGCTATTGATATCATCGGGCAACTGGTCGAGTAAATCGTTGGCCTCCAGGATTTTATATAGTTGAGCCACAACCAGCGCATCCCCTGAAAAATGGACAATCCTCTGCCACTGCTCTTGCGTAAAATCTGGCAATTGGCCAGATACACTTAAAAGTTCCCCCATCATCTGATAGAGCGCCTGACGCGATTGATCCCCTGATGGGGCATAAGTTGCCATATTATGAATCTGGGGGGCGTCTTGGCGAATGGATAAGCTGCTGTTGATTATTGTACGCGGATGTTGAGTTTGCTGATAAATACAATTAACGTTTCTGTATCGATGTCAATGTGAGCAGCTCAGAACTTAATCAGTCAAGTTCCACGCCGTGCGTTTGGGATTGGTTAGCGTAATGCTGATATCAGAGCGACTCAGCGAAAATATCAGCCAGCGTCTTTTTAAAATCGTTCGGCGGCGCAGTTACACCTCGATTTTAAGGAGCATTGGTGGGCCGGTGTGGCAGTGCTTAAGATCCTGGTTACGCATCATTCGCCAGGGTGTTGCCCTGACCGAGATGGTGGTCAAGATCGCCCTACGTCACCAGCTTCCCGAATTTCTGCTTGTTGGTGCCGAAACTGCTCCCATTGCGAAATTCATCGTCGATCATCAAGCCCCTGACTGGGGAAAATATCAGGATAAATTGATCTGACGCAAGTCATCACTCATGAATGATGAATAAGGTAGCAAAAATCAACGGTACTTACTTCTTTGAATTCGCGGATTTCGATTTTATTCAAATCGTTCAGTGTTTTCGGACGGACACTAATAATCATCTCTTAAACAATGCAAATCTAGAGCGTTTGTTCGTATTGTTGTCTGGTGCTTAAAGAACAGCATTTTGTACGACAGCACATGCCCATGCCCATGCCCATGGGCTATGCACTGCAGTCGCTACTGCTTGCCGATCGGTTGATATGGGGCAGCAACTGATCACATACTTAACATGAAGACGCTATCGATTTTCATCAAATCGCTGAAGACAGACTCAAATTGACCGTCCGCAACGATTTGAAGGCTTTTTAATCACTCTACAATCTTACGTATTCGTAGCGCTCTGATAATTTAGTCAGCAGGCTTTAATTTTCTGACAAGTTGAGGCCAGGGCCACGACAGTGTCGTGCAAGCTGTGATCTTCAATAACCGCAACGCTGATCTGGATGCCACAGTCCAATGTAAGTATGCGCGCCAATACTTGGATTTGGGCCTCTGGTTTCTGCTCTGGGACCACGAAAAATCACACGTAATCGCCGCACACCTTCAGATGTGGTAACAACGGTAAAATCACGGTTTTGATTACTGCCTGTTTCGTGACGCAACCGACCGCGAGCTTGTAACAAACCGAAACTATTTGATGTATCGGCTTTAATGGCGTACCACAGAGGTGGTAACGTAATCTGATCCGGTCGTCCACTGTTGTACAAGCTAAGGTCGCCTTGCGATACTATCTTCCAGTTTTTTGCATTGATTTTATTCGCAATGCTGGGTGAATTGGCTTTGTAAGCATTGACTATAAGTGATTCTCTACTTCTGCCTACCAGTTCGTCGATATCAAACGCTACAAGGTGCAAATCGCTGACTGGCGCGTCAAATCTGAAATCCAGCTCTACGGTACCAACGCCATTTGCAAGTTCTTTTACGGCCAGACGATAAATGGCGGACAACCCTGAACATTGCATGTAAGCCAAGGAGAACGCTTTATTGTCGATCGCGCTCGCGCCAAGGCGAAACTCTAGAAAATTGTTTGTTCCGTCGCTGGACGTTGTGGTTTGGCTTCGACCAAAAACTCGTAGTCCAGTACCAGCAAATTGTGTGCTTCCAATGAATTTAAACCCTTGCTTACCGGGCAATATCAAGCCTTCAACGTCCCCTCTTGAGTTAATACCTGAGGGAAATGTGATGGGACCCGGCGTCAGTTTAGGAATGAATTCGCCAGCGGCATGCACCTGATTGCTGAAACCAAGGCAAACGCATATTGCATTAGCAAGTACTGGCAATAATTTAAGTCGTTGACTCCAAAACGATTTATTCATGATTTTTATCTCTGTTGCAAAACACCTATCTATTTCACACAGCTTACATGACAGGGGCAATGCCGAGCTCGTAATTCTTGGGTATAACGCTGCCAAACACGCGCCGATATGTTCATGTGAGTATCGCACTGAGTCCGGGCGCGAACTTCAGAATACTTTGTTTATCAGTAGCTTGATGGTAGATAAAAATCACAAGACTGTTGGAATAACTGCCAGCGATGAGAGAATATGACTGAGTGTTACTTGGGGACGTACCTGCCTGAGACCAGCTCTTGGCTCGAAATTTTATAAGAGGATGGGACGTTTCATGAATAGTTCGGCTCAAGGCGCGACACCAACACAAATAGTACGCAGCCATTACTCAAAAGATTCTGCACAAATTTGACAAAATTAGCGAAAAGATTCTGCGTCAACCCACGTATCCACTTATCCACGTATTGATATATTCGTATGTCCACGTATTGACGTAAAGGGTAAACATTGGGCCTGGCAAGATTTTTTGCCAATGGCGCCCTTATCTGATCGAGCATGATGAATTGCGACTTCCATCGACCCTCGCGGGCACTTGCGTCCTTTTGCAATGCCAAAACCGTGTGCCGGGACGCCATCACCTCCTCTGTTTCAAAAACAACGGAGCGAGATGGGCTTTTTACCGGAGCGCAGAGTGTGCTTAATGCAATGGCGTCGCAATTGTGCGTTAGAGCAATGAAGGTCATCACCCCAGAATGTAAAGCTTTGCGTGGCAAGCCAGATGGCAAGTGAGTAGTTGCCTGAGCCGCTGGCATAAGGTATCAGCACAACCCCGGCCACCTGTTCTCGTTTTCCGCATCACCACCGTTTTGTCGCAATCGATATCGAGTACCGCCTACACACTGATGTTCTGCTGACGTCTGCCCGGCTTTTTTTAACCCAAACTCCGAATCCTCAACAGGCAAACTGTTTGATGCAAGCGCATGCAAATGCATGGCAACATCGGCTGACACCTGTTGCTCGGTAAGGCGTTCGGCAGATTAATTCTTACCTGCCTCTTGGTTTTTTAGGTTTGATGGTAATGTCATATTTTGGAAGGACCTTTGATCGATGAAGTCTTGCATTGATCGCA
>Ga0209828_1002723_pt1 | contig 14240 bp, 7 predicted proteins | sample MaitaG_FD_187429 | JGI IMG/M metagenome (GOLD analysis project Ga0209828, IMG submission 187429) | Marine algal microbial communities from Maine, USA - Maine_Asex2 metaG (SPAdes) (version 2) | ecosystem: Host-associated > Algae > Red algae > Unclassified | place: Maine, USA | collected 2015-01-05 | reverse complement strand
GCACCATCCATATTTAGCGTCAGTATAATCTTGCTAAAATCCAATCGGTCGGTAATGTCCCGATCATTCTGCCACGCCTGCACCAATTGCCAAGTGCCTCCCATATCGACCGCCTGCTCTACGAGTGCACCCGGAGGTACATCTACCTCTGGCTGGTCGCATGCCAGCATCGTCAGAAAAAAACAGCTAAGCAAAATCAACCTAAAGGCTTGAACCATAGGTGAAGCAAGGTCAGCTTGAGTCATTTTATATGTGCATATGTTTGAACATACTACTTCTTTTCCCAAGTTAACCAAAGATTCCATCTCAGCAAATCATTTTCTCAGATAAATATAGGACGCATCCATTTCCTTCTGAAAATAAGGAATCCTACACATCGCGCTGAGATCCAGAAGTTTCAAGCATTAAAGTGATCATCGACAATATTTCGATAAGAATCGCCAATAGGAATCTCGATTTCTTTAATTTCCATATCATGCTTTGTATACGCCGTAATCTTATCTAGATTAACAACAAATGATCTATGTACTCTTAAAAATCTCCTATCAAGCAATTCGACAAATCCGGTTAAACTATGCTTGATGGTATGTGTGTCTTCCTCTAAGTGGATTTTAATATAGTCCTTCAAGCTCTCGATATACAAGACTTCTGAAAAATTCAATTTGACTTGCTTTCTGTCTTTCCTGATAAATAAGAACTGCTCCTTAGCAGGTATCGATGGTGGGCTCGACGTCAAGACAGTTGGCTGTTGAAGATCAAGAAATTTTTCTGTTGCATTAAAAAATCGCTCGAACGTAATCGGCTTCAAGAGGTAGTCAACAGCATTCAGCTCAAAACCATCTATTGCATAATCTCGATAGGCGGTTGTAAATATAACTTTAGGCTTCTGGATAAGATTCTTAAAGAAGTCTGTACCTTTCAAGACCGGCATCTCGATGTCCAAAAAAATCAAATCTACTTGCACTTCCTGGAGTATTCTTCTTGCTGCTAGAGCGCTAGCGCAAGATGCCACCACTTCAAACTGCAGAAGCTGTGACAAATGTCTTTCAATTAGTTCTCTTGCTAATTCCTCGTCATCAACTACCAGGCACTTATAGCTCATACCATTGTAACATCTAATTGAGCACTATAGGTATCTTGTGTCCTATTTGTCTCTAGCAGAAAAGAATTGCCATATATTAGTTCTAGCTGCTTTCTTACATTTTTCAGTCCAATAGAATTACCATCAGCAACTGCTAGCGACTCCGCTATTGGTATAGAATTTGTAATTGAAAATCGTATCTGCTTAGAATCCGCCTTAAGATCTATATCAATGGTCGCCGTGTTGATCTCCTGACTTACACCGTGCTTAAAGGCATTCTCAACAAAACTTAATAAGATCAGTGGTGCGATTTTCACTTCTTGCTGCACATCAGTCTGAAGTGAAACACTGGCCCTGTCTCCATATCTTATTTTTTCAAGATCTATATAATTTTCTATCAGTTCGACTTCCTTGTCCAGAGATACATACTTGTCGTTGCATCCATAGAGCATATAGTCTAGTATTTCAGAGAGTTTGCTGATCACCTCAGGTGTCCTGTCAGACTTTTTGATTGACAGTGCGTAAAGGTTGTTGAGGGTGTTAAAAAGAAAATGAGGGTTGAGCTGACTTTTGAGCGCACTAAGTTCAGCGGTTTTCTTCTGTTCTTTAAGTTCGAGATATTCCCTTTGGTTTCTATAATACCCCATGAGTAGAAGAAAACTGACAGGCGTCAAATAAGTAATTCCTTTACTTAAGACCACCCTCATATCTTGAAACCGCTCCCAGAATCCGAGCTTGATGTACTCCGTCATTCTAACCTGGTAGTAGTTATGATATCTAACTTCTAAGTAATTTATTCTTAAAGTCGAGTAAATCGCAAAGCCAGCGAATATTAAGAGAACTATGAGTAAGCAAAAAGTAAACTTCCGACCACGATTAAAATAATTTGGGATAAGGAACTCTATCGTTGTGTAAGTGACTATGATCTGGATGAAAACGATGGTGGCATAGGTCTCAAAAATCTGCCTAAATCCTTCATTGGCCGTACTGCTACTGGTTAACATCATGTACAACAGTATGCCCAGCCAAAATAAAACATGATAAAGGAGCGGCGGTCGATTATACTGGATCATGACTTGATGCTAAGACGTAAAGGTAAGACAAAACAGTGCCAGAGCTCCTCTTCAGCTACCAATGAGGTGTCTAAGACAACGAACAGCACATCAGCGTAGACAAGATGCTTATAGCCTATCCATCGACCATACCCTCGCATAGAGCTACTATTTTCAATATGATCCCTCCAGGGACATAGATTTGGCTCACAAATTATCGCAAAAATGCACGGCATTATGAAATCTTTCATTATCGTATTCGTATCAGTCTTCTTGCCTATAGTAGCCATCAGCCAAAATAGTTACTCGGTAAAGGGAAAGATCCAAATGGAAGGTGATCAAATGCCATCTGGAAACGTCATTGCCTTGCAAAAAAGTGACTCCACATTTATAAAAGGGGAATTCTTCATGGACGGAGAGTTCGAATTACATGACTTGCAAGAAAACGAATTAATCATAAAATTGAGCTCTTTAGAATTCGAAGACATTTTTGTACCTATTAAATACCAACAAGTAGAAATAATTGATCTAGGTACGATCCACCCCTCAAAGTCTGAAGTTGCGCTGGATGAAGTTGTCGTCAGATCACGAAGACCCGCCTATGTTATTAATCCGAACGGCACTATGTCCGTGACAATAGCAAACACGACTTTAGAAGAAAGCAACTCTGTAAGGGAGATATTGTCAAAGTCACCAGATGTGTTGGTAGACGAGAATGGGAATGTCTCGGTATTTGGTAGAGGGAATGCAGTCATTTACCTTAATAACAAACGTATCACCAATGATCAACTGGCTATGATAGCTCCATCTACAATCAGCAAAATAGAAGTGATCAGAAATCCATCTGCCAAATATGATGCAGAAGGTGGAGCAGTGATAAATATTGTAAGCCGCCCCAACAAAGGCTCAGGATACCAGGTAAACTTGAAACAAAATATGAGCCACTCAGAATTTGCCGGATTACAAACCCTATCTGGCGCGAGTATGAATTATAACCAAGGGCGCTTTTCGGTTTTCGCCAATTACTCGTTCTTACAAGGGGATGATAAAAATAACCTCCAAACCAATCGGAATCGAAATGCAGAAGAAGTATTCATCAAAACAGATCTTTTAACCGAATGGATAAACAGATTCGATAACTTCAGCAATTACGGATTAGGTCTCCAATACGACTACGGGAGCAGCAGCTATATTTCGTTGGAATACGCTGGTCTACATGAACAGCTGAGCGGGCCTCAATTGAGCACTAATACGATAGAAGAGCGGACTGGATTAAACTACTACGAAAGTAATATCACTCGAAATGCCTTAGATAAAAACAACAGTCTGTCACTCAACATATTTCACTCACTGGATACCCTGGGGAACAGCATATTCCTTGGTTCTCAGTATTCCAAATTTGACAGTCAAGCAGACGGCTTAATTGCTGAAGATAGAGAAGAATTAGGTCTCCTATCCTCACGAAGTCTAAAGAATACGTCCTCATTGGGACTGGACATCTATACCGCACAACTAGACGTCACAAAAATATTGATGAATAAACAGCAATTAGAATTTGGACTAAAGTATAGTCATGTAAGCACGAATACGACTTCAGATTTCTCAGCATCTACGAATGGAGCAGACTATACGTTGGACACTAAGCTGTCTAATAGATTTAAATATGACGAGTCGATTTTTGCAGGATATTTTAGCTATTCAAATCAGCTATCAGAATCACTCAATTATAGCCTCGGTCTCCGCTCAGAATACACTATCTATGACCTAAATTCCCTACAACTGGGTGAAGAAAAGATCAATGACACCTATCTAAATATGTTTCCTGATTTTTATATCGGTAAAACCCTATCAGACGACTATAGTATTAGTTTTTCTTATAATTCCAGAATCTGGAGAGTACCATACGAAAGACTCAACCCAACGATAATCTATCAAGATCCCTACACATCTATTCAAGGCAATCCTGAATCCATTTCAATGAAACTTCACACCTTCGAGTTCAATACAAAGCTCAAAAAGATTGCCTTGACATTGAGCTATAATTACATCTTGGATCCGTTTGGTGGTGGGGCAATACAGGGTGATGATTCTAAAAGCTATGTTCTCACTAGATTTAATTTTGACAGGAGATACGCTTACCTTGCTTCAGTCTCGAGGACCTTCGAAAATAGTTGGCTGAGTTCCACGAATACCACCAGTCTCCAATACACAAACATTATTGATGATGAATATAATTTTGATCAAGTCGGCGCCAGACCACAGATATACCTACACTCCAACAATAGGATTCGGATAGGTGATTTATTCAATATGGAGATACTGTTTTATCTACTCGGCGAAGAATATCAGGGAATCTACATCCGAAAGAATTCCAAAAGCCTGAATATTTCTTTCGATAAAAAATTACTAAATGACGCCTTGACCTGTAGACTTACCTTCAATGATTTATTCCATAGTGTCCGGGCAGCAGGTGATTATAGCATTGGAGAAACCGATATTTTTTACCATAGGACATACAACACAAGATACAATCGTGTCTCCTTCATTTATAACTTTGGAAAATTAAAAAAATCCAAGTATAAGAATAAAAATGTTGGCGAGTCAGAAAGCAATCGAGGCAGATAAGAGCCTTCCCTAATTATTTATTGCTATCGCTTTATGTCAATCGAATACGAAAACTCATCTGCGCGATAGTAGCCAACATTGAATTCAATTGGACGGTCACCGGGATCACACACCACCCGCCTTCGATACAGCACTGCTGCCCCTAATTTGATATTGAGCACTTCAGCAATATCTTCATCTGCCAGGGTGGCCTTTATTTCCTCCTTCGAAATACTTGGTACTACAGCGTAATCCTCTTCCATGATCTCATAGAGATGCCGGGTAAAATCCTCATCGCCTGTAAATCCGATGCGGGGATGAAAGTAGGATTTGAACAAAACCAGCGGTCCCTTCTTGAGTCCACGCAGTCGCTCAAGCGAAAGCACTTTTGTGCCTTTGCGAATTTGCAGCGCCTGAGCAACTTCACTATCCGCTTTGACCCAGCCCGATCGCAAACTGTAGTTGGTAAACTCAAGACCCTTCTCGTGCATTTCCTGGCTGAAACTAAACCAGTTGTCGAGTTTGCTGGTATAGCTCGGTCTGCCTACCGTTGTGCCAACCCCTTTTTTTCGAATCAGAAGCCCTTCGAGCACCAACTTGTTGGTCGCTTGTCGCACCGTATTTCTCGAGATACCCAATCGCTTGGCGATATCGACTTCTTTGGGCAGCAATTCTCCATTTTGAAACCGGGGGTCTGCGATTAAATCGCGCAGGATATTTTCGACTTGTTTGTGCAGCGGTATGCCACTCTCGGTATCAAGTCGGAATTGCTTCATAACTTGATGGGCTATGTTCACATGTCTGGACATAGTGTGAATATAGGCTATATGGCAAAGAAAGCCATAGGTCTCCTTCGAAATACTTGAGCCGTCGTACGATCCGAGATTTCTCGATTTGGTTATCGGAGGGTGATAAGGAGGAGGATCTAGAATGTCGCGGACTTCGCACCGTAGTCATATCCTCGCGCGTTGAGCGGATTTTTCCACACCAGGCAAATGACCTCACAAGTGTTTGCTGTCTGAGCTTTTACAGTGTATGAATAGCTGCCATCTGGTTGTTCACATCTCCACAGAGGGACTAGGTCGGGCGAATCCCAGATCCAGGGTCGCACAGTGATGAGTTCAAGATTAAATGTGCCAGTTGACTGACTTTTTAGATTGGTAAATTGGCCATCGATCTTGCCTGCGAATACTTCTCCCATCAGACGATAGCGAGACTCCCGGTACAATAAATCAAAAGACAGTTCACTACCATCAATTTGCACTTCAGAAAGTTGCATTGCCGGATTGTTTGAACGAATGTTCCATTGACCGCCAGATCGATTTAATTCTAATGATACATAATTATCGAAGCTGCGGTAATTAATTTTTCCTTCCCAATTTCCGACGTAGCGATTCTCTTTTTGATAGGCGGCATTAATGCCATAGAAAACGGGTTTATTGTTTTTCACCGACTTTGATTGGCTTCCATACTTGCCATTGCCCAGATCGAAAATGGGGATCAGTGCCTCTTCATCTCCCGGACGATCCGGAGCATAGCACAAAATCGTGCTGCTTGATTTTTCCTGTTCATCCAATAAATACCCGGAGCGCAAAATTGGCGTTTCCAAATCCTGCTGATAAAAAATTGGTTGAGGCAAAATCATATCGGGGCGATCAAGTGACAAGCCATACATAATCTGATTGTACTCGTAGCGAGGTATGGGTGGCTCCGGACTGAAAAACTTGGTAAAGGTGCCTTCAAAATAAATACGCCGGCCACCCTCTTCATCCAGAAAAGCATGATGCACGGGATTGTAAAAAAAATGTTGGTGCTCAGCCACTTTGCGTGCATACACCCAGGGTCCCACTGGAGTTTCTGCTTCCGTGTACCAAATATCTTTGTTTCCCCAAATGCAGATCCAGCGTTTTCGAAAGGGATTCCAGGTGACCGATCCCCGACCGGGCTCAATCTGCTCGCCCGTGACCAGATCACGGAGTGCATGCAATTTCCCCTCAGCTTGAGATGCTGCAGAATCAGACTCTGGCAAACGCTGCTGACTTACAGCCTCATGACTTTGCCAAATAAGTGGAAAAATCTCTGCATCCTGGGAGGTAGAAAATTCAAAAACAAGTTCTTCGTATTTATCAGGATTTGTAGCATGATCCAAACTCCGTTCGACCCGACTAAAATTGAACGCATCAAATAGATAATAATATTCTTTCTCACCTACGAGCACTGGAGTCGGGTGCTGGCAGGTATGCAGCGCAGAAAGCCATTCGGGCGTTTCTTTCAGTTTGATAAAAATGGAATCGCCAGGGCTGTACGTAGCCAGACCCCGCTCATAATTACCGAAATATGCATCCACTCGGGCATACTTGGCCAGCAATATCTTTTGATTCGATTCATCCGGTATTGACATCAGCCAATCCAGCCAGACATAGCCCGGACCCTCAAGTTGAATCATCGGTCGCGATCTTCCGGTATTATTTACCACATGATTAAAAGGTATCCCGTTTGCCGGAGACCAATTAGCTATACGTGGATCGGACGACCAGGCTCCCGCGACAGAAAAATTGCCTTTGTATGCTCCCGGCAAGAAGGTGTCGCCCCAAATCCACAATATCTTGCCATCAAAGGGCAATGCAAGGTTGGAGTCTTGACCAAGAATGCCGCTGACAGGACGCACCTCTCTCACTGAGGCCTTTTCATGATGCACCTGGCGACCTGATCCGGTGATGCGGTAGAGGCGCTCCGCATGCTGAGTGCGATCCATGTACAATGTCGTATCGCTGGCACCCCGCACGTTGAGGACAACACTTGCTCGACCGGTCTCATCCTGGCCATAGCGGTAACCGGGACTCTTGATCTCAAAATAATGTTGAGCGTCCTGGAGATCTGGTGCATCGATACGTACATGCCCATCATTGTCCGCGTGAAAGACCAGCGCATTGAGCAATTTCAGCTCGACCATTGGTATCCCTTGATTGGTTTCCCGGTCTACAATAGTCACTTCAAAAGCACTTGATGCGCGATCATCTATAAGTCTATTTGTACAGCGAGCCCAGAGAAAGAGAAAGACCAGAATATGTGTCCTCGACATCGATGGCAAACTACAATATTGACCTCTGCTACCCAAATTGTCGGAACTTACTACTGGTTCAAGCAGCAAGTAGTGTTCTGATTCTAATTTTGAATAAATCCTCCTCATAACGAGTTCTATTGCATAATTTGGGTCTATGAGTCACAGTAAATCTGTGATGTCCTTGATACTGGTTTTTCCAAATCAGCAGGTGGTAAGACAGGTGGTAAGACAGGAATGGCTTTCAAAATCAAGCCACTAGTAGTTTAAGCATAGAGCTAAATGAAAAACGAATAAATAGTTAAAAATGAGCCAGCATGTAACACATGGCAACTGAGGCCTATCATTTGAGATACACCAGACATCGTCGTTCTGCATTGGTTATGAACCAAATGCATTCATCTATAGTCGCAGCTGGTCTTATTGCTTTGCTTCTTCATACCTGGTCCTGCCAATCTCCCACCAGTCATTTGTATCAAAACGTATCTCCAGATCACTCCAACGTGCACTTCGAAAATACCCTGCACCTCACCGACACATTCAACATCCTGCACTACATGTACTTTTTCAACGGGGGTGGTGTAGCTGCTGGAGATCTCAACCAAGACGGCCTGATTGATCTCTTTTTTTGTGGCAATCAAGTACCGAGCAGATTATATCTCAATCAAGGAAATCTGGTCTTTAAAGACGTAACCGACGAGAGTGGCATCTCGGTGGATAACTGGGCAAGTGGTGCCTCACTCGTCGATATTAATGCAGACGGATGGTTGGATATATATGTGTCGATGACCGGTCTTCCCCAAGGCAAGCACCGAGCCAATAAGCTCCTTATCAATCAGCAAGATGGCACCTTTCAAGAGCAAGCTGCTCAGTATGGATTGGCCGATACGTCCTACAATTCACAAGCCGTTTTTTTTGATTTTGACCGCGATGGGGATCTGGATGTCTATCTGCTGCGTCATGATCATCAATTTCTGGGAGCAAATGCACCCCTACCAAAAAAACGTTCTGGTGAAGCGAAAAATACCGACGCGCTCTTTAAAAATCTTTTCATGGAGTCGGGACAGCTCCGCTTTATTGACTACTCTCAATCAGCAGGCATTTTGCAGGAAGGTTTTGGATTGGGGGTGAGTATGAGTGATTTCAATCAAGACGGTTGGCCAGACATTTATATTGCCAATGACTTCATCTCAAATGATCTGCTTTACATCAATAATCAGAATGGCACCTTCACCAATCGAATCGATCAGTACACTAGACATCAAAGTCATAACGGCATGGGCTGTGATGTCGCTGATCTAAATAATGATGGATGGCCAGATATTTTTGTTGCCGACATGCTACCGATCACCCACGAGCGCGAAAAAGTAATGGCGATGAATTCGAATGAACAAATTTTTTTAATCAGTCAGCAATTGGGATATCAGGCTCAATACACTCGCAATACGCTCCAGCTAAATCGCGGACCACATCCGTCAGATTCTTCAGCCTGGCTTTTTAGTGAAATAGGGCAATTGGCCGGAGTGCAGCGCACCGATTGGAGTTGGACCGGCTGGCTCGCCGATGTCGATAACAATGGATTTAAAGACCTTTTTATTACCAATGGATACTTCCGGGATCTGACTAACATGGATTTTATTTCCTATCGAAAAAAACGCTCACGCTTTACTAGTCAGCAAGCACAAGATAACCTATACACCACCCTACTCCAGGACTTACCTACGGTATCGCTACCCAATCACCTCTATCTGAATCAGGGGGCACTTGACTTCAAGAAGCAGAAAAATATCTTTCCAAAATCGATGTCAAATGGTGCAATCCTGATAGACCTGGACAATGATGGAGATTTGGACTTGGTAACCAATGAGCTAGATGCTACTGCACAACTCTATGAAAATAAAATAGAGGAGCACGGTGAAAATGACAGCAATTATCTGAATATTTCCCTGCGTGGATTGGGCAAAAATTTACTTGCGCTGGGCGCCAAAGTGGCTATCTACGTAGATCAGGAGATGCAGGTGCTGGAAAATTATCCCGTGCATGGATTTTATTCGAGTGTCTCAGGGCCATTGCATTTTGGGCTGGGATCAAAAACGAAAGTTGATTCCATTCAGATTATTTGGACTGATCAAACAGTGACCACCATTAGGCAGGTCGCAGCAAATCAAACGCTGACGGTCGAGCAGAAAAATAGCTCAGTAGAAAGAATAACTTTCCTAAATGCGGCAACACCATTACTTCGCACAGTAATGATCGATTCAATAATACACCGTGAAAATAATTTTCAAACGTTTCTAATAAATCGCTTAGCCTTTCGCGACCGCAGTCGTTTGGGGCCAGCTATTTCGATCGGAGATGTAAATGGCGATTTGCAAGATGATCTATTTATCGGAGGAGCCCACCAATCTGATCCACAGCTTTATATTCAGCAAAATGGCAAATTCATGCCGCAGGCATTTCCCGGCGACGCCAACTACGAAGATGTAGCCAGTACCTTTTTCGATGCGGACGGTGACGGTGATTTGGATCTTTATGTCGTGAGTGGTGGCAGCGTCTTTCGCAACCAAAGCCAGTACTACCGCGATCGCTTGTATCGCAACAAGGGAAGCGGAATATTTGAACGCGATACCCTGGCCTTGCCTGCTAAGGTGAGCAGTGGCTCGTGTGTCTCGCCAAGCGATTTTGATGGCGATGGAGACATCGACTTATTTGTGGGTGGCAGACATGTACCGGGTGGATATCCAAGCATCCCACGAAGCTACCTGCTGGAAAATAGAGGAGGTCAATTTTATGATGTGGCTGAACGATGGTCTGCTGATCTGGAATATCCAGGCATGGTAACTGACGCCATGTGGACAGACTATAACTCCGATGGCAAAACCGATTTAATGCTGGTCGGTGAATGGATGCCACTCACTGTATTTAAGAATAACGGGACTTCATTCTCTTTGGTGCAAAATGAGATTGATGGCCTGCCAGACAGTCGCGGATGGTGGCACAGTCTGGCTGCTGGCGACATTGACAATGACGGTGACGTAGATTATATTTTAGGCAACGAGGGCCTCAATACCGGATTAAATTACAGCAACACGGAACCCTTGGAATTAATAGCATTTAATCCGAAAAATAATGAGGAAGGAGAGTACCTGCTCGCTCACTATCTACCCAGTGAAAAGGGTGGAGAAAAATTATTTGCCAAAGCCGGGCGCGATCAGATGCTCGCTCAATTGCCGGCGATGCAGCAGAACTTCCCTTCGTACCAGTCATACGCCGAGGCAGATGTAAATAATTTCCCGGGTAAGCCCCAAACGATCCACAGTGCCCATACCCTGGTCTCTGGATGTTTAATAAATCACGGCAGCGCGGGTTTTGAGTGGCGACCGCTACCTCAAGAAGCACAATTTTCATCCATTGCAGGATTGCAACTACTTGATATAGATGGAGACGATTTTCTCGATCTGGTGGCGGTCGGCAATCACGATGACTACCAAGTATCCATCGGTCGGCAAGATGCGGGCTATGGATTGGTGGCCCTGGGAGATGGTCAGGGTAATTTTAGTGCTTTGACTATTGAGGAGAGTGGTCTATTTGCGGGTGGAAATCAACGGGCCATTAAACGATTGGAATTTAACGGGAAGACGTGCCTGCTTTCAGCAGAAAATAATGGGATCGTGAGGGCTTGGGAAATTCGTGACTCGAGTTCGAGCGGAGTGTCACCTTGGTAGCCCAGGGTCCAGCAGAGCAAAACCCTGGGATAACAAGGCAGGTAAGAACGTGGTTGGCGATTTTTTTTGCGGATGGAGGTAGCGAGTGGGGGCATGCAAAAAAAGTGACAATCACGGGTTGGTGGTGGTGGCAAAAACCACGGCCGTATTCATTTTTAAACGGATATAGAATCTGAAAATCGAGAACAAAAAACTCGGTCTGGCAGGCGAGAACCTCGGACAGCTCTGATCCGATTTTCAGCGATTGATCTCTTCTTTAGCGAAACTCATTTCTCATACCCGGCTTAGGATATCGATAGATGTGCTGATCATTCGGGACAACAGGTGCCTCGGTCCAATCTTCAATGTCCTTCTGCAAGAGCGCTTCGGAGTTTAAGGCTTCGTCCATCGTCACCACCTGCCCGCTATGTGCTGCCATTCTTCCCATGATTGCTGTCAATGTGCTGTAGGCACCATACTCCGTGTTATTGATGGATGTGTTGCTGCGCACGGCATCAAAGAGTCGGTCATGCTCTACTTGAAACGAATTGGACTGATCTTTTCCGTCAAATTTCCACAACAACTTCCCATTGTGATTTCTTATCCCATCATACAAATTGGCGGTGCCCTTCGTGCCCATAAACCAAACACCGTTTTTGCTTAACGTACCATTGATCGTGCGAATCTGGCTGTACATTTTGGTGCCGTCACCATACGTATACTCTAGTGAAAAATGGTCAAAAACATCGCCACTGTCTGGTCCGTCTAAAACTGCTCTCCCTCCCATGCCCTGAACACTGACGGGATACGCATCCTTGACCCAGTGGACAATGTCGGAATTATGTATTTGCAGACCAGCCGGTGCTCCCGCCCATAGCCAGTAGAAAAAATGATAATTCTTGATTTGGAAAGCTAGTTCTGAAGTTGTCGAGGCTCTCGGCACCAATTCATAGCCACCCTTCATGTAGTAGCAGGTGCTCGATAAGACTTCTCCGATTGCTCCTTTACGAATACGTTTTACCATTTCAAGATGGGCTGGATCGTAGCGGTTTTGCAATCCAACCACCACCTTCAGATTATTGGCAGCGGCCATCTTGCCCGCTTCCAAAATACGTTTGGTCCCCGGCCCATCGCAAGACAATGGCTTTTCCAGGAAGACATGCTTTTTCTCCGCTACCGCATATTCGAAATGCTCAGGTCGAAATGCAGGCGGAGTGGCCAGGAGCACCACATCGCAAGCCCGAATTACCTTTTGGTACGCATCAAAGCCAACATACTGGTGGCTCTTAGGAACAGCAATTTGACCTTTAATTTCTTCAAGCTTATTCAGATGTTCGAGGCATTGCACGGTATGTTCTTCAAAAACATCTCCAATCGCAACCAATCGATTGTTGGGATTGGCTGACAAAGCCTGAAAGGCAGCTCCAGTGCCCCGGGCGCCACAGCCAACGAGCCCAATCGTCACCTCGTCAGCTGAACTTGGCGCTGGTTTAGTAGATCCAATTCTGGGATAGGCTAAAAGACCACCAGTGAGCATGGCAGAATCTCGAATGAATTTTCGACGCGGACTATTTTGCATTTCATGTTTTTAAGTGAAGTATCATTACCTCTGATCAAAAATACAGATTAATCTCTGGGGAAGCGTATCCATTTCGCAGCTAAATCTAATCTGCTCTTGCGATTTATTGGTCTCTTATCCCGCTCTTTGGAGAGCCTGTTTTCATAACAGAGCAGGCTGCAGAAGGCAATCAGACCATTTGGCTATTTGTCTATATTTTTAATTAGATAATTATCTTTCCGTGGCCACCGGAAGGCTATGAGTTTTATATTTCTGATAAATTCAAAAAGTAGAGGGCACCTGCGAAAACTCGCTGACTTTCGCAGAATAACACCTGCTACTGCTCTGCAATCGCTATATTTGAAACAATATGTTCGAACATATGCACATATCTATTCAAAGGCCATCCCAACTACACAAACGCAGTTTTGCAACTGCAATCCTTGCTTTGATCAGCCTATCCATCTGGGCTGATGTCGAGCTTCCGAAGGTTTTTGGAGACCGGATGGTGCTGCAACGCAATGAGCCGGTCAGAATCTGGGGCTGGGCCGACCCTGGTGAGAATGTGCAGGTACGATTTCTAGGCGAGGAAAAGCAAGTGGTCACTAATCAAGATGGGGACTGGGAGGTCCATCTTTCTAAGCAGCCTGCTGGAGGTCCTTTTGTACTGACCGTGCAGGGAGTGAATAAGATTGAGCTCAGCAACATTTTGATTGGTGACCTCTGGTTGTGCTCTGGCCAGTCAAATATGCAATGGCAAGTACACCAGACCGGCTATCAAGAATCGGATAACGTATTTATTCAGAATAATCAGCTTCGGCTGTTTACTGCACATATTGATACAGACTATTTACCTCGTAAAGATTTGCAGGGTGGAGCGTGGCAAGATCTTTCTACTGAAAATATTAATTCATTTTCTGCCGTAGCCTATCACTTCGGCAAGTATCTGGCAGACTCACTTGGCGTGCCGATTGGCTTGATCAGCAGTAATCTGGGAGCCACCTCAATCGAGGCGTGGATGAGCAATGAGGCATTGATGCAGTTTCCGCAATTCTATCCGGAAGTAAAACCTATCGTGGATGCCGGCAAAGATTTTCAGAAACTTATAGATGACTTTGAGCGCATTAGATCTTCCTGGGAAAAGGAATACTATTTGCACGGCCCCGGAATCACTGACGCA
>Ga0209828_1002722_pt1 | contig 14241 bp, 11 predicted proteins | sample MaitaG_FD_187429 | JGI IMG/M metagenome (GOLD analysis project Ga0209828, IMG submission 187429) | Marine algal microbial communities from Maine, USA - Maine_Asex2 metaG (SPAdes) (version 2) | ecosystem: Host-associated > Algae > Red algae > Unclassified | place: Maine, USA | collected 2015-01-05 | reverse complement strand
GCGACGTCGCCCGCGAGATCGTGGAAGAGCATTTGGACATTTGCCTCGATGCAGGCATCAACCACGAAGGCATCAATGCTGAAGTGGCGAAAGGTCAGTGGGAATTCCAGGTGTTCGGCAAAGGCTCCAAGCGCGCTGCCGACCAAATCTGGGTCGCCCGGTACATTCTCCAGCGCTGCTGCGAAGCATACGGCGTCGACGTTGAGTACCACTGCAAGCCGTTCACCGGTGACTGGAACGGTTCCGGTATGCACTGCAACTTCTCGACCGCTAAACTGCGCGACGAAGGTGGCGAAACGTACTTCAAAGCCCTCATGGACCAGTTCGAAAAGAACTGCGCCGCGCACATCTCCGTGTACGGTCCGGACAACCACATGCGCCTCACCGGCGACCATGAGACCCAGTCCATCGACAAATTCAGCTGGGGCGTGGCCGACCGCGGCGCTTCGGTCCGCGTTCCGCACTCGTTCGTGCAAAACGACTACAAGGGCTACCTTGAAGACCGTCGCCCGAACTCGCAAGGTGACCCCTATGCGATCGCCTCGCGCGTCCTCGAGACCATTGCCGAAGTGGGCTGATCTCCGATCACTCCGCGACAAGCAATTGTCCGACCGAAACCCGTCCGCCGAAAGGCTGGCGGGTTTTTTCGTGTTCGGCCTTCGGCCAGAAGGTGGAAGATGGAAGATGGAAGGTGACCGCGCGGAAGAGCTTTGCGAAACGTAGTACGGCCATCCTTGGCCGTACCGTCACGACAGCCAAGAAGCCCGCGTTTCAACATCGCTTGCTAGGGCGGATTCTTCGCTGACCTTTTAATGAACCGCGGAAAAACGCGGAGCACGCGGAATCTCTCATACGTATCCCACCGGCCAAGCCGCACGCCTCCATTCCTTTGCCCCACATTCTTTTGCATCCGCGGAGCGGTTTAAGGGCAGATAGCCGACAAATTCCTAGAAAGCTGGCGTGACGATACTATCTGGAAGACGGTACTATTGGTGTACCTCGAACGCAAAAAAGCCCCGTAAACGGGGCTTCTGCAAAATGAGGAGGCAAACGAGCCTTACTTCATTTTCTCTTCGCGGAACATCACGTGTTTACGAACCTTCGGGTCGTATTTCTTGAGTTCGAGCTTCTCGGGCTTGGTCCGATTGTTCTTGGTGGTCGTGTAGAACCAGCCAGTTCCTGCGCTGGAGACGAGTTTGATTTTGTCGCGATTGCCTTTGGCCATGTTGGTTACTTCCGGTGTTAAATTCTCGCGGAAGGTAGCGGTGCGGTTCGGGTCTGCAACACTAAAACACGGGTTTTTTCAAAAATGTGGCCTCTACGGACTTGCTGGCGTTCGATGGTTGAAACGCCCGTAGGTCGGGAGTAAGGGCAAGGCTACTTAACCGATCCCTCTATCCTGCATGAGTAATTTAACAACACGCCTCTGGTCTTCCGTCGGGAAGAAATTGATCACTGGAATCACCGGACTCGCCCTCGTCGGCTTTCTGGTGGCCCACCTGATCGGCAACCTGCTAATTCTCGCCGGCGCGGAGGCCTTCAACCACTACGCCAAGTTCCTCCACGATCTCGGACACGGCGCGGCGGTGATTATCGCCGAAATCGGCCTGCTCGCTTTCTTTCTGTTTCACACGGTCACCGGCATCAGCATCTGGCTGAAAAAACGCAAGGCCGCCGGCGAAGGCGCGGGATCCGGTAGCGGACGCTACGCTGTCGCCGGACACGCGGGCGGACCCAGTCGCAAGGGCGTCTCCTCGCAGAACATGATCTGGACCGGTCTGATCATTCTGTTGTTCGTGGTGCTGCACATCGTCCACTTCAAGTTCGGCCCGGACGCCAGCGACGGCTACGTGTTCGTCGACTCGATGGGCGTCGAGATGCGCGACTTGCACGCGCTCGTCATCGAAGAGTTCCAGAACCCGTTCATCGTCGGACTCTATGTGATCTCGATGCTGCTGCTCGGCCTCCACTTGCGCCACGGTGTGTGGAGCGCCCTGCAATCGCTCGGGTTCGCGAACCCTAAATTGACCCCGGTCCTTTACACCGCCGCCGGCGCCTTCGGCCTGCTGCTCGCGTTCGGCTTTCTCGTTTTACCACTTATCGTGCTGTTCGCGTTCGACGCGCCAAGCGCCGCCGCTGCTTCAGAGGCGCTGCCTTCCGCTATCCTAGGAACGCCCCCAGGAACGACTCCAGGAGTTTCCCCATGATCATGTCCCCCGACAACATCCGCCTGGACAGCCAGGTTCCCGACGGCCCGCTGGAAGAAAAGTGGGACAACCACAAGCAGGCCATGAAATTGGTCAGTCCGGCCAACAAACGCGGCTACAACATTCTCGTGGTCGGCACCGGACTCGCCGGCGCGTCCGCCGCCGCCTCGCTGGCCGAGATGGGCTACAACGTGAAGTCGTTCTGCATCCAAGACTCGCCGCGCCGCGCCCACAGCGTCGCCGCGCAGGGCGGCATCAACGCCGCCAAGAACTACCCCAACGACGGCGACAGTGTCTGGCGTCTGTTCTACGACACGATCAAGGGCGGCGACTTCCGATCGCGCGAAGCCAACACCTACCGGCTCGCCCAGGTGAGCGTGAACATCATCGATCAATGCGTCGCCCAAGGTGTTCCCTTCGCCCGCGAATACGGCGGCGGTCTCGCCAACCGTTCCTTCGGCGGGGCGCAAGTGTCGCGCACCTTCTACGCTCGCGGGCAAACCGGACAGCAACTTTTGTACGGCGCGTACGGCGCGCTGATGCGTCAAGTCGACGCCGGCAAAGTCGAACTGTTCCCGCGCCGCGAAATGCTCGACCTGGTTTTGGTCGACGGTAAGGCTCGCGGCATCGTCTGCCGCAACCTGCTCACCGGCGAGTACGAACGCTACGCCGGCGACGCCGTTCTGCTCTGCACCGGCGGCTACTCCACCGTGTTCTATCTCTCGACCAACGCGGTGAACAGCAACGTCACCGCCGCCTGGCGCTGCCATCGCCGCGGCGCCCTGTTCGCCAATCCTTGCTACACCCAAATCCACCCGACCTGCATGCCGCGCATGGCCGAAGGCCAAAGCAAGCTGACGCTGATGAGCGAATCGCTGCGCAACGACGGACGCGTCTGGGTGCCGAAGAAAAAGGGCGACGCACGACCCGCCCACGAAATCCCCGAAGACGAACGAGATTACTATCTCGAAACGAAATACCCCGCGTTCGGCAACCTCGTGCCACGCGACATCGCCTCGCGCCAAGCCAAGGAAAAGTGCGACGCCGGCTTCGGCGTCGGCCGTACCGGACACGCCGTCTATCTCGACTTCGCCGACGCGATTAGGCGCGATGGCGAGGACTTAGTTCGCGGCAAGTACGGCAACCTGTTCGACATCTACGAGGAGATCAACGACGAGAACCCGTACAAAGTGCCGATGAAGATTTACCCAGCACCCCACTATACTATGGGCGGTCTGTGGGTGGACTACAACCTGATGACCACCATCCCCGGCCTGTTCTCGCTCGGCGAATCCAACTTCTCCGACCACGGCGCCAACCGCCTCGGCGCGTCCGCCCTGATGCAGGGCTTGGCCGACGGCTACTTTGTGATTCCCTACACGCTCGGCCACTATCTTGCCGGCGTGAAAAGCGAACTCGAAAGTGTGCCGGTCGCGACCGACATGGCCGAGTTCGACGCGCATGTGGATGAAGTGTCCGAGGGCGTCGACGAACTCAAAGACATCGGCGGCAATCGTTCGGCGAACCAGTTCCACCAAGATCTCGGCAAACTCGTCTGGGACTGCGTCGGCATCTCGCGCAGCGAAGAATCGTGCAAAAAAGCGCTCAATGAGATCCCGAAACTACGCGACGAATTCTACCAAAACCTGTCGGTCCCCGGCAGCAAAGAAGACTACAACAAAGAACTCGAAAACGCCGGCCGCGTCGCCGACTACCTCGAACTCGGCGCGCTGATGGCGCGCGACGCGCTCGACCGCAACGAATCCTGCGGCTGCCACCTGCGCGAGGAGAGCATCACCGAGGAAGGCGAGGCCAAACGCGACGACGAGGAGTTCGCCTACGTCGCCGCCTGGCAATACCAAGGACGCGGTGAAGACGAAAAACTGCACAAAGAAAAACTCGAGTTCGAGTCGGTCAAACTTTCCCAACGGAGCTACAAATAATGAGCGAAACACTCTCTACCTCCGACGTCGCTTCCTTCGAGGCCTCATCGGCAAGCCTAGAAACACGCACCTACCATCTAAAAATTTGGCGTCAGCGTAGCGACCGCGAAACGGGTGGCTTCGAGGAGTTCACCGTCCCCGATATTTTGCCCGACCAGTCCTTTCTCGAAATGCTCGATGTGCTCAACGACTCGTTGGTCGCCGAGGGCAAAGAGGCGATCGCGTTCGAGAGTGATTGCCGCGAAGGCATTTGCGGCGCCTGTTCGCTGGTAATCGACGGCGTGCCGCACGGCCCCGTTCCGGGTACCACGACTTGTGGCCTGCGCATGCGCATTTGGCAAGACGGCGCGAACATCACCATCGAACCGTTCCGCGCGAAAAGTTTCCCGATCATCAAAGACCTCGTGGTCGACCGCACCGCCTTCGACCGGATTATCCAGAAGGGCGGCTATGTCAGCGTCGGCACCGGTTCGGCCCCGGAAGCCAACCTCACGCCGATCGGCAAACAAAACGCCGAACTCGCGTTCGAAGCGGCCACCTGCATCGGCTGCGGCGCCTGCGTCGCCGCCTGCCCAAACGCCAGCGCCAGCCTGTTCACCGGCGCAAAAATCGCCCAGTACACCTACTTGCCGCAAGGCCAAGTCGAACGCGCCCAGCGGGTTCAAAAAATGGTCGATCAGATGGACGAGGAAGGCTTCGGCGATTGCTCGAACCACGCCGAGTGCGAGGCCGCGTGTCCGAAGAAAATTTCGATCACCAACATTGCCAAGATGCGCAAAGAGTACGCCAAAAGTTTGTTTTCGTAGGTCGCCTTTTCGGGCGAAGCCTGCCTTCGGCGTTAATCCACTTCTTCCATCTGGATCGTGTCGATCAGTTTGTCGCGCAGCATGATTTCGGTGACGGCGATGATCTTGTTGCCCGAACGGATGAGGTTGCGCTTCTTCAGGACCTTCATCGCGTGCATCACATTGTCGGGTGGCAGGTTCTGTCCGTCGGGTAATAGAAACGCTTCGACGCCGCGGTAGATCGGCAGTTGGTTGAGCAGGGTGGTGTTGGTGGTGAAGGTATAGATCGGCGCGCCTTGCGGACGCATCCAAGAAGCCTTGCGGGCGACATCGCCCCGTTCGCAGAACACGATCAGTGCCTCGGCATGGACATCCTCGGCCAGGCGCGAGGCGGACTTGAGCAGGCGGGTGATGTCGTCGGTCGGTTCGGCGATTTCGCGCGTCGGCAGGTCGCGTTCGAGGCGGGTGGCGATGCGGTCCATGATTTCGACGCAAGCGATCGGATATTCGCCGACCGAGGTTTCGCCGGACAGCATGATCGCATCGGCGCGTTCGAACACGGCGTTGGAGACGTCGGTGATCTCGGCGCGGGTAGGGGAGGGCGAACTGATCATGCTTTCGAGCATGTGCGTGGCCACGATCACCGGCTTGCCGACGGCTTGGGCGGCGCGGACAATGTTGCGTTGGATCGCGGGCAGTTCTTCAAACGGGCATTCGATGCCGAGGTCACCGCGCGCCACCATGACCGCGTCGGCGGCGTCGATGATGTCGACGACATTGCGCACGCCTTCTTGGTCTTCGATTTTGGCGACGATCTTCTGCGGGGCTTTGCGGTAGTCGAGAATCGCGCGCAATCGGCGCACGTCTTCGGCGTCGCGCACGAACGACATGGCGAAGAAGTCGACCCCGACCTCCATGCCGAGTTCGATGTCTTTGACGTCTTTGTCGGTGAGCGCCGGCAGGTTCACGCGGACGCCGGGCAAGTTGATGTGCCGGCGCGAACCGAGCACGCCCTCGGTGAGCACCTGGCAGAGCAATTGATGGTGCTTTTTCTCGAGCACCTTGAGGTGGATCTCGCCGTTGTCGACCAGCACCGTGTCGCCGATAGCGATGTCGTCGACCAGGTTGTCGTAGTTGACATCGACCGAGGCCATTTCCTCATTGGTCGCGCCGCGCACGGTCAGGGCGATCCGGTCGCCAGGGTTGAGATTGAGTTTGGTGGGCAGGTCGCCGGTGCGGATGGCGGGCCCCTGCGCGTCCATCAGGATCGAGACACGCCGGTCGAGTCGTTTCGAAATGTCGCGGACGCTAGTGACCACACTGCGCACCTGCTTCTCGGTCGCATGGGACATGTTGATCCGAATCACATTGAGCCCGGCCAGAACCAGTTGTTCCAGCATTTCGGGAGACTCGGTGGCGGGACCGATGGTGGCGATAATTTTGGTTGAACGCTTTTTCTTCATCAGGGTTCAATCTGCACGTGTTCAGGAAGATTAGCAAACAAGAGTGTGGTGTGATGAGGGTGTTTCTCGCCGCGAGTCCTTGAATGCACTGCATGATCGGCGTTTTTTATTCCAAATGGACTCTACACAGCCAATCACCGCGATTCCGGTTCAAGAGTATCTCGAAGGGGAGCAAGTCTCAGACATTCGTCATGAGTATGTGGACGGACAAGTTTACGCGATGTCCGGCGGCACGAACAACCATGCGAAAATTGCCGGGAACGCATTTGGTGCTCTGTGGAATGCGTTGCGCGGTTCGCCTTGTAGACCCTTTGGTGCCGGTACAAAAATCCGAGTTCAATCGAAAGCTCTGCAGTGGTTTATGATGGGGTGGATGTCGTGATTTCTATTCCAAGCCTTTCTGCGGACCTGTCCTTACGTGAGCTTTATCTGGATGTGGAGTTCGGTTGATCCATCACTTCTCTTTCTTCTCCGGCAAACCCCAACCGGCTGGAAGCACGGTTGTTGCGATACCGGCTAGAAGCACGGTACTACCCTCGCCTTCTTCTCTGACAAACCCCAACCGGCTGGAAGCACGGTTGTTGCGATACCGGCTAGAAGCACGGTACTACCCTCGCTGTTGGCCTGACCTTTCGCGCCCGACCGACGGCTCGCGAGCTTACAGGTCTTCTTCCTCCCACACCACATGGTAGGCGTCGAGCGTGCCGAAATAGTCGAGTAGTTCGGCGTAGAATTTGTGGCTGGTGATGGTGGCGCTGTCGCCGATCAGAATCAGTTTTCGGCGGGCGCGGGTGAGCGCGACGTTCATACGCCGGGTGTCGGACAGGAAGCCAACGATGCCGTCGGGATTCGAACGAACGAGGCTGATAATCACCGCTTCGTTTTCGCGGCCCTGGAAGCCGTCGATGGTGCCGACCTCGACCTCTTCCAGATTGCGGTTGGCGAGTTCGTTGCGCACCGCGAGCACCTGCGCGTTGTAGGGGGTGATGATGACGACCTTGTTTGGGGTCAGGCCTAAATTGATCAGGTCGGCGGCTTTTTTGGCGGCGAGGCGGGCTTCGTCGGGGTTCGCGGTGGAGGCGGTGTCCTCGTCGCGAACTTCGTCGTACAGCGCGCCGGAGGTGTCAATGAAATGCATGGCGCACTTGGTTTGCTCGTCCTCGGTGACCGCGTCGAGATCGACCAGCAGGTGTTTGGCGACGCTGGGGTCGGCGCTAAGGCGGCCTTCGTAGAACTGCAGCGAAGAGAAGGTCATGATGTCCTCGTGCATGCGATATTGCACGGTGAGCAGCCGCGCGGCATCGGCGGTTTCGGGCGTGTCGAAGATCAGGCGTTCGGGCAGCGAGATGGCGAAGCCGGCCCGTTCGGCGTCTTGGGAGAGAATGGTCGGCGGAAGTTGGCAGGGGTCGCCGGCGAGCACCAGACGGTCGGCGCGCAGGGCGGGGATCCACGCGTCGGCCTCGGTGCATTGGCAAGCTTCGTCGATCACCACGAGATCGAAGCGGCGGCCACCGAGCATGGCGACATCGAGTCCGGTATTGGTCGAACAGACGACATTGGTATTGCGCAGCAAGTCGGTGATGATGCCGCGTTCGACCGAACGCGCGTCGTCGAGAAGGGACTTCGCTTCGTCGCGCAGGGCACGGCGTTCGCGGCGGTCGATCCCGGCGCGGGTTTGGCTGTTGGCTTTGCGGAACAGGACCTGCGCGTCGGCGCGGTACTTCTTCACCAACTTCATGTCGCGGTGTTGCCGAACCATGACGTTGAGCGAGGCGTCGCGGACGCTCTCCAGAATGCGGATCGGGTGGCCGAGACGGAGCACGGACTCGTCGTGGTCGCGCAGTTTTTCGACCAGGTTGTCGACCGCGAGATTGCTGGGCGCGCAGGCGAGCACCTTGTCGCCACGGCGCACCGCTTGGCGAATGAGTTCGACGAGGGTGGTGGTTTTGCCGGTGCCGGGCGGACCGTGAATGATGGCGACTTCGGGGGCGTTGAGCGCGTGGCTGATGGCAGCACGTTGCGAGTCGTTGAGATCCGGATTGAGAAATTCAGCCGGCGCGGACGCGGCGGGGGAGGGGCCGGGTTCGGTGCGGCCGAGGAGGCAGTCGCGCAGGGCGGCGAGGCGGGTTCCGTGCGCGTGTTCGGCGAGGTGAAGGGCGGTGCGCGCGCGGCGGATAGCGGTTTCGTCTTGGGCCGCGTCGATGCGGAACACCTCGACATCGTCTTCGGCGGACGGGGGTTCGGGGACGGCGATTTCGATCGAGGTTTTGGTGGTGCGGGTGACCACGCCGCGTTGGCGGAAGCCGTTGTCCTGTTTCTTCGAACCGGTGTCCTCGGGCGTGAGTTCGATCGGCGCGCCGACTTTGAGGCGGGTCGGCGGCAGCGGTTCGGTGGAGCTTTTGCGGCCAAGGGTGAGCAGGTGGAGGCCGCCTAGTCCGATGTCGGACGTGCGCACGACGAGTTTGCGGATCGAGGTGGAGGAGGCGGATTTTCCGGCGGCTTCGCGGGCTTCCTGCAACTGTTTGGATTGGGCTTGGCCTTCGAGTTCGAGCCAGTCTCGGAGTCGGCCGAAGTGCACGGTGGCGCGGTCGTCTTCTGGCGCTTCCTCGGCGGTGAACCAGACGTGCACGCCGCGGTTGAGAAAAGTGGTGCCGTCGAGTTTGGTCGCCAGTTCGGCGCCACCGCGTTCGGGGACCTCGATGATGGCGTGGCGGCCGCGCAGCGAAATTTCGCCGACCGAGTTCTTGGCTAGTCCGGCGTCGATCAACCAGGCAAGTAGATTGCCTTTGGTGGCGCGTTGGGAAAGGGGGGAGATGTGCAGGGGCATGGTGGTGGTTCGCGGCGTGAGTCTATTCTACTGTGATTCAATAGAGCCAAAATTTGGACATGAAAGCGCAGTTTTTCCCGGGATGCCCCGAGTCAACCAAATACGCAGACAGTCTGCAATTTTCGGTCGGTGATAAATTTGCAGACTGTCTGCGTATTTGATTGACTCAGGATATCCTAGCTTCGGGGAGAGAGGAAACACGGTATGGCAAAAGCTTGCCATAGAGTGGCAGAGCTTTGCCATACTATGGCAAGACCTTGCCATAACCGCCTTGCAGCGGCCCCTCTGTTTAAATCACTATTTCACATAGAGTGCGTACACCGTTTGGCCTAGCGTGCGTTCGCGAAGAGGCGGCGGCGTGTCGGGCAAGTCGACGCGGTCGCGCTTGCCGATCACGAGGATGGCCTCGCCGGGTTGGGCGCGTTTGAGGGCGGTGCTGGCGGAGTCGATGTTGTGGACGGTGTGGCCTACGTGGAACTCAAAGATCGCGGAGTTGATGCCGACGACGTGGACCAGCGGGGCTTGATCGAGTTCGGGGCGGGCTTGCTCGACGAAGGAGCGGACCCCGGCGAGCTCTTGGGTTCGGGGATAAATGAGGTGGGCGAAGGCGAGTCCGAGAACGAGCAGGAGGGCGGCCAAGATCGCGGTGATTCGGGCGGCGGTGGGCTCGGTGAACCAGGCAGCGGTTCGGGGCCAGCCGAACGTGGCCACGGCGGCTAGCAGGGAAGTCGGCGCCAGCAGCAAGATGGTATAGTGGGCCTGTTTGCTTGGCAGAAGCGAGAGCAGGATGAAGACCACGGCGAACCAGGCCAGAGGAGCCGGGCTGATGCGGCTGGCCATTGTCGTACCGGCAATCAAGCGGCGAAGCGGCAGCCAGAGGACCAGCAGGGACATTGGCAAGAGCTGAACGAGGCCCGTGTAGAGATAGTAAAAGATCGGCCCGGTGTGGTTGTTTTTGCCCATCAATGCCGCCGTCTCGGCCTGCATCGCGGTTTGGCCTTCGGGGTGGTTCCAGATGAATAAGTACCAGGGCAGGGCGACCGCGGCGAACGCGACCGCCGCGAGAACAAAGCCGGATAGACTGGGGCGAACGAGGTCGCGTCGGAACCACCAGATGGCGGCAAGGGCCATGGGTGGAATCACCAGCGCGGCCAGTCCTTTGCTCAGAAAAGCGAGTCCGGCGAGCAGGCCGCAAAGTGACCAAAACAGCAGGCAGTGGACGCGCTTCGCGGGTTCGGTTCCGATGTGGGCGGCGGTTTTTGTTCCAGCCCAGATTGACCAGACGATGAACATCGACAGCATCACGTCGGTTTCGGCGAGGCGGGCGTGGCGCATGAACGCGAAACTGCAGGCCGCGAGAAGGGCGGCGGCATAGCCTTCGTTGACCGCGTCGATTGGGTTGTGATTAGTCGCCTTCCCGAGCAAGCGGCGTCCGACGAGCCAGATGCCGAACAGCAGTCCGATCCCGCAGATGACGCTGGGCACCCGGTAGATCCAGATGCGTTCGGGCAGGCCGAGGGCGCGGCTGGCGGTTACGCTTGCGGCCGAAGCCCAGTAGGCCAGCGGCGGTTTTTTCAGCCGCGGTGTCCGTTGGAATTCTGGAATTAACCACGAACCGCCATCGGCCATGTTCTGCCCGACCAGCACCACCCGCAGTTCTTGCTGGCGTTCCGGCGTGATCCGGTCGATTCCCGGTAGGAGCCCGGCGAGTCCGAGGATAAGGAGGAAAAACGCGCGTCGCATGGCGGGGACCTACGCGAGGAAAAAAACTTGTTCAAGCGCGCGGGTTCAGACGTACATTATGCAGACCCCTAAGAATTATGAAAACACTGCTCCTTGCTTCCATCGCTGTCCTGCTCGCTCTCCCCGCCCTTGCCCAAAAAGACGAAGGTTGGGTTGATCTGTTCGACGGCAAAACGCTCGACGGCTGGACCCAGATAAACGGGACCGCCAAATACTCCGTGAAAGACGCCACCATTTACGGCGTGACCAACGAAGGCTCGCCGAACTCCTTCCTCTGCACCGACAAACTCTATGGCGATTTCGAACTCACCTTCGACGTGAAGGTGCATGACAGCCTCAACTCGGGCGTGCAGATTCGTTCGCAGACCAAGGATGTTGAAAAAAAGGGCAAGATCATCGCCGGCCGGGTCAACGGCCCGCAGGTGGAGATTGAGTCCACGCCCGCGAACGGCGCCGAGTCTGGGTATGTTTATGGCGAAGCCTGCGGCGGTTGGATGACCCCGGAGGAAGACCGCAAACCACACAAGTATTTCAAGAATGGTGAGTGGAATAGCTACCGTATCATCGCCAAGGGACCGAAAATTCAAACGTGGGTGAACGGCAATCAAGTGAGTGATCTCACCGACGAGGCCAAGTTCGAATCGCATCCCAAGGGCTTCATTGGCCTGCAGGTTCACAGCATTAAAAAGGGCGCCGGCCCGTTCGACGTGGCGTGGCGGAAGTTGAAGATCCGCGAACTGTAATCGAGCGCCCCGCTGGGTTCGGATCACCATGGTTTTTCTGCGTTCCACGTTTTGCTTGCTGCTCCTGGTCGCCATGGCGGTTCCAGTAGTGGCCGAAACTTGGCCGCGGTTCCGCGGCCCGAACGGCGCCGGCGGCATCTCCGCCGAGCTACCGGACACCTTCGACGCCGATGCGCCGAAATGGAAAACCGAACTCCCTGGCGTCGGACATGGTTCGCCGGTGGTCTGGAACGACCGAATCTTTCTGATCTGCGCCGACCCGAAAACCGAAGAGCGGCGACCGGTTTGCGTTCGGGTTTCGGACGGCAAGATCCTCTGGACCAAAAAGGTCGCCGAGAAGGTCACCAAAACGCACAAGTTCAACGGTCCCGCGTCCAGCACGCCGGCGGTCGACGCGACCCATGTCTACATCGCTTGGGGGACCAAGACGCATCAGATCCTCGCTGCTTACACGCACGACGGCGAACCAGTGTGGCGCCGCGAACTCGATCCGGTGACCGAAGGCCACGGCTTCGCCGCCTCGCCGATGGTCTACCGCGACAAGGTGATTCTCAACCGCGACCAACGCGACGCTGGTCATTGGATCGCTTTGGATACGGCCTCTGGTAAAACGCGGTGGAAGCTGGAGCGCCGCAGCAAACGACTTTCCTATTCCACCGCCGTGGTCTTCGATCCGCCTGGCAGAGATCCCGAACTCGTGGTGACCAATTGGCAACATGGGTTCACCGGGATCAATCCGCAGACCGGCGAAGTGGTTTGGGAGAAGTCGGTGTTCGACACGAATACCAATGAACGCGCCATCAGTTCTCCGGTCGTTGCCGGCGATTTGATTATTGGGACCTGTGGGTTCACAACCAATCCGAAGCACTGCGTCGCGGTTCGCCCGGGACCGAACGGTGGCGTCGAGGAAGTGTGGCGCGTCGAAAAATCGGTGCCGCATATTCCGAGTCCGATCGTGCATGGCGACCATGTGTTTTTGTGGGAGGATAAAGGTATTGTCAGTTGTCTGGAACACGCCACCGGGAAATTGGTGTGGCGCGAACGCGTTCGGGGCGATCTTTCCGGTTCGCCGGTTCGGGCTGGAGACAAACTATACGCCTTCAATCGAGACGGCCAGATCGTCTGCATTGCCGCCTCGCCCACCTTCGCCGAATTCGGCCGTACCGAACTCAAGGAACTCGGACGCACGACGCCGGCGCTTGCCGATGGAGTCCTCTACATCCGCACGCCCACCAGCCTGTGGGCCTTGGAAAAATAGAGCAGCCTCCTTTTCCGTTTTTAATCTTTGATAGGGCCGTTTTGAAAATCCAAGCCATTCGCAATCTCGGCTACCGGACCGACTTGATGATCGTCGGGGCAGAAGTCGAACTTCTCGAACGCGACAACTATATCGTCGCCCGTTCGGCGGCCAACCCCGACTGGCACTGAGGCAATTTTTTGTTGTTTGCGGATCCGCCTTCGAACCAAAAGACGGCGGCGTGGCTCGACGCCTTCCAGCGTGAGATCGCCGATCGGCAGCCGACCAACCATATTCGACTCGGCTGGGATGCCAGCGAGGCGGCGGAATGGGAACTCGACGCGTTTAAGGATCGGGGACTTGCGTTCGAGCAACTTGCTGTGCTCGTTCGGGATGGTTCGCCAGCGATCCCGCCCCATTTAAATCGAGAGATTCAGATTCGTGCGCTTTCAAGTGAAGAGGAATGGGCGGCGGCGACCCAGGCGCAAATCGAACAGCGGGAAACGATCTATAACCTCGAGGAGTATACCCCGTTCAAAACCGCGCAGATGAAGCGGCACCGGCGGCAAGCGGAGGCGGAAGGCGGGGCGTGGTTCGGGGCTTTTCTCGACGACCGATTGGTTGGCGATCTCGGTGTCTTTTCCGACGGGACAACCGCTCGCTTCCAGTCCGTCGAAACGCACCCCGATTTCCGCCGGCGCGGGATTTGTCAAACCCTGGTGTGGCATGCTGGGAATTATGCGGTTCGGGTTCTGGGTGCTCGCACCTTGGTGATTGCGGCCGAGTTTGGGGAGGACGCGATCCGAGTCTATCGCGCGGTCGGGTTCGAAGAGCGTCAGCGGCAGTTTGATCTGAGTTGGTTTCAGAAATAGAAATAGTTATCGAAAATCACTGTGATCCCACAGTCGCACCTCCGGTGCGAATCGACCCCAAAGGGGTTATTCTGATAGCCTGTGGGTGAAGGAGGTACGACTGAACCCCAGTCTGAGGCTGAAGAAGAGATCGATCGGTCTGCCACTTGGTTCGAGATTCCATTTCCGGTCCGGTCGAAATGAAGACAGCCCCGCGCGTACAAAGGTGCCACCGCTACGCGGCTACTAAAATATAGGGAAATATATAAATATAGGACTGTCCTTAAAATTCAACTTGACGAAACGCCATCTCTTTGGAAACCCATCTCCATGAAACCTCGACTCATCGGAAAACCTGGATCGAAATACCATGTGATCTCCCGCTTTGTGGACCGTCAGTTCGCGATGGGGGATGATGCATCCAAGCGGATCTTCTCACAGA
>Ga0209828_1002720_pt1 | contig 14244 bp, 9 predicted proteins | sample MaitaG_FD_187429 | JGI IMG/M metagenome (GOLD analysis project Ga0209828, IMG submission 187429) | Marine algal microbial communities from Maine, USA - Maine_Asex2 metaG (SPAdes) (version 2) | ecosystem: Host-associated > Algae > Red algae > Unclassified | place: Maine, USA | collected 2015-01-05 | reverse complement strand
CACTTTCTCTGGATTATTTTTCCATATTTGATAGTCCGTAATAACCGGCACACCAATGCCTTTTGAAACAGCTTGCTGATTCCATGGCTCACCAACGCAATAACCGAGAATAGTACCCGCTTCCATTGTGGATGGCATTTGCGGAGGTGGTGTCACCGATAACAGAACATCTGCTTCGAGTTGACCCGACACATCGGTTGAAGAGTAATACCCCGGGTGTATACCCCCCGCAGCTAACCAGTAACGCAGCTCGTAATTATGAGTAGAAACTGGAAACACCATCCCCATGTTGAACGGTTTGCCGTCGTCAGCATAAGCATCAACTACCGGCTTTAGAGCGTTTGCACTTATCGGATGAATTGGTTTATTGGCATCATCATGTGGCACGTACTCTTTCATCATCTCCCACACATCATTTGAAACGGTTATTCCATTACCGTTCAAGTCCATTGAGAAAGGTGTAACAATATGAGCTTTTGTCCCGTAACCAATAGTTGCAGCAATGGGCTGACCGGCAAGCATATGAGCCCCGTCGAGTTCTCCGGTAATAACACCATCAAGCAATACTTTCCAATTCGCCTGAGGCTCTAAAGTCACGTACAAGCCTTCATCTTCAAAATAGCCATTTTCATAAGCAACTGCAAGCGGTGCCATGTCGGTCAGTTTTATAAAACCGAGTTTGAGCTCATCTTTTTCTACATCCAACAACTGAGTGTCAGCAGAAGTGGTATAGGATACGCACAATAATAAAGCAGCAATGCCAACACTGCACTTCGAAAGTGCAGATTCTTTCTTCGTCGATAATTTTAAATTCTTTCGAAACATAGCTATGCCTACGGTGTGTTGATATTGGATAAGTTCAGCGTATAGTTTCTTCTTCAATTTGGATTCTGCTCATTTCGCACACAGGCGCTGCATATATTGCAGCAGTAAATTAATTGAACACCGGGAGTAACTCATTCGACATCAACAAGCCTTGCGCTATATCGACGTTGTGGCGAAAGTAGGTTCTATAAGAAAAGCCGCTGAACAGTTGGCGATCACATCCACAGCGCTTAACCGACAGATTCTAGCCATGGAAGAGGAGCTAGGTGTTCCAATATTCGACCGACTATCAACCGGTGTGCGGCTCAGCACGGCAGGTGAACTTCTGGTGCATCACGCACGCAAACAGATAGCAGACCTTGCACGTGTGAGATCGCAAATTGCAGACCTTGCCGGTGAACGTCGTGGCCACGTATCAATTGTGTGCGGTCAGGCCATGATGGACACTTTCATGCCTGACATGATTAGACAATATCGTGCAACGCATCCAGGCGTTAGTTTTGAAGTTCGAGTATGCAATCGATCAGATTATCAAGCCGCATTGAATAACTATTCTGCTGACATAGCCTTGGTATTCGAGCCAATAATGGATACTGATTTTCAACGTGTAATTGACGTACCTCAAAGACTTCACGCTTTGTTTGAAGCACCACACGAACTACAACAACAAGAAAAACTGCAGTTGCGTGATTGTATTGCCTACCCTTTAGCGCTGCCAACACGCCAAAACAGCATCAGACATATTATTGAAAACACCGCCACACGTATACAACAAAAACTCGATGTGGTTATTGAGTCCGATAATCACAGCCTGCTAAGACAATGTCTGGCAAACCACAATACGCTTGGGTTTCAGATATCAATTGGTTTACCTAAACAGCACAGCAAAAGAAAACTACTCAGCGTACCAATTACCGAATGCGATTTCACAGCGGGCAGACTGTATGCGGGGCAGCGAAAGGGACGAACACTTCCCGTCGCGGCCGCACGATTTCTTGAGCAGGTTTGTCAGTCGTTGGAAGTGCAATATCAGCACGAACAATAGAACCTTGCTTCCGGCATAGAACTTAGCTGATTGCTCGCTCCCCGAACTCTCCCCAAACAAGCACTGGAATCGAATCCAGAATGTTTATCACATCCGTATATTCCCGCATATCAAGTATACATTACGTACAAATTACTCTGTGATTCAGTCCAAGCTTTGTTGTTGTTTTTCGGAATTAGATTGTGAGTTGTGAACCCTGAACATGGCTTGTATCGGTCAGCTAGGTACACTTCGCTCAATATCGACAAATAGACAAAACATACTAAACCGATACAGCAAAGAGAACCGCGGGTCTTTGCAATAACTTCACTAACCCTCGCAGTGGATTATAAGTACCTTGACCGAATTTACCCCATTCGATACTCGCTGGATATTAACCAGTGCCTTTCTTGTAATGACCATGCAAATCGGATTTTGCATGCTCGAAACGGGTTTGGTTCGACAGAAGAACAGTATTAATGTTGCGTTCAAAAACCTGATGGACTTTATCGTCGCAGGGCTATGTTACTGGGCTGTGGGTTTTGGTGTCATGTACGGACTGGGCGAAAGCAGCGGAATTTATGGTACCAGCATGTTTCTCAAGTCACACGCTGACGGCGCAGTGGCTTTCTTTCTCTTTCAAATGGTTTTTTGCAGTGCTGCAGCTACGATAGTTGGTGGTGCTTTAGCTGAACGGACTCGTTTATCTGGCTACCTTGTTATAAGTGCATTAGTAGCAGCTGTGTTCTACCCCCTGGTTGGTCATTGGGTCTGGGGCGGCGCGTTAGGTGAAGGTTCACCTGGTTGGTTAGCGCAACGCGGGTTCATTGATTTTGCAGGTTCCACAGTTGTGCACGGCACCGGAGGCTGGATGGCACTGGCCGCAGTAATGATTGTTGGTCCTCGACTCGGACGCTTCGATGAAAATGCAAAACCGATGCGCGGAAGTAATCTTCCTGTCGCAACGGTGGGCGTACTAGTACTCTGGTTTGGCTGGTTCGGTTTTAACGGTGGTAGTGCATTAGCATTCAACGAGCAAGTACCTATTATATTGGTCAACACATCTCTGGCTGCGGCCGCAGGTGGATTTACCTTGTTGTCCTGGGCATGGGTAAAAGAACGCGAGCCTGACATTGCTGCATCTTTGAATGGCACCATTGCCGGACTGGTTGGTGTTACCGCCGGGGCTAATATCTACGAAACTAAAGATGCACTCATTGTCGGTGCCGTGTGTGCACTGACTTGTGGTTCAGCTACACGCATGCTGGAACGCTGGAAAATAGATGACGTAATCGGCGCCTGGCCAGCACACGCCGTTGCCGGAGCCATGGGTACGTTGATGGTTGCCATCCTTGGCGACATGAGTGCATTTACACAAGCAGACTCCCGAGCAGAACAATTTGTAATTCAAGCCACCGGTGTTGTAACTATCGCTGTCTGGGCGTTTGGCGTTGGTTATGGCGTTCTATTCGTTGTGAACAAAATGATGCCTTTACGTGTGTCAGAGGCCGATGAACTTTCCGGTTTAAATATCGCTGAACACGATGCATCCACAGACCTGTTTGATTTGGTCGGCGAGATGGAGCTACAGGACAACGGAGGTGGTGTCCAGGTTCTCTCCGGACCACAGCTAGAACCTGATCAAAGAACTGATCACTATAGTAGCGTTATAGATCGTGTTAGAAGCGAAATAGAGGCGCGTGAAAAAAGCAACCATCAGGATGAGCAATAGATCAACTTTGTTTAACTTATCATTCTGTACGTTTAGTCATAAACAGAAATTAACGACAACTTGATTGTGAAACAAGCTAGGTAACTACAGCATAAAACCCAGCTTGCATCACGAATTAAAAATCTGGCGGCAGGAGATTGCTGCCATCTATGTACACTTTAGGTAGTAGCGATTGATCAATTCACTTTGGTGCAATCGTATAGCAAAGAAAACGGCAGGTCTTTGCGCGTACCTCCTTAACTCCTGCATCGGAAAATTTGTACCGTGACCGAATTTAACCCTTTCGATACAAGCTGGATTTTACTCTGCGCGTTTCTTGTTATGACCATGCAAATTGGATTTTGCATGCTCGAAGCCGGTTTAGTGCGTCAAAAGAACAGTATTAACGTTGCGTTCAAAAATTTGATGGATTTCATTGTGGCAGGACTCGCCTATTGGGCTGTGGGTTTTGGCGTGATGTATGGAGTCGGCGAAGCCAACGGTATTTACGGCACCACAATGTTTCTTAAGAGCCATGCTGATGGTGCTACCGCCTTCTTCCTGTTTCAAATGGTTTTTTGTAGTGCCGCAGCCACGATTGTGGGTGGTGCTTTAGCAGAACGAACTCGTCTATCCGGTTATCTTGTCATCAGTGCATTAGTGGCAGCTGTGTTCTACCCGCTCGTTGGTCATTGGGTCTGGGGAGGAATTTTAGGTGAAGGCACGCCAGGTTGGTTAGCTCAGCGTGGATTCATTGATTTTGCCGGAGCAACCGTTGTACACGGAACCGGTGGTTGGTTAGCGTTGGCTGCCGTCATCATCGTTGGCCCCCGGATTGGACGCTTTGACAAAAGCTTACCACCATTGCGAGGAAGCAATTACCCGGTAGCAACGGTTGGTGTGCTGGTGCTATGGTTTGGCTGGTTCGGATTTAACGGTGGAAGTGAACTCGCCTTCACCAACAATGTACCTTCGATTATCGTTAACACATCGCTGGCTGCGGCTGCCGGTGGATTTGCACTGTTGTCCTGGGCCTGGTTAAAAGAGCGTAAGCCAGATATCGCTGCTTCGCTCAATGGCACTATTGCAGGGCTTGTTGGTGTTACGGCAGGAGCTAATATCTATTCAGCACAAGATGCCATCCTTGTCGGTGTCACTTGTGCAATCACCTGCGGCATCGCAACGCGCTTATTAGATCGTTGGGAAATAGACGATGTCATCGGCGCCTGGCCAGCACACGCAGTTGCTGGTGCTACCGGTACTTTGATGGTCGCGATCTGTGGCGACATCGGAGCTTTTACGGAGGCAACCACTCGCGCGGAACAGTTAGTGATTCAAGCCACCGGGGTTGCTGTTGTCGCCGCGTGGGCATTCGGAGTTGGCTATGCTGTGCTGTTTGTTGTGAATAAAATGATGCCCTTGCGCGTCACCGAGGCAGATGAACGAATCGGATTAAATATCTCCGAACACAATGCATCAACCGATCTTGTTGAGTTAGTTGGTGAAATGCAATTGCATCGCGAAAATGGCGATTTTAGTAACCGGGTTACTGAAGAACCTCATACCGAAGTTGGTTTAATAGCGGCTGAATACAACCGCGTTCTTAATCGCGTTAGTCTTGAAATGGAGACACGAGAAGAAGCGTACCGACAATTAGAAGAAGAAAGCGAGTTTCGTTTTATTTTCGAAAATTCTCATGAAGGTATTGTTCAGTTCGCTCGTAATGGCGCTATAACCAAGGCAAACCCGGCAGCGGTTTCTTTGCTTGGCTTTAAATCAGATGACAAACTTAAGGCCGGTGTTGGTCAATGGATGTCTAAGCTACAAGGCAGTGATAAGGAGACCAAGCTAAAAGAGTTAGTACGTCAGCTCAATGAAACGGGTGTAGCTAGCGAAGTCGAACTCTCTTTTACCAGAGACAGTGATGGTAAAGAAGGCCATGTGCAGATCGATCTGCGACGCCATATCAATTCTGACGGCTCTGCGCCTACTGTTATAGCCTCAGTTATCGATGTTAGTGAAAGAAAAGCCAATGACAGTTTGAGATTGGAGCGTGATATTGCCAATGCAGCAAGCCAGGCCAAGAGCGAATTTCTTGCAAACATGAGTCATGAAATCCGTACGCCGCTAAATGGTGTAACCGGTATGTTGGAACTGCTCTCACGTACAGAACTAGATGTACGACAAGAGCGTTTCATCCATGTGGCTGGCACGTCCGCTGATACCCTGTTATCAGTCATCAACGACATTCTTGATGTTTCAAAAATTGAAGCAGGTAAACTTGAGCTCGAAGAAACAGAATTCGCGCTACCTCAATTGCTTGCCGATGTACTGGATATGTTCGCACAACAGGCAGCGAGTAAAGGACTTGAGTTAGCGAGCCTGTTACCCACTAACATTCCTGATCGAGTAATTGGTGACCCCGAACGACTGCGTCAGGTGTTCGTTAATCTTGTCAGCAATGCGCTCAAGTTTACTGATCGTGGTTCGGTTACGCTGCGTGTTCGTTCTGAACAAATTGCAGACAACAAAGCACATTTTCGCTTTGCGGTTGAAGACACAGGCGTTGGCATTCAGGCCTCGGAAAAAGAGCGCTTGTTCGAAGCTTTCACGCAAGCTGATACTTCAACCACTCGTAAACACGGTGGTACTGGTCTAGGCTTGAATATCACTCGCCAACTTATCGAACTTATGGGCGGTAACATTAGTGTGGATAGTGAACCTGGATCTGGTACAACCATTTTTGTTGAGCTCGATCTTGCTGTGGCAGCGCAAACAATCACAGAACCGAGTGTTGCACCAGGCAGCGAAAGTACTGAACTAAATAACGGTATTCGTGTACTTGCTGTGGATGATCACCCAATTAACCTTGAAATTTTGTATGGCATGCTTGAGCCAGAAGGTTTTCAGGTAACAGCGGTTGAAGGCGCGCCAGAAGCCTTGGCGCTACTTGGTAAGGCAGCTAGTCAAGGCAATCCGTTCTCGATTGCGCTGCTCGACTACCAGATGCCGGGTATGGATGGTAAGGAGCTGGTTACGCGCATCAGAGATGATAAAAAGCTCGACGACTTACGGTTGATCATGTTGACGTCTATCGATCAAGCGTTGTCAGCAGACGAACGTGAAGTGCTGAATATACATGCCAGTATCACTAAACCTTTACGCCGCTCTCGTCTGTTTGATGCTATTAACGAAACCTTGGGTCGTCCGGTTATCAGTACGTCGCCGGTTGCAGCAACACCTGTAACCGATCTGGCCGCTGAGCGAATTGCTGCCGCACGAAGTGTTGCACCACAGGCTGCTGTGCTTGCCACACCCGATAATTCAATCGATGGTAGCTCCTACGCAAAACCATTGGTGAAAACAACGGGCCGATCAATGAATATTCTTATTGTTGAGGATAATCCGGTTAATCAGATGGTGATCGATGAATTGCTTCATGAACTTGGACATACCACCGTATTGGCTGAGAATGGCAAGCAAGCGCTTGAATGCATCGATGAAGAAGCAATAGAGCTGATCTTAATGGACTGCCAGATGCCAATAATGGATGGCTTCGAGGCAACTCGCCGCTTGCGTCAAAGAGAAACCGATAAAGGTATACCGCGCTTACCGATTATTGCCGTTACATCTAATGCAATAAAGGGAGATCGTGAACGTTGCCTTGACGCCGGGATGGACGACTATGTCAGTAAGCCTATCAATACAGCCAAGCTTGCTGCATCGATCAGCAAATACTCTGGCCCAGACTAACGTTGCTTGAAAGGTTCGCCATTGCCAGATGCAATGGCGAGCCGAATCTGTGTACAATCAATGACATCCTATAATCGGATAAAGTAAATAGATTCCAAGAAGACCAAGCGATACTATATTCCACCAGCAGTACGTCGGCTGATCTTCACGATCTAATATTAAAGCAGGCAGTCGTCCCCGGAGGGTAGTTAGCATGGCGGAAACAGATAGGTTAACCGATACAGGATGGAATGCATCCGTTCCTCCAAATGGCTATGCCAATCGTCCGAAAGACATAATAAATAACGACAATCCGACAGGTCTGAACTCCAACGCTGCAGAGATAGAAATTGAGACCACCCCGGAACACATGAACCTTGTGTCTGGCGACCCTAGTTGTGCAACCTGGTCTCGTTCTTATGACGACACTAATGTAGTAGCACTGCGCGAGCGATTGAGTCGCGAAAACGGAATCCGCGGGTTAGAGATTGTAGCGCCTAGTGATGTGGAACAGGCAGCGGCTTTGTTACACCGGGACGGTTTTGTCGTAGTACGCGATGTGTTGAGTGCACAGCAACTTGATCGTATAAAGCGAGCATCGAACATCGCTGTTTCCGAACTGATGGCAGATGACCCAACCTGTGCTGCAGGAGGTGGTGCTGGTGGTTTACCACATCGCTATTCGTTTGGTGGTGGATCAGCTTCGCGTCACATGCTGCACGTTAAAGAATGGTGTGAATTAATTGATCTTGAAACAACTACCCCGATTTTAAAGGAAATATTTCAATCTGCAAATTATGTTGTAGGGGGAGCCGGAGGAGATATCGCCATGCCCGGTGCGATCGAATATCAAGGTTTACATTCAGACAATATGTGGTCCGAATTACCCGACCCTTTTGGCCATATCAATATGCGCGATTTACCGGTTCCGGTTTTAACCATTAACTTTCCGATGATTGACTTGACCACAGAAAACGGGCCCATCAGACAAATCCCTGGCAGTCAACGCTGGCGCGCTCCCATACCAAGCCTGGCCCATGAACCTGACTGGATGAAACTAAGCACCGTGTGCCCCGCTCCCGCTGGCTGCGCCATATTCCGCGATTTACGGGCATGGCACGGCGGAACACCAAACTTATCCAGAGATGTGCGCGCAATGCCAAATGTTGAATACTTCGCACCCTGGTTTAGAAGTGAAGGCATTATGAGGTCAATGCCCTTTGAGCACTGGCAAGCATTATCACCGCATGCACAAAGAATTTCTCGATACGCCGTTTGTCAGGAAGGCGAAACCGTTGTAGGAGCAGGCTTTCTACATCCAAAAGCCAAAGTTCGGGAAGAGTTTAAACAGAAGCAATTCGATGCTATGGGAGAAAAGGCCACAAAAGAGTATTTGAACCGACTTTGATCGATACCAGAATGTTTGCAGATGTCACTGACGAGATAAAGGTGGGTAATTCTAAGTTAAAGATTCATGTTACGACCAGCACACTCATAGTCGGCCGCCGTACGTTTTGTATAACTCGGCGTATCTGCAGCCAAGTCGTTGATGGTTGCCGCCAGACCACTCAGATAACTTGACGCAACATCACGTTGAGCACTATCAAGACTGTGAATAGTACGAAGAGCATATGCTTCCCAAAGATTGCGATTGTGCACCCGTGCATCGACTCGCCAGTCGGAAAATGTTTGCCGCCTTTTATCCATATAGGCTATCAGTTTCGCTTTAAAATTTGACTCCTTACGCGTATCCAATAGCGCATAAAATTCAGCATCAAGGTTGTCTCTTATCTGACGGAACGACGTATTGGGCCTGATCATTAAGCTCATCGTTTCACGCAGATCATTAACCTGTTCTTCGTTTAGCGAAAAATTAACTAACAGAAGATAACGTTTTATTTGTTTCAAACGACCACTCACCGATTCGGCGAGTATTTGATCAATCTCTCTTTCATCTTCATCTCGACTTGCTCTGCGAGACTCTCTTCTGGATTGTCGGTTATCACGAATTTGGATTAGTTGCTGATCACTAAGATTGGAAAGAATATCTGAGGACGCATAAATGGGATTACAAGTGCCTACACTAGACGCGTAAGATCTTATAATTTCGCTCCAGCGGCTGACATCAGCTTTATTTACACTTGCTGTGTCGTTCAGACGAGCAGTGAAATCAGTCAACAACCGGCTGTAGTATTCAAGCTGAGTTTGCCGATGCCAAAGATGGAAATGATCAGCTATTTCCTGAATTTGTCCAATTTGTTCTTCATCGAAGCTCGCATAGTCAAGAAAGCGCTTTTCTATTCGATCATCAAGTGAGTTGTACAGGGGACGTAACACAAGCTTACTGTTCGAGCAGGCTATGCAGCTCAGACTCAAAAGAACGACCAAGCACCATTTTAATAAACACAATTTATTGGAGAAATTCAATCGAAAAACAGTTCTCATGCGGTGGCTGGTTGAGTTCACAAAAAATCCATCTAACGGGGGTTACTGTACAAATTTTACGGCAATACCAGATTAAAAGAAATTGATCGCCATTACCATATTCACCCTCTCCTGATCATTGACGAAAGCACTGTTACCTAAAAGTCTTACAACTAACTAATTTGTGTCAGCAATAGAAGCAACTGGCTAAACCCAATCCACGCAAACCTCGGTTGCTCTGGAGACCACCTTACTCTTTCATTGATCATACCTATGAACTCTGCAGACAATAGATAGAAATTCTGACCTATGTCATACCCGTCGACTCAAAATACATAAACTGAAGCACAATTTGGCAAGTAAAGTCGCTGCGACAAAGTGTTCCAACAGCGATTATAGAAGATGGACGCAAGCCTTGAAATCACTTCTGGCTCATATAGACTGGACATCCGTCAAAAATGTGAACTTTTCTTTTACGGCTTCAAATCATGACAAATAAAACTCTGCTTTTCTTACTACTTATTAGTTACTTTGGTTATGCAATAAGCGGTGATACACCGTCTGAAGATGATGCGTCTACAGGAGACGATGTGTTAACCGGGGATATCCAGGCAGGTGAAGAGAGGTACAACCAAAACTGCATCAACTGTCACGGGGCAGCGGGTAAAGGGGTGGCAAGTTATCCAAAAATATCTGGTCAGGAGATTTCGTATACGAAATCAAAGTTGGAAACTTACAGAGATGGAATCAAGGTTGGGCCTAATTCGTCCTTGATGATCATGATGGCAAAGCCATTAACAGACGAAGAAATCGCAAATTTGGCGGCATATTTAAAAGATGCATCATCTTGATGCAACATCTGATGACACCAGGAGGAAAAAGAAATGATTAAATATAGAAACATCATATCTACGATCGCTGCGTCTGTTTTCATTGTGATCGGGCTAGTTTCTACTGCACATGCCGATGGCCATGGAAAGGGAATGAATGTCCCAATCATCAAAACCACGGAGTTTATGACCGGGCTTGATAACCCATGGGATATGGCTTTCTTGCCTGACGGAACAATGTTCTACACCGAAAAATGTAAAGGTCTTTCTGTTCGTACAAGTTCTGGCGATGTGCATGCACTATACGGAGCCAAAGGTTCCAGCGGCTACTCTGATTCAGGAGATGATCTTTTCTGTGACGGACAAGCCGGTGTGTTAGGTGTGGTTGCCGACTCAAAGTATGCAGAGAACAACACGATTTACCTTTATTCTTCATCCACAAAATATTATGGAGATGGTTGTAAAACCAACTTTGAAAAATGTGACGGAAATATTGTAATGAAATTTACGGTCAGTGACGACCTTACCAGCGTTTCTGATCGCACCGATATAGTCACTGACATTCAATATAAGCCGTTCGAGTCAGATCAACCATTCGGTGGGCCCGGTGCTCACAATGGTGGCAGGCTGCGTATTGGTCCAGATGGATACCTTTGGGTAACCGGCGGTGATCGACACAGAGGCGTTTGTCCTCAGGATGGCCAATTGCTTTGCGGTAAAATTCTTAGGATAGATGGGGACGGTAAAGCACACCCGGATAACAATCCACCTGAAGGTTTTGACAAGCGAATCTACACCTATGGGCATAGAAATGTGCAGGGCATAGATTTTCGTCCGAGCGATGGCAGAGCATTCACGGCAGAGCACGGACCTTGGCATAGTGATGAAATTACCGCACTGGTTAATGGTGGTAATGCCGGTTGGGATCCTGCACAAAATACCGGTGGCAGAGGCGAATGTCCGGACGAGTACTGTGGATACGAGCCCAATCAATTGGATGCCATGGATCCTGCCATTCGTGCGGCTTATACCCCTATGAGTGATACTCGCTTCGAAGATCTAATGGCGCCATCGTGGAACAATCATGGTTTCTCTCAAGGGACTAGTTCTGCAGCATTTCTGACAGGCAGCAATTGGGGCATCTACGAAGGACGCTTAGCTGCAGGCATCATGGGAATTGGATTCGGTGCCACTCCGCCGGGTTCTCGTATAGATGTTTACGATCTTGCAGATGATGGACTATCAATCAAGGGGGCTATCATAATGCCTACCGGAATTACAACGAGATATCGTGGTTTGGTGATCGGGCCTGACAATTCGTTGTATGCCACAGTAGATGATGGCATCATTTACAAAATCGAGGCGACTCCTCAATATTAGAATAAGTATCCAGTTGCTCGCGCTATGTATGTAGCGCGAGCATTTTTTCTACTGAACTCCCCTACCCCCGAGAATCCTTACAAATAATATTGATCAGCTGCCCAGTGGTTGACTCCGGGCTCACCAATTTTTTAGGCTTTGCATAATTGTTGGTTGCCATCGCCGGTGTTTTCCAGTCTTTATCCGTGTAAAAAGTATTTTGCAATACAGTTTCTGAATTCTCGTAACAGTCTAATCTTAATAAGCTCTGGTAGCTTGACGCTGCCATAACCGAAGTCTTATATCTTACTCTGGTCCAAACATTAATCTGGTTGCCATTTTTTTCTAACCGCGCTTTGTCGTAAAAAAATACATCACCATTGGGCTTGGTTGAATATTCAATCCACTCCGCCATAGAATTGCACGAGACGGTTAGCAGGATTAGCGGCAGTAACTGTTTCATAGAAACGATCTCTCAATAAAATTCCATTGGCAGTAAAACACTTCAGGTTATAAAAAACGCCAGTTCCTGAAACCATTTAACTATCGGTCCGCGTGTGGAAGCTATGGCCTTTTTGTCCCCTTCCAGTTCTTCGCGATTAGTGCAGCCAATAAGTATTCCCGGTGGTTCTTTTCCATGCGTCATGCGTCCAACGATATTAGCACTGCGTGTAGATCTTCAATTATCCCACACCACCCGGAAGCTCATATGCGTGGTTGCACTATCCATTGAGTTTGCAATACGCGCAGCAATACGATAACGATAGCAATAACTTTTATGACACAAAAAGGAGCCACCTTTGGCAAGCTTCATCACATTTGGTTGGGCGTTCGGTTGTGGCTCTGCTCTGACATGTTGAGAAGGTACGCGAAATGGGTCGGCTGTCCAATCCCAAACATTGCCAGCCATATTGAACAAACCATATCCGTTCGCTTCAAACGATACGGCTGGGGCCGTGGTATAGAACCCGTCTTTTATCGTATTGGTTTCTGGAAACCGACCTTGCCAAAGGTTGCAAAAAATATTCTCATCGTCATCAGGCTCAGCATCACCCCATGGAAAGCGAACATCACCCAACCCACCTCGCGCTGCATGTTCCCATTCCAGTTCTGTCGGTAATCGTCCACCCGCCCACGAACAGTATGCATTGGCATCGTTCCAGGAAACGTGGACCACCGGATGATCGGATACATCATTTATCAGAGAGCACTTTGGCCCGGTAATACGTTGCCATGACGCACCATCGACACGACGCCACCAAGGTGTTCCGGGAACCCGTTGCGTCTCACCAACGTAGTCCGGCACCTGACTCCAGAACACAAACGACCAGCCAATATGCTCTGCTTCAGTAACGTACCCGGTATCGGAAACGAAAGCTGCAAACTCTGCATTTGTAATTGCACCCACTGACATGGAAATCGATCGAACCAGCCCTTTGCGCAACGGCCCTTCACCATCGGAGCGAATCATTGACCTTGAGGTACCGAGCAAACCTGTGCCGCTTGGGATAGGAACCCGCATCGGCATCGAAGCCGCTAGTGAAGGTTTATAAAATGAAGGAGTAAAATCGGAGCGCTGTTGAGTTGCAGGTGAACAACACTTCGCGTCACCATTCATCTGCTGCCTTCACGGTGTTGACCTCGCGCAGAGCTACCCGGTGGCGACATCATAGCTTGTTCTCCCTGTCTGCAGGCTTCCACAAATCCCTGTGTTTTAAGACTACTCTCCATTCTCCATTTCAGAATTTCATTAATCAGCCATGCGCGTTTTTTGGCGTAATCAGGTTTATCCCACAAGTTGTTCTTTTCATCGGGGTCATTTTCAAGATCGAATAACTGGCCTTCATCCGAGTCGACAAAATGCACAAGCTTCATTGCACCATCCCGAATCATTGTCATAAAACGGGTTCCCGTTAACAGGGCATCGTTAGAGTGTTCCGCGTATACGCGTTGTCTGGCAGTATCCAAACCACCACCGAGATAAGGTTGCAGCGAAGTCGCCTCCATCCATGATGGCGTTGCCACACCAGCATATTCAAGTATGGTCGGCCCTAAATCAAACAGTGCAACAAGGTCAGTTACTCGCTGCCCTTCAGGAATGTGCCCAGGCCAAGAAATAAGAGCCGGTACATTCACAGTGGGCTCATACATATTCCATTTTTGCGAATGTCCATGATCACCAAGACAGTCACCGTGATCGGACGTAAAAATAATGATCGTGTTATTGAGTACGCCCCGCTCTTCGAGTGTATCGAGGATATCGCCAACTTGTTTATCGATCATTGTTACATTGGCGTAGTAGTGCGCGCGTTGCCGTCTTGATTGTTCTGGCGTCGGAT
>Ga0209828_1002716_pt1 | contig 14261 bp, 14 predicted proteins | sample MaitaG_FD_187429 | JGI IMG/M metagenome (GOLD analysis project Ga0209828, IMG submission 187429) | Marine algal microbial communities from Maine, USA - Maine_Asex2 metaG (SPAdes) (version 2) | ecosystem: Host-associated > Algae > Red algae > Unclassified | place: Maine, USA | collected 2015-01-05 | reverse complement strand
CTAGACCGAGGTTCAGAATTTGCTGCTCATAAGCGATTTACCATCGCTACAGGTATCGACGTCTACTTCTGCGACCCGCAAAGTCCTTGGCAACGGGGATCGTGAGCGCGCCGAGGTGCGCACCCTTTGCCCTACCCTGGCTTATACCGGTTGCCGAATCTCCGAAGCGTTAGCGCTTACCGCCGATCGCGTGGACTTGCATGCAGGAGGAGAGTGTATAGGAATATTTAGAGCCAACATCCCCCAACCAGTTGTTCAGGGGAGTCACTGCTGTTTTCAGTGGGATTGCAGTAGTATTTATAATACGTATCGAAAAGAAGCTTGTTAGCGAAGTGTCCTGATTACGATCTATATGAACTTTCACAATCAAGAATTGATTGGGGAGTATGTCGAAAATACAGAGAAACGCTAACTTGGGAGTTACTAAAATTTAGTAACACCCAAATTAGCCAGTCAGGATTAACTGGCTTTCAACAAAGCCTGTACGTTAACCATGTTATTGGTCGCAGCTGCCATAATATCTGCTGGTGCTTTCAGGTCGATGCCAGCTTGTTGCAGGCGCCTGGCAAGTAGCAAGTTATCAGCACTTGGAATAGAGCTTGGCTGACCATCTGGCATCTCAGACTGAATAATTAGCAATGAGGCAGTAACAAGATCTGTGTAATTAATGTCACCAGTGTGATTTCGATACCAGTCACGAGCTATGTTAGTTGCGTCGACAAACTCTTCCGGGAAGTCCCAGCTACTCATCAACCAACTACTTAACACTGTTCGCAGGTTACCTACAACGCCATCGAGTTCAGCATCATCCTGAAACTGATCAGCAAATTTGTTGGCGTGCGCTATCACCATAAGCTCGCCAATATCCGATACCAATGCAACCAGTATGGCAACTTCTGATTTCAGATCTGGAATTTCTTTGGCCAGTACCTGAACAATTGATGTAGTCAATGCAGTCCGCTGCATATAGCGACGAAACCGTCTTTCTATTACTTCATTTGCAGGAACAATAGTATTCTGTCTAAGCAGCTCTCCGATGTTGCGTTGAGTTGCCTCCACGCCAAGTCTGGAAATAGCACCACGAATACTGGTAATTGAATCTCCGGCTCCGCCTTCGGTCTTATTCGCCGCATTAACAATGTTTGCAGACAAACCCGGGTCGGACTGAATAATTTCAGCCAGCTCCGGAATACCGGCAACCTTTGAGTGCGATGTCAGAATTTTCGTTGCAGCTTCACCAAAACTGGCCAGATTGACCCTATTGGTTTTCATCTCTTCTACGATTGAGTCAAATACCAGATTATCCTTCTCAGTGACCTGAATGTCTAAAACACTAATTGCATTTTTCTGTTGCTCACGCAAAAGAATATCAAGTTGTTCGCGGCCAAACTTGACGACTTTTGCAACAGTTTGGGTTTTAGCCGTTTGGTAAGCTGACTTGTCCTGAAAAAGCGGCTGCAAAGCGTCAGAGGTTTTGGCCGTTAAGTTTCCAACTTCATCTTTGCCATCTAACAAGCTCAGAGAGCCTTCAATCAGATACATCAACCAACGGTTAGCGCCTTCAGGTTTTAACTGATCATTACGCTGCACATGAACAACAGTGGCAGACTTGCACAAAGCAGCGCGGTTTACAGCATTGAGTTCGTTTACGGGGCTAACTGCGCCTGCCGCAGCAAGAATCAGAACGGCATTCTCGTCTGAATTTGAAACTGCTGGATTAGAATCACTTTTAAACACTGTGTTCGCCTTGTTTAGCTGATATGTTAATCTTGATCAAGAAAAAAGGATGCAGATTTAAACTGCATCCTTACTCTGATCAGGATTAATAACTGGTTGAACAATCCAAGTCAAAACCATAAGGACTGACGCGGTTAACTGGATTCGTGTTCGACGCCAAATATTGTTTTGCGGTAAAACCAAGGTCCATAAACAACTCATCAGTTGCCTCAACACCCAGTGCCTGCGCTCTTGCTACAACACTTACGCTTGCCCAACCTGCGTTGGTTACCGGATAAACAACTCTGAAGTATCCCGAACCGGTTGAATCAGTAGTGAGAATGCCGTTGCCCTCAAGCGTTGCAAGACCTTCTTCAGTCACTGGTCCTAACAAAGCAGGATCTTGCGGATCAAGCGATCCGTTACTGTTGTTGTCTTCACCTGCATCAAGAATTCTGTTGCCGTTAATGTCTTCGCTACCGCAGAAGACAGCCGAAGTTGAGTGAGCTGCCCAGTGATGAGAAGTCCAGACAGCTGGAGCTACAATTTCATCAGGAGCCTGGCCAATCTCGTTTACGAGTATTCGCTGACCTTTTCCATACAGTAGCGGCTCAATAGAAAGTTGTACCTGTGCATTCTGCAACGCTTGTCCACCACCATCAGCAACTTGTACAACGTACGTCACTGCATATTGCGTGTTAGCACCAACCAACTCCACCAGATTTGATGAACCTATTGTTACATTCAATACTGGCTCTACAACAGTCAGCTGCACGCCACTGTTGATATTGGAACTGGATACTTCGGCAAAAACTTCAATTTCGCCCTGCTCAGTAGCGGTACTACCAGCAGTAAAAGTGATTTCAGCTTCGCCCTTAACATTGGTTTGAGCCGATGTTGTGCTCAACTGACCACCTTTAAGATTCGAACTAGAGAAGATAACCATTGTGTCTTTAACCGGGTTACCGTTCGCATCAGTTACCTTAGAAACAATAGTTGCCTTGTCGCGAATGTTGACCCGACTCGACGTGCTGGTCACACTTATTGTTGCCGGTGTATCACCTACAAATTCGAACGTATGCTTGTTGGTTACCGAGCCATCCGGTGCTTCTACAAATAGCGTAACTTCACCCGCTATGCTCGACAATACTGAGACTGTCGCCTTACCCGCACTGTCTGTTGTTACGGTAGACGCACCAACAACCTGACCGGCAGTGATAGTGAATTTTAGATCTTCGTTGGCAATCGGCGCGCCGTTAAAACTCCATTCAACAGTGAAATCGTGCGACTGGTTAACGCTAAGTTCTGTTGCTGAATCTGCAACAAACTGAAGTTGGTCATCTGATACGGAAAACGTATGCGATTCATTTACCGTGGGGGTGCCATCCGAGTTCTCCAAAGATGAAAATGTAACTGTGTCGCCGCCATTTGCGCTGCCAACGGTCACTGTAACAATACCTTCAGGGTCAGTTAGCTCAGAAGAAGTGCTCAGCGAGTTGCCGTTTGACGATGTGATTGTGACAATCTCATTATCAATCGGGTCGCCGTCTCCAGCTGTCAGTTTTGCTTCAATGGTAACGTCATTTCCAAGCACAACGTTATCATCACCGTTAAGCTCAAGCGTTGAGCCCTGTGCCACTACTCGCGCCATACCTTCAAAGGTTTCCGCGATGACTTTGACAAAAATATCCTGATTAGCTGAATCCGTTGTTAGTGACAAGACTGCAGAAGCTTCGCCATTTTCGTCAGTAACAGTCTCATCGGTAACACCAAGCAGGCGTCCACCCGAAGATGAGAATGCGACCAGTACATCTGCCACTGGCAAATTGTTTGAATCGGTCACTGACGCAGTAATGTCAGCCGTAAACTGACCACCGGTTAGGAGACTAGGCTCGCTACTGATAACACGAACGGTTAAATCCTGCCCGATTGCCGCACCCAACCCAGGTGTTACAGCGCCGCCAATAGGCTCACCCTGTGCGTTATAGCCAGTCGGCCCTTGAGCCGCATCTGTGCCTGTGTCGTCGCTGCGTTTTCCACATGCACTTAAAGCAAATGCACTAGCAACAAGCAAAATACCAATTTTCTTCATCTTCTTTATCCTTAAGTCTACCGCTCGCATAAACAGTGTTAGCCCTACCGGAAGCCACCAAAGTAATACTGAAAGCCAATGCTTGCCGTTGTGAAAGTGCCACCATCTATATCGAGCACGTGTAGATTTAACGAAGTAGTTTCGCTACCGAAAAAATTGACGCCAAGACCCACTGCGGTACCGGCATCGGTTGAATTCAAACCCTTCTCGATATCAAGTCTTGCTTGACCACCAAGAAGATAAAAACCGGCCCGGTCCCATCGGTATCCCAACCGAACCAACGCCGCTTGATAAGTAACCAACGGTTCACTAATGATGCTACCGGCCTGATCCGATGCAGCACCTAGCTCAAGCTCAAGACCAACAAAGTCGAGCAACTGAAAACCAATAGTTGCGTTAATCGTTCCGAGACTTTTGTCACCGGCATTCGTCAGTTCCATTTTTCCATCGGTAAATCCGATGCCGTAATACATCTTGGCGACATCAGCTTGCGCCTGACCAGCTAACAATCCCAAACTCAAGGCAAGGCTGCCGAGAAGCTTTCTCATAAATTTCTCCGTTGCTTGCCAGCGAGATTCGCTCAACAAGTTCTTTGAAGTAGTAAACGCATCCACCGATACCGCTTACCGCTCGCACTAACTAAAAATGTCGGTCAATTGGCGAATTTCTTAAGAAATGTCCAACACACCACATTGCCAATCCGTTCACAAAACCACTGAGTCAGACAGACGACGTGTCATGAATGCGTCGTGCGCTTGACTACGGATTATGTGAAAATCATCCGATATTTCGTGACAGAGACGCTTCCAAAACATGGCCAAGCCCCCCTTTTTCAGTCGCTACACACGTCTTGCCTTTGCTTTGGTGGTGGTAGCAACGCTCAATGCGTGCAGCAACCATGCCGGTATAGAGGGTCCAGCTCCGTTGGTCAGCTTTAAAACACTGAAAAGCGAAACACCATTGAAATTGACCCAGCTAGGCAAACCTTTGTTAGTGAGTTTCTGGTCAACCAGCTGTGTTATTTGTCTCAAAGAAATGCCACACCTGGCAGAGGTCTATGAAGAATTCAAGCCAAAAGGCTTTGAAATGGTGGCAGTGGCCATGCCATTTGATCGACCCTCGGATGTTCTCGAGCTCAGCGAGGATGCTGACTGGCCATTTTTGGTCGCATTAGATCTTGATAATCGGGTATCTGAGGCGTTTGGAGAAATCCGGGTGACACCGACAGCATTTCTGATCGATCAAAACGGTAACTTTGTCGATAAATACGTTGGCGCGATTGATCTGAAAAAATTCAGGAAAACTCTGGCTGGAATGATCGGTACATAGCAACTCGCCTAATAGCTCGCTGACACTAGGGGCACGGCGCTGCAACTGATCTGTGAGACAGGACTAACCAGGTACCAACAGTGGCTCTAACTCTTTAAGTGCCCGCTTATAGACTTTTCGCTTGAAGAAAATGACGCGCCGGGACGGCTCCCAGTAGTCAATCCACCGCCAGCTATCGAATTCTGGTTTGTCGCAAACACCCAGATCGACCGACGACTCTGACCCAACCATGCGCAGCATGTACCAGATTTGCTTCTGGCCAATGCATACCGGAGTTTGGTTACGTCTGACATAACGTTTAGGTAATCGGTATTTTAACCAGTCGTCCGTGCAGCCAAGAATACCAACATCACTTGGATTCAAGCCAGTCTCTTCCTTAAGTTCGCGGTACATCGCTTGCTCTGGCGTCTCTTCTTTGTCGATACCGCCTTGTGGAAACTGCCACGCATCCTGGCCTACCCGACGGGCCCAAAACACCTGACCCTGATCGTTACTCAGGATTATGCCGACGTTCAGGCGATAACCATCACAATCTATCATTTGGATTCTTTGTAACCTTTACCATCCACTGTCCCTACTCTACTCAATCCATAGGGTCGCTGGCAAATCTGGTCCAAAAAAAGTGCCACACAGAGCACTGCAATGAAAAAATACTGAATAGAATCAGGTTTTTGGCAAGGTTACGCCGCGCTGCCCCTGGTACTTGCCGCCACGGTCGGCATAAGATGTCTCGCACACTTCATCGCTCTCAAAAAATAACATTTGAGCAACGCCCTCATTGGCATAGATTTTTGCGGGCAGCGGTGTTGTATTTGAAAACTCGAGTGTTACGTGGCCTTCCCATTCCGGCTCTAATGGCGTGACATTCACAATGATTCCGCATCGTGCATAAGTAGACTTACCCAGACACACAGTTAAAACACTTCGCGGAATCCGAAAGAATTCGACGGTGCGCGCAAGTGCAAATGAATTCGGAGGAATGATGCAGGTATCAGACTTCAAATCGACAAAACTGTCGGGGTCGAATGCTTTAGGGTCGACGATCGCATGATTGATGTTAGTGAATATCTTGAATTCATCTGCGCAACGAACGTCGTAGCCATAGCTTGACGTCCCGTAGGAGACAATTCGCTCATTGCTGTCGTCGACCCGAACCTGTCCTGATTCAAACGGCTCGATCATCGCCTGTGATTCAGCCATACGCCGAATCCATTTGTCAGATTTTATACTCATAGGTTTTCAGGTGTGACAGTTGTTTCGATCAAGTGCTCTGAATAACAATGTTCGGAAAGCTTGCGCTGTAATCTTTGGCCTGCTTTGCCAATCGTGCGGCGGCATTTCGAGCTATTTCACGGTAAATTTCAGACGCTCGACAGTCAGGTTCGGCAACAACGGTTGGCTTGCCACTGTCAGCCTGTTGCCGAATGCGTAGCTCAAGCGGTAGAGAGCCCAACAGGCTAACACCCGCTTCAGAGGCCATTGCTGAACCGCCACCTTCACCAAAGATATGTTCTTCGTGTGAGCACTTGCTACAGATATGGGTCGACATGTTTTCAACGATACCCAATATCGGGATGTCGACTTTTTCAAACATTTTCAGTCCCTTTCTGGCGTCCAGTAAAGCGATATCCTGCGGTGTGGTTACGATAATAGCGCCGCTTACCGGAACTTTTTGCGCCAGTGTCAGCTGGGTATCGCCAGTGCCTGGGGGCAAATCAATTAACAGGTAATCCAGATCGCGCCATCGGGTATCGTTCAGCAACTGCTCGAGCGCTTGTGTAACCATAGGGCCGCGCCAAATCATTGGGGATTCTTCATCGACGAGGAAACCGATCGACATGGTTTGAACGCCATAATTTTCCATCGGCTCGAGAGTTTTTCCATCGACCGACTCAGGCTGGCCTGACAACCCCATCATGCGTGGCTGGCTAGGGCCGTAAATATCCGCGTCGAGCAAGCCCACTTCGGCACCCTCTGCTGCCAACGCCAGAGCAAGATTGACCGAAGTAGTCGATTTACCAACACCGCCTTTGCCAGAAGCTACCGCAATTATGTTCTTTACATTGTCGAGCCGCTTCACGCCATGCTGAACAGAATGCGCAATGATTTTCTGCTCGACGTTTATTGTGGCACTGCCAACACCTGCTTTGGCAGCCAGATCAGCCTGCAATTTCTCTTTTAGCGTGGCGCTGTAGCCCGCACACGGATACGGCATTTCAAGCGATATGGTCAGTGCCTCACCGTCTATCTGGATATCACCAACGGCTTTGGCATCGGTCAAACTGGATTGCAGATGCGGATCGATAAACTCGCTAAGTACCTGCTCGACTTTTTCTCGGGACAAATCAGACATATTGTGGCGTGGCTCCCATGACGGTGGGCTGTTAGACTACGAAGACGAACCCCTGACTATACACAACCAGCGAAGAAAGAACACTAGAGTATGAGCCGAAAGATCCTTGTCACCAGCGCCTTGCCGTACGCGAACGGCGATTTGCACCTTGGCCACTTACTGGAGTACATCCAGACCGACATCTGGGTGCGCTATCAGCGTCTCATGGGCAATCAGTGTCAATGGGTATGGGCCGATGACGCACATGGCACAGCAATAATGCTGCGCGCTCAGCAGGAAGGTATTACTCCCGAAGCGCTAATCGAAAAAATGAAGATCTCTCATGAACGTGACATTGCCGGCTTTTTGCTGTCACCTGACAATTTTCATACGACCCATTCTGACGAAAACCGGGAGATGTCTGAAAAGATCTATAAGCGACTCGACGAAGCTGGCCTGATCATCAAAAAAACCATCAAGCAACTCTACGATGCTAAAGAGCAGATGTTTCTGCCGGATAGATACGTTAAAGGCACTTGCCCCAATTGTGGAACCACCGATCAATACGGCGATAACTGCGAGTCGTGCAGTGCAACCTACGATGCAACAGAATTGAAGGACCCGGTATCCGAGGTGTCGGGGAGCACGCCAGAGCTACGCGATTCTGAGCAACATTTTTTTGCGCTAAGTGAATTTAGCGACATGCTAAAACAATGGACAGCTGGCCCTGCAGTGCAAGAAGAGGTGGGTAACAAATTACGCGAATGGCTCGACAGTGGATTGCAAAACTGGGACATTTCCCGAAACGCTCCCTACTTTGGTTTTGAAATTCCCAATGCACCGGGAAAATACTTTTATGTCTGGCTTGACGCACCTATAGGGTATATAGGCAGTCACATGAATCTGGCGAAACGAACCGGTGAGGACTACGAAGAGAGTTGGAAACCTGATTCTGACGTAGAGCTATACCATTTTATTGGCAAGGACATTATTAATTTCCACTGTTTGTTCTGGCCTGCCATGCTACAAGGTGCAGGCTACCGCAAACCAACCGGCGTATTCTCTCATGGCTTTGTGAAGATTGATGACAACAAGATGTCAAAGTCTCGTGGTACGTTCGTATCAGCCGCAACCTGGCTCGATCATTTGGAACCAGAGTATCTGCGTTATTACTATGCCAGTAAATTAAATAGCAGTGTAACCGACCTGAATTTGAATCTTGATGATTTTGTTACCCGCGTAAATGCCGATCTGGTTGGCAAGGTTGTCAACATTGCCAGTCGTTGCGCAGGATTTATAACAAAACAATTTGACGGCATGCTTAGCGCTGAATACCCGGCTGAGTTGCTCGGCGACTACCAGAAACATGTTAATGCGAAATCGATTATTTGTGAACATTACGAGCAGCGCGAATTCGGCAAAGCCATGCGCGAAATTATGGTGCTTGCAGAACACGCCAATACCTACATAAACGATGCGGAACCGTGGGTAAAAATAAAGCAGGAAGAAAACAGAGAAGAAGTGCAGGCAATCTGCACAGTAGGACTTAACTACTTTCGACTTATAATGACGTACCTTAGCCCTGTGCTACCGCAACTGTCGCAAAAGACGGAAAAGTTCTTGAACACCGAACTTAGTATTGATTCTCTGGACACACCTTTGGTCAATCACAAGATAGAAAAATTTAAACCGTTGATGACCCGTGTTGAAACTGCACAAGTTGAAAAACTGATGGCTGCTACAGAAAAGCAAAATGCCGCCGTCAATGCGACGAAGACCGGGACCACAGCGGCAGCTGCCTCAATAACAGCACTCGACCCGATAAAACCGGAAATCGACATCAGTGACTTTGAGAAAATCGATTTGCGAGTCGCCAGTATTGTCGACGCGAAGCCAGTTGAAGGTGCGGACAAACTCATTGAATTAACGTTAGACATAGGCGTGGAAACACGCACCGTTTTTGCCGGCATCAAAGCAGCCTACCAACCCACAGATCTTATTGGCAGAAAAACTATTATGATTGCCAATCTTAAACCAAGAAAAATGCGTTTCGGTTTGTCCTCGGGCATGGTTTTGGCCGCAGGCCCTGGTGGCAGCGAACTATTTATCTTATCACCGGATGACGGTGCCACTGCCGGTATGCGAGCCAAGTGAGACACGCCCATGAGCGAATTCGCGCTCATATTGTTAACCACAGTTCTAGTTAATAATTTTGTTCTGACGCAGTTTTTGGGCCTGTGTCCGTTCATGGGAGTTTCACGCACACTCGAAACTGCAGTGGGTATGGGTCTGGCGACAAGCTTTGTTCTCACACTTGCGTCAGCGTTGAGCTTTATGATTAACCACTGGTTAATAGTGCCGTTTGATCTTCCGTACTTACGCACAATCAGTTTTATTCTGATCATAGCCATTGTTGTGCAATTCACCGAAATTGTCATCCGGCAACGCAGTCCGATGCTCCATCGCGTGCTTGGTTTGTACTTACCACTCATTACAACCAATTGCGCTGTACTAGGCGTGGCACTGCTAAGCGCACGACAACATCACTCATTAATCGAAGCAATTGTGTTTGGCTTGGGCGCTGCGCTTGGCTTCACAATTGTGTTAATTCTTTTTTCGCTATTACGCGAACGTCTCAATGGCGCGAATGTTCCTGACGTTTTTAAAGGCAATGCTATTGGTTTAATTACAGCTGGCATTATGTCGCTGGCATTCATGGGGTTCACGGGACTAACGCGAATACCATGAGTATCTTTGTTCTATTGATGGCGCTCTTTGCCATGTTGATTTTGATGGGCACTGTGCTGGCGCGACTATCACGCCCGGCAGGCACGACTGAGCAAAGCAACGAAACCATGATGATCGAAAAGGTCAACGCTTTGCTGCCACAAACGCAATGTGCACAGTGCGGCTATCCCGGTTGTCGCCCATACGCAACAGCCATAATAAAAGAACATGCATTAACCAACCGTTGCCCACCTGGTGGTGATAAAACCATTGCAGACTTATCTCAGCTTCTTGGCACCCCTGTACTGGCTCTGGACACGGACTGCGGTGACGAAAAACCAGCATTGGTCGCGGTAATAGATGAGTCAGTTTGCATTGGTTGCACGCTTTGCATTCATGCGTGTCCTGTTGATGCCATTGTTGGCGCCTCCAAACTAATGCACACGGTTATAAGCAATGAGTGTACTGGCTGTGAACTATGCTTGCCGCCTTGCCCAGTCGATTGTATTGACTTATCTGCACCTGCAATAACTGCCTCGCAATGGCAATGGCCGCGTCCCGTCTGAGCATTGCCCTATGAGCAAAATGATTAACGCGCTACGCATGCGCATCAAAGATTCGCGCTTTAGTTTGCATCGCAACCAGCCACCGTTTGCATTTCATGGTGGGCTTAAACTCGACACAACCAAACGCGCTCTGGCTAAGGGCATAGTAGAGCTGCCTGTTCCGCCAACACTGGTTCTGCCTTTGATCAGTTATGCAAAGCAACCACTAAGCCCACTGATAGTAAAAGGTGAGACGGTGCAACGCGGCCAGCTGCTGGCAGAAGGAATAGTTGCACCAACCTCAGGGGTGGTGCGTTCAATTGAAAAACACGAAACGATTCACCCCGGTGCTTTGTCTATCGATTCAATTGTGCTAGATAGCGATGGGTTGGACAGCCGCCTGGTTGAGCCAAATAAACTATCCAGCGATGAGAGGCTCGAGGAATTAATTGCAGCTTTTACGACAGACAATGTTGCAAATGCAGGGGACCAAAAAAGTGTATTGGCAACCTTGCATCAATTCGCCCTGGCAGGTCTGGGCGGTGCAGGGTTTCCAACGGCTGAGAAACTAATGGCTGCAAAACAGGGTTTGCATACGCTCATTATTAACGCAGCAGAATGTGAACCCGAAATTGCCTGTGATGAGGCTTTGATGCAAAGCGCATCTGATTGTATTTCAAAAGGTATCGATGCCATAGTCAAACTAACGCAATGCGAGAGTTGTGTGCTGGCCATAGAAGACTCAAAGCCAAGTGCTATAGCCTGCATGGAGTTATCACTGCAAAATATTGATTCGTCCGTGCAATTGATGATAATCCCTACTCGTTATCCCGCAGGTGCTGAAAGCCCTTTGATTCAGAGCGTGACAGGGCGCATCATTGCTCCCCGTGAAAAGCCCGTCCAGCACGGCATAATGTGTATCAATGTCGCTACCGCACATGCATTTTGGCAGGCACTAAACTATCAGCCTCTGGATTCACGCGTTATATCTTTGGGCGGTCGCGCTATGCCAAACCCGTGTAATGTTCGGGCAAGGTTCGGCACGCCAATCTCTTTCGTTTTAGAAAACACCGACAACGATTCTTTGGCTAATAAGAGTCGTGTCCGCGCAGGAGGACCACTCAGTGGTTTTGACTTGCGTTCCACTGCAGTTCCGGTTACCGCTAGAACCAATTGTATACTTGTCGAACCCTCATCACCAGAAACACCCGCGCAAGCATGCATTCGTTGTGGATACTGCGCTGACGTGTGTCCGGCAAAGTTACTGCCACAACAACTGCACTGGTATACGATAGCAGCAGAGCTTAAAAAATGTGAGCAGCTGAACCTGGATGCGTGCATTGAATGTGGCTGTTGCGATGTTGTTTGTCCGGCATCAATCAAACTCACTGAAACATTTCGCTATGCAAAATCACAAATTGGCTATGTAAATACTGAACAACAAAAAGCCATTGACGCAGAACAACGTTTCGCAGCACGTGAACGCAGAGTGGAAAAAAGAGAACTAGCAAAAGCTGTGGCAATTGAGAAACGAAAGTTATCGATAAAGGCGAACAAACAACCGGATTCGACACAATTTAATGCAGCACTGGAACGAGTTCGATCCCGGCGCGGCGCAAAGAAGCCGTAACTAAAGAATGTCCAGGCTTATACTCGATAAACAGGCACTAGGTGTTGCAGCACCAGGTACGCAGCAAATAATGCTATTGGTGATACTTGCATTGTTGCCAGGCACACTTGCGTATGCGTACTTTATAAGTCCTGGGGTAATCCTTAATATCGTGGTGGCAATTGTTGTTGCCATGTTGCTTGAGGCCTTTGCGGTCCGCCTAAGAAAACAACAGGGGCTGAATGCCATTCAAGATGGCAGTATCGCTTTAGCGGCATTCCTGTTAGCACTGGCAGTACCACCTGCACTGCCTTTCTGGCAACTGATTATCGGGGTCGTCATTATGGTCATGCTAGGTAAGCATGTTTATGGAGGACTTGGCCATAATCCATTCAACCCGGCGATGGTCGGCTACGCAGCGTTAATGGTGTCGTTTCCACAAACCATGACGCACTGGTTCGCACCAGACAATCCACACCAGTCAGGTGTTTTCGAGTTGATCGAATTTAAGCTGGGGGCAAGCTACTTAATTGTTGATACCAATCCTTACTGGGATGGTATAACACAAGCAACACCACTCGAGTATGTTCGCAGCCTGCGCCTACAATCAATCGATACCAGTGACCATGCAATTCAATCCCGATTTTTGCAATCTGGCTGGTTACCAGTAAACTTTGCGTTTTTACTGGGAGGTTTGTTCCTGCTGTTTAAAAAAGTTATTCAATGGCATTTACCCGTGTCTGTTATCGGAAGTTTTTTGATCATGTCATTGATGTTCGCTAATCAGTCCATACCAGTGCACTACGCATTGTTTTCTGGCGCGTTGATACTTGGCGCTTTCTTTATCGCAACTGATCCCGTAACTACTGCCAGCTCCTGGCGTGGCAGACTTATTTTTGGTATTGGGGTTGGTACGCTGACGTTTGTCATTCGAGAATTCGGTGGATACCCCGAAGGAATCGCATTTGCAGTGCTACTAATGAATCTGTGCGTACCATTGATAGACCACCTTGATACAAAGGTTGGCTAACGCATTGAACAAGCACGAATATAAAAACGGCTTACTACTTGGTTGCAGCGTTGCCATCGCCGTGATGGTTATTGCAGTTGCTTTCCAGCTCACGCGTGTACCTATTGAAAAAACAGCGCAAGCCCAACTGCAAAATAATCTGAACCAGTTGCTGATTGAAGGCAGTTACGATAACAACCCGGCATCCGATTTTGTCCTGATTAGCGACGCTGCTCTTGGCACCAGCGCACCACAACCGGTCTATCGGGCTACAGCACTCGGAAAACCGACAGGTGTAGTTATCACTGCTGCCGCGCCCAACGCATACAATGACCCCATTGATTTACTGGTGGGACTGTCCTATGACGGACAACTGGTTTCGGTTAGAGTAACCAGTCACCGGGAAACGCCAGGTCTCGGCGATGACATCGACATAACACGATCGAACTGGATAACCTCTTTCAATGGATTAACACCTGCCACAATGGAGCCACATGAATGGCAAGTAAAAAAAGACGGTGGTATGTTCGATCAATTCACGGGGGCAACTATCACACCCCGAGCTGTTATACATTCAGTACACAGCGTTACTCGGTGGTACCAGCAAAATCAGGATAAGATTTTCAGCAATGCGAAATGAATCAACAACGCTGAAAATCAAATAACAGGCACGGCAGACATGAATGACTCCAAGGTGGTCTATGCACAATTGGCAAAAGCGGGACTCTGGACAGAAAATCCTGGACTGGTCAAGCTACTGGGTTTGTGCCCTCTGCTAGCTGTTAGTAATACAGCAATAAACGGATTGTCCCTTGGCCTGGCAACGCTGTTCACGTTGCTTGTTTCCAACACACTGGTTTCTGCGTTCCGTTCAATCATTGCGCCCGCTATTCGCATTCCAC